>Ga0272443_10000834_pt1 | contig 51249 bp, 45 predicted proteins | sample SSMAcet12_FD_193581 | JGI IMG/M metagenome (GOLD analysis project Ga0272443, IMG submission 193581) | Marine sediment archaeal communities from Little Sippewissett salt marsh, Falmouth, MA, United States - SSM-Acet-12 | ecosystem: Environmental > Aquatic > Marine > Wetlands > Sediment ...
AAATGCGATAATTGAGTCAGTCATCTTTGTGCCTCCTTTTTTGAATTTGATCAATTCTTATGGAAGCACAAGATGACTATTTCGTCAACCTTTTTACACCACTATATAAGACATTACCCGTTGCCAACCCACCAAATTATAAAACTGTTGCGTTCAAATGATAGATCAGGGGTGTGATCATCGACGACGCGTGCTTCGTGATGGACATGGACATACCGGAGGATTACGAACGCCTGAAGGTGTATGTGAAGAAGCGGAAGGGGATAAATTATATTCTATTTATTGATTATCGTAGTAGGGGCGAGGCACGAAGCGCCGAAGAATGAAGGCGAGACTCGCCCCTACGGATTTATTATGGATTAGTTTTCCTCATCACCACCAGCGGATTCGGCCCGACCAGCGGCAGGGGGAACCCCCAGGCTTTGCGGAAGTCCGCATCCGTCATCCAGAAAAGCTGATCGGCATCATCCTTCCATGGGTTGATGAACCCCCAGGGTGTGGATAATGTGCCGGAGGTATGGGCGGTGTCGTAGGCCGCCAGAACCATGGTGTGCCCGCCCATGGATTGGGTGGCGTTGTGGTTCCTGTCTTTGTCCCCGTAATAGATGGGCGGCGCTTTTTTCGGCAGCCACACCAGCGTGATGATCGGGACGGCCTTGGTATCGGCGAGCAGGTCGGGCAGGGTATCCGGGTCGCCGTGTTGGTAGGAAGCCGTCACCGCCAGGTTACGCGTGCGTGCCACATGACGGATGATGCGCACCTGCTGGCGGGGCGTGACCGCCCAGCCGGGGATGGTACGCATGAGGCGAAACTGCTTCCAGATCTGGTCTATTTCATCTGAGAGTTCCATCGGGTCAAGCACGACTCCCAGCAGAAGGCGCAGCCCATTCACGATGGCGTGGAAGCTGCAGGTATTGCCCATCTGGTCAACCTGCAGGTCCGCCAGATCGGCTTCAGTCTTTGCGTGTAAGGTCATGCTTGCTGGAGTCATTTTTCACCATCAACTTTCCCTCAATGTCATCAAACAGGTGTTTTCCTTCCAGGGCTGACCACATAAAAGCTTCGCCGTTGAAGCCAGCTTCAGTGTCATACGTGTATACACCCGCATCGAGGTCGCGCGCGATGCGGTCAAACCAGGCGCGCAGGCTCCCGGCGACCAGGGGGCGTTCCGGCCTCTCCTGCAGAAACAGCAGCACCTGCCCGGCGCGTTCGGACTCGGGCGGGTTGGTGTCCAGGCAGAAGAATCCGCCATCGCCGCACCCCGCAACCGGGACCCAGCCCATATCCCACCAGGTCTTGCGAATATAGGGTGGCGTTTCCGGTTCCAGATCGGTGAAGGCACCCTTGCTTGAAAGCTGCGTCATCAGCCCCCAGGATGCCTGGATCTCCGTGATGGGCAGTAAACGCCAGTTGCCGATCAATCCAGCGGAGCCGCGCAGCTCGCCGTCCGCGATCAGGAGCAGTTCGCGCAGGTCATCCGGCAGGCTCAGGCCGCTTTTCGCGGCGAAGTTATCCAGCGCGGCCGGGTCAGCCTGGGGGCACAGATTCACGCCCGGGGCGTGGGCGCGCATCCAGTCCCGGATGTGGGAAAAGGTAAGGGTAAGTGCTGGGAGATCGGGCATGGGATTTCCTCGACTTGAAAGGATATATTTATTGTATCAGTGTTGATGATAATTAAGGTTTGTCAGACCAATGGGCAGCTCATGAGCTGCCCCTACAGATTTTGTTATCTCTTTTTTATTAATTTCGCTGGTGGTGGCGGCGGGGGGCTTTGCCCCGCCCCGTGATGATCTCCTTTTGGCGCTGCTTGCCTGCCGGGTTCTTCTCCACGAAGAGCTTCTCGCCGGTGAAGGGGTCCTTTTCGGTGGTGTACATCACGCTGGCATAGGTGGACGGCGTGGGGGTGAAGACCTGCACCTGCTCCGGCAGGACGCCCAGTTCCCGGCTGGCAAAGCGCTTCAGGGCTTGCATGTCCGCCATCGTGCAGCCCGGGTAGGCGGCGATCAGGTAGTAGCTCAGGAACTGCGGTTTGCCGGCTTGTTTACTGAGGGTATCGAAGCGCTTCTTGAACGCCAGCAGCTTATCCGCATCCGGCTTGCGCATGCGTGCTAGCACATCTGGCTGGGTGTGCTCGGGGGCAACCTTGAGCTGCCCGGAGACGTGGTGTCTGACCAGCTCGCGCAGGTATGCCTCGCCGTGGGCGCTGTCGGAGAGGATCAGGTCGTAGCGCAGGCCGGAGCCGACGAAAACCTTCTTCACGCCCTTGATCCCGCGCAGCCTGCGCAGGAGGTCCGTTTGCACGCTGTGGTCCACCGGCAGGGTTGGGCAGGTCTCAGGGTAAATGCAGCCTTTATCCAGGCAGGGCCCCTTGCGAAGTTTGACCGGGCACTCGAACCCGTACATGTTGGCGGTGGGAGCGCTCAGGTCGTGCAGAATGCCCTTGAAGTCGGGCAGTCCGGCGATCTGGTGTGCTTCGGCGAGGATCGACTCGGGGCTGCGCCAGCGCACGGTGCGCCCCTCATGGACCGCGATCGCACAGAAGTTGCACTCACCGTAGCAGCCGCGGTGGGTGGGGATGGCAAAGCGGATCGTTTCCAATGCCCTGACCTCTCCCTGCTTCGCATAGTAGGGGTGCTGGGCGCGTTCATAATCCAGGGTGTAGATTTCGTCCATTTCCTCCTGGGAAAGGTAATCATGGGGCGGGTTCTGGATCAGGTAGCGGTCACCGTGGCGCTGCGCCAGCCCGTGCGCCTGGATGGGATCATTGTTGCGGTAGAAAATGTGGAACATCTCCGTGAAGGCGTCTTTATCTGCGATGACGGTTTCGTATGAAGGGAGCTCCAGGTAACCCGAGGGGACCTCTTTCGCGATATAACATAAGCCTTGGATGCCGGTGGGGTCTTCACCTGCCTCGAGTGCGTGCGCCAGTTCAAGGATGGATGCCTCTGCCATGCCGTAGAGCAGGTAATCCGCCTTGGCATCGAAGAGGGCTGAGCGGCGGATCGCATCTGACCAGAAGTCGTAATGCGCGATGCGCCGTAGGCTCGCTTCCACACCACCCAACACAATCGGGACGGTACCCTTGAAGTAACGCCGGATCAGGTTGCTGTAGACCAGTGTGGCGCGGTTGGGGCGGCGGGTATTGCGCCCGCCCGGTGTGTAATCATCGGAACGGCGGGGACGTCCGGTGGCGGTGTAGTTGGCGACCATCGAGTCGACACTCCCGGCGGTCACGCCCCAAAAGAGGCGCGGCTCACCCAGGCGGGTGATGTCCGTCTCGGAACGGTGGTCAGGCTGGGCGATCACACCGACCTTATAGCCGGCGTTTTGCAGCACCTTGCCGATCAGGGCGACTCCCATGAAGGGGCTGTCAATGTAGCTGTCACCGGTGATCAGGATGATGTCGAGCTGTTCCCAGCCTAGTCGTTCCAGTTCAGCGTGGGTTGTGGGAAGGAACATAAGAATATTTTTTCCTCGTTTCTCTTTGATTTTACCCCACAGGTGGTAGATTGATTGATGGGAAGACCATAGATTTTATGGGGTGATGCCTTGGGGAAAAGGCGTAAACTCAACACTAAGAGATAAAAAAAGGAGATAAACCCATGAGACCCCCATTTAGACCCCCAATGCGCCACATGCATTTTAGGCGACGACCATTCCCCAGACATTTCCGCCGTCCCTTCTTCGGCGGTGGACGTTTGTTAGGGCTGGCTGGACTGGCAGCGCTGGGCTATACCCTGTTGGATAAGCACCGGCGAGAACAGCAACGCAGTTATAACAATGGTTATGTGGATGTCGATCCGCAGGATTATTCGTAAGCCGAAGTCTGTTTCCCCTGTTGTTTATTTCAATATCTGAGATAGAGACGCATAACGAAAAAAAGAAGGAATCCCCACAGAGAAGTAGACTCTGTGGGGATTATTGTAAAATTAATCATGGGGAGAATGACAAACCCTTATTCATAATGAACTTTGATAATATTCATTTATTCTTTATAAATTTATAAAATATGTTTATAATTATTAAACCTTGAGCAAACCTCAGAAGGTTATTTGATTCTTTTCAACTTATCTGCTCATTTCACGCTAGGAGGGTTAACATGTCTATTAAGAAGGCTACATTAAGGATCGTCATTTTTTCGTGCGTTTTACTTATCCTCGGGTTTCTGGCTGTTATGAACGTCCCTGCGCAATCAACATCAGAGCCGCGCCTTAAACACAGTGTCTGCCAGGCACAATGTGTTCTGGATACGAATATTTTACATTCAGGGATGGGCGATTATGCGGCGAAGAACGCCTATTATGGCTGGTATGACACCTATTATGAGTTGACCGGATGCAGTCAAGCTGGTATCCGGACGATCGCAGAGTTCACGCTTTCGGTCATTGGCGAGTTGGCTGGCTCTCCGGGTGGGTATACCATGCAGTGTTGGCAGGGTCTCATGGCTCAAGCCAGTCTATGTTCCGAAAGTTGCTCCGAGTATTTCATCTCTGATGCGAAATATGGGCCGAATGTTTATGTTGACCTGGATTCGGGGAGTCCAGGTTACCTGTCAGTAACGTTGCGCAACAACGATCGTGGTTATCTTACGGAAGAAAAACCCAATGGCTACAGTCTCCAGTTCAATCTCAAGACCACGCTTCAATTGGACAACGGGACGGCGTTAATGGTCGCCAATACATTGATGCCCAGCATGAGCTATTCCAACTGGATCACGCGCGGCGGTTTGGATGACTGCTTCAATGCATATGGCGAGGATGATGAACGTTGTCAAATTCTGGCAGCATTTGATATGCCCAATGTGATCCCTGCAGATGTGGATTTCTTGGATGGTGTGCTGTATGACCTCTCCGATCACATCAGCGACAGCGACGGGATGGGTGGGTCATTCAGCGAAAACGGATTCGTTGAGTTGTTCAGTGACGGCGATTCAGTCACCATTGAGCAGGGGCCCTACAGTGGATTTTATTGGATCAAGGTGCATGGTAGTTCCGATGTCGTCACACCCTGGGATGCTACCTATGGGGATGTCACGATCGAGAATCATGAATGTAACACTTGGTATTGCGGAATTTTCGGCAATCGAGTGGACGTTGACACGTATGTTTTTGCGCTACAGGGACCGGCAGAGCTGCGCCTGCCGGGGACGTATACCGTCAAGGTGACCGCAGATCTCCTCCATGATAAGGACTTCAGCAATAATGTTGTGAGCTACAGCTATACGGAAGTAGACGTTGGCGATACGCAGGATATTGATGATGAGGAGGAAGAAGATCAAAGCATCCCAATTGAAGATTTGCCGATCATAGACCTGACCGGTCCTGGCGAATATCCCGGGTCCCTGCCAGAGGATATGCCGGGTGTGTTGTACCGGTTGGTGGTTCCTGAGAATCTTCATTTCTTGTATATCAAAATAGACTCAATGGACGGTGGACGATACAGTGCATTTATTGATCGGGGAAGCATTCCGGTACCAGATTACCCCTATATCTATCAGGCGTATGACTGCTGGGCGGAGGGGAATGCCAGTTTTTCCAATGGGTGTTCATTCCAGAATCCAACTCCTGATTCCTACTATATCTTTGTACCGTTCGATTCGTCTGGCAGCGAATTCCAACTGGTAGTGGAATGGATGACACAATCTGAGGCAGCCACGATCGTAGCCACGCATGAGGCGACTCAGCAGGTGCTGGATGAAGATGAAGAGGAAGAAGAGGAGCAGGAGGACCAGGAGGACCAGGAACAAGATGTAATCTATTCGGAAATTGAACCGAACAATACTCGGACTGCAGCGAATGAATGGGACATGCAGGAACCCTTCACAGGCAGGCTTGCCCCTTTTAGTGATGAAGATTACCTCCAGGTCAGTTTTGACTATTCTGGGATCTACACATTCACCCTGAGCGGTTTCTCTTCAACAACTCAACCTGTGTTGATGCTGCTGCGCTGTCCTTCGGGCGGTTTCTTGGATCGTGAAAGCGAGATGGGAGAACCCTTTTCACTGACGTTCGACGCTTCAGCCGGCGAGCAGTATTATTTTAAGATCTCTTCCTACAGGTTGGACGATGATGGCTCTGATTATCAGCTCTCTTTGACCCAATTCATTTCTGATCCGGATGAGTCAAATGACGATAGCGAATCAGCGACGTTCTGGGATATCACCCAGGGTGCTGTCCAGGGTTACTTCTGGGACAAGACCACCGGGCGGGCGGATTATTATCAGTTCATCGCCCAACCCACGCAAGATAACACACCCACCACTTTTTACGTTTCTAATCCCGGTGAGGATATCCGGGTGTGTTTGAGATTGTATAAATTTACCGGAGCTTATCTGACGAGTACTGCGTGTTCTTCAGCTGGTGAACCGTCCTCCCTGGCGTATACTCTAGAAGCCGGTCAGGAGTATTATTTAAAGCTTTCGACATTGAGTCTAAAGACCTCAAGTGAACCTTATACCCTCAATGTGGATTATCAACCGGAGGAAACGGAGAATGAAGCAGAAGGCGAAGTCCAGCATGTCAGGCTTCATGGCGTTGTTCACCAACCCTGGGGATTAATCAATATCCCTAAATCAAAGGTAGAGGTTTATGTTCAGGTGTCCGGACAACCGGCTTTACTGCTTGATATAACCAACGTCTTTGGAAGATATTCTGCAAAGATGAATATTATGGAAGGTGATCAGGTCCGTGTGTGGGTGGTGAAAGACGGACTGATGTTTATTCCCGAAGAGGATATTTTCTATATTGATTCAGACGAGAATGCTTACCATTCTGAGTTTGTGGTGATGGGTGGGGAGCTTATCCAGGAGACATTCACACCTGAGCCTGATTTGACAGGTACCGAACCGCCGCCCCCTATCCAGACCGGACTGGCAATAACGATCACGCCTGCATTGGGAACTGCAGCACCTACGCCCACACCAACACTTACGCCATCGCCAACGGGGACATTGAGTCTGACCGCCACGACAGAGATTGAGGATTCATCAATGACCACTATTTTCACTGGCTGGGTCTGGCGGCTCTTTGCTGATTCTGATCCGGCAGGTGTTGCAGGCGCTGATGTGATCCTATCGGTCAATGGCGTGGATCAAGCGACGACATCCAGCATGATTGATGGGACCTATTTGATATCAATCACAGGGATCCAGCCTGGAGATGTATTACGCCTGCGTGCACAAGGTTCTGAGGATGTGTTTGAACCGACAACCTACGAATGGCAGGCGGAAGCAGGGGTGGATAAATGGGATCATGAATTTTATTCTTACTGGGATGAGATCACGCCTCCTGACCAGGATGACCAGAATCGAATCTACGGCTGGGTGTTGGATGGATCAGGACTCGGTATCCCCGGTGTCTATTTGACCTTGCAGATGGGAGACTCGGACGCATTTCAGCGTCTAGGGCCGACCGACGCTAACGGCTTTTACGATGGTATGGTCATCCTTCCCAGCAGGATCATGGTCACTGTTTGGGTTGAAGAGGAGGGATTCCTACCCTCGCAAATCCAGTTCTTTCATGCCTATTATTTTGAAAACCGCGAGATCATCTTCAGGCAGGAATCTGTCGGGACACAGTAAATCGCTTGCTGGAAGTGATCCAGATGATTTAAACAGGAACAGGGGCTGTTTCCTATTTCATGAACAGCCCCTGTAGATTTTTATGTTGGTTCAGGTCATTCCCCGATGATCTTAACCAGGACACGCTTCCGGCGGCGACCATCGAATTCCCCGTAGAAGATCTGCTCCCAGGGTCCGAAGTCAAGCCGGCCTTCGGTCACAGCAACCACGACCTCGCGGCCCATGACCTGGCGTTTGAGGTGTGCGTCTGCATTGTCTTCGCCGGTGCGGTTGTGGCCGTACTGCTGAATGGGTTCGTGAGGGGCTAATTCCTCCAGCCAGTCCTCATAATCCTGGTGCAGGCCTGATTCGTCATCATTGATGAAAACCGACGCAGTGATATGCATGGCATTAACCAGACACAAACCTTCCTTGATGCCGCTTTCGCGCAGGGCTTCTTGCACTTTTGGGGTGATATTAATGAATGCCCTTCGTGTGGGGACTAAAAACAAGAGTTCTTTTCTGAAACTTTTCATTAATTTACCAATCTGCATATTCTTGAATAATTAGTCAAGTCAACTATTATCGCTCAATTGTAAAAGAAGCCATCATTTCATCCAGAAGGTCGAGGTTGGGGAAGAAATCTTCCGGTAATTCGAAATTTAACCAGTTGACCGTATCGGATATGTAGGAATCCCATCTTTCATTGAATGTCAAATAGTCTCCAATGACCTCTTCGCCAGAGTTGGGTAAACCTGAATTGGTCACGGGCAGCACGGCGGAGATGTAATAACGTTCATCATCTGTCAGACCTTGATAGGTGTAGAACAGGTTTGTGTTATCAACCGGATAAATGTCCTGTCCATACATGGTCAGGAAACGCACGCCTGAACCGTTCTGAAAGTCGAAGTAATGTACCTTTGCAGAGAAAATTTGGGCTGCATTCCACATGGGGAGAAATGGAAAAGCACTATTCACACCGCCGGATGGCCGGCTGACGAGTCTCTGTGACAGATTAAAGATGATATCTTTGGCATAAGGGCTGATGGCGGCGTATTCGTCTGCTGGATACACGATGATTTTAGCAGTGTGAAAATGGTTGCCGACCGCATAGTCATTGAATGTGAATTCATAATGCGTGGGGTAATTGTTGCCGGGCATGGTTTCTTCACCCAAGTTCTGCATTGGGACTGTCACCGGGATGACATTCGAGCCAATGATTGGATTGAAGGAGAAGCTGATTCCTTCATAGACCACATCAGGTGCAGGTTCCTCTTCAGCGGGTTCAATAACTTCTGGTTCTTCATCGTCGGATGGTGGAAGTTCTTCGGCAGCATTATCAAGGGCAATTTGAGTCAGCTGTAACGCTACAAGTGTTTGTTCGGCACTGAGATCTTCCTCGTTATTACCCCAAATGTCAATCGAGCAAGCTAGAGAGGATAACACCAAAATTAAAATTGACATACAAACAAATTTTATAGATAGAGCCTTGTGTTTCATCATTTCTCCTCACTTCATTGGCAAAACAATTGTCACTCCAATTCTATAACAATTCTTATATATTTGCGACTTTTTATTTTAAGAAAGATTCTTTATTTGGTTTCAATCGTTTTTTTGTTAAAATAATGATATAGAGGGTTGACCGAACTAAGGGATGAGAGGAAAGATAGCCATGGAAAAATTGAGTCTTTCAAAGTCACAATGGCATATACGCGAAGTTGGGGAGTCGGATTGGCTCCCAGTATCCCTGCCTGGAGAAGTCCATATGGCATTATTGCAAGCTGGTAAGATCCCAGACCCATTTACAGCGGATAACGAACGCCAGGTTCAGTGGGTAGCAGAACGAGATTGGGAATTTAAAGGTCTGCTCGAAGTCGAGGAAAGGCTATTAAAAGAAGATCGGGTCTGGTTATGCTTTGATGGCCTGGACACCCTCACATCTGTGACTTTGAACGGCGTTGATCTGGGAAACACGGATAATGCCTTTCGTTCTTATGCCTGGGAGGTGAAAGCGAACCTTCATGCAGGGGAGAACACAATCCAGATTGTGTTCAAATCACCGGTGAAATTTATTACAGACAGGCAAAAAGAAAAGCCGTTGTTTTCTGTTTCGCAATCCATCCCTGGAGGCCCCCATTTACGCAAGGCACCCTGTCAATGGGGGTGGGATTGGGGTCCGATGCTCCCACCGATCGGGATATGGAAGGACGCCCGGCTTGAAGCGTATTCCACAGCGAAGTTGGAATCCGTACACCTTCAGCAGGAGCACCAATTCGATGGCGCGGTGATGGTCTCGGTTGATGCAAGGGTGTTTCGGTTTGGGGATGAACCCCTTCAACTCTGCCTGACGTTGAAAGATCCCAATGGTGAAACCTTCGCCAACAGCTGCAAGGTACTCAATGGATCTGCAGAGACTTCAATTGAAATCTCCGAACCTGTCCTATGGTGGCCGAACGGATATGGGGAGCAGGCCTTGTATGAAGCGAAGGTGACTCTGCGGACAGCGGACGAAACCATCCTTGACCGTAAGGATTACCAGCTTGGCTTACGGACGCTCGAATTGCAGCAGGAAAAGGATGATTACGGTGAGAGTTTCACCTTTGTTGTTAACGGCGTACCGATCTTCGCCAAGGGTTCCAACTGGATCCCGGCTGATAGCTTCCCAACAAGGATTGCCCGTGAGCGATTGGATCAACTTCTGGGTGATGCCGCCAGGGCGCACCAGAATATGATCCGGGTCTGGGGCGGCGGCTTCTATGAGAGCGAAGATTTCTATGACCTTTGCGATCAATACGGGATCCTCGTCTGGCAGGATTTCATCTTTGCCTGCAGTGTTTACCCGCTGGATGTCCCGGCATTTGTTGAAAATATCCATCAGGAATTGATTGACAATGTACGCCGCATCCGCCATCGGGCCAGCCTGGCGCTTTGGTGTGGGAACAATGAGATGGATTGGGGCTGGGAGATGTGGGGATGGAAGCGTGAGGATATGCACACGTATCTTGAGGCGTATAAAACGTTCTTTTATGAGACACTGCCAGGATGGGTGAGTGAACTGGACCCGGATACGCCGTACTGGTTCAGCTCACCGACCTCGGGGACGCCTTTCAAGAACGCAAACAGCAATGAGTCTGGCGATGCCCACTACTGGGAAGTGTGGCACGGCGCCAAACCTTTCTCTGTCTATCGGGAACAATTCCCGCGCTTCATGAGCGAATTTGGATTCCAATCCCTGCCGCCATTGAAGACCATCCAGACCTATGCCGGTGAAGATCACTGGAACCTGACCGATTACATGATCGAACACCACCAGCGAAGCGATTTTGCAAGTGCGCTCTTCATGGGGCAGATGGCACTCCATTTCATGATGCCGGTGGATTTCCCCTCGCTGGTCTACATGACCATGGTCTTGCAGGCTGAAGGCATCCGCTACGGCGTTGAACACTGGCGGAGGAACATGCACCGGGTCAGCGGGACGTTGTACTGGCAGTTGAACGACTGCTGGCCGGTTGCTTCCTGGTCGAGCCTGGACTATTTCAGGCGCTGGAAAGCGCTGCACTACATGAGCAAGCGCTTTTATGCACCCGTACTGCTCTCCATTGAGGATGATGAAGCCAACGCGGTGATGAAGGTGCACCTTTCGAACGACCTCACGGAAGAATGGCGCGGCGAGATCCGGTGGCGATTGATGCGCCTGGATGGTGAGGTGCTTGAATCCGGGGAAGAAGCAGCGACAGCAAAGCCCCTCTCATCATCCCTGGTCTTTGAGAAGGATTTCAGCAGGCTGACCCTGACGGAGAAGCGTGAGACGGTCTTCGTTGCTCAGTTGGTCAGGGATGGGGAAGTGCTGGCGACTCAAATGGGAACCTTCGTACGCAACAAGCACCTCCAGCTTGTGGAACCGCAGCTCAAAGCGTACCTCAGGCAGGATGGCGATGGGCTTGCCTTGATCGAAGTGGAAGCAGGCTACCTGGCGCGCTTCGTGGAACTTTCTTTGGATGATTGGGATGTCATCTTTAGCGACAATTATTTTGACGTCCTGCCTGGTGAGACCGTGCAGATTAACTGCCCGATGCCGGAAGGGTGGACGGTTGATGATGTGGGACGGTCCCTGAATGTGTTCTCACTTTATGATAGTTTTGCGTAATTGCCTGAATTGAAGTATGATAGGTGCGATTTACAGGTTATAAGGAATTTGATGGCAAAGATAGAAAATCACCCCGTTTTCATTTGCGGGCATCCAAAAGCGGGCACCAGCCTGCTAAAAACACTGTTGGACGGGCATCCGGCGCTTATGGTCTATCCTGAGGAGACTCTTTTCTTCCGGCGTTTTCTCCCTGCTGCGGAAGGGAAACCCTTCAAGGAGCAACTGGACCTGGCTGAGCAGCTTCTGATCCATATATTCGAGTGGAATCAGGATAATCCACCCGCGCACCAGGTAAATTTCCCAGACCGGGACTATTCTGATATCTCATTTGAAGACGTGCGAGATGCGTTGAAGGGCTTTCTGGCGGAAGGTGATACTCAGGTGAAGGATTTCCTGCCTGCTGCCGTTCGTGCGTTTGGTAAGGTGAGCGGCGTGTTGAATGAAGGATCTCAAGCCTGGGTGGAAAAATCACCCTATAACGAGTTCTATACAGAGGAAATCTTCAACTGGTGGCCGGAAGCCAGGTGCATCCACATTGTGCGTGACCCGAGGGATAATTACGTTTCCTACAAACGCAAGCAGCCGAGTTGGACGGTCAGGGTCTTTGCGCGGAATTGGGTCAGGTCAACACAGGCCGGGCTGGCGAACCAGGCGAAATACGGCGGCGAGCGCTACATGCTGATCAGGTTTGAAGACCTGCTGATGAACCCGGAAGCGGTCACTCGCGATGTGGCCCGGTTCCTTGACCTTTCATGGGATGAGGTCTTGCTGCAGCCAACCCGTGCGGGTGACGCGTGGCGGGGGAATTCCATGTTTGATGAGACTTTTCAGGCTATCAGCACAGATCCTATCGGCCGCTGGAAGGACTTACTGGAGCCTTATCCTCTGGCTATGCTGCAGGTCATCTGTGGAAAAACGATGACCAGGACGGCATATAATAAGGCAGAGATTGACGATAGGGACTTTACATGGAAACAACGGATTGGTCTGTGGCGGGAGATCATCAAAAATTTGCTGCGGTTTTCCTGAGCACTCGTTGAGCGATGATCATCAGCCGTTTACCCATGATGAATATCCATGTCGACCCCGAAATAATCACCCATCATTCACAATCAACTTCTGATGTGTTACAATAAACCGTTTGATTCTATTTGAAAGGAAGTATTATTAATGAATGCTGATAAACTCGCATTAATCGCGCCTTATGGCGGCAAATTAGTGAATTTGCTCGTCAAAGGTGATGAACGAGATGATTTGCTAAAGAAAGCGGGTACTTACCCAACCATTCAACTGACGCCGCGCCAGACACATGACCTGGAACTGCTGGCAGTCGGCGGATTCTCTCCGCTGGACAGGTTCATGGGCTCTGCGGATTATAAAGCCGTATTGGATGAGATGAAACTGGCGGACGGCACGGTCTGGCCGATCCCGATAACACTCACCATCCATAAAGAGGACCTCCCTGAGCAGGACCACTGGGTGACACTGCGGGATGTCCACAACCAGATCATGGCTGTGATGCGCATGGATGAGGTCTACCGCTTCAATTGGAAAGAAGAAGCGGAAAAAGTCTACGGTACACTCGACCTTAAGCACCCCCTGGTCTCCGAGATGGCCGGCTGGGGTGATTTGAACCTGTCCGGCGAACTGATCGTGCTGAACCTGCCCACCTATGATGATTTCACCGAGATTCGCCTGACTCCTGCCGAGACGCGTGAAAAATTGATGGCGATGGGCAACACCAACGTGGTTGCCTTCCAGACCCGCAACCCGATGCACCGCGTGCATGAAGAACTGACCAAGCGCGCCAGCAAGCAGATCGGCGGCAGCTTGATGATCCACCCTGTGGTCGGGATGACCAAGCCCGGCGACGTGGATCATTACACCCGTGTACGTATCTATAAGGCATTGGTCGAAAATTATTATAATGAGCACACGCTGCTGAGCTTATTGCCTCTGGCAATGCGCATGGGCGGGCCGCGGGAAGCCGTCTGGCACGCTATCATCCGGCGTAATTACGGCGCAAACCACTTCATTGTGGGGCGTGACCATGCCGGCCCCGGTAAGGACAGCAAGGGTGAACCATTCTACGGCCCGTACGATGCTCAGGAACTGCTCAAGAGTGTTGAAAAAGATGTCGGCGTGAAGATGGTGCCGTTTGAGCTGGTCGTTTACCTGCCCGATGAAGATCGCTACGAACTGGCTTCACAGGTGCCGGAAGGCGCAAATGTTGCTATGATCTCAGGCACACAGGTGCGCGAGGACTACCTGGCGAAGGGCAAAGTCCTGCCGGAGTGGTTCACCCGCAAGGAAAGTGCTGAGATCCTCCTGGAGGCACATCCACCACGCCATAGACAGGGCTTCTGTATCTGGTTCACCGGATTGAGCGGTGCAGGCAAGTCTACAATCGCCAAGCGGCTGGTGAACATGCTCCAGGAATACGGGCGCAATCCCACCGTCCTGGACGGCGATGTCGTCCGCACCCACCTTTCAAAGGGATTGGGTTTCAGCAAGGAAGACCGCGACACGAACATTCTGCGGATCAGCTTTGTGGCAGGCGAGATCGTCCGCCACACCGGCACGGTGGTCTGCGCGGCGATCAGCCCCTACCGCCAGGCACGCCGGGAAGCGCGCAAGATGGTGCCCGAAGGCCATTTCATTGAGGTCTTTGTGGATACGCCGCTGGAAGTCTGCGAAGCGCGCGATATCAAGGGTTTATATGCTCGGGCGCGCGCCGGCGAGATCAAGAACTTCACCGGTATTGACGATCCCTATGAAGCACCCATCGAACCCGAAGTCCACCTGAACACCGTTGGTGTGACCGCCAAAGAAAACGCCCGCGAGATCATTGATTATTTGATCGAGGTGGGGTATCTGGAGGAGTTCAATAACCATAACGGTGGATAGGGCGTGGTGATTGGGGAATAAGACCTAAGTAACAAGTATTAGGTCCCAGGTATTAGGAAAAACAAAGAGACTGTTACTTTTGAACAGTCTCTTTTCTATATGCGTGAAGTGGGAGAAGGTTAATACCAGACATCCGAGCCGTGGATAACATTGCCGATAACCGTGAGAATGAAGGCGATGACCAACGCCCCCATACCGAACAGCCCACTTTTTATCTTTTTCTTGAATAAGGCGATAATCCCAAGAAGAAATGAGAGTCCACCAGAGATGATTGCGAAAACAAAACCTGCGTTTGATAAATTATAAAATTAATCGTAGATACCATAGCTGATACTAAATCCTACCTCGGATATCACGGAAGAAAGAACACAGAAACCACCGAATGCAATCGCAATCACGCCAAAAATGATCGTTGTCTTAGATAAACCTTTGGCGGATTGATATTGTTTTGAGTTCATCAATTCGGAACGCGCTGCAGCTTCTTTCTGAAGCTGTTCGTTGCGGATGGCGTTCATACACTCGAAGCACAGGAAGGTCTTTGGGTCCTGATGCCTGGTGCAGATATGCGCACGGCCGCAGCGCCGGCAGCGGAAGGTCTGGTCGAGCGATGTCATCCGCCCGCAAATCGGACATTCAAATTTCTCTACTTTCGTTTTGGCGGCAGTGCCTTCAGCCTGCGCAGTTCCCGTGTTGACGTTCACCACCACGTTGTGGTTGCCCTCGATCAGGGTTCCCTTTTCTTCGACAACTGGGACCAGGTTTATTTGGGAGCCGTCCTGTTTCAGCAGGTATTTGTTTCTACAATTTTTGCAGATGAACTGGTTGTTTTCCAGAGCTTCGATCGTCCCGCCGCAGGTTGGACAGGTGAGGTTGATGAAATCGGTCATGAGTAACCCTTTACGATAATGTAAAAAATAACTTAAAGATTATAAGCGATATATACCTGAGGGATGAAGAATCTGGCGGAGAAATCCATTTTACGACTCAGCATTAATAATATCCTTGTGTGAAAAAGATTAAGAGGAAAATTGGTGCAGGCGATTAGTGTAACTGTACTTGCAGTCGAATTTGGATGTGCGGCGGCCTATCGGTTCTGAGAAGAAAAACAAAAAGAATAAAAGAGGGTGCAATTGTGATAGTGCACCCTCTTTCAATTTTATATCTGAAGTAAAATTAATTAATTATTTTATCTGATCACTACCGGCAGGTAGCTTGATAAATAGTACCAGTATATTTCGGTCTTGTTGCCTTCATGATCCGTTTGATAAGCAACCACGACCGAATCTCGAGTGATATCCAACGATCCTGAGAAATCTGCCTGCCAAAGACCTGATCCGTCGGTAGTTACAGTTAAAGAATCCCTTTCACTGTCACTGGTAAACGCATTGAGATATACATCGCTGTTAGGATCCGCTGCGCCGTAGACGATATCCGCAGCCTCATCGATTTCAGTGATCGTTAAACCCTCAATGGTATATGTCCGGGTGTAGGTCCCGTCGGTCATCACCACGACTTGGCCGGCTTCAAGACCAAAGGGCGATGTAATAACGCTCACATACCCAGAATAACCAGATTGAGATGTCCATTGCCTGCCACCAATCGTTACGGTTATCTCAGCATCTTTAGTCCATAAGGTACCAGTAATAATATCCTGACGGGGGGAGACCGAAATAGTTGGGTCAGGGATGTACCAAAAAAATTGGGTGGCGTTGTATTCACCATCAACTTGAGTGGCATATCCATTTGAGCCTTCAGCGATATCCAACGTGAAATCCGCTTTCCAATGACCTGAATCATCAGCGTTTACGTCAATGAATTCACCCGTAACATTGTTTCTAGCGGTGATCGTTACATTGCTATTGGGATCAGCTGTGCCGCTGACGGAATTTTCCTCCTGATTAATCTCCGTGACCGCGATATTTTTAATGATATGCGTGCGGGTAGATATACCATCTGTCATCTGCAGTGTCTGTCCAGCCTGAAGATCAAAAGGGCTTGTTTCGAAAACCACAAAGCCGTTTGTTGTTTGAGATGCCCACTGATTGGCACCAATCGTCAGGGTGATCTCAGTATTTGGAGACCAATCATTACCCACAACTATGTTCCCTTGTGGATGAACTTCTATATTGGGGTCGAGTCCGTATCTGGTATTGTTAGTTTGAGTGCCCAGTGGTTGATTACTTTCGGGCTTGATTGCATCCAATCCGAAAGGCAGGACTTAGGCTTCCTGTTTGATTTCTAGGAGTCCAATATCATGCTGCTCTGGCGTTGCATTTGCCTGGACAATGTGCTGATTAATGCTTAGTAAACCAAGGAGAAGCGCAATAATGAAGAGGAAAATTAACCGTGCCGAGATGTGTCTGTTGGATCTTGTGAAGAGCATTTGTGTAATCTCCGTTTATCGTATATGGTTTTATTCAAGTCACATATGTGTTCAGGTAAAAGTTGGCGGGAATTGTCTTAGGAAGTCATCTCGTAATAATATTCTTCTAAAGTAATCGAATTATTATATCAGTTAAATTAATTAATATCATGCAATCTTTATAGAATCTCATAGTAATAGAACAATTCCCATAATAATCATTTCTTGAATTGATTTACAATTTTGGTTGATTATTCTATTTGGATATTAGCTCTTGGTCCGGTCATCAGGATATCCATCAGGTTTTACGGAAGATCTTGGACGGTTTCGTCCTGAAAGTTGTTTTCTCATCCCATTCCATGGAATCAGGTTCCCGTAAACCAATAACTCTTTCCCCACCCTGTAATCGATTGACTCCAGCAGAAAAGCGCTCATTTTTGGGATCAGCATTTGCCGGATGCTGCACATCCTGGCGGCAGGTGGTGTGCATGCCAAGGCTGAGGGCGCAGCTTGGGCGAAAAGCGCTCTGGACAAGGGATGGATAGATTTAATCGATGATGCCCTGAGCGCAAGGCTGGACCAGTATGCGAAGTGCTGGGTGACTGCGGACTCCGAAAAACTTGACCGCAACAAAGCCTTCATCCGCTATACGTTGGATGTTGCTGGGGCGTGCCGGGAATGAAAGCCAGGGCAATCGGAAAGTAGCATACCTTGGTGCTGTTATACTATCGCTTAATCATATATTGATAAGCTTAATTTTGATCCAAAGTGGAATACCGTATGGTGCGTATTGTGCCCTTCTCCGCAATAGAAGAGAAAGAGTGCGGCGCTTTAGGCCGCAAAGAGTGTTCCGATTACAGGTTCATTTACGAAAAAAAGATAAGTAAATAATCCTGTGAGGTAATAAAATCCAGGCTAAAGCCCGGACTCCTAATTCAACATTCATAAATTAATAATTTCGCATGGTGAGCTGTAGTCTTCTACAGATTACTGAATAAATTCTATCGAGAGTACTTCGTTGCTGATCCTCACGCGATGCTTTATTATGAAAATTCTTTTGCTATTTTGACTCTACGATTGTTCTACACGTTCCCTGATCCCATACCGGAATAGTTCAGGGATGTGTATAATTAAACCAGACCCTGAAAGAGACCAGGAAGGATGTAGTGATGACGAAGAGAGTTGGACTCCTGACCGCCGGCAGCGACTGCCCAGGCTTGAACGCGGCGATCCGCGGCTTTGGCAAAGCTGCCCGCAGTACGTATGACCTGACCCTGGTGGGCTTCCATGATGGCTTCCAGGGCTTGATGGCGAACCGCACCGTTGAGCTGGAGGGGGACGCCCTCTCAAATATCCTTACTGCCGGGGGGACGATCCTGGGAACCAGCCGGGATGTGCCTTTTGAGGTTGAAGAAAATGGAAAAATCGTCGACCGGACTGAACAAGCCGCCCAGGTCTGCCGCAAGCAGAAGCTGAAAGCGCTGGTGTGCATTGGCGGGCGGGAGACGCAGAAAGCAGCGCTTCACCTGAAAAAGGCGGGTGTGAACGTCATTACACTCCCAAAGTCGACGGATAACGATGTAGCGCTGACGGACATGGCCATCGGGTTTGACACCGCCAGGGATACCGCTGCGGAAGCGATCGACCGGCTGCACAGCACCGCCAACAGCAACCACCGCATCATCGTGGTGGAGATCATGGGGCGCGAAGTCGGCTGGCTGACTTTGGGCGCGGGGATTGCCGCCGGTGCGGATGTGATCCTGATCCCTGAAATTCCCTATGATATCGAGAAGATTTCTCAGGCTATCCTGGAACGGAATAAGGCAGGGAAGATGTTCAGCATCGTGGCGGTGGCTGAGGGTGCTAAATCCGCCGAACTGGTGGCGTTCTTCGAGCGTTCGATGAAGATCAACCGCCAGGTGCATGCCGGCGAATCGCTGGAAACGGGGGAAGAACGCATGGCCCAATTGAAGAAGAAATACACCGGTCAGACGCTCCTCCTGGCAAATCAGCTCGAGGAAGCTACCGGATTGGAGAGCCGCATCACGATCCTCGGCTATCTCCTGCGGGGTGGGACGCCGACCGCAAGCGACCGTGTCCTGGCAACCCACCTGAGTACGCGAGCGGCCGACCTGGTCAACGCGGGTGAGTTCGGAGTCATGGTGGGCTACAACGATGGCGAGGTCGTCAGTGTGCCGTTGGAGGAGGTTGTCGATCAGGAGAAGCCCGTCCCGCTTGACCATCCCTGGATCGTCGGTGCGCGGCATGTCGGCACGGTGTTTGGTGATTGAATAATTCGGTTGAAATTAATTTGACAATCCCGCTGTGATATGAATGGCGGGATTTTTTTTGTCCAGTGTCATCGCGAGGTAGCTGCGAAGTAGCAGCGACGAAGCGATCCAAGTAAATTTTTGTTTGCGGGATTGGTCCAGGCTGGGTGAATTGTCTTTTCTGCGTGGATCTTGGATTGTTTCCTTCGCCTTCGGCTCCGCCGCAATGACAATTGTGTATTCGTGTTTTCAAAATTTTTTATAAAATGAATAACAGGAAATTAGTACCTTACTTTTGTATGATAAGTGAATGCGCTTGTTTACTTTTCCAACTCACTATAGAGCACGCGCAGCTTTTGACAGCGTTCGATTTCATCCAGCAGGTCCGTATTATTGGCAATCTGGTCGATGCTCCCGAGGAGGGGCGGGAGTGCTTTCACTTCAGGGTCATGGATTTGTGTCAGGAGGGCATCCACGTAACGGTCGGCGTTGAGCACCATGAAAGGGCGCTGGTAATAGCTGGAGACTTTGGGTTTGATAACGGGCGTGACTCCCAGGCTGTTGTGTTGTCCGGCCATGAGCAGGTAGGCTTCGGAGAGGTGTGATTCGCGTGTCTTCCAATTCCCGCTGTCCAGAACAGCGGTGAAGATGGGGATTAATCGAGGCGCAACATCAAGCTGGGCGAAGACCTTCCCGAACCATTTGTGATAGGGGACGTACTCCTTCTCCATCAGGAAAGCTAGCCGCATCAGGTCATCAATCAGGCGGGCGGCGACCAGGCGCGAGCCCAGGTCATCCCCTGCTTCGCCAGAACGGCCGAGGAAGGCTTCCTCCTGGCTGATGCGCTGCCACTGGTTTGCCATCAGATAGAGCCACAGGTCATGCGGATACCAGTGAAAGCGCTCCCGCAGGTCTGCCAGCTTTCTCAGCCCGTCATGGAAGACACGCCCGGCGCGCACCGTACGTAAATGCTGCTGGGGGATGGTCAGCCAGGCTGAAGGATTGGGCGGTCGGTGGATATCCACGCCGACGTAATCCTTGAAGAAGCGCGCCGGGGTGGTGACGGTCACCATGTGATGGATGGGGTATTCCGTTTTCAGTTCCATCTTGCCGCCGTCCTCGAGCGGTTCGCCGAAATTGGTCGGGAAGCCATGCACTTCATAGGGCAAGTGGTTTGCCAGGTGGCTGCTGATTTGATCCTGGTGGCGCTGGTATGTTTCTTCTTTCAGGAAAAGGGTTACCTTAGGCCCCCAGCCATGGTCCATGGACATGGGTGTATCGAAGCCGATCACATCCGACCCCCATTCCAGGCGCGCAGCGGCATAGACCAGGCCAGGGAAAGCGCTCGCAAGGATAGGCTGAACGGCTTCCTTGAAGAAATATTCACTGAGTTTGAGGCCAGGGATGAAGTCCATCGCTTGTTCCCTTCGAAAATGATCGTCTTGAATTCCATTATAACGGCGGATGATGATGCCGCGAAGGATTGTATGCGTTTGGTCGATCTGTGGAATACTCGACTCGGTACATATAGGGGCTGATTTCGGTTAGAATCAAAAGCAGTCAGGTTGTTAACTGACGGATGGATGTCTATTTACGAAAAGGAATGCTAATGTCTCTAACAACAGAATGGCGTCACCGCATCATGGCCTGGCGCCACGAGCTTTCGAAGCATTTTTACCAGCCGACCGGGGAGCTTGAACTAGAAGCGGCTTTCACATTTGAACAGTGCAGTTTAGAAGATGCCCTGCGAGAACTCTCATTTATGCCCATCACGCCCGGAACGCCCTGGGGCGCAAAATGGGAATATGGATGGTTCAAATGCGCCTTCATCATGCCGAATCATTTGGCGGGGCAGATGGTCGCATTGATGATGGATGTCGGTGCGGAATCGGCAGTGTATGTTAACGGGGATTATGCCGGCGCGGTGGATGAATATCATAAAGTCATCCTCCTTACCGATTCGGCGCGGTCGGGTGAGGAATTTTCCATTGTTTTGGAAGCCTATGCCGGGCACGGCCCGCGGGAATGGCGTTCCGGCCCCACACCCCCGGACCGTGAGACAGTTCCGGAGCCGCCTGAGAAACAATGCACGGTCAATCCGTGTCATTTCGGGGTCTGGCAGGAAGCTGCCTTTCAGCTTGCTATGGATGTGGAGACCTTGTGGGAGATCCGGGAAAACATTGACCCGGACTCGCTGCGCGTGATGGAAATTGACGAGGGATTGAAGGACTTCACTCTCATCGCAAACTTTGAAGTACCCAAGATGGAGATGCTTGCCAGTCTGCAGAAGAGCCGCGAACGCCTGCAGCCGCTGTTGGTGAAGAAGAACGGCGATACAACGCCAGAGATGATCGGGTTCGGCCATGCCCATATTGACGTCGCATGGCTGTGGCCCCTGGCGGAGACGGAGCGAAAATGCGTGCGCACGATCAGCAACCAGCTTGCACTCATGCAGCGCTATCCGGAGTATAAATTCCTGCAGAGCCAGCCGCACCTTTACCACATGGTGAAGGAAAGCTATCCTGACCTTTACGAAAAGATCCGGGCTGCGGTTGCACGCGGCCAATGGATCCCAGAAGGCGCGTCCTGGGTGGAACCGGATACAAACCTAACCAGCGGTGAAAGCCTGATTCGGCAGATGCTGCACGGGAAGCGCTTCTTCAAGGAGGAATTCGGTGTGGACTGCGAGCTGCTCTGGCTGCCGGATGTGTTCGGCTATTCCGGTGCGCTTCCACAGATCATGCTGGGGTGCGGCGTGCGCTACTTCTCAACCCAGAAGATCATGTGGCTTTATAACGGCGGCGTGCCCTTCCCCTACAACACCTTCATCTGGGAGGGGATTGATGGGTCGCAGGTGATGGCGCATTTCCACGGTGATTACAACAGTGAGACGAAGCCTTCGGCGGTGATCGAGCGCTGGAAGGAACGCGTCCAGAAGGACGGGTATTCAACCCGTCTGTATCCTTTCGGCTGGGGAGACGGCGGGGGCGGGCCGACACGCGAACACCTGGAGTATGCCCTGCGGCAGAAAGACCTGGAAGGTTCGCCGATGTTCAGGCTCGACAACCCGCTGGTCTTTTTCAGGGAGCAGGAAGCAGCAGGCTGGCCGCAGGTGCGCTATACCGGCGAGCTGTACTTCCAGGCGCACCGCGGCACGTACACCTCGCAGGCGCGTACCAAAGCCCTCAACCGGCGGAGCGAGTTCGCTCTGCGGGAGGCGGAACTGTGGGGTGCAGCAGCAATGAGCCTGGCGGATTTCAAGTTCCCTTATGCGATCTGGGAGTCCACCTGGAAGACGCTGCTGCTGAACCATTTCCATGACATTCTGCCAGGGTCGTCCATTCACCGGGTTTATGAAGAAGCGGAAGAACAGCTTTCCGGCGTAGTGAAGACCGCAAGCAAGATTGCAGAGGATGCGCGGGAATGCCTGTTGGAAGGTGATAAGGGGCTGACAGTTTTCAATTCACTCTCGTGGGAACGCAGTGAAGTCATCGAGCTGCCTGAGGGTGTGACAGGGTTAGCGCTGGATGATGGGGAACCGGTTCACACCCAGGAGACGGACGGCAGGCATTATGCGGAAGTGACCGTGCCCTCGTGCGGCTGGCGGAGCTATCAAATCAGCGCAGCGGCTGCCCCGGAGAACACCCTCAAGGTCGATGAGGGGCTGCTGGAAAACAGCCTGGTCAGGGTGGAACTGAATGAATTTGGCGAGATCACCAGCATCTTCGACAAAAAGAACCGGCAAGAGCTGGCCGCGGCAACGTGCAACAGCTTGAAGATGTACCAGGATATCCCCAGCGCTTTTGACGCCTGGGATATCGACAGCATGTACCGCGAAAGCCCGGTGGACCTGCCGGAGAAGGCGGAGATCAGCGTGGGCGCGGAAGGGCCGCTGTTCGCCAGCCTGACCGTCAGGCGGACGCTGAATCATTCCACGATGACCCAGACGATCACCCTGCGGCGGGACTCCCGGCGGGTGGATTTCCACACCGTGATCGACTGGCAGGAACGCCACAAGCTGCTCAAGGTCAATTTCCCCGTGGATTACCATGCCCGGGAAGCGCTGCACGAGATCCAGTTTGGGCACCTGCTGCGGCCGACCCACCGCTCGCGGGAGTTCGACCAGAACCGCTTTGAGGTGGTCAATCACAGGTGGAGTGCACTGGCGGAAGCCAAGCGCGGGTTCGCCGTGCTGAACGATTCGAAGTACGGGGTGGAGGTGCTGGATAACAGCATCAACCTGTCGCTGCTGAAATCGGCCTTGGCGCCGGACATGACCGCCGACCGCGGCGTGCAGGAGTTTACCTATGCCTTCACCTTCTGGGACACCCCCTTTGCCGAGTGCGATCTGGTTCGGCAGGGCTATGCGTTGAACGTGCCCCTGCAGGTGAAGGCTGGCGATGCGGGTACGCAAAGCCTGTTCTCACTGGACCAGGCCAACATTATCCTGGAGACCGTTAAGCCGGCTGAGGATCCCGAGTCAGGCGATCTGGTGCTGCGCCTTTATGAGGCGATGGGCACCCGGACGCGTGCCGCCCTGAAAGTGGGCCTGCCGGTGAAGGCAGTCCATATAGCGGATATGCTGGAGAATGAGCTGGAGTTATTGGAGATTGAGGATGGCGAATTGGTCTTGGAATTCAGACCATTTGAGATCAAGACCCTGCGGTTGGTTATGGGGTGATGTGAGATTGGATGAAAAATTGTTGGGGTGCGCTCAGGTCTTGAGCGCACCAATGATTCGCGCGCAGAAAAACGCTGTGCGTTTTTTTGTCATCACGAGCAAAGCGAAGTGATCTGAGATTCGCAAATTCCAATGAATCTCACAGATTTCAGCGAGTTTTTGAGAAAGTGGAAAAACCTCAGTTGGTCAGTATATTACAAGGTCAAACTGAACCGATGGGTGTTTTTATTTTAGCGCTATACCCTAACTATAAGATATTACACATTTCGGGCGACTCATGAGTCGCCCCTACAGAAAAAATGAATGTGTTTTTACATTGAGACGAGTCGGGTTGCATTACCCCGGCCAGTAATCCCCTTCCTTCAATTGTTCCTTGAACCAGTCCATAAGGTCATCGCTGACGGTGATCAGGCTTTCCCAATCCTCCAATGAAAAGAAGTCATGAAAGCGCCCGGTGACAATCTCATCCAGAGATGCGGGGCGTAAATCCTCCGAGTAATCAAAGAAGTTGTCCACGGAGAACAGGTAGGTATCCGGGAGGATGAGCCTTTCCTCGGTGGTGGTCTTCTGCACGACCGCCGCCGTCAGGGCAGCCTGGTGCATGAAGATGGCGTAGGCCTGGTCCACCTGATAATAAGCTTTGAATTCAGGCAGGGCATAGGTCTCCCCCAGGTTTGTCGCCCAGGCCCTGAAGATGCCCTTTTCCGGCCTGGCGACCAGGAGCCCAGCGTTGACATAGAGATGGAGCTTAACCTGGTCGATCACGGAGGTTATCGGGGGCAGGTCGTCGGCTGAAAGCCCGAAATGCTCGCAGATATCCCCCCAGAAGGGCGGGAGTGACTCGCCGAACGGTGCGCCGATGTTGGCGATGTCGGTTGAACGGAAAGCGAAGCTTTTATCTTCAGGGAGGTAGAAAGCGGTCGGCGCATGGCGGAACATGCCGGTGCGGTCGTGCCACGCAAGGAGGTCAACGCCCTCCTGAAGCGCCAGTTCCTCGGCGGCGGCCGACGCAACAGCTTTGGCTGCGAAGGGGAAGCGCAGGAGGGGATCGTCAATCGCAAAGGAATGGCAGTCGACTCCCAATTCGGTCAGCAAGGTTTGCGTGTTTTTGTCAAATCCCTTGCCTTCGGGTGTAAAAATCCATACGGGCAGATCGGCCATCTCTCCACCGAATTTGCGCAGACTGCGTATCAGCATCAGCGTCTGAACTTCATAGCCTTGTAAGCTGAAGGTCCCCAGAACAAGTGTAGGGTTTAATGCTGTCATTCTTTTCTCTCCTGATGTAGGTGAGCTTTTCCCTAGTATAGTGTGGGATTGAATGTATCATCCCATACTGGAGGACCGTTCAAGAGAGCCGAACGGCTAATAAGTGCTGTAAGGTTATGCGCTCTGGTCATTCCGCATAACCGGGCGCATCGTCCAGCAGCCGTTTTTCACCTTCGAGGGCGCGGATATGGGTTACGTTTTGAGAGACCTCAATGCAGCCTTTGTAGTGATTATCCTTATCACGGAGTGCAAAATAGCGGATATGGATGAACTGGTCATCAGCCTGGATCCAGAATTCAGCGAGGTCCCTCTTCCCGGCGTGGAAATCATCCAGGATGATCTCTACACGGTGGACGCTTTGAGGTGGATGGCACTTCGTAACCGCGCGCCCGATGATCGCAGGTGAGCGCTGGAAAATGCGCTCTTTCCCCTGTGAGAAATAGCGCACTTCGTCGTTCTCATCAACAAAGGTCACATCCACAGGCAGGTTGGTGAGGATCAGGTTGATCTGCTCAAGGGTCAACTCACCAGTATCAAGTGAAACAGTACCATTTGTATCCATAATTCATTCCTCTTTATGTGCACTTTTGAATAGAAAGCAGATCGATGGCCCGGATTTACCAGCGAGCGTGATGGTCCTCTGCCCAGCCTGTTGCATCGGAAATCTGGATAGAATCGCCAGAGTCAGTCTTGAGCGTGCCGGTGAAACGGCCGATCATCTGGTGGCACTCTGAGACGATCACCAGCGCATCGGTCTTGGCGATGCGTTCATAGAAGGGTGTGAACTGCAGGTCCACGCGGTCGGTTGCGGTCGTATGCAGGTGCCAGGGCTGCATAAAATCGGATGGGTCGTAATCGAAGGCAACATCTTCGCTGATCTTGATGAGCTTGCCGTCAATGCACAGCCCATTCTCATTCATCCCGGTCCCATCCGTCCACCCGGCACCCAGGTTGATGCCGACCGTGCGTCCGTCCGGCAGGCGCGTTGAGAAGCTGGACCAATTCCAAAAGCATTCGAACGGCCAGATGCCGCGCCCGAAGTCCAGGCATGCAAAGGTGTCTTCCAGGCCGAAGTTGATAGTCTCTTCTCCCCAACGGATTGTGCCTTCGGCAGGAAGGGTGTTCTGTTTGCTGGTGAACTGGAACCTGTTGGATGACCAGGGGATGACGACGTTCAGGGTCTCATGCCCAACGGGCTTGTGGATCAGGAGGTCAACACGCAGATCTTTGCCACCGAAATCGGGGCAGCTGATTTTCAGCTGGACGCCCTTTTTAGTCTGGCGCATCGAGATCGGCATGGCAGGATCGGTATAGACCACATCCTGATCGACTTCAGGGAGCAGCTCGCAGCCTGCGCCGAAGGGCTTGAGAAGGGTCTTCTCCGTAAAGCGCTTGTCCTTAAAATCCAGCAGGTAGATGAAAGGCAGCCCCAGGTAATCTACGTTAGATAGGGTGACGGAGAAGAGGTGAGTCGAGCTGACGACCGCCCAGTAATTCCAGCGTTTCTTGCGGGGCCAGTGCCCCTTCAGATTGCAGTGGTGCAGGGGATGGCGGCTCCATCCGACAGCTTTGGGATTTAAATTCCCGTGTGCGTCGCAAAGGTTGACCGCCTCCATCAGTTCGGGTTCGTGATAGGTCTCATTCATCATTCTCTCCTGGTTGGTGTGTGATTTCATAGGGCGCCCAGGGACGTTCGTTGACCGTCTTGTAGGGCATAATGTCAAATTTCAACTTCTTCTGGGCTTCCAGCAGCATTTTATCGAAGGCATTTTCAAGGGATGGGTTGGTCCCGCGGATTTCGTAGACCACATCCGCAGCCCATTGAATGTACGCCTGCCGGCGTGCCAGCGGCCAGTCCTTTGGGGGTGAAAGGAGGATATCGCGGCAGTTGACCAGTTTGTCCGCCAGTTTGATGAGCTTTGCGGCATAAGATAGTTCCCCTGCATGGACAACCTGGCGGCGCTTGCGTTCCATCTTTTCCAGGGATTTGTCATCGGAGACTTCGAGGATGATCGCCAGGATGTTTTCCCCGAATTGTTCCTGGATCTCTGCTTCGCTGGTGTCCGTGTCTTCAATTGTGTCGTGAAGGACGGCCGCGATCAGGATGTGCGTTTCTTCAACGCTGCCAATTGCGTAGATGGCCTGGGCGACTGAGATCGGGTGGGTGATATATGGGGAGCCGCGCTGATCTTTGCGAACCTGGTTTTGATGTTTGCAGACTGCGAAATTAATTGCGTCTAGAAGTCGATCAAGCCCTGCCGTGGAAGTCATGACTCACCGAATTTCATCTGTTTGATTGGATATAGAAAGAGGTGCAGTAAAGACTGCACCTGCTTTGGTCTGACTTGTAGAATTGTTAATCTCTCAACCGCAGCTCAATGATCGCACCGTTGGCAACCTTGCGCATTTCGAAGTCCCGGTTGTTTCCCTTGATCAGGTAGCTGAGCTGCCGGTGGCCGTAGCTGCGGGGGTCAAACCCCGGGTCAATCCGACGGAGAGCTGTGCCAACCTCGGAAAGCCGTGTCCAACCGTCATCATCCGTGCCGACCATTTCCATTGCCTGGCTGACCATCTCCACCAGTTCTCGCTCCTGAGCGCTCATGTTATTTGTTTTGCGGCGGCTGCCACCGCCGTTGTTACGGCTCCTGCGTTTCAGGTTTTCTGTGTAGATAAACACATTGCAGGCGCTCACAAATGCACGCGGCGTGTTCTTCTTGCCAATCCCCACAACCAATAAACCACTCTCGCGGATACGGGTTGCCAGACGGGTGTAATCGCTGTCGCTTGACACCAGACAGAACCCATCCACCTGGTCTGAGTGGAGGATGTCCATGGCATCAATAATCATGGCCGAATCCGTGGCATTCTTGCCGACGGAATACCGGAACTGCTGGATCGGCTGGAAGGCGTGTATATTGAGGATGTCCTTCCAGGAATTCATATTGGGCGTCGTCCAATCGCCATAAACCCGGCGGATGGTCGCATTGCCGAATTTTCCGGCTTCAACCAGGGTTTGCTCAATCAGGGATGCCTGGGCATTATCGCCATCGATCAGGATTGCGATCCGGTGTTCGTTATCTTCGATACCTTCTTTTTGGATTTGACTTGTCTTTGCCATACTGACATTATACCTAATCTGATGCTCTCGGTGTGATTTTTCGGAGTCAATTTTCTATGAAAACAGGAGAAAAATGAGGATTTTTCTTCATATTTTGTGAATTTTAACTTGATTTGCTGGATTATCTGTGGAAAAAACCCAAGGAATATGTTTCGTTAATAAATTTAAAAATTTAGATTCCGATTCGATTTTAATAATAAATTTAATGTATAATTGGGCAGTTACTCCAATGGAAAATGCGTATCAATTATACAGCCTGAAGCGTATTACAGCCAAAGCTGCATTGAGTAACTATTCAACCAATCATTATTTGAGGAGGTAAAGTTGAAAAAGCGTATTCTGTTTCTAAGTCTTGTGATTGTTTTATTATTGGTTTCGGTGGCCCCTGTCGCTGCCAAATCCAGCAATAAATCGATCGGTGTCAATGTTGTGTTGAACACAGAAATCACGGATGATATCGTCGCAGAGTTGAGTGGGTTTGGGAAAGTGAATGATCTGATCTACGAAATTAATGTGGTGAGGGTCAAGGTCAAAGAGGGCGACCTGGCGGCCATTCAAGCCCTTTCGTTCGTTGAATCAGCCAACCCCGATGCGGAGCGAAAAGGTGCACCAATAGATACCGTAGCAGCAGAAGATTTTGCTGATGGTCTTTCCACATGGAATCTGGATGCAATTAATGTGACAGATTTTGGGTTTGACAATCGTACCGTTGCTCAGGATGGAACGGGCGTCTATGTGGCAGTCCTGGATACTGGGCTTTTAGATTCCTGGCGCCAGTATTTCCCTGAAGAACGCATTGCAGAAGAATATGCGATCTCCTTCGGCGGCGGCGGCAGCGAATCGGCGACTGTCTCAGAACAGCCCAATAAATGGGAACACGATACCAATTCACACGGCACGCACGTCACCAGCACGATCCTGGGATACAGCATGGGTGGCACCCCGGTTAATGGTGTGGCGCCGATGGCAACCGTCATCCCCGTCAAAGTCCTCAACCAGAGCGGCGGCGGCTGGTCATCCGTTATCGCACGTGGGATTATGTATGTGGCCGAATTGAAAGAAGGCCCCCTGGCAGACTATCCGGTGGTGATCAATATGTCCCTCGGTGGCGCTGTGTTGGATGCTTTCGAAAAGGCAGCCATTGATTATGCGATTGACGCGGGTGTCATCATTGTGGCTTCTGCCGGTAATGAGGGCTTAGCTGGGATGGGTTATCCCGGCGCATATGAACCGGTCATCTCCGTTGCTGCTGCCGGTTGGGTGGGTGAATGGCTGACTGGTGATTGGTGGTATGCAATTGATGCTGTTGACCCAACCTATATTGGGCATTTCTATATTGTTGATTTCTCCAGCCGAGAACTTGCTGGACAGGACCTGGATGTCGCTGCACCCGGTTCGTGGATCGTGGGTCCGTATCAGCTTAACAGTGGGCAGACCAGCTATTACTTCTTGGGCGGCACCTCCATGGCGAGCCCGCATGTCGCTGGTACGGTAGCTTTGATGGCTCAGAAGTATCCTGACTTGACTGCTGGAATGGCAGAGTCCATCCTTGAAGGGACGGCAACCTTTATGCCTGCAGGGTCACTGACAGTTGCAGATCCCACCTACGGTACATTTACCTATTCATGGGATTTGGACGCGACCGGAGCTGGTCTGGTCGATGCTGCTGCAGCTTTGACTGCAACCCCGTAACCCGTCATTTCGTAAACAAAAAAAAAGTGACTGCTCACCCGAGCAGTCACTTTTTGCTTAGAGTTGACGTAGAGACCTTGTATGCAAGGTCTCTACAGTTTAATCGCCAAGTCGGTACTTGAATGCGATTGGGGTCTTTACAGGCTGAAACCGCAAGCCCTCAGGATTGTGAGGGCGATCAGCATATGGCCGACCGGGGTGGGGTGCACCCGGTCAGCGGTCCAGTACTCCGGGGGATTGGATAACATCGCCCAATCAAAAGCCGGTTGGAGGTGGATCACGGGGATGTCGAATGCGGTTCCCAATGCGTCGATCGCATCCTGATAATGGGTTAATTTCGTCTTGAATGGATCAGCAGGATGGGTCTCACTGAGGTAGGGCGAGATCAAACGGAGCTTTACCCGCGTTGCCTTTTGTGTTATTTCAAGCAGCTCACGATAGACTTTTACGAATTCCGGGAGGTCCACAGCTTCGTTTTTATCCCCTTCAAAGAAACGCCAGACATCATTGACGCCGATGAAAATGAACAGCCAGTCAGGCTTGACCTGCAGCACATCTGGTTCCCAGCGCGCCTGCAAGCTTGTGATACGGTCGCCGCTGATCCCTTTATTGATGACCTCAAGATGGAGTTCGGGGTAACCTGCTTGAAGCAGGTGGTGGATATCGCGCACATAGCCGTAGCCCAGCGGTGCGAATTCTTTTTCCCTGCGGCTGCAGTCCGTGATGCTGTCGCCGATGAATTCGATGGTCTCTTTCGCTTTAAAGATCAGTGGCATGTTCCCTCACTTTCATCCTGAATGTATAAAATTTCTTTCAGTTAACTGTTAAGTCAATTTTCCATTAATTCATCGTTAGGCACATTATAATCGCACATCGCTGCATTAAGTGTGAGACTCGTTCAAGCATATGTCCCAGTCGTTTGAAAATTTTATGGATATTTGTCACGTTGACATTTGTTCATGAAAGAGGTAATATATGCAAAGAATTATATATATAACTGGTGATATGATGGATTACGAGACCAAAGCTGATATTTTACATTTACTTTCACATCCGGTTCGTTTACAGATCCTGGATGAACTGCGCAGCCGTGAAGCGTGCGTCTGCCATCTGCAGGCTGTCACCGGGCGTCCGCAGGCATACGTCTCCCAACAGCTGCGTTTTCTCAGGGAGGCTGGTCTTGTGCGAGATGTGAAAGATGGGCAAAACGTTTTTTACCAAATTTCGGATGAGTCCGTGCTCTCAATACTTGAGACAATTCTGGGCAGTCCAGGGAAAGCAAGCACGCCTGTTGATTGTACTTGTCCATTTTGTACTGGCGGTCGAGTATAACATATATTTTTTATTGGAAAATATGCAAAAATCGATATATATTAAGGAGAATAAAGAAAATTTATGACATTTCTTATTGAGCTACTTCAATCTGGTATGGGCGGCCTGGCATCATACCTGGCTGCACATGTACTGCTTTGTTTGCTCCCGGCTTTTTTCATAGCCGGGGCACTCTCAGCCTTGCTGCCCAAAGAGGTGATCACACGTTATCTGGGTCGGAGTGCGCCAAAGTGGATCTCCTACCCGGCTGCCGCCATTGGCGGCTTTTTCCTGGCGGTTTGTTCCTGCACGATCATGCCGTTATTTGCCGGAATTTACAAGAAAGGGGCCGGAATTGGCCCGGCGATCACCTTTCTTTTTGTCGGGCCCGCCGTCAATATCCTGGCTATATCCTTTACGGGTGTCCAAATTGGGCTTGATATTGCCCTGGCGCGGATCATCCTGTCCATGGTGTTTGGAATCTTGATCGGGTTGCTGATGTCGTGGATATTCAAAAAAGACGACGCTGCTCATGCCGAAGAAGCCAGCAAGAGTCAGTTGTTTTCAACTGAAGCCAAATTAAGTGGGAAGCTGATAGTTTTTTCCCTCCTATTATTGGGCGTATTGATTTCTGGAACTCTCCAGATTGGGCTTTTCAGGAATACGCTCTTTGAGGCGTCTTTCCCAGGTTCATGGGCAGTTTCTTTACAGCACTGGTTGGATAAATTAATTCCTCCAAACCCGAGCTTGGGAGTTGAGGGTGTGACAGTCCAGGGACTGTCCCTCATCGGTTTGCTGGTCCTGATCTCGCTGACAGCGATCAAGGGTTTTAATAAAGTCCATGAAGGGATTAACAACTGGACCTACCTTACCCTGGGGTTGATTACGTTGACTTTGATATTCGCTTCTCTCTCCATTAACACAACAGCAGAAGGATTGGTGGTCAGGTTCAACGGACGTTTCTTTACAGAAATCATCCTATCAAGTGCGATCTGGTGGCTGGTGTCCAAACTTTTCAGCAAATCTGAGATTCAGGAATGGTTGTGGGAGACATGGCGGTTCGTGAAGCAGATCATCCCACTCTTGATCGTTGGCGTTTTCCTTGCTTCAATTGCCCGAACGCTGATCCCGGAGAATTGGATTCAGACGCTCGCAGGACGTAATACCGTATGGGCAAATTTAATTGGTGTTCTTTTTGGTGTGTTTATGTACTTCCCCACATTGGTTGAAGTGCCGGTTGCACAGACTTTTCTTTCCCTGGGTATGCATCGAGGGCCTTTACTGGCGTATCTGCTGGCAGACCCTGAATTAAGTCTCCAATCAATCTTGATCACAAATACCGTGATCGGGAAGAAGAAAACTGCGATCTATGTTGTCCTGGTCATCATTTTCAGTACGCTGTCCGGGTTGATATTTGGATGGTTTATATAATAATTTAGGAGATGAACATATGGAGATTAAAATATTAGGTAGTGGGTGTGCTAAATGTAAACGGCTGGAAGCGGTCACACGAGAAGTGGTTGATGAAATGGGCCTTGAAGCGGCGATCTCGAAAGTGACAAGCATGGCAGAGATCATGGCTTATGATGTCATGTCCACGCCAGCACTTGTCATTGATGAAAAAGTGTGCTCGTCCGGTCGGATACCGGAAAAGGATGAAATCCGGAAATGGTTGACGACGTAAACAGGTCTCCAGGAGATTATTCGAAAGGGTGTAACCTCACCATCAATCGGTTTCTGGCTGAGGTTTGATTTCTTTTTCTCGCACCAATATGATGAAAAGGAGGACAGCCAGCCATCGACCTCCTGTTGATATGAGCGTTACACCTTTGAAGTCAATGGTAGGGATAAGGTACGCGCCTAATGCGGCACCGCCTGCCAGCCCCAGGGTCACAACGATTTGATAGAAGGCTGAGAATCGAGCCCGTAGTTCTTGCGGTGTCTCGAGAAGGAGGATATTAAAACTCACCAGGTTGTACGCTCCCCATAGGAGACCACTGAAGGTCTCGATCAGGATCGCCTGCCAGTACTCCCGCACCCATAGTCCCCAGATCAGCGGAACGAATGGGATCAGGAGCATGAAGAAGATCGCTACCTTGCGGTTGCCCCATTTTTCGGATAGGACTCCTATCCGGCGTTGAATCACGAGGCTAGCAATTGTCGTGAAAACCGAGATGACCGCTATCTTTGCCGCTGTTAAGTGGAGTGTGTCGACCATGAAGACGCTGAAGAAGGGGGCCGCGATATAGATTGAGAAATTCCAGATCGCTGTAAAAACGCAAAATAAGATGAATTGAGATTGTCCTTTGAGAGATGAAAAGATATCTTTCAGGGCTTTCGATTTTTGCCGAGGGATTTTTATTCCCTTTTTAGGGTCTTTCACTCTTGCGAAGAAGACCATAGAACCCACACCCAGCATCACTGCGAGGATCAGGGCAAGTTGGTATCCAAGAGGTTCCCCAATTGCGGTAATTGCTCTACCGACCAATAGGATTGTAACAATCCCGGACACACCCATGACGAAGTTCCGCGTCCCGAAGTAGCGACCGCGACCCTCCAGAGGGATGATGTCGCCGGTCAGTGCCATCCATCCCGGGTAGCCCATGTTCGCCAGGGTTTCCCGGAGCAGTGCCAGCCCCAGCATGACCCAAATCAATGCTTTTGTTTGAAGGGAGAACAATGGAAGCAGCGCCATCATGAGCAGGACCAGACGGCTGCCTGCTGCCATTGTTAATGTACTCCGTTTACGTTCACCGGAGCGCTCAACCGCAAGAGCGGTCGGAAGCAGGAGCAAGGCTGCCGCAAGATTGCTGAACGAACTGAGCAGCCCAATTTGCTGACGGGATGCACCGAGTGAGAGCAGGTAGATGGTGATATACGTCAGGATGATCTTATCACTGGCAGCCGCAAAGAGACCGTCAAAAAAGAACAGGGTCAGGTTGCGGCGTTTTTCCTTTGGAAGAACAGCTGCCCAGGTACCTCCCCAGGTAAAGCGGATGAAGTGACGGCGAAAACGCGCCCATTGGAATTGGATCTTGTTTGTATTCATAACTAAATAGGGTAGACCTTTAAAGCTTCTTGTGGTTCCAGTTTATGGATGGCGATGATATTCATCCTGTGCTGTCCAATCAACAATTCATGTTTTGTCTTTACATGATGTTTTTGAGTGAAGAACGATCAGGCAATGCGAGTTCAGCGAAAGAGATTTAATGCTGGTGATCATCGAAGTGGTACCTAATATTGTTCAAAAGATTCAACCGGCAGTGTGAACAGGGTCGCACCGCCTTCCTGTGATTCCATGACCGAAAGAAAGCTGAGTTCTGAGACAGTGCGCATTTGCACTGGAACGACGCCCCGATAAGGTTGGCAGTAGGTTTGGACGAGATCGTTCAATGCCTCCATGCGTGTGTGGTTGAGTCCTAAGAGAAGGCAAACTGTTGGTTCATGGAACAGACTGTTGGTGCTGTCAATGATCGTGAAAAAGAATAATTGTTTTTTTAGGTTCGTCATCAATTTTTTTGATTGTGATTCTGAAACAAGGATCAGGACCAGCAGATCTATATCAGGTTCAGGCATAAGCTTTCCTTTTTCATTTTCAGGTTTGTCCTCATTTTACTTCGAAATCTGGTTTCATGAAATGTCGTATCCCTCATGGTAAAATTTTATAAATTCGGTTGATTAAGGAAGGTGAAGATGAAGGATAAAAAGAAAAAGACGATCATGATCATCGCGCTTATCACAATTCTGATATGCGGTTGTCCGGGTTGTTTTTTGATTGTGGGTGGGATTGACAGCTTTTCAAAGGCGATTGGCAGCATCAACACCTTTGATGATTTGATTTCAGATCTGGGGGAAGGGTTCGCTCAAGGCGGCTGGATGCTCATTCTAGGCGCAGTCCTGGTCATGGTTCCGTTCGTATTGGTAATTATTGCAGTGTTGATCCGAAACAAGGATGAGAAGTTGGAAGCGCTTGAGCCCACCGGTGCTTCCAAGGATGATCCCATCCCGCCTGCCACATAGATATACTGTCGAAAAAATAAGATCCCGAAGGTTTAACTTCGGGATCTTTTACTATCCATGAATTCAGCTTGCGGTCAGTTGATTTCCTCATCAGAAGATCCGTCGCCAATGCCGCGTGGGACCCATTTTTCTTTGTTCTCACGTAGCCGGTGGATTCCCGTGCCGCGCTGGTGGAGCTGGTCAAAGCCTTCCGGTTTCAGGAACATACCTTTGCCTTCCAGCAGTCCAAACACGCCGCTCTGACCGGGTTCAACGACCTCATTTCTAAAAGGCGCAACGAGCGAAGGCTTGATGGGGTTGTATTCCGCCGGCTCTTCATAGGTGGTGATATATCCCTCGTAATTCCTCAGGACAACCTTATGGTCGGAGTAGCTGACGATGTAATTGGGATTGAGGGGGATCTTCCCACCTCCACCCGGTGCGTCCACCACGTAGGTGGGGACGGCGAAACCGGACGTGTGTCCACGCAGGGCTTCGATGATCTCGATCCCTTTCCCGATTGGCGTACGAAAATGTCCGGCACCTTCAACCAGGTCGCACTGGTAAAGGTAATACGGGCGTACACGAAGGCGGACCAGGTCATGTACCAGCCTGCGCTGGATATAAGGGCTGTCGTTGATTCCAGCCAACAGAACGGACTGATTACCAAGAGGTATCCCCGCCCGGGAGAGTTTGTCGCAGGCTTCTGCCAGTTCTGCGGAAATCTCGTTGGGGTGGTTGACGTGGATATTGAGCCACAGGGGATGGAATTGCTGCAGCATTTCACAGAGATCATTTGTGATCCGCTGGGGGATGAAGACCGGCACACGCGAGCCGATCCGGATGATCTCAACATGCGGGATTTCACGCAGGGCGGTCAACAAGCGCTCAAGAACACGCGGCGCAAGTGTCAGTGGGTCTCCGCCCGAGAGAAGTACATCCCGCACCTGGGGTGTCCTGCGGATGTAATCCAATTGTGCTTCATAATCTTTGGATGAAAAGGATTGGGTTGGGTCGCCAACGATCCGGGAGCGTGTGCAGTAGCGGCAGTAACTTGCACATTGCGTGGTTACCAGCATAAGCACCCGGTCCGGATAGCGGTGAACAAGTCCCGGCACAGGCGAATGGGCATCCTCTGCAAGAGAATCTTCCATCTCGCCTGTAAATGGAAGGATCTCACTGGCTGTCGGGATGGTCTGCTTGCGAATGGGATCATCCGGATTTTGTGGATCGATCAGCGATGCAAAATAGGGGGTGATATCGACTCGAAATAGGCCATGCTGGCTGAGGGCTTTGCGCTCCGAATCACTTAACTCAAAGAGCTTTTCAAAATCCTCAACAGCGTTCAAGCGGTGGCTGAGCTGCCAGCGCCAATCGTTCCATTTCTCATCGGGAACGTCGCTGAATGCAGACCCTCGTTTAGATGGGAATAAGTGCATTTATCTCTCCTTTGTTAAAATGTACCAGTATTTTTATCACTACCGAGGTCACCGGTCAATGCCTTGGATAGGATAACTTTCTTATCACGGTCGCTTGGATTGAATGGTTAGCAGTTCACTGAAGAAGTAATCCCGGTCACCCTGGTCCTGGATTTGATTGCCTGCATTTTCTGCCAGAGAAAAGTATTTCGCAGTATCCGTATCGTCCACGGTGAGATGGAACGCTCTTGCCATGGCTTCATAAGCAAAGGCAAGGTCGAAATCCTTGAGATCGTTCTCCAATGTTACATCCAGACAGCGATGTGCATGGTAAAGGCAGGGTTCAACCCGTTGGAGAAGGGCGTAGACCCGGCTGATCTGCCACTCGCCACGGGCGATATTGACCGCCTCGCCAGCGATTTCCCAATGGTAGCGGGAAGCATGGGCAGCGTTGATCATCCGGTCGTTTTCTTCCTGATTGCGGTCTTGCTTGTCGATCAAATCCCAGGTCAGGTTGAACAGCTCAACAGCGTACTGTCTATGGCGTTCTTTTTCCTCTGTCATTGGTTGGATTCCTTTCATGGGTTGCCTTACTCGTTGAACATCTCTCCGACGCTGCGCCCTTCATTTGCCCTCCGGATGACCCGGGCAAGTAAGGTGCCAATCGAAAGGATTTTCAAACGGTCGCCAAACAGGGCTTTCTTCTCTTCTGGAATTTGGATGGTGTTGGTGGTGATAAATTGGGTCACAGGCAGGACGGAGAGCCGCTCAGCAGCATCCAGAGAAAGGACTGGATGGACAAAGACCATATAAATATGGCGCGCGCCGTTTTCCTTGAGGATCTCGACAGCGTGGACCATTGACCCACCTGTATTTACTTCGTCATCCACCAGGATGACATCACGGTCATTGACATCGCCGATGACAGTCATGGATTTGGGGTTCCGAATGTCTGCCGTGCGCTTCTTCTCGATGAATGCCAGGCCTGTTCCCATCAGGTCTGCATAGACGCGCCCTTTTTTCGCAAAACCCAGGTCTGCAGTGACGACAACCGGTTTGTGAAGGGAGGGTTTGAGTTCGAGGAGATAATCTTTTAATATCTCAAATCCGCGCAGCACATCTCCGGGGATTGAGAAAAAGCCCTGGATTTGACCCGCATGCAGGTCAAATGTCATATACCGGTCTGCACCTGCGATCTGGATCATATCTGCCACCAGCCTGGCGGTGATGGGGACTCGAGGTTTGTCTTTCTTATCCGAGCGCCCATAGCATAGGTAGGGCACCACAGCCGTGATCCGGCCTGCGGAGTCGAGCTTGAGGGTTTGGATCGTGATCAGGAGTTCCATCAGGTTGCGGTGGACAGGTTTTGGGGTGCTCTGGATGACATAACAATCCTGCCCGCGTACGCTGGAATGCAGCTGGACAAATAAATTCTCGTTAGGAAATTCTTTGATATCCCGACCACATAACGGGATGCCCAGGAAGTCTGAGATTTCCTGCGAGAGATCTGGTGAAGCTGAACCGGGGAAAAGTTTAATATTCCTGTAGAGTAAATCGTGCTGCATATGAGGAGTTGACATACTAGATCGGTCCTTATCTATTTTTCTTCTTCCATTGATTGGTTAATTTGCCATTTATGACTGAGAACGCTCATCAGGTGGATGTCGTAATAGCGGTTATGCTGGTAGTGTGCCTCTCTGAGTGTTCCTTCATGCTTGAAGCCGGCTTTTTCATAAGCCCGGATGCCGCGTTTGTTCTTATCGTAAACACGGAGCCAGATCCGGTGCAAATTGAGCGTCTCAAAAGCATGCTTGAGCAATAACTGCATGGTCTCGGTGCCGTAGCCCTGGTCCCAATAAGTTTTCTCGCCGATCATGATCCCGATTTCAGAAGAACGGTTGAGCCAATCAATTTGAAAGAACTGACAGGTCCCAATAGGGAGATAGTCCTTATCCTGTGTTCCTTCTTTGATCCCGATCACAAAAACATGCTCGTGAACAGGCCGTTTCATCATCTCCTCGTACCATTGTTCTTCTTCAAAACGAGAGAATGGTGAAATCAATCCGAGGTTTTCAGTCACCTCAGGGTCATTGATCCAGCGCAGGAACGTGGTGATATCTTCTTTTTCTGCCGCCCGGAGGCGGATTCTTTTTCCAAACAAATGGGGCATTAGCTCTCCTGTCAGATGATTTATGGAGACAGTCGGGTTGGCCCGCGGAAGATATAGACGGCTTCGCGAATATTCGCCAGGTTGAGGAGGATCATCAGGAAGCGGCTGAGTCCGAATCCGAAACCGCCATGCGAGGGTGTACCGTAGCGGAAGTAATTCAGGTAATCCTGGATTGGTCCCAGTGTCAATCCTTTTTCAAGGGCTTGCTGTTTGAGGACTTCATAGCGGTGTTCACGTTGTGCGCCGGTTGAAACCTCCAGACCCTTTCCCAGCAGGTCGAAACTCTTGCTGATATTGTTCTGATCGGGATACTGCATATGGTAGAAAGGCCGGACTTCAAAAGGCCAATCAATGACGAAGATGTAATCATGGCCTTGAGTCTCCTTGAAGTGGGCACCAAGCGCTCTTTCCGCGCCGGGATCGAGGTCATGTTTTTTATCGGGTGGGAGCTTATAGCCAAGCTCTTTGAGGAGGTCGTGCGCGTCAGACATGGTTATGCGCGGGAAGGGGACTTTGGGGACCTCAATTTCAACATCGAAAATATCTTTGACCGCATCGAAGTGCTTTTCGGCTACTTTTTCATAGGTGAATGCCAGCCAGCGCTCCATGAAGGACATCACATCATCATGCGAATCAATCCATGACATTTCCATATCCACACTGACGAATTCTGTCATGTGGCGGGAAGTGAAGGAAGGGTCCGCGCGGAAGACGGGCCCGATCTCAAACACACGTTCGAATCCAGCCGCCATTGCCATTTGCTTGTAGAATTGAGGGGATTGGGCGAGATATGCCGTGGTTTCGAAATAAGGCAGGCTGAAGAGTTCTGCGCCGCTTTCACTGGGTGCGCCCATGATCTTGGGCGAGTGGATCTCGATGAAATTGTGCTTCAACCAGTATTCGCGCATTGCCATCTCGGCTGTGGTCTGGACTTCGAAGATCAATTGATTGGCGTCCCGCCTGAGGTCCATATAACGCCAATCCAAGCGGAAATCCTGGTCAGGCAGGTATTCGCCAAAGGGTTCAAATGGCAGCGGTATCTCCGCAGCGCCATCAATTTCAAGCGCTTCAAGCTGGATCTCGATTCCGCCCAATTTCACGATCTCATTCTTGACCAGTTTGCCTGTGATGGTCAAAGCGGATTCCGTGCCAAGCGTTGAAATGGTCTCTGCCAGTTCCGGGTTGCCTTTCTTCCAATGGGAGATCTGCACCAGTCCGGTACGGTCCCGGACGATCAGGAACTGCATGTTCTTCTGGTCGCGCAGGGTTTGCAGCCAGCCCTGGATGGTGACCTGTTCATCAATGTGTTTTCCAAGTTCTTCAATTGGCGTTCTTTCCATTATTTCTTCTCCTATGGTTACTTCTCTTTCTACTTAACGAAAATATCATGTATACAATTCTATAATAACAGTTTTACAGCATCAATGGGTGCATATTTACGATCGAGGATGTCTTTCATGATGGATTCGAATTTAGACACATCCACTTTTTTCTGCCACTGGTCCATGAGGGACTCGCGAATGAGCGTTTCAAGGTCTCTTCTCAGGCGATGTGCTTCTTTTACCTGCCAAAGACCGGATTCCAGAAGGTATTTTCTATGGTGTGTAATTTCCTCAACCAGTTGGGGAACACCCTTACCCTTGGTTGCAGTCACCAGTTGAACTGGGGGACGCCACTCGTCCGAGACAGTATGTGATTCAGTCTGAGGTAGTTTTGCGTTTTGGCGCATATGTTTCCCCGCAACAGGCAGCGATCCGCCGTGGGCCATGTCAAGCATGGCTCGCAGTGCGAGTGCGGTATTTTCCGCATCTGGACGGTCTGCTTTATTGACCACGAGGATATCGGCGATCTCAAGGATGCCGGCTTTGATCGCCTGGATGTCATCACCCATACCGGGGGCTTCCACAACGATCACGGTGTGCGCCAGTTGGGCAATATCCACTTCTGCCTGACCCGCACCGACTGTTTCGATCAAAACGATGTCGAACCCTGCGCCATCCAGGATGGTGGCAAAGGCGGCTGTTTTATGTGCCAATCCTCCAAGCGCGCCGCGGGATGCCATTGAACGGATGAAGATCCCCTTGTCTCCAGCCAAGTCCTGCATACGGATGCGGTCTCCCAGGAGTGCACCGCCGGTGAAGGGGCTGGTGGGATCGACAGCTACGATGGCGATCTTCGGAGTATCCTTTTCCGTTCGGGATTGACGCAATGCTTTTGCAAGCTGGTTGACGAGCGTGCTTTTGCCGACGCCTGAAGCGCCAGTCACGCCGATCAGATGTGCTTTGCCTGTAAAAGGGAAGAGGAAAGATTGGAGTTCCTGACCGGCCTGCTCATTATTCTCAACTGCTGAAAGGGCACGTGAGAGGGCAAGCCTATCTCCCTGGCGAATGGCATGAGGGTCGATCTTGGGCATGGTTAATTGTCTTCTTTTGAAACGGCGTTTACGATTTCTTCAGCGACCTTTTGTGTGTCCGTGCCGGGGCCATAGACCGCATAGACGCCCTTTTTCAGCAGACCGGGGATATCATCTTCTGGGATGATTCCGCCGAGGAAAACCTTTACCCCGTTCAGTCCGTTTTCATGCAGTTTCTCGATCACCGCGGGGACCAGCGCGTTATGTGCACCGGACAGGATGGATAAACCTACGACGTTCACGCCTTCCTGAAGGGCTGCTTCCGCGATCATCTCCGGGGTTTGGCGGAGCCCGGTATAGATCACTTCCATACCAGCGTCCCGCAGGGCACGGGCGATTACCTTTGCGCCCCTGTCGTGGCCGTCAAGGCCGGGTTTGGCGATTAACACTCGAATTTTCTTATCCGTCATTATCTTCTCCAGGTGATCAGCGTGTAAATGTGATTATACCGCGTTCGCTCATGGCGCGGTTGCGTTCCATCCTGGGATTTCATTCAGGAACGGCAGTTTTTTACAGAAAGAAGGAGTGCAGCTTTCAGGCTGCGCGTCTCTTAAGAGATGAATTTTTCCGTCGCGAAAACTTGCAAGATCTCCCCATAGTAAATCCGGTGGAAATCGCGCTTCTGGTATATGTCATAGATCGATTCGTCGAGGAAATGGACCGGGTTCAAATCATTCCAGTACATTTTCCGGCATTCGACCAGCAGTTCAGCCTCCTTGAAGGAGGGGGCAGCGATGAGTTTTGAAGGTTCGGGGGTCAATCCTGAATCAGTGATCTTATCGCCGTCCCTACCGGAGCGGCTGCCCAGCAAGCTGAGCGCCCGATGGTATTCGTGGGGGAATCCAGCGAGTGTGAATGAATCGAATTTCTCCATGAATTCAAAGGTGTAGCGGGAATGCCTGACAGCGACGAAGATGAAAGGCTTCTGCCAGAGCGTACCGAATGCGCCCCAGCCGATAGTCATGCTGTTGAACTCTTTTTTCGCATAGTCACCGCATGTCAGCAAGAGCCACTGTCTGCTGAAGAGGTCGTGCGGTCTGATGGTGAGTTGGGTAATCTCAATAGATTTTCTCTGCACGTGTTCCTCCTTATAGTTAGATTAATGATACTACAACCAATTTTACTTTTTGTTATTTGTGAAAACTTATTTTTTGGTGTCTAAAACTAAACTTCCAGAATACTCTCACCTCTGTCTTATTTTGCACGTTTTGAATTCATATCTAATAGTTTCTGAGCCCCATGCTGGATAACCTCTCTATATTCCTCCCACACCCCATCATCCCGCACCGCTGCCTCCAGCACCTTTATCCCTTCTTTTACATCCTCACACTCCAACAACTTAACCAGCCCCGCTACGATCTTCCCGGCGGCCCAGGCGTGGGCGTTTGTCTTGTCACTCAGGTCGGAAGAGGCCAACAGGGATTCCAGGAAGGACGCATCCGGGTAGTAGATCAACTCCACCAGTTTAGCGCGGTATTCCAATTCGCTGGAGGATGTGATCCCACGGCGCATGTCGGCGTGGTGCTGCGCTTCATGCTTGAGGAATGAGACGTTGAACTTCGGCGTGTCAAGGATTCCCGCATACGCTTCCCGCACACAGTAGATCCCCTCGTCCTTGGCCCAGCCACTCGCGCCGGTCTCGCCGTCCGAGAGCCAGGCCAGCCAGCTTCGCAGGACGAAGCCGTCCATCCAGAACACGGTCAGGGTCTCGGGTCCGTGGGGCAGTTCCACCTTGTAGTCGGTCTGGGCAGTTTCCCTCCAGATATACGATCCGTAAAATCCACCCGTCAGACCGCCCAGGTAGTGCCAGCCGGACGCTGTAAGCCGTCCCCCGGTGGCTTGCTCGAGTGTGTCGAGATCAGCCTCCGGCAGGGCGAGAATCTCCCGCAAACGCTCCGCCAGGGTGCAGCGCGCCTTGGGCTCTGCCGATGCCGGGGTCCGGGAGGGTGTGTCAAGCCCGACGCTGAAGCAGGACCGGAAATAGTCCTGGTAGGCGTTTAGCACATGGTCGAGGAAGGCATCTCCGGTGTCATAAGGCTGCGGGTCGCGCAGTTTGCGCCGGAGTGCGTCTACCCGGGCGGTCTCGCCGCAGCGATCGAGGTACGCCAGCGTGCCCGGGATATCCATTCGTACCAGCAAGCCCACGTACGCTGAGCGGTTATAGGTCGTTTTGCATGCATTCTTGGCTTTGTCAGGCATGGATGGCTCCATTTCAGATGATTGGGTTGATCGTATTGTGTTACCGGACGGAATTGCAATGCCGAATCTACAATTGCAGGGCTACTTCCGCTTCTCCAGAGCCTTGATCGCCCAATTTGAGGTCAGTTTCCCCAATAAGATTGAGATCGGCAGCCGCTCCGGCAGGGAAGGCAGCGAGTGTGAATGAATCGTACTTTTCCATGAATTCTAAGGTAGAGCGGGAGTGCCTGACGGCGACAAAGCTGAAAGGTTTTTTGCCAGAGCGTGCTGAATGCATCCCAGCCGATGGTCATGTTGTTGAATTCACCTTTCGCATAGTCGGCACATGTCGGCAAGAACCACTATTTGCTGAACAGGTCATGCAGTTTGATGGTGAGCTGGTTAAACTCAATAGATTTTCTCTGTATGGGTATCTCCTTATTTTCAGCTAGATGATACCACACTCAAGCAATCGGAAAGCACTAATGTTCAGGTATAATCGAAGCTATGATGGCAGAAGCAGCAGACCCCATTCTTGATGGCAAATTACATCCTGAAGATAAATTTGACAGGGCTTTGCGACCAACGATGCTCTTGGACATGATCGGTCAGGAAAAGATCAAAGAAAACCTGCGCATCCTGATCGAAGCTGCGAAATTACGCTCGGAACCCCTGGACCATGTCCTGTTCTATGGGCCGCCGGGTTTGGGTAAGACCACCCTGGCGCATATCCTTGCCAACGAAATGGGTGTGAACATCAAGGTGACCTCGGGGCCGGCTGTCGAACGTGCTGGCGACCTGGCTGCTATCCTGACGAACCTCCACGCTGGCGACATCCTCTTTATCGATGAGATCCACAGGCTGGGCAGGGCGGTGGAAGAAGTGCTTTACCCGGCGATGGAAGATTACGCATTGGATATTGTAATCGGCAAGGGGCCTGCCGCGCGTTCGATCCGTTTGAAACTTCCTCATTTCACCGTGGTTGGTGCCACGACCCGACTTGCGCTGGTGACCTCACCGCTGCGCGCACGCTTTGGCGCAGTTTACCGCCTGGATTACTATGAGGTCGAATCATTGATCGAGATCGTCCAGCGCGGGGCAGGCTTGCTCGAAGTGGCATTCAACGATGATGGTGTTGTTGAGATTGCAAAACGCGCCCGGGGAACGCCCCGGGTTGCCCTGCGAATGCTCCGCCGTGTGCGAGATTACGCCCAGGTCAGAGCAGATGGCAAGATCACAGCTTCCGTTTCCAAAGCCGCACTGGACCTGTTGAATATTGATGGCCAGGGTCTCAATGATCTGGATCGGCGGGTCCTGCTATGCGTCATAGAAAAATACAACGGTGGCCCGGTGGGTTTAAATACGATTGCAGCATCCGTGAGTGAAGAACCGGACACGATCATGGATGTGGTTGAACCTTATTTATTACAGTTGGGTTTTCTTGAACGCACCTATCAGGGGCGCCAGGCAACCCGCAGCGCTTATAATCATTTCGGGCTTGATTTCAATGCGGATACGCAGAAAAAACTCTTTTAACGGTGGAACGCTCAGCCATGCGAACAACAGATTTTGATTATGACCTGCCTTTGGAGAAGATCGCGCAAACACCGGTCTCGCCGCGCCATGACTCGCGGCTGCTGGTACTGAATCGGCAGGATCAATCGGTCATGCATTCCAAATTCTGGGATATTGATCAGTTCCTGAAACCGGACGACCTGCTGGTGATCAATGAGACACGCGTGATCCCGGCGCGGATTTATGCCCGAAAACAGCCCGGCGGTGGGAAAGCTGAACTTCTTCTTTTAAAGAAACAGGACAGTCATACCTGGCGGGCGCTTGTTGGTGGAAAGGGATTGAAAGAAGGGCGCAAGCTGACAATTGAGAACGGGCCGGAAGCTGAAGTAATGCGAGTATTGGCGGGGCCTCAACGTTTGGTTCGTTTCAGCGAGCCGATTGAAGCTTACCTTGACCAGGTGGGCAATGTCCCACTGCCGCCGTATATCCATGAACATCTGGAAGACCCGGAACGATACCAGACCGTGTACGCCAGGGAACCCGGCTCTGCGGCTGCGCCGACTGCCGGCTTGCACTTTACCCCGGCATTGATGCACAAGCTGGAAAGGCAGGGTGTGCAGTTCGTCAGGCTGACCCTGCACGTTGGATTGGATACGTTTGCCCCGGTTAGGGAGGATGACCCAACAGCGCATAAGATCCATACGGAATGGTGTGAGCTTACACAGGAGTCCGCTGACCGGATCAATGCTGTCAGGAGCGGCGGCGGGCGCATCATCGCGGTGGGGACGACCAGCGTCCGTACCCTGGAGACAGCAGCGGGTGCGGCGGATGGGGATCAGGTTGTTGCTCCGTACACCGGACCGACCAATTTATTTATCCTTCCGGGCTACCCATTTAAGGTGGTTGATGCCATGGTGACGAATTTCCATTTGCCGAAATCGACGCTGCTGATGCTGGTAAGTGCGTTTGCAGGTCGCGACTTGATCTTGAAAATTTATAATCAGGCAATCGAAGCGAACTACCGGTTCTTCTCGTTTGGCGATGCAATGCTGATCTTATAGGTCAGATCTGGTGTAATACTTGCACCAAACGGTGTAGTTGTGGATATTTTATATAAAATTCTTATAAAAACCCGTTTATCTCGAAAATATAAAATGCTATAATTCTTATGTTCTACTCGTTGAGCATGAAATCCAAGATAAAGAAGGACATTAATTATCATGATGCGATTTGATCGTTTTACAGAACGTGCTCAGGAAGCAGCCCAGCGTGCGGCTGAGATTATTCAGCGCTATGGGCATAACCAGATTGACACCGAACACATCCTGTTAGCACTTATTGAGCAGCCAGAGGGTGTGATCTCCCAATTATTAGAGATCCTGAAGATTGACGCTGAAAATCTAAAAGAGCGTCTGGATTATATCCTGCGCACCAGCCCTAAAGCCAATATCTTTGGAGGAGGCGCCGGGCAGGTCTTCATCACGCCCCGCGTCAAGCGGATCATCGACCAGGCAAATGCTGAAGCGAACCGCTTAAAGGACGAGTATATTTCAACGGAACATATCTTCCTGGCAATTCTGAGTGAACGAAATACCCCAGCAGCCAGGCTGCTGGATGACATCGGCATTACACGCCAGCGTGTGCTGGATGCGGTTGATGAACTGCGCGGCGGTCAGAAGGTAACCGACCCAAAGGCGGAATCCCGCTACCGGACACTCGAAAAATACTCTCGTGACCTGACCACCATGGCACGGGAAGGGAAACTGGACCCGGTGATCGGCAGGGATGTCGAGATCTTGCGGCTGATCCAGATCCTCAGCAGGCGTACGAAGAACAACCCGGTCCTTATCGGTGAAGCAGGCGTTGGGAAGACCGCCATTGTGGAGGGATTGAGCCAGAAGATCGCTACAAATGATGTCCCCGAGATCCTGATGGGGAAGAAAGTGGTATCGCTTGACCTGGGCGCAATGATCGCGGGCTCGCGCTTCAGAGGTGAATTTGAGGAGCGCTTGAAAGCTTCCATTGAAGAGATCCAACGTTCTGATGGTGAGATCATCCTTTTCATTGACGAGCTGCACACCGTCGTAGGTGCAGGCGCGGCGCAGGGTGCCATGGATGCTTCCAACATGCTCAAGCCCGCCCTGGCACGCGGCGATTTGCAGTGCATCGGCGCGACAACGCTGGATGAATACCATAAGCATATCGAGAAAGACGCCGCGCTTGAACGCCGTTTTGCGCCGGTTTATGTTGAAGAACCCACTGTGGAAGATACGATTGAAATGCTGCACGGTCTGCGCGACCGATATGAGGCACATCATAAAGTGACCTTTTCTGATGAGGCACTGGTGCAGGCCGCGAAGCTGTCGGCTCGCTATGTGACGGATCGCCACCTGCCCGATAAAGCCATTGACCTGATGGACGAAGCCGCGGCAAAGCTGCGCGTGGCGCTGTATTCTTTACCGGATGAATTGAAAGAGAAGAAAACCGAGATTGACCGACTGCTCAAAGAAGAGGAGCAGGCTGGCGTAGAGCGAGATTACGAACGCGCTGCTCAGATGAAATCTGAACGGCTCCGGATTGAAGAAGAATTCAACATAGAACGCGATATGTGGGAGCAAGAGCATAAACTGGATGAGATCGTGGATGTCAACGACATCGCCGAGGTCATCAACCAGTGGACCGGCATCCCCGTCTCGCAGATGATGGAAGATGAAAAGGATAAGCTCCTCCAGATGGAACAGCGCATTCATGAACGGCTTGTCGACCAGGCTGAGGCCGTCGCTGCCGTCGCTGACGCCATCCGCCGGGCGCGGAGCGGTCTGAAAGACCCCAAACGCCCCATCGGTTCATTCATTTTTATCGGTCCTTCCGGCGTGGGCAAGACGGAACTCGCCAAAGCTTTAGCCGAGTTCATGTTCGATGACGAAGAAGCTGTGGTACGGATCGATATGAGTGAGTATCGTGAACAGCATACGGTCTCACGTCTTTTTGGTGCCCCTCCCGGTTATGTGGGCTATGAAGAGGGCGGTCAACTGACCGAAGCAGTCCGAAGGCGGCCCTACCGGGTGATTTTGTTTGATGAGATCGAGAAAGCGCACCCCGAGGTGTGGAATGCGCTCCTCCAGATCCTGGATGATGGGCGTCTGACCGATGGACAGGGACGTATGGTTGATTTCCGCAATACCGTGCTGATCATGACGAGCAACCTGGGCACGGAATATGTCAACAAAGGCGGTACACTGGGTTTCCTTGGATCAACCGGTGAGGGCGGTGATCTTGCGAACCGGGAGAAGATCGAAAAAGCACTCAAGAGTGCTTTCCGTCCTGAGTTCCTCAACCGGATCGATGAGATCATTCTCTTCTCCCCGCTTTCAAAAGAGGATATGTCGAAGATTGTGGTGCTGCAGATGGATGATATCCGCTCCAGGATGGCTGATTACGGATTGAAGGTTGAGTTGACTGATGCGGCGACCTTATGGCTGGCAAATGAGGGCTATGATCCCGCATTTGGCGCTCGCCCATTGAAACGCGCCCTGCAGAAACATATCGAGAGTCCGCTTTCGATCAGCCTTCTCTCCGGTGATTTTATAGAAGGGGACACTGTCCTGGTGGATATCGAAGAGGATAAGGTCGTTTTCAAGAAGAAGAAGTGAACGAGAGGTATTTAAAATGGGATGATTAGAGTCCAGGCTTCAGCCTGGACTTATCTTCTTCATCGATACATTAATTCCCGAACATGTTTTATACTTGGGGTATGCAAATCGATCATCAGGAAATCCTGGAACTGCTTGAGCAGTCACCAATTTTTATAGATGTAAACGAATCTGACTTGAACCGCCTGGCGAGTTTGTTCCAGGCGCAGGCATACAATCAGGGGGACCAAATATTTACCGCAGGGGATACCTCGGAAATGATGTTTATTCTCTGTGAAGGCCAGGTTGAACTGGAAGTTGAGAATAAAAAGGGGCGGTCAACGTTCGCCAGTCTGAACAGGGGTGATTTCTTTGGTGAGGAAGCCCTGCTTTATGATAACCCGCGCTATTATTGGGCGACTGCTAAGACAGACTGCATCCTCCTGCAAATAACGGTTGAAAACTATCTCTATTTCGATCAGGACCTTTCTGTGGTTGAGGATGCGTTGGAAGTCCTCATCCGCAGCCGGCAGCTTTCAATTCAGGTCTCACTGCCCTGGTTGAGTGAAGACGAATTTGTGCATGTGATTACCCGCCGGCACCCGGCTATCTTTCTGGGGAAGTGCATTCTGCCGGTAGTTCTGGGCCTGGTGATTTCCTTGGCTGCTGTCCTCCTGCAATGGCGCTGGTTTCCAGAAGGGATTTATGGGTGGAGCACTGCCGGGATCGGGCTGCCCCTTGTCATGCTCTGGCTGCTGTGGATTTATTTCAACTGGCGCAACGAATATTTCCTTGTGACCAATAAGCGAGTCGTGTGGATCGAAAAAGTCGCCCTGATCTATGAAAGCCGCCAGGAAGCGCCCCTGCGGACGGTCATGTCGGTGGGCATTCGGCAGTCTCGAACCGGCAGTATATTCGGCTATGCAGACGTGGTTGTGATGACCTATGTAGGGAATGTCCGGCTGCATGACCTTGCCCAATCGGATACGATTGCCAGCCTGATCGAGTCCTTCTGGCACCGCTCGGAAGCGCGCAACCGCCGTGAAGAAGCCCGATTGATGGACCGTATGCTGCAGGAGAAGCTGGATTCGCAAGGCGGTTCTTCCGAGAGTACTCGAACACGTCCGATCCGGCAGGCAGACCAGCCGCAAAAGAAGGGCAGGAAAGCGCCGGGCTTTCTCGCCTGGCTGTTCTCCGATTTCATCCGTTTGCGTTATGAAGCTGATGGGGCGGTCACGTATCGCAAACACTGGTTTGTCCTGATCAAGAAAGTCTGGCTGCCGTGTCTTCTGATGGCGCTGACGCTGGCTGTGATAATTGTTCATCTGGCCGGTTTCCTTGAATCCCTCCCCATGACCCCAACCATTATTGCAGCTTTGTCGGTCATGTTCATTTGTTTCATCTGGATCGTATACCAGTATGCGGATTGGCGGAATGATGTCTTCAAAGTAACCCTGGACCAGGTCATCGACCTGGATCGCAAGCCGCTGGGGAAAGTCCGCAGGCGGTCCGCACCCCTGGAAAACGTCCTCAGCATTGAATATGAACGGCTGGGTTTCTGGGGTTTCCTGTTTAATTTTGGGACGGTGTATATTTCCGTGGGGAACACGAAACTCACGTTTGATCATGTGTACAACCCTTCTGAGGTTCAACAGGACATCTTCTATAGGATGGGGGAACGCCTGGATAAGCTTCATGAATTTGAGGTGGAGACCGAGCGGGAACGGGTTTCCGAATGGATCGCGAGCTATCACCGCAGGGCAGAGGAACTCCGTAAGAACCAGGGGATTCCATTTTCGGATGATCAGAACGAGACCTAACAATTCTTGAATCTAGCTGGTAAAATCTTTTGTGGAGTAAAAACAATGGCAATTAGAGAAATTACTACCTTTCCTGCTGATGTCCTGCGGAAAGAAGCAGAAACCGTAAATGATTTTAACCACGACCTGAAAATATTGGTTGATGACATGATCGAGACCATGCGGAAAGCGCCCGGCGTTGGCCTGGCAGCACCGCAGGTCGGGATTTCAAAGCGTGTGGTCGTGATTGAATATGGGAATGAAGAAGATGAAACGATCCCAAAACAGTTGTTCGTTCTGGTAAATCCTGAGATCGTAAAACGATCGAGAGAAACGGTCAAAGGTGTGGAGGGGTGCCTTTCTGTACCGGGTCTGGTCGGTGAGGTGGAACGCGCTAATGTCGTCACCGTGAAGGCGCAGAACCAGAATGGCGCACCTGTCAAGATCCGGGCGCAGGGATGGCTGGCGCGCATCTTCCAGCATGAGATCGATCATATCAACGGCATCCTTTATACTGATCAGACTGAAAAGATCTGGCAGTTTGAACCCGAAGAGATGGATTCGCTGTAGTTGATCTATGTATTTGAAGCGATTATCCTTAACGAATTTTCGAAGTTTTTCCCGGCTGGACCTGGACGTTCCCCGGGAAATTTTTCTATTGGTGGGTGGTAACGCGGCGGGAAAGACCACGCTGCTTGAAGCAATTTATTTTCTATCAACTTTCACATCCTTCCATGCCAGCTCTGACCGGCAGTTGATCAACTTCACCGTCCCTGAGGAAGGCGTCACTGTGGGCAGGATCATCGGTGAATT
>Ga0272443_10000835_pt1 | contig 51139 bp, 39 predicted proteins | sample SSMAcet12_FD_193581 | JGI IMG/M metagenome (GOLD analysis project Ga0272443, IMG submission 193581) | Marine sediment archaeal communities from Little Sippewissett salt marsh, Falmouth, MA, United States - SSM-Acet-12 | ecosystem: Environmental > Aquatic > Marine > Wetlands > Sediment ...
CAGCGACGCAGTTACCTTCAGCTACGGGGCCTTGGCTTACCCCGACACGGACTTTCACCGTGCTGTTATGGCGCCTTCACAGGCGCACTCATCCCGGCGAAGGCCGGGATCCAGCGGCCTTCGCAAAAAGAAGGGTTCCGACCCCGGCTTGAAACACCCCTGGTGCCTCGAGATTCATCGCAATCGCAATCGCAATCGAAACAAATAGCACCGGGCCCTTCGTGCCCGGCCCGCCCCGAAAGAGACGAAAGCGCCCGACGACATCTTCACCCTCAGGGCGTAAGCCCTCTTACATGGTGGATCCTTACGAAAAGGCCTGCTCCGGAGGCGCGTGGCCTCCCTTCGCTCCCAAATCTCCCGGCCTGGTGATTGCTGGCGGTTGCGCCCGGGGGCATGCCTGCCCCCTCCCGGCACATCCTGTCCATGCTCAATCATTTTTCGGCACTTGAATGGGCCCGGGATCTTTCTGCAGTAAGGGAACCTGTTCAGGGGATGGCCGGGTTTCCCCCAGCCGCAACCTGCCGCAATCACGAAGGCCTCCCGATAGGTCGCTCAGGAATCCCACGCCTCCTCCGCCTCGAAATTCAGAGCCTTTGCGAATGCCAGGGTCCCATAGCCTTCGCCGGATCCTCGAATCGTCATCCCGGCTGGAGAGACTGTGTCGCAATTCCTTTTTGGGAACCCCCGGCGACATTTTCACCCCTCGGGTTACAAGCCCTTTCGCATGAACAAATCCCGCATGAACAAAACGGCCCCGCTAAAGGCGTTTCTTAGCGGGGCCGTGTGAGACTGCGAAAAAGGCCTAGATCCATCTACTCGTTTTTCCACTCCGGCTTCCTCTTTTCAAGGAACGCGTGCAACCCTTCCTGGGCGTCGGCGGTCTTCATGAGTTCGTTCAGGTAGATGTCCTCTATGATCTTGAGGGAGTCCTCGAAGTCATCCCTGAGCCCCGCCGTGATGGCCTTTTTGGTCTTCCGCAGCACCTCGGCGCTCAGCTTGAGGTAGGGCTTTATGAACTCCCCGGTGGCCGCCTCCAACTCCTCCCTGGGCACCGCTTTGTTGATCAACCCCATGGCCTGGGCCTCCGTGCCGGAGATGATCCTGCCGGAGAGGATCAGGTCCATGGCCGCCTTGCGTCCGATGATCCGGGGCATGATCTGCGCCGCGATGGGGGGGAACACACCCACCTGGACTTCGGGCTGGCCGATTTTCGAATCCTCGGCAGCCACCACCATGTCGCAGAAGACGGCGAGTTCGCACCCGCCGCCCAGGCAGGAGCTGTAAACGGACGCGGCCGTGGGGATGCCGAGTTTCTCCATGAGCCGGAACATGCCGTGAAAGGCCTCGATCATCTTGGGGGCAAGATCCCCCATGTGCTCCCCCACGTCCACCCCGGCGGAAAAGCACTTGCCCTTGGCGTTGAAGAGCACGACCTTGAGGTCTTTCCTGCCCTGCCACTCCTTCAACACCCCGTTGATCTCCTCCATCATGGCGATGTTCAAAATGTTCACCGGCGGCCGGTTCAGGGTGATGACGCCGAGCCCGTCCTTGAACTCCACTTCGATGTATTTATATCCCATGATTTCTCGCTCCCTTCTTTAAATGAAAACGGCAGGCGGGCCGCCATAATGGCCCTGCCTGCCGCTTGTCCTGAATTCACGGATAATACAGGCCAAAATATGGCTGCTTAATCCGATTCACTCTATCATCTGTAGCCTACCCCTTCGGTTTCGGCATGACCTGTTCGGCCAGGTCATCGTCAAACGCATGCCCTTCGGCAACAAGCTGACGGTACTTGATGAAGTCTATCCTGCGCTCTCCGGTTTCTTTCTGTGTGTTGAACGCATTGAAACCAAGATAGGCCTCCATGTTCATATTCGCCCCGAGCCAGTATTTGGCGCTGACCTTGTTGGTATCCCAGAAAAATTTCTTCTTCCACCTGATCGTCTCGATGCTCTTCATCAGGCACAGGGGCATGAGATTGGCGAAGGTCCATATGATCTCGTTTACCCTGCCATCCAGAAGCGAGAAATCTGTTTCAGCCTGCTTCAGGAGAGCCTTTGCTTCCTTTGCCGCCTCACCGGTCTTGAGCTCTCCATAGACGATCTTGCCGTCCTCGACATACTTGTCCGTGATGACCTGGGGATTTCTCAGCCATTCGCCGTTCAGTTTTTTGATGGGCAAAACGTCCGTGACCAAGCCCAATCGGTGCATTTTATAAGCGCTCCACAACTCGTTGGAGACGCAATTCCACAAGGCCAGCTCGGTGGTGGGAAGCTGCCAGGGGAGGAAATCCGTTGACCCACCATCGGGGGTTGAACCAACACCGGTGCCGGCCTGCCCGAGAAGAGCGGTGTCCGCGGCGATGGCCAGATCACAGGCCATGCCGATTTCCTGCCCTCCAGCCACCCGCATCCCGTTGACCCGGCAGATAACCGGTGCACCGGCATCGAGAATGGCGTCCACCATTCCGGAAAACAGATTGATGTAATCACGATATTCCCTGGGTCTCTTTGTGTAATACTCCGCGTATTCTTTCGTATTGCCGCCGGTGCAGAAGGCCTTATCCCCGGCGCCGGTGAAGACGATGGCCACGACGGACCTGTCCGCGCCGGCCTTCTTCATCCCTGCGATGACACCCTTGACCATGTCTGTTGTATAGGAATTGAACTGGGCAGGGTTGTTGAGGGTGATCCACGCCGTGTAGAGCCCGTCCGCGGCTTCCCCGGTTTTGGGGTTGATCAAGGGCTTCTTCTCATACACCGTGCAGGGTGGCTCCGTTCCAAAGTGCTCATCGCCTATGAGCTGATGATCCTTGAGTTTGTTGTCTCTTGCCAGCCAATCTAGCGCCATCTTTTTTCCCCCTGTTTTTTATGTTTTTCGTATTTTAATGCGTATAATCGCTCTTTCAAAAATCCGGCACAAGCACCATCCGCTTCATGGGCGGCGTCTCATGGGCCTCGGCGAAACTCTCGGCAATGGTGCTCATGGGCCGGGTCTGCACGAACTCCTCCACATTGATTTTCCCACTCAGGGCCATGTCCAGCACCATGGGGTAGTATTCCGGTAGACACCCCCACGTGCCGATGAGCTCCGCATCAAAGGCCATGAGCCGGCTGATGGAGTACTCCACCTTGGCCAGGCCGAAACCGATGACGATCATTTTGCCTGTGAACCCGAGCATGGCCAGGCCTGCCTCCTGGCCTCCCTTGCTGCCGGTCACCTCGAAGATCTTCCACCCGGTGTTGGGCAGTCCGTTTTCCTTGCATATTGCCTTAAACTCCTTGGAAACGGCCTTGGAGTCCTTGCCGCTGGAGTTGATCACAAAATCGGCGCCGAATTTGAGGGCCCGCTGGAGGCCGTCTTCCTTGATGTCGATGCCGATCACCGTTTTCGCCCCCATGGCCTTGGCTATCTGCCCCATGTACTGCCCCACGCCGCCGGCAATGCCTATGATGACCGTGTTGTCCCCAATCTGGAGACCGGCGCGCTTCGCTGCCTGGAAAGGGGTGGTGGCTGCGTCCGCCAGGACGGCCAGGTGCTCGAGGGGGAAATCGCCGCGGTCCTTGACCTCGCACAGGTCGATGCTCGGGACAGGTATGTGACTCGAGAACCCGCCGTAGATGCCGATGCTGTTCCCGGGCATTTTCTGGTCAAGACACCGGTTGCCGCGTCCGGTCTTGCAGAGAATACATTTCCGGCAGGGCATGACTGCGGGAACGATGACCTCTTTTCCGATCCAGGCCTCGTCCCCGGCAACCACCCTGCCCGAGATCTCGTGACCCAAGGTGAGAGGGGGCTTTGAAACAGTGGGGACTCCATCGTAAAAATAGCCGAGGTCCGTGTGACAGACCCCGCAGCCGGCGACTTCCACCAGGACCTCGCCGCTTTGAAGTTCGGGCACGGGAATTTCCGTCTTTTCCAGCTTCCCCGGGGACACCTCACCGGTCTCCCTGTTCCGCGAGGTGGGCTGAACCATCTGCCATGTCTGAATCTTATCGGGTACTATCATTTTTGCTCCTCCATTTATGGCTAACTCCCGGCCATAAGGGGGCCTTTTCCTGGATTGCGTTTTGCGGGATTTCTATGGGCAAATCCCCGAGGACCGCCCGACGCGTGATCCGGACCATTTTAGGCCCCGCAGCCGAACCGTCATCCTGAGCGCCTTCATCGACTCTGCGAAAAATACCTCACTTATGTCCGGGACTCAGCCCGACTAATGCGGTTTGTGGTTCTTTGACAACCAGAGTGAATCCCCACTGAAAAGCATTATCTTATTCCCCGTCCCATCCTGTTGATAGGTGTGGGCCGGGTGCCCGCCGCGCCTCACCGGCCTCCCGATGGACGGGGACGCCGCATCCTGTTTAGATCATGCCGTATCCGCCGTCCACGCAGAGAAGTTGCCCCGTGATGTAATTGCTGTCATCCGAACCCAGGAAAACAAAGGCCGGTGAAATGTCCTCCGGCTCGGCGAAACGCTTCAGAAGAATACGGTTCATGTAGACTTCCTTCAGCTTTTCATCGGTCCTGATCTTTTCTGTCATGTCCGTGGCCACAATGCCGAGGGAAATCACATTGCAGCAGATATTGTACCTGGCCAGCTCCCTCGCAATGGACTTGGTCATGCTCAAGATCCCGCCCTTTGCCGCGCTGTAATTTATCTGGCCGACGGTGCCCACCAGACCGGCCACTGACATGACGTTGATGATCTTTCCGCTGTTCTTCTCCTTCATGTACTGGGCGGCTGCCTGGGCACACAGGAAAGCCCCTTTCAGGTGGATATCCACCACCTGGTCCCACTGATCCTCTGTCATCTTCAACATCATGGCCGGGCGAGTGAAGCCGGCGTTGTTCACAAGAATGTCGAGTCTTCCGAAATTGTCGACCGCCGAACCAATCAGTTTTTCCACATCGCTTTTGCTCGCAACATCCGCCTTGACGGCGACCGACTTGCACCCCATGGCCTGGATGGCGTCCACCACCTCATTGGCCGCATTCTCGTTGGAGGTGTAGTTGACAACGACGTCCGCACCTTCCTTGGCATAGCCCAGGGCAACGGCTTTTCCGACACCGCGGCTGCTGCCTGTCACCACGGCAACTCTGTCTTTTAATCTCATAGTTCCACCTTTTTCAGTTTCCGGGCACTTGTCCGGTAACCCCCGGATTTCAGACAAGAATGATCACATTATAGTTACAATATAGTCACCACCGTATTTAAAAACCCATTCGGTGTCAAGTGAATTATTTATTGTTTAAGGGCCTGAATTCGGTTGGTTTTCCATGATGGATTCTCATAAAAACAAGCCACTGCCTGGAGGTTCGTCGCGCCTGCTCCCGGGTTGGGCACGGTGGAAAGTTTGCTTTGTTCCGGGCCACCTCTAGGGTATATAAGAAGCGGCATCGACAAAGAAATTGGGGGTGAGTCTCTTCATCCTTCTCGAGACAGTATTTTCCCCCATCTGGGTCTGGCTGGCCCTGGGTGAAAAGCCGCCTGCCATGACGCTTGTGGGTGCTTTTCTCATCATCCCGGTTCTCGTGTTCCACTCGTGGCTGGGCATGAGGGAGAAGAACCTGGCGAAAGGGTTCCATGGAAACCGATATCCGGAGTAAGGCCTTTGCAGGGCCCGAAGATTTCATGAGGCTCAACTTCATCCGCCGGGAAATGCCCTTTGCCTTCAGAAGGCATTACAGGCAGGGCCTCCGCTCCCATGTCATGGAGGTCCTCTTGAAGGAGCACCTCCAGTGGGAGCGCTCGGGCTTCCAGGACGGGGCGGTTCGAAAATACCCCCGGGCGCGCCCCCAAAAGATGCTTCGGGTTTTCAGAAACCGGTTCAAGGGCCTGGAGGAGGCCATGGAGGAGATCCGGAGGGTCAAGACGGTAGAGCGATTCCTGGCGCCCGACTTCATGGCCCGGTCCGAAGAGTTTCTGGTGGATTACATCACAGAGGGCACAAGGCGCGTGCTCCTCTGCGGGCTCCAGGACTACATCGAAGGCGAAGCCCTGGACCCCTGGAGCCCCGTTCAGTCGGGTCTCCTGGAAGAACTCGCCTCCAGGGGGCGGCGCCACGACTCCGAAACACGCCTGGAGCGGCTCCGAGTGAGGGCGGAGGAGTTCATAAATCGTGTGAAACAGATGATCAGGGAGGCGGGGGTGATCCCGGACCTCGCGGGGGTCAACAACCTCATCCTCACACCCGGCGGGTTTATCAAGCTGGTGGACATAAACAACATCTCGACGGTCTCCCTGGACCCGGACATTGCCGTCGATGACAAGGGCTATCCCATATGCGACAAGTCTGTCCAGGCCCTGGGCCTCCTGGAGCAGAAGCTCCTGCATCGGGGCCCGGACATGGAGGAGCCCGTGTATTGCACAATCCTGGCCCCCCGGCGCCTCATGAAGGTCAAGGCGGTGGAAAAGGCCTTTCACCTCGCCCATCCGTGACCCAAAGCCCTCCCATCGTCATCCCGGCTGAAAACAAACCCGTGATGCAGAGGTTTTCGAAATCGAAATCGCAGTTGCAATCGAAAAATCGAGCAGTTCTGACATATCAAAGTCACTGGGCCCCTTGGAAAGCACGCTTTCCCGGTGATTCTGTCCTATAAAGTGTTTCTTGCCCGTTGACGTTCGCTTTCAAGCTGCATATAGTCGTGCCCATGTCCAAATCCTCAAAAAAACTCAACCAGATCCTCGGTCCCAAAGGGTCCCTGTCCCGCCTTCTGGACGGTTTCGAGTTCAGGCAGTCCCAACTCCAGATGGCACGGCTCATCGACCAGGGTCTTGCCGAACGCCGCCACGTGCTCATCGAGGCGGGGACAGGTACGGGAAAGACCCTCGGCTACCTGGTCCCGCTCGTGCTCAGCGGGAAAAAGGCCGTGGTCTCCACGGGGACCAAAAACCTCCAGGACCAGATCTACTTCAAGGACATCCCGCTCCTTTCCAGGGCCTTCGACCACAAGCTCGACGTGGTCCTCATGAAGGGCCGAAGGAATTATCTCTGCCTCCACCGGTATCACCAGGCCTTTGCCGAACCGGGCCTCTTCGACCAAAGCCTGCTGAAACTCAGGGCGAGGATGGATCGGTGGATCGAGCGGACGAGGTTCGCGGATCGATCCGAGCTGGACTGGCTTTCGGACAAGGACCCCCTCTGGGACACGGTGTCCTGCCCGTCAGATCAGTGTCTCGGCGGCAAGTGCCTGCACTTCGACAGATGCTTCCTGAACGTCCTCCGCCGGAGGGCCGCACGAGCCCAGATAGTCATTGTGAACCACCACCTGTTTTTCGCCGACCTCATGGTCAAGCAGGGAGGTTTTGGGGAAATCCTTCCCAGGTTCGAGGTGGTGGTCATGGACGAGGCCCACACCGTGGAGAGCACGGCCACCAATTATTTCGGCGAGAGGTTGAGCACCAACCAGCTCACCGAGCTCGCCACGGACACTGAAAAGGCCCTCAGGGTGTCCCAGGACGAGGGTGAACCCGTCAAGAAGAGCCTGGAGCAGGCGCTCCACGGCGTGAGGGCCGCCGCCGACAAGATGCGGGAGATGCTCCAGAATCGAGATGAGCGCGGGCTCCTGGACAATGAAACGAAGGAGGCGCTCAAGAAAGGGCCGGCCTCCATGCTTCGGGAAGAGCTCCGCAGGGTGCTCAAGAGCTGCGACCTGGACTCCATAAAAGATCCCGTGCTCCAGGCCTTTCCCCTGAGGGCGGGCGAACTGTCGCACGCCCTGGCGGTCATCCTGGAGTCGGAAGACCCCAACCTTCTCACCTGGTACGAAAGGAGGAAAAGAGGGGTGGTCCTCCACGCCTCCCCCCTGGACGTCTCCGGTCCCCTGAGGGAACACCTCTTCGAAGGGGTGGATTCCACGGTCCTGACATCGGCCACCCTGTCCACCAGCCACGACTTTTCCTATGTTCGAAGCCGCCTCGGACTGGAGGGAGACTGCATCGAAGGACTCTTCACGTCCCATTTCGATTTCATGAACAGAACCCTGCTTTACATACCAAGGGATCTCCCCCTGCCCGCCGCGCCCGAGTTCCCGGACCGGGCCGCGGACAGGATCCTGGATATCCTCAAGGCCTCCTCCGGCCGGGCGCTCGTCCTCTTCACCAGCTACCACAACCTCAACAGGGTCCATGACCGGCTCTCGTCCGGGCTGCCCTACACCCTCTTCCGCCAGGGGGAGGCCCCCCGGCCGGTGCTCCTGGAGCGCTTCAGAAAGGACGTCCACTCCGTGCTCCTCGCCACCGGCTCCTTCTGGCAGGGGGTGGACGTGCCCGGCGAGACGCTGAGCTGCGTCATCATCGACAAGCTGCCGTTTGAATCCCCCGGCGATCCCCTGGTCGCGGCGCGGATCGAGGCCATCCGAAAAAAGGGGAAAAACCCCTTTATGGACTACCAGGTCCCCTCTGCTATAATAGCCCTCAAGCAGGGACTCGGAAGGCTCATCCGAAAGAGCACGGACCGCGGCATCCTCGCGGTCCTGGACAAGAGGCTCGTCGCGAGCCGCTATGGAAAACAGTTCCTCCAGAGCCTCCCGGCCATGCCTGTCCGCCACGACCTGGAGGCCCTGACGGCTTTTTTTTCGCCCGCACCGGAGGACGCTGGAAAAGGTTAATACAAGTTCTTTTCCTTTTTTCCCTCATGCGCTTCGTGCCTTCTTCGCGGGCTTCGTGGTCATGCTTTTTTTAAGGAGTGAAATCACATGCCGCCAAAACTCTGGAAAATACTCTCGAGCACACCGGAAAAATCGTGCCGCGTCTTCGACCTCAGAATCGACCACGCGCGATCCCCCAGGACCGGGCAGTCCCACGACTTTTATGTCCTGGAATCCCAGGACTGGGTGAACGTCATCCCTCTGACCCCGGCCGGGGAAGTGGTCCTCATCCGGCAGTACAGGCACGGAATAAGGGAAAACACCCTTGAGATACCGGGAGGCTTGGTCGAGAATGGAGACACACCGGAGGCAGCGGCATCAAGGGAACTTGCCGAGGAGACGGGTTACAAGGAGGGGGAAATGGAGTATCTCGGCTTTGTGTATCCCAACCCGGCAATCCTCAACAACCGGTGTCACACCTTTTTAGCCCGGGATGTCTTCCTGAACGGCACGCAGGAGCAGGACGAGAAGGAAGACATCGAGGTTCTGCTCCGCCCCTTGTCCGAAGTGCCGCAACTCATCAAGGAGAACAGGATCACCCATGCGCTCGTGCTTGCCGCCTTTTACCGTTTTTTCATGGAACGGGAAATTTCCGGCAACCCCGCCGGACATGTGGATACCCGATAGGATTGTGCCCGTTCGTAAAATTTTTTTGGGCACTATGAAGTTTCCTGAACACAAGCGGGTGGAAACCAGGATTGGAGAAGAGAAATGACTTTACACCACGGCTTTGAACTTATCGAAGAACAAAACATCCCCGAGCTGAACGCCCGGGCGCGGATGTACAGGCACTCGGCCACGGGAGCCGAACTCCTCGGAATTATCAAGGAAGACAAGAACAAGGTCTTCGGAATCTCTTTCCGAACCCCACCGGACGACGCCACCGGGGTGGCCCACATCCTGGAGCACTCGGTCCTGTGCGGCTCCCGCAAATACCCGGTGAAGGAACCCTTTGTCGAGCTCCTCAAGGGCTCCCTCAAGACCTTCCTCAATGCGTTCACTTTCCCGGACAAGACCTGCTACCCCGTGGCCAGCCAGAACACACAGGACTTTTACAACCTCATCGACGTCTACCTGGACGCCGTGTTCCACCCCAGGATCACCGAACACATCTTTCAGCAGGAAGGCTGGCACTACGAGCTCGAGAACCCGGAAGGCCCCATGACCTACAAGGGTGTGGTCTACAATGAGATGAAGGGGGCCTACTCTTCACCTGATTCCATCCTCAATGAAAAGATCCAGCAGTCCCTCTTCCCGGACACCCCTTACTCCATCGACTCGGGCGGGGATCCCCGGCACATACCGGATCTCACCTACGAGCAGTTCCTGGAGTTTCATCGAAGGTACTACCACCCCTCCAATGCACGCATCTTCTTCTACGGGGACGACGACCCTGAGAAGCGGCTGGAAATCCTGGGGGCCTACCTGGGGGAATATGAAAAACTGCCCCTGGATTCCCATGTCCCCCTGCAACCGCCCTTTGCGGAGCCAAGGTCGCTCACGGTCCCCTTTGACCCGGGTGAGAGCGAAGCGGGCGCGGAAAAAGGCATGATCACTGTCAACTGGCTCTTCCCCGACGTCCCGGGCCCGGAAGAGACCCTGGCCTACAACGCCCTCAATTACATCCTCCTGGGCATGCCGGGCTCTCCTCTCAGAAAGGCCCTCATAGATTCCGGTCTGGGCGAGGCCCTCGCAGGAGGGGGCCTGGAGGACGAGCTCTGCCAGCCTTTTTTTTCCACCGGCCTCAAAGGGGTCCGTGTGGACGACATGGGGAAGGTGGAGGCCCTCGTTCTGGAGACCCTGGACAGGCTTTCACGCAAAGGGGCGATCGAAAGAGAGACCGTGGAGGCGGCGGTCAACACCCTGGAATTCAACCTGCGTGAAAACAACACGGGCAACTTCCCCCAGGGCCTGCTCATCATGCTGCGCTCCCTGACCACCTGGCTCTACGATCGGGACCCCCTGGCCCTGGTGGCCTTCGAGGCCCCCCTGGAGGCCCTGAAAAAGAACGCGTCCGATCCCGGCTTCTTCTGCGAAATGATCGAGCGCCGTCTATTGAAGAACCCCCACAGGGTCACCGTGGCCCTCAAGCCCGAGGCCGGGCTTGCAGCCAGAACGGCGGAGGAGGAACAGGCGCGCCTCCGGGAGGCCAGGGAGGCCATGGGAACCGAAGAAATTCAGGACGTCATGGAGAACACGAGGACCCTGCGAAGGCTCCAGGAGACACCGGACTCGCCGGAGGCCCTGGCGACCATCCCCATGCTCGACCTCGAGGACCTGGACCGTTCCAACAAAAAGATCCCCATGGAACGGCGGGAGTCCTCTGGGACCGACATCCTCACCCATGACATCTTCACCAACGGCATCGTCTACCTGGACGTGGGCTTCAACCTCCACGGCCTGGACCAGGGCCTTCTCCCCTACGTCCGGCTTTTTTCAAAGGCCCTCCTGGAGATGGGAACCGACAAGGAGGACTACGTCTCCCTGAGCCGGCGCATCAGCCGCAAGACCGGCGGCATCCACTCGGCCTATTTCACATCGGCCCTGCGGAACGAGCAGGCCGGGGCCGCCTGGATGTTCCTACGGGGCAAGGCGGTGACGGAAAAGGCCGGTGATCTCTTCGACATCCTGCGGGACGTGCTCCTGGGGGTGAAGCTCGACGATCAGAACCGGTTCAAACAGATGGTGCTGGAGTCCAAGGCCCGCAAGGAGCAGTCCATCATCCCCTCGGGCCACCAGGTGGTGCTCAAAAGGCTCGCCTCCCACTTCAGTGAGGCCGACTGGGCCGCGGAGCAGATGGGCGGCCTGGACTACCTCTTTTTCCTGCGGGATCTCGCGGGCCTCGTGGACTCCGACTGGCCTGGGGTCCTCGGCAGGCTGGAGGAGGTGCGAAAGGCCCTGGTGGGACGCAGGGGGCTGGTGATCAACGTCACGGTGGATGCCGGGGATTGGGCCGTCGTGGAGCCTCATGTGAAGGGATTCCTCGAATCGCTCCCCCCGGGGGAATTCTCCCCCGCGCGGTGGGGCATGACCCGCACCCCGCCCATCGAAGGCCTGACCATACCGGCCCACGTGAACTATGTCGGAAAAGGGGCCGCCCTGTTCCCCCTGGGGTATCGATTCCACGGCTCGGCACTGGTGATCACCAAGTACCTCCGGAACGCCTATCTCTGGGACCGCATCCGGGTGCAGGGGGGAGCCTACGGGGCCTTCTGCGCAGTCGACAGGTACTCGGGCACACTCGCCTTCGCCTCATACAGGGACCCCAACCTCCTCAAGACACTGGAGGCCTTTGACGAATCCGCCCGCTTCCTCAGGACCGCCCCCCTCGGAAAGGAGGAAATCACAAAGGCGATCATCGGCACCATCGGTGACATCGATCAATACAGGCTGCCCGATTCCGAGGGGCACCTGTCCCTGCTTCGGTGGCTCACCGATCAGAGCGAGGAGGAACTCCAGCTGCTCCGGGATGAGGTCCTGGGGACCACGGAAAGGCATTTCAGGGATTTCGCCGACGTACTGGACCAGGTCCGGGACACGGGCATCGTGAAGGTGCTTGGCTCCCGGGAGAGCATCGAGGATGCCTCCACGGGCCTGCCGGGCGGGATGGATATCAGGGAGGTGCTTTAGGCCTTCGGGCGGCTCCTTTCCGCATATAAAGCGAGCCGCCACCTTACTGAAAAGTATTTTCAAGCCCCTCCCGTGGTTTCCCCGGGGATGAAGACTCGAAAGGAGGAGCCCCCGGACCGGGCGCAGTCTTCGGCGCTCCGACAATCGGGGCACTTCTCCACGCTCCCCGGGCACACCCCGCCTGCGGGTTCCAGGCACCGGCATCTCGTGGACTCCATGGACAGCTGAAACCCGTAACGCTCGGCAAAAACCTTCATGCGCAGGAGATCCGATCCCTTGCCCCCGGCATTGAAATCAAAGGGGCGCTTGGAGGAATAATCGCTGGTCTCCTGGGTGGCGAAAAAGCCCTCGAAAATCCTCTTCCTGTCCTCGGGAACGATCCCGACCCCGAAATCCCGCACAAGGAACTCGGTGCCTTTGCCGGTCCGGAGCACCGACAGCTCGATACGGCCTCCGTCCGGTGTGTTCTCCACGGCGTTTTTGATGAGGCCGTCCACAACCTTCTCCATGACGTCCCTGGGCATGGCGACCGTTGCCGGGTTGTCCAGGTTCTCGACAATGTTTACGCACCGGTGGCTGAAGCCTTCTCTCAGTGCCCCGAGTCTCCCCCGCACAAAATCACCCAGGGCGATCTCCTCTCTTTCGACCTCCCGGGGGCCGAATTCCTCGCGCAGGCGGCCCCTCAGCCATTGGACAACGTCTCCCTCCCCGAGCTTTTCCGCCAGGAGCGCCTCCAGCTCGTCCGTGCACTGCTCGAGCATGGACGCAAGGAGGGGATACGAGCCGTACTCCCGGCCCCGCATGATGTCCTCCACCTGGGCCTGGATGTCGAGGATGCGCCGGAGATTTCGCTTGGCCCTCTCCATCGTGGGGTTCCACTCGGCCTCGGGAAGCGCCTGGAGCTTTCTCTCCACCAGGTTCAGGGACGCCATGAGCACCGAGACCGGGGTCTTGAGCTCGTGGGAGAGATGGTTGATGATCTTGTCCTTGGCCCGGTTGAGGCTCGCCACTTCCTGGTAGGCCTCCTCCAGTTCCTTGGAATACCTGGCGTTCTCGATGGACAGGGCCACCGTGCCCGCTATCATGACCAGGAGTTTCCGGTCCTTCCGGTCGAAGGCCTCTTCTCTCTTGTTGATGGCCGTGAGCACCCCGATGACCCGTCCTCCCGCCTCCAGGGGGACCACCAGGAGGCTCCGGGTGGTGAAACCGGTGGCCTCGTCGAACCCGTGGTGGTAATCCGGATCCTTGGAGGGGTCCTCCAGTGCGGCCGCCTCGCCGGTGCTGATCACCCGGCCCAACACCCCCCTGTCCCCGGGATGCCGGTGGTTTTTGATGCGCTGCTCGGCCGCCGGGTCCTCGCAGGACGCCCCCAGGAAAGTCACCTCCTTGCTGTCTTCGTCAAAGAGGCCCACGACCGCACCCTCGGTATTGAGGAGTCTCTTGATCTCCGCGCTGATAAAGTCCAGCAGGTCCTCCAGGACGGGATATCTGGGGAGGGCCCGGCTTATCTGGAAGAGGGTCTCGTTGATGCGCTCGTTTCTGCGCTCCTCGGTGACGTCCCTGAGGATGAAGAGCTCCTCAGGGACATCCTCGACCTGCTCGGTGGAGAGCCGCCCCCTTATGATGACGTCCAGCAGGCGCCCGTCCTTGGTCAGCCTTTTCGTCTCGACCACAATGCTCGGGTCTTTCTTGAATTGCCTGAGAATGCCCCGCGCATCCTCTTCAAGCCCTGGTGGAATGTAAGGGACCTTCCGCCCGATGAGTTCCTCGAGGCTCCAGCCGAACGTCTGGGTGAACGCCGGATTGATGTAAGAGACGTTCCCGGAGGCGGAGAAGACGATCATGGGATAGGGCACGAAATCAAAGAGGTTTTTTATCCTCCGGCGGGCCTTTCTCTTGGCGTCGAACTCGCGCTCATATCTCTGCTGGGCCTCTTTCAGGGCGCTCAGCGTTTTGAACTTCTCGGTCACGTCCTTGGCGATCCCCCGGAATCCGAGCTTTTTACCCCGGTGGTTCTTCACCAGATAGGCCGAAAACTCGATGACCCGCCGGTTCCCGACCTTGTCCGTGGTCTCCCAGATGAGGTTGGAGAAGCTCTGATGGCTGACCCACACCTTTGTAAAGGCCTCTCTGAACTTCCTCGCGTGCTTTTCGTCCATCATCCTCTCGAGGCTCTGGTTCAGGAGCTCCTCCCTGGGATAGCCCAGGACCTTGCAGAAGGAATTGCTGAAATCCCTGAGATTGCCGGAGTTGTCCATCTCATAAAAGGCGTCGCCCGCCTCGTCCATCAAATCCCGTAACTGTCCGTCCGGGCCGTTGATATCCTCGAAATCCTCGCTCTTACCGTTCATGTCTTCCTTCACCTTCCAGGGACCTCTTCTTGAAATGCGTCCCCCGTGGACTCGGAAAAGCCCCCTGAAGCGGAGCCTGAAACAGGCTACACCCCGGCCGGGCGTTCCCCCTCTTTAATGGTTTCATACCCGACATGTGACAAACGGGCAAGAAAAGTGTTCATAGGAGACGAAATTTTCAGACCTTGTAAGGTTCCGCGCAGGCGGGAGATCCCGAGGGCTTTCCAATGAGCCGGCCTCATTTTCGTCTTGACAAGACCCTGCGGTTTGCCTATAAGCGATCGAGTCTTTGAATTTTTCGGAGTCCATCGAATGAATCAGTCCAGGCAGAGCTTTTATTTTTATTTCACTTGGAGGACACGTCTGCCCAGGGTCTGATCCGTCACAATAAATTAGTTTCTTCCAAGGCCGTGGGTGGATAAAGCCCACGGCCTTTTTTTTGAACGAGGCCGTGTGGACGCCAAGACAAACATCGTACTGATCGGATACCGTTGCAGCGGAAAGACAACACTCGGAAGGCTCCTCTCCGAGAGGCTGGGGCGTCCCTTTCAGGATGTGGACCGGCTCATGGAACATGAAACAGGCATGCCCCTGTGCGATCTTGCAGGGACCCTCGGGTGGCCGCGCTTCAGGGACCTCGAGCAGGATGTCATAGGGAGGGTTGCCATCCTCGAGCGACAGGTGATCGCCACCGGGGGCGGGGCCGTGACCCGCCGGGAGAATGTCCTGCGCCTCAAGGCGAACGGGTGGGTGGTCTGGCTTCAAGCAGGCGTGAAGGTCCTCGGGGCGCGCCTGCAGTTGGAGAACGAAAGGGGCCGCCAAAGGCCCGCGCTCACGGCGGCCGGATCCCTGGACGAAATCGAGAAGGTCCTCGAGGAGAGGCATGCCGCCTATTTCGAGGCGGCCGACGCGATCGTGGACTCCGGCACGGGGACAGAGCAGGACATCCTGGAGAGGATCCTCGAGAAGTCCCCATTTCGTGAACCGGCCACGGGTCCGGGACAAAGGAGGCGATCCCATGCCGGGTAACACCCTTGGCACGGTCTTTCGGGTCACCACATACGGGGAGAGCCACGGACCCGCGCTGGGAGCCGTCATCGACGGGTGCCCGCCCGGTCTGAAGCTTTCCGAGGATGATTTCGCCCAGGCCATGAAACGCCGCCGCCCCGGCGACAACGCATTCGACAGCCCCCGCAGGGAAGAAGACCGCGTCCGCCTTCTGAGCGGCGTGTTAGACGGCCTGACCATGGGGACGCCCATCGGGCTCTCTATCGAAAACCGGGATGCGGACAGCCGGCCCTACGGCGTTCTTGAAAGGGTCTTCAGGCCTGGGCACGGCGACATCACCTACTTCTCCAAGTACGGCCGTTACGATCACAGAGGCGGGGGCCGGGCCTCGGCCCGGGAGACCGCCGCGAGGGTTGCGGCGGGCGTCGTGGCCTCGAGAATAGTGGGCCCGCTGGGCATAACGGTCCGGGCCTTCACCGTGGAACTGGGCGGGGTCCGCGTCCGGCGTTTCGCTCCGGAGGAGGCCTCTCATAATCCCCTGTCCTGCCCGGATGCCGAAGCCTCGAAAACCATGGCAAGGGTCCTCGAGGAGAGCAGACTCTCCGGGGACTCCGTGGGCGGCATCGTGGAGGCCCGCATCATCGGGTGCCCCGCAGGCCTCGGGGAACCCGTCTTTGACAAGCTGGACGCGGACCTGGCCAAGGCCTTCATGTCCGTAGGGGCCGTCAAGGGCGTGGAGATCGGGGAGGGATTCGGGGCGGCGAGGCTCCGGGGCTCTCAAAACAACGATCCCATCACCCCGGGAGGCTTCGCATCCAACCGGTCCGGAGGGATCCTTGCGGGGATCTCCAACGGGGACGAAATCGTCATGCGCGCGGCGGTCAAACCCATCCCGTCCATTCACAAACACCAGGACACAGTGGACAGAGATCTTCAGCCGTTCGCCCTGAGGCTTGACGGGCGCTTCGACGTGTGCGCCATCCCTCGTATTTTACCCGTCCTTGAGGCCATGGCGCTCCTGGTGATCACCGATCACTACCTTCGCTGGAAGGCGCAGTGCGGCGCGGATGGATATTTTTACGGCTTCAGGGGTCCGCCCGGATCTTCTCTTTAGTGGGTTCATCATGGAGAGGTCGCGGGCGGAAAGGCCCGCGACCTTTTTTTTGTCTCATAAATATCGAAGGAGGGTCGTCATGTTTGGAAAAGAAATGAGGATGCGCCGGATCCTGAAACGGCGGACAGGAAAAACAGTCATCGTCCCCATGGACCACGGGGTCAGTGTGGGACCCATCCAGGGGCTTGCGGACATTCGCCGGGCCGTCTCGCGGGTGGCTGGAGGAGGCGCCGACGCGGTGGTCATTCACAAGGGGGTCGCCTGCCGGGGCGCGAGCCTCAAGGGAGAGGACATGGGGCTCATCATCCACCTCTCGTGCAGCACCTCCTTTTCCCTGGATCCCAACGTCAAGACGCTCGTGTGCACGGTGGAGGAGGCGGTCAAGCTCGGGGCGGACGCGGTGAGCGTCCACGTCAACCTGGGCAATGAAAACGAGGGCCGCATGCTCAACGACCTCGCTGCCACGGCGCAGGCCGCGGCCGAGTGGGGCGTGCCCCTGATGGCCATGATCTACGCCCGGGGAGACCGGATTCAAAACGAATTCGACCCGGCTGGCGTGTGCCACGCGGCCCGTCTCGGGGCCGAACTCGGAGCGGACATCGTCAAGGTCAACTACACCGGATCCACGGATTCCTTCAGGAAAGTGGTCGACGGATGTCCTGTCCCCGTGGTGATCGCCGGGGGCCCGAAAACGGACACGGACAGGGCCGTCCTCGAGATGGTGCGCGGCGCCGTGGAGGCCGGGGCCGCGGGCACCTCCATCGGGAGAAACGTTTTTCAGCACCAGGACCCTGGAAAGATCACGGCCGCCCTGGGGCTCATCGTCCACGAAGGCGCGGGGGTGGAGGACGCTCTTCAATTCCTCGAATCCCCTGTTCGGAGGGTCGCGTGAAAGTACAATTCGACACAGAGGGTCCTCGGCGGAGGCTTGGCCAGATCCGAACCGAAATCGACAAAATAGACGAAGAGATTCTTTCGCTCCTCTTCCGCCGCCAGAGCGCCGCGATCCAGGCCGGACTGGTGAAGCAGGTCCTGGGGATGGACACCCTGGATCAGAAGAGGGAGCGCCAGGTGCTGACAAGGCTTTCGGCCGGCGGAAACACCACTTTGGCCCCGGGTTCCATCAGGAGCATCTTCGCCCAAATCATGACTGCTTCCAGGTCCGTTCAGACCGCGACGGCCGTCGCCTACCTGGGGCCTCAGGGGACTTTCACGCACCAGGCAGCCGAAAAATATTTCGGTGGGCACTCGGCATATCGATCCATGGACACCCTGGAAGAGGTCTTCGCAAGTATCGCAAACGGCTTGTGCGGGATGGGAGTCGTGCCCCTGGAGAACTCCTCCGAAGGGGCCGTTCGCGAGACCCTGGATCTCTTCAACAGGACCAACCTGAAGATTCACGGCGAGGTGTTCCTGAAAATCGAGCATCACCTCCTGAGCCGCGCCCCGGGAATTTCCGCGGTAAACCGGGTTTACTCCCACCCCATGGCCCTTGCCCAGTGCAGCGGATGGATCAGGGAGAATCTTTGCCATGTGGAGTGCCTCGAGGCGTCGAGCACTGCCAGGGCGGTCTCCCTTGCCTTTCAAAACCCCGCCGCCGCGGCCGTGGGAAGCGGCTTTGCAGGGCACCTCCACTCCCTGCCGGTCCTCGCAAGGGGCATAGAAAACCGGAAGGACAACAGGACGCGTTTCGCGGTCCTTGGGGACGCTCCGTGCCCCGCTCCCACCGGCAGGGACCGAACCTCCCTCCTCGTGCACCTGGATCACCGTCCCGGCGCCCTTTGCAGCGCCCTGGACCCCCTGGCCGAAAACGGGATCAATCTCACGCGCATCGACTCCCACCCGAGCGGCACGCGCCCGTGGGAGTACATGTTTTTCCTGGATCTCGAGGGGCATGCAAAGGATGAAGCCATGTCACAGGCCATTGGGACGCTGGCCTCGCGGTGTTCGCACGTGAAGACGCTGGGATCCTACCCGCGGGGGGACGAGTTATGGACCTGACAAACGCAACCGTGGGAGTGGTGGGGGGGACCGGCCGCATGGGTTCCTGGATATCCGGCATGCTGGAACGGCGGGGGCATCGGGTTTTCAGATCAGGAAGGACCTCCGGGCTCACCCTGGAACAGACGGCACGCCTCTGCCGGGTGGTCATCCTGTCGGTGCCGGTTGAGAGCACGACGGGTGTCGCGGCCCGCATAGGACCCATGCTGCCTCCGGGGAGTGTTCTCATGGATCTCACTTCCGTAAAGGACAAACCCTTGAAGGCCATGCTCGAAAATTTCCAGGGCGAGGTGGTGGGCCTCCACCCCCTTTTTGGTCCCACGGCCGGGGAATCCACCGCCGGCCTGACGGTCGCCGTGTGCCCCGGACGTGGGACGGCGGGCCTTCGGTGGATCGAGGAGACGCTCCGTTCCGAGGGGTACCGGGTCGAGCGGATCCATCCGGAAGAACACGACCGGATCATGGGCGTCGTGCAGGGGGCGAATCACTTCATGGTATTGGCCTTCGCGCTCTTTTTGGGCCGGTGCGGCGTCCCCGTGGGGGAGATCGAGAACTGGAGCACCCCGTCCTTCCGCGTGATCCTGGACAGGATACACGGACTCCTCGATCAGGGTGAAGGGCTTTTCCGGGCCCTGCTGACTGAGAACCCCGCTTCCCTGGATGCCGTGGACGCCTGCGCCCGTTTCACCAACCAGTTTGCCGAAATGGTGAAAGGACAAAGAAAAAGCGAATTCACAACCCTCTTTCATGAGCTCGAGAGGGTCTTCAATGATGAAAGGAGAATGCCATGAGAGAGATATGGGTCCACGCGGACCCCTGGGACAAGGACCTGGTGACCACGGCCCTCGAATCGGGGGCCGACGCCGTCATCGTCCCCCCGGACCGGGTGGAAAGCGTCCGGGAGTTGGGCAGGATCGACACGGTCTCCGAAAACGGGGACATTCAATGGGACCGGGACGTGTCCTTCATGAAGATCCGGTCCGCCGAGGACGAGGAGCGGGTGGTCCGCGAGAGCAGGGAGCGGCGGGTGATCCTCCAGACGGATGACTGGAAGATCATACCCCTGGAAAATCTTGTGTCACGGATTGACAACCTGATGATCGAGGTCGAGGGCCCTGAACAGGCCGAGACCGCCTCCGGCATCCTCGAAAAGGGCGTCGGCGGGCTGATCCTCAGGGAACGCCACCCGGACCTCCTGGGAGATCTCATCGGCAGGCTCCGCGCCCCTGAAAAGACCCTGGACCTGGTGCCCTTCCGCATTCAGGAGATCGTCCCCCTGGGCATGGGCGACAGGGTCTGCGTGGACACCTGCACCCTCATGGGGACAGGAGAAGGCGCCCTCGTGGGGAACGGCAGCAGCGGCCTTTTTCTGATGCACGCGGAGAACCTGGAAAACCCCTACATCGCCCCCCGCCCCTTTCGCGTCAATGCGGGCGCCGTCCACGCCTACATCCTGGGCGAGGAGGGGCGGACCCGCTATCTCTCGGAACTCGGGTCGGGCGACTCCTTATGGGGGGTGGACGCCCGCGGGGGTGTCCGTCCCCTCGTGGTGGGCCGGGTCAAGATCGAACGAAGGCCCCTCCTCCTGGTCCGGGCCCAGTGTCCCACCGGAGTAGTCTCAACAATATGCCAGAACGCGGAGACCATTCGAATGGTCCGCGCCCTGGATCACTCCCCTGTCTCCGTCATCGCGCTCGAGCCCGGGGACGAGGTCCAGGGCCTTTCCGAGCCCGGAGGAAGGCACTTCGGCCGCAAAATCGAAGAAACCATCCAGGAGCGCTGAGCCGCCATGACGCGACAAGGGCGCATCTGCGTCTCCATCACTGCCAGGAGCCATGCGGCCGCGCTCGAGAAGATCGCCCGAGCCGGCTCCCTGGCCGACATCCTGGAGCTCCGGCTGGACCTGATGACCTGCGACGGATACGCGGACCTCATCAAAGCCTCTCCGGTCCCCGTGATTGCCACTTTGCGGAGTCGAAGGGAAGGCGGTCGGAGTTGCACACTCCCGCGGCTTCGTCGGATATCCTCCTCGGGGCCCTGGAACAGGGTGCTGATTTCGTGGATGTCGAGGCCGGCCTGCCCGAGATTTGTCGAAGACGGCTCATCGAGCGCGCCGGGGCCGAAAAGGTCATCCTCTCCAGGCACTTTACGGGCGGAACGCCGGGCGCGGCGTGCCTGAGAGACCTCCTTCACCGGATGATGGCTGAAGATGCGGGCACGATCAAAATCGTGACCACCGCCCGCGGTCCGGAAGACGTCCAACGTGTCCTGGGTCTCTTGAAACAGGCCAAATCCCTGGGCTGCCGCCTCACCGCCTTTTGCATGGGACCGGCAGGGACCGCATCCAGGATTCAGTCCCTGCGCATGGGTTCCGCTCTGGGGTTTGCCTCCCTGGAATACGGGGAGGAGACCGCCGGCGGCCAGATCCCCGTCGAGGTCATGAGAAGACACTTGCCGAAAGGAGCGTCCTGAAAGTGGACACACAGACAAGCCTTTACGGACTCATCGGACATCCGGTGGCCCACTCGCTGGGCCCGGTCGTTCACAATGCCGCATTCGAGGCCATGGGCGTGAACGCCGTTTACCTTGCATTCGACACCGTGGATCCCGGGCAGTGCGTTTCAGGCATGCGGGCCCTCGGCATCCGCGGGCTGAGCGTCACCCTGCCCCACAAGGAGTCCATCCTGGATGACCTGGATCACGTGGGGGACACGGTCCGGAAAATCGGGGCCGTGAACACCCTCGTCAACTGGGGAGGCCGCATCGAAGGGCACAACACGGATGCGCAAGGCGTTTTGCATGCACTGGAAGCTCACTTCGACCCCCGGGGGAAGACGGCTCTCATACTTGGGGCCGGGGGCGCGGCCCGATCGGCGGCCTTCGCCCTGAAGGGCGCGGGCGCCCGTGTGGCGGTCGCTAACCGCTCCGAAGCCAGGGGACGGGCCCTGGCCCGGGCCGTGGAAGGACGTTTTGTCCACCCCGACGCCTTAAAGCGACTTGACCCGGACATCGTGGTTCAGGCCACCCCCCAGGGGATGACCGGCGGCCCAAAAGGCAATCTGTTCCCCGATCTTGCCCTCGAGAGGCGCATGACGGTGCTCGAGACCGTTTACAGTCCCGTTGCAACCGGGTTTCTCACGCGAGCCATGGAAAGCGGGTGCCGCGTGGTGAACGGCCTCGAGATGTTTCTCCACCAGGGGGCCGAGCAGCTGCGGCTGTGGACCGGGCTTGAGCCGCCCCTCGATGTGATGCGACGGGCCGCGGCCCGTGAACTGGAGGTTTCCTGATGAAGGAATTGATGACGAGGATGGGTTTCGACAGGGCCGTCCGGGTGCCGGGCTCCAAAAGCTTGACCCACCGGGCATTGATCGCCGCATCCCTGACGGCTGGAACAAGCACGATACATGGGGCGGTCCTCTGCGAGGACACGCTCCACACCCTCAACGCGCTCCGCAACCTGGGGGCGAAGATTGAAAGACCGGGGTCTTGCATTGTTGTCCAGGGAAACGGAGGAAGGCACAATAGCCCACAGGAAGGGGTCCGCCTCGAGCTCGGGAATTCCGGCACCTCCTTGAGGCTTCTTCTTTCCCTTGCATCCCTGGGCCCGGGCGCCTTTGGTTTCTCCGGGACCCCCCGCCTGTGCGAGCGCCCCGTGGAGGGGCTCCTGGAGGCGCTCCAATCCATGGGGGCCCGCATCCACTATGAGGGCCGGCGGGGATTTCTCCCCCTTCGCCTTGAATCCGAGGGACTTCGCGGCGGCAGAATTCGTCTGGAAGGGGGCACCAGCAGCCAGTATGTCTCTTCCCTCCTGATGGCAGCCCCCTGTGCGGTTGGGCAAACGGAGATCCTGGTGCGAGGCCCCATGGTCTCCCGGCCCTACATCGAGATGACAGTGGACGTGATGAAGTCCTTTGGCGTCGCTGTGGAGCGCCCGGATGAGAGGACCTTCATCGTCCCCGCGGGTGAGCGCTACCGGCCCTGCGAGTATTCTGTCGAGGGAGACGCCTCGTCAGCCTCCTATTTCTGGGCCGGGGCGGCCGTGACCCGAGGACGGGTGGTGACAAAAGGCGTTCCCTCACTGGACACGAGGCAAGGTGATGTGGAATTTCTCCATGTCCTCGAGCGCATGGGGTGCAGGGTCTGGAGAAGAGAGGACGCCGTCACGGTGCAAGGGGGCCCGCTTCGGTGTGTTTCCGTGGACATGGGCGACCTTCCCGACATGGTTCCCACGCTCGCGGCGGTCGCCCTCTTTGCGAGGGGGACGACGGAGATCCGGAATGTGGGTCACCTGAGGTTCAAGGAAAGCGACCGGCTGGCGGCCATAGCGAACGGGTGGAGACGGCTCGGGTGCCGTGTGGAGGAAACGCCGTCCGGATTGAAAATCCCGGGAGGTCCCAGGCTTAAAGGCGCATGCCTGGACCCGATGGAAGATCACCGTCTTGCCATGAGCCTGGCCGTCGTCGGTTTGAGGGTCCCGGGAATAAGGATTCGGGATCATGGCTGCGTGGTCAAATCATTTCCCGGCTTCTGGCGACAGTGGGAGACCCCCTGAAGGCGGGAGGCCTTTCGATCGACATTCAGTCATCCGAGCCTGAAACAGGCCTCCGGAGACGCTTCGTTCTGGATCGCTTCTCCTTGGCCTCCATCCGCCGTTCCCTGGATGCCCTGGTGGGTTTTGTGGGTTTTCGCGCCTTGGGCTTCTCCGCCGCCCTGGCAATGAGTTTCCGAAGTCGTTCCAGGGCGTCCCTTCGATTCTGCTCCTGGGTCCTGTAGCGCCTGGCATCGATCACCAGGACACCCTCCCGGCTCAAGCGCTTCCCTGCGACCCTCTTCAGCCGCTTTTTCACTTCGTCGGGAAGGGAGGGAGACCCCGCCGCATCGAATCTGAGCTGAACGGCGGTCTCCACCCGGTTGACGTTCTGCCCGCCCGGGCCGGAAGACCGTATGAACTTCTCTTCGATTTCATTTTCATCGAGGGATATGTTTCGGGTTATATGGATCATTGTCCGCCCCGGGCCGCCCGGGCAAGTATTGGATGCACTTTCAATCTGTGCTCGCGCCCATCAAAAAACTATTTTTGGGAACTACCAGGAGGTTTCGTGGACATAGCTGAACAGGTTTTCGCAGCTTTTATCACCGAACAGTGACAAACTGCACAAAATCTTTGCATTTCTTTTACGAGATGCTTCTTGATGGGAAACCGGGACAGACGTCACCTTGGAATCACAAGGTTATCCACACGGTTCGCAAAAAAAAGGAACAGCACCGCATCCACGGATGCGGTGCTTGGGAACTGGATTCTTATCTGTTGCTAAATTTTCATTACATTTGCGGCTGCGGGACCCTTCGCCCCCTGTTCAATATCAAAAGATACTCGCTCTCCTTCTGAAAGGGTTTTGAAGCCCTCCTGCTTGATCGCTGAAAAGTGCACGAACACGTCTCCACCATCGTCGTTCTCGATGAAGCCATACCCTTTCTTCTCATTGAACCATTTAACCACACCGTTTGCCAACTTCGTTACTCCTTGATATTAAAATAATAATGAAGGCCCTGATAATTCATCAGGGGGGCACAAAGGTCCAAACAGAAAGCACTATACAGAATTTTTTATTTAAGTCAAGTAAGAAATCGTTGTTTCGATACTTTTACTTGGCAATGGCTGTAACCTTACCACTGAATAATTCACAAAGGGATATATTGAAGGAAATATTTTTACCTGGGTGCGAACGGCCGCCGCATTCACGTCCGACCCCAAGACCTTGCCTGGGCGTCTGAACCAGTGCTTGACAGAAACCCGGTAAAGGTGCGTAAATGCACGGCACCTACCCCTCGGAACAGACGAGATCCCATCCAGGGGGCGCGTGGAGTTTCAATATCTTGGGACGGGAGAGCCGGCATGGACGAATTAAGAAGAATGGAGTTGGAGGTTGAAGCACACATAAAGGCCGGAGACAAGGAGGCTTCCGTGGCCGGGCTTTATGAGCTCATCGTCGCCTATGCAAAACAGAAGGATTTCACCAAGGCCGAGGAGTTCCGTGACAGGCTCTACGAAGTGGACCCCATGGCCCTTGGGGAAATTGTCAAGTCAGGGGAAATCATCGAACAGGGAAAGAGTGAATCCAGGGACTCCACCCATGTGAAAGTCTGGGCCGGCCTTTACGATGTCCTGACTCCGGAGGAAACAAACGCTCTTTATTACTCCCTGAAAAACAGGCGCTTTGCCATGGATGAAGTCGTCTTTTCAGAAGGGGACAAAAACTGGAATCTCTTTCTGATCGATCAGGGAGAAGTCAAGATGACGTACGGCAAGGGTTCCAGGGAGGTTCTGCTCAAGACCCTGGGGCCTGGGGAAATCTTCGGGGAAGAAACCTTTTTTTCCAGGACCGCCTTTTGCACGGCTTCGGCCGTCACCCTGACTTCCGTTCAGGCCAACCTCCTGGAGGGGTCGGCCTTGAAAAAATGGGAAAATGCCTTTCCCGGCCTCGAGGGCAAGCTCCGGGATTTCGCCTTCAGTCACAGGAGCCGGACCAAGGCGAATGAAGCGAAGCATATCAACCGGAGGGTACAAAGGAGAGTCAACATGGAAGGCACCCTTCTGGTCCAGATCGTTGATCCCAAGGGGAAAGCGGCCGGCAAGCCTTTCAAGGGATCCTTCCTGGACATCTCATCGGGGGGCCTGGCCTTTCTCATCCGTGTTTCAAAGCCCGACACGGCCAGGCTCCTCCTGGGGAGACGACTGGTGGTCAAATTCAATCTGCCCCTGCGAAACGGCTTGAGGGAACTCCAGAGGTCGGGCCGAATCATAGCCGTTCAACCACACATATTCAATGACCATTCCATACACGTTCGTTTCGCCGAGGCCCTGCCGGAGCAGCTCATCGACCTCATTGTGGAGGCCCCCAAGGCTGAAGGTCCCCAGTTTGAACTGGAACTGGAGGATTGAACAGGAGATCGCCGCAGTTCTCCGCACAAGGAGTCCCCCGGATTGACGCGGAGATTGCGAAACCAGGAACCCACGCCGAAGGCGTGGGACTGAGCACTGCGCAGCGGTGCGAAGAAAAAGTACGCTTTATGTCTTGAAACCCATTTCGGAGACAATTCTATGAGCCACTGGAAAGACTATCTGCAAGAACACAACGACCAGCACCTGGAGGAGCTTCTTGATTTCTTGAGGATCCCCAGCATTTCGAGCCTGCCTGAAAACGCGGGGGACGTGGAAACGGCCGCCCGCTGGGTGGCCGGCCGAATGGAATCGGCGGGCATCGAGGCCGTCAAGGTCCTCCCCACCGGGGGCCATCCCGTGGTTTACGGGGAATGGCTGCACGCGCCCGGCAAGCCCACGGTCCTGATCTATGGGCATTTCGACACACAGCCCGTGGACCCTCTCGATCTCTGGGAAACCCCCCCGTTCGAACCCGCTCTCAGAGACGGCAGAATCTATGCGCGAGGCGCAAGCGACGACAAGGGCAACATGTTCGTTCCCATCGTCACTGCGGAGGCCATGCTCAAGACCTCCGGCGCCCTCCCCGTGAATGTGAAGTTCATTTTTGAAGGCCAGGAAGAAATCGGAAGCCCTCAGATCCCCAGGTTTGTCGCGGAAAATCGCGAGCTGCTGGCGTGCGACGTCATCCTCAGCGCCGACGGCGGCCAGTGGGAGGGGGACAAGCCCTGCCTGGTCCTGGGGACCCGCGGTTTGAGCGCCGTGTTCATCGACGTGCAGGGTCCGGACCACGACCTCCACTCCGGCACCTACGGCGGGACCATTGCAAACCCCATCCACGCCCTGGCAGACATCGTCTCCTCCCTCCACGACCCGGACGGCCGGGTGACCGTGGAAGGCTTTTACGACGACGTCCGGGATCTCAGCGCGGAAGAGCGCGCGGCCATGGAGCGGGTTCCTTTCGAAAAAGACGGATACCTCAAGGGCCTGGGCGCCCTGGATATCATGGGAGAGAAAGGATTCAACACCTGGGAGCGGGCGTGGGCCCGGCCCACACTCGAGATCAACGGAATCTACGGCGGGTTCCAGGGCGCGGGAGTCAAGACGGTGCTCCCCAGCACGGCCCATGCCAAGGTGTCCTGCCGGCTGGTGCCCGACCAGGATCCCGCCAGGATTGCCAGGCAGGTTACGGCCCATATCAGGAAAATCGCCCCCCCGGGTGTCCGGGTCCGATGCGAGCCGGCCGAGGCCGGGGCCCTGCCTTATCTCGTCCCACCGGATCACCCTGCCCTGGAAATCGCCGGATCCGTCCTCGAGGACCTCTACGGGACGGTCCCCTACCGCGTGCGCACGGGGGGCACCATTCCAGCAAACGGCATTTTCCTGGAGAGCCTGGGGGCCTACACGATCGTCTTTGCATTCGGCCAGCCCGACGAGCGCCAGCACTCGCCCAACGAATTCTTCCGCCTGAGCAGCCTGGAGCGTGCGAAAAACGCCTATGGAATCATCCTGGAAAGACTGGCCGGGTGGACGCCCTGAGCCCGCGCCCGCACTGTTTTTGAGGAGGCACACCCATGTCCAAAGTCAGCGTTGAACCCAGGGGCGAGGTGGGAGTCGTCCGCCTGACCCACGGTGTGACCAACCCCATAGGGCCGGAGCTCGTGGCCGAGCTTTCGGCCGCTTTCCGGACCGCCCGTTCCGATTTCGGGGGGCTTGTCCTGGCGGGCGGCCCCAAGTTCTTCTCCAACGGTTTCGACCTCCCGAACCTCTTGAAACTCCACAGAAAGGGGCTCTCCGACTTCTATCACGGGTTCGGGGACCTCCTCATGGAGATCTACACCCTCCCCCTCCCGACCGTGGCCGCCGTCCAGGGGCACGCGGTCGCGGGGGGAACCATCCTCATGCTCACGGCGGACTACCGGGTGGCCGCATCGGGGCGCACGCTCGTGGGGCTGAACGAGATCAAACTGGGCGTCCCCGTGCCTTACGCGGCGAATCTCATGCTCAGGCAGCTGGTGGGGGACCGGCTCGCCACGGAGATCATTTACAGGGGGGACCTGGTCGAGGCCGCGTCCCTCGAGGGGACCGGTTTGATAGACGGCGTCGCCCCCAGGGAAGAGGTGGAGGGGCGGGCCGTTGAGATGGTTTCGCAGCTCGCGTCGGCACACCGGGCCTCCTTTGCGGAGCTGAAAGAGAGCCGGGTGGAAGAGGTCAGGGACCGGTACAAAAAAAACGGCTGGGCCCGGGACGAAGGGTTCCTGGACATCTGGTTCGACCCGAAATCCCAGGAGGGGCTCAGGGAGGCGGCGAAGACCTTCTGACCTCTCCTTTTCGGCCTCTCGCGCGGTCCAGGTAACCCAGCCACCCCACGGTGACCGTGATCGCCCCGAGCTCCTCCTGCACCTTGCCCTTGAGCACATAGGCCCGCGCCCCGCCGAGCATGTGACAGAACCGCCGGTACTCCGCGGGGAAGAGCACGGCCTCGTAGAGCCCGGTCTCGTCCTCGAAGGAGAGGAACTTCATGGGATCGCCCTTGCGGGAGTGGACGGTCTTCCCGGTCACGGGCCACCCCGCGAGGGTCACCGTCCTCCCCACGCACCCGGGGAGGTCCCGCGCCCTCGCCCGGCGCATCCCGCCCAGGGTGTCCCTGTAGAGCTCCAGGGGGTGGACCGAGAGGTGAAAGCCCAGGGTCTCGACCTCGTGGCGCCGCCTGACCTCGGGGGGCAGGAAACCCTCCCCCCGCCGTGGAAGGTCCGTCCGCCCCTGCCGGGGCGGGGTCCCGAAGAGGTTCCCCTGCGAGGGGGCCTCCTCCCGCTCAAAGAATCGGACCGCCTCCCACAGGAGGGCCGGCCTGAGGCCCGGCCCCCCGAGGGAGTCGAAGGCCCCGGCCCGGAGGAGCACCCGGACGTCCTGGAGCTGGAGGCGGGAGCCCGCCCTCTCGAGAAAAGAGCCGAAGGTCTCGAAGGGCCCGTTTGCCCTCCGCTCCTTCAGAACGGCCTCCAGGGCCTCCCGCCGCACGTCCCTCACCTGCATGAGCCCCACCCGGATCGCCCGACCCTTGCCCGTGTAGGGGATGTCGCTTTCGTTGATGTCCGGGGGCAGGATTTCAATCCCCATGCGCCGCGCCTCGGAGAGGTAGCCGAAGGCCGAGTAGTAGCCGCCGCCGTTGGAGATGACCGCGGCCATGAACTCCGCCGGGTAGTGGGCCCGGAGCCAGGCCGACTTGTAGGCCACCAGGGTGTAGCTCGCCGAGTGGGGCTTGCAGAAGCTGTAGCCGTCGAACCCCATCATCATGTCCCACACGGCCTCGGCCGTTTTGACGGGGACGCCCTTCCCCCCGGTCCCCTCGAGGAACCTCCTGTGGAAGTCCCTGAGCTTCTTCTCCCTGTGCTTCTTGCTCACCACCTTCCTCAGGGTGTCGGCCTCCGCCGGGTCGAACCCGGCGAGGTGGATGGCGGCCCGGCTGAGCTGCTCCTGGAAGACCATGACCCCCAGGGTCTCCTCCAGCACAGGCCGGAGGCTCGGGTGGGGCACGCCCCACGAGGCCCCGTGGAGGCGGGTCACCCACTCCCTGATGCTCTGGTTCGAGGCGGGCCGGATGATGGAGGTGACCACCACGTTCACCTGGAAGTGGTCCATGCGGAGATACCGCTCCAGGGAAAAGCCGCTCGCCACCTTGAGGAGGACCTGCCGGGTGGCCGGGCTCTCGAAGTAAAAAACCCCCATGGTCTCCCCCCGATAGAAGACCGCGGCGGCCGCCGGGTCGTCCACCGGGTCCCAGGCGGCGTAGTCGATGGTGCGGCCGTGGTTCCGCTCCACCATGGCCAGGGCGTCCCGGATCACGGCGAGGCTCCGGTTGCCCAGGAGGTCGATCTTGACCAGGCCCGCCTCCTCCACCGCGTCCTTCTCCCACTGGAGGACCTGGACCCCGCCGGCCGATATCTCCACCGGGCAGTAGCGCCGGATCTCGTCCGGCACGATCACCACCCCGCCGCAGTGGACCGAGAGGTGGTTGAGGTGGTCCTCGAGCTTGACCGCCGTGGCCAGGATCTCGTCCCAGGGCTTCTCGAACCGCAGCCCCCGCATCCTGGGGTGGACGGCCAGGCCCTCCCAGACATCCCTCAGCCTCCAGCCGAACCCGATCTTCCCGGTCACCTGCCCGATCTCCTCCCCGGTGAGGCCGTAGACCTTGGCCACTTCCCGGATGGCCGAGCGGGCGCTGTAGGTGTTCTGGTTGGCCACCATGGCGGCCCTGCCGTGCCCATAGCGGCCGAACACGTAATCGAGCACCCGGTCCCGCTCGTCCCAGGCAAAGTCCACATCGATGTCCGGCGGGTCCATGCGCCCCATGTTGAGGAACCTCTCGAAGAAGAGGTTGTGCCGTATGGGGTCCACGTGGGTGATGCCCAGGGCGAATGAGACGATGGAGGCGGCCGCGCTCCCCCGGCCGCAGGAGCGCTGGGCCTTGCGGGTGATGTCCGCCACCACGAGGAAGTAGTGGGCGAAGTTCTTCTCCCGGATGATCCGCATCTCGTGCTCCACCCGCTCCCGGACCGCCCGGGTGATCCGGCCGTACCGGCGGAGACACCCTTCCATGACGGCCCTGTAAAGGGTTTCGCAGGCCTCGGGGTCGGTCATCCTCTCGAACCGAGGGAAGACGAGGCGGTCGAAGGGCCAGTCGGTCCGGCACTTCTCGGCCACGGCCAGGGTGTTCCGGACGGCCTGGGGGGCGTGGGGGAACTGGTCGATCATCCGCCGCGGGGAGCACAGCACGCTGTGCTCCCGGGCCGTGTCCCCGGGCTTGAGGCGTGAGAGCTTGGAGTTCATGGCCACGGCCCGGAGGACCTGGTGGAGACGGAACTGGTCCCTGTGGAGGAGGCAGGCCCGGTTGGTGGCCACGGGGGGGATCCCGGTGCTCCGGGAAAGGGCGTAGGCCTGGGGCATGCCCCAGCCCGGGGACATCTCCACAAAGAGATCCTCGGCCCCGTCCCGCCGAAGGGCCTTGAGGAGCCGGGCCTCGTCCGAGAGGATGATCAGGCCCCGCCTCCGGTCCCGGAGGGATGCGGTCAGGTCGAATTCCGGGTCGCAGTGGCGCAGGGAGATCAGCCGGCACAGCTCGGCATACCCTTCGGAGTCCTTGACCAGGAGGACCGCCCGGCACCCGTCCGTGACCAGCTCCGCGCCCACGATGGGCCGGAGGCCCGCCTCCCGGCAGGCCTCCAGGAACCGGAAAAGGCCGTAGACGCCGTTCGTGTCGGTGAGGGCGACGCGGTCCATGCCGCAGGCCCGGACCGCGTCGCAGATCTCGTCCACGTCCGGGATCCCCCAGCCTTTGGAGTAGTGGGAATGGACATTGAGATGTATGAAATCCATTTTTCTTTCTTCGTGTGCTTCGTGCTCTTCGTGTTCATGCTTTTATTTTTTTCAGGCGCTCAACCGGCAACCTCACAAGGGCTTCTAGTTTTGGGCCGGGGTATTCTTCGGTATCGATACCGATATCGATACCGATTAACACCCTTTGCGCAATTGGCATTTTCAGAGGGGCCCCGCCTGTTCCATGAGCGAAGGCCGCTGGATCCCGGCTTTCGCCGGGATGACGATGGTATTTCAGCTTTTCTTCGTGTGCTTCGTGCCTCCTTCGTGCTCTTCGTGGTAATTCTTTTTTTTAGTTTTCCCTTTTAAGCTTTTCGACGTTCGTCGTTCCCACCGCCTTTCGCCCGTAGCGGTCCCGGATGCGGTCCATGGCCCGGATCACATCGGCCTTCTCCTCTCCCGGCGTGGGCTCCCTCTCAAAAAGCGAGAGCTGCCTCCCCATGGGAAGGGCCAGGTCCCCAAACCAGACCCGCATGAACCGCACCCGCACCCTGCGGGCACAGGCCTTGAGAAAGGCCTCCTGGAGGGGGGCGTAGAGGTCCGGCTCCCAGGCGGTCCTCCCTGAGAGGGCGACCCTGCGGGAGGACTCCCTCTGGTCCGCGTACCGGATGAGGACCCCCCCCGACCTGGGCGCCAGGCCCCTGTCCCTGAGCCTCCGGGCGCAGATCTCCACCATCACGTAGAGCACCCCCAAAAGCCGCCGGTCGTCGTTTTCGTCCTCCGCCAGGGTCGTCTCCTCGGCCACGACCGGTTTTGCGGCGGGCGGGCAAACGGGGGTGTCGTCGATGCCGAGGGCCCGCTGGCGGAGGACCACGGCCTGGCGTCCGAAAAGGAGCCTCAAGTCGCCCACCTGGAGAACGGCCACCTGACGGACCCTGGTGATCCCGAGTTCCTCCAGCAGCAACCGCTGCCGGACCGGACCGATGCCGGGGAGGACGTCCACCGGCAGGGGGGCGATAAAGGCTCCTTCCCGGCCGTGGTCCACCTCCAGGGTGGCCGGGGCCTCGTGGATCCGGGAGGCGATGCTGGAGACCATCTTGTTTCCCGCCACCCCCACCGTGCCCGCGAGCCCGAGCCGTTCCAGAACCTCCTTGCGGACCCGTTCGGCCGTGTCCTTGGCCCGCCCCCACAGCCTGGCCGTTCCCGTGACGTCCATGTAGACATGCCCGGGCCTGGGCGGCTCCCACAGGGGCGTGTACCGGGAGGCGACCTCGGCGAGGAGCCTCCCCGCCTTTTCCGTTCGGCCCCGGTCCGGGTGGATGACGGAGAGATCCGGGCACATCCGGCGCGCCGCCCCGAGGGGCATGCCCCTGGCCACGCCTTCACGCCGGGCCTCGGAGGACACCGAGAGCACGGACGCCCTCTCCGTCCCCCCCCAGGCAACGACCACGGGCCGTCCCCTGAGCTCGGGCCGGACCACGCGCTCCACGGCTATGGCAAAGGCGGGGACGTGGATGTGGATGATGTTCCGCTCCATGGGGTCACCTGTAATACCGGATCACCCCCACCACCTTGCCCTCTATGCGCAGGTCCCCCTCCTGGACGATGATGGGCGCCATGCCCTCGTGGGCGGGCCTCAGCTCCACATGATCCGCGTTGCGGTAGATTTTTTTCACGGTGGCCTCGTTGTTCACCAGGGCCACCACGGTGTCCCCGTTCTCCGCGGTGGGCTGCCTTCGGATGATCACGTAGTCGCCGTCCAGGATGCCCTCGTCCTCCATGGAATCCCCCTGCACCCGGAGCACGAAGTGATCGCTTGAGCCGAGCATGGCGGGGGGGACCTCCAGGACGTCGGGGTCCTCCACGGCCTCGATGGGCTTGCCCGCGGCCACCCTTCCCAAGAGGGGCAGTTCGAACCGCCGCGCCTCCACAGGGCGGATCACCTCGACGGCCCGCTTCATGTTCTTGGCCTTGGGCCGCCGGATGTAGCCCTTCCGCTCCAGGTGCGCCAGGTAGGTGGCCACCGTGTTGTAGGACCGGAAGCCGAAGTGGGCGCAGATCTCGTCAAAGCTGGGGGCCTGCCCCCACTCGTCCTGGTAGCGGGTGAGATAGGCCAGAAACGCCTTCTGTTTTTCCGTGAGCTTCATTCGATCCTTCCTGCGGCGCTTGGGATTTTCAGGTTAACTTTCAGTAGACACCCCCAGCCTACTGAAAGATCAACTGAAAGTCAAGGGTTTCAATGGGCCGCCCAAGACCGGGAATTTTGTGCATGCCCCCGTCTGAGATATGTTGTAGAGGAATGGGTTAACCCAACCCTCTCTCAGGCTATGAAAAATTATTCTGTCCCTTCCTTATTTCCGAGCGAGGAACGCTACCGCACCACTTTCCAGGGCATCCCCGATCCCATCACCACCACCCGGACCGAGGATGGCCGCTTCCTTTATGTCAATGACGAATTCTGCCGCACGTTCGGGTTGTCCCGCGAGGAAACCCTTGGGAAAACAGTCCTGGAACTGGGTCTCATGTTGAATCCGGAAGAAAGGTCCTCAACCTCTACACGAACGCCTCGCATGCCATGCCTGAAAAGGGTGGGATCCTGGAGATCCGCCTGGAAGACCTTGACCTCAAGGAAGAAGAGGCCGCCAACGCAAAGACCGCCGCACCGGCTGCATTTAACGTACGATGTTTGACGTTCATATTTTGTGGATCGGGTTCATCGTTTGTGGCAGGCTGTCCAGTGGCCTTCACCCACCTGCCGAAACGCCGGGCGTTCCATTCTGCACTGGGCATCACATTCAGGGCATCGTGTGTGAAAGGTGCACCCGGGCGGGGGGTTCAGCGGGCTGGGGACATCACCCTTGAGGATGATGGTTTCCTTCCGGTGGTCCGGATCCGGGACCGGAACGGCGGAGAGAAGGGCCTGGGTGTAAGGATGAAGGGCGTTCCGGTAGAGTTCCTGATCATCGGCCAGTTCGACGATGCGCCCCAGGTACATCACGGCCACTCTGTCGCTGATGTGCTCCACCACACTCAGGTCATGGGCGATGAAAAGATAGGAAAGATTCATTTCTTCCTGAAGCTGCGCCAGGAGATTGACGACCTGGGCCTGGATGGAGACATCCAGGGCGGAGACCGGTTCGTCGCAGATGATGGCCAGAGGGTTGAGCGCGAGGGCCCGGGCGATCCCAATGCGCTGCCTCTGCCCACCCGAGAATTCATGCGGGTAGCGGCTCATGTACTCAGGGTGCAGACCGACCTTCTCCATGAGGTAGGCCACCCGATCCTGGATTTCCTTCCTGGAATGCCGCCCGTGGTTTTTAATGGGCTCGGCAATGATCTGTCTGACGCTCATACGGGGATTCAGGGAGGAAAAGGGGTCTTGAAAAATGATCTGAAGCGATCCGCGCATCCGCCTGAGGGAAGACCTCTCCATGGACAGAAGATCCTTGCCGTCAAACGTCACCGTCCCGGACGTCGGCTCGATAAGCCGGAGGATGGAGCGGCCCACGGTGGTTTTTCCACATCCGCTCTCCCCCACCAATCCGAGGGTCTCCCCTCTCTCCAGGGAAAAGCTGACCCCGTCCACGGCCTGCACCCAGCCGGACGGACGGCCGAAAAGACCCTTTTTAACCGGGAAATACTTCTTCAGTTCCCGAACCTCAAGAAGCGCCATGATCAGCCTCTTCTTCCGCGCCTTCCTTGAACTGGAAGCAGCGGACGCATCGGGTGTCGGCCAATCGCACGAGGGGAGGGGATGCCTCGCGGCAGGCCGGCTGTGCTTCTCCGCACCTGGGGTGAAACCGGCATCCAAGGGGGATGTTCAGCAGGCTGGGTACGATCCCGGGAATCTCCTTCAGGCGCCTCCCTGATTTCTCCTTGTTTCCGATAATGGGGACCGAACCGAGGAGTCCCCGGGTGTAGGGGTGGAGCGGGTCCTTGAACAGGTCCCTGACCGGCCCCTCTTCCACCACCTGACCGGCGTACATGACCACCACACGCGAGACGGTCTCTGCGATGAGACCCAGGTCGTGTGTGATGAGGACCATGGACATTTTGAATTCCTGCTTGAGGCGACCCATCAGGTTGACGATCTGCGCCTGGATGGTGACGTCCAGGGCCGTGGTGGGCTCGTCCGCGAGAACCAGCCTCGGGTTGCAGGAAAGCGCCATGGCGATCATGGCCCGCTGCCGCATCCCGCCGGACAGCATGTGCGGGAACTCACGGGAGCGCGCCCGTGGTTCGGGGATCTGGACCATGCGAAGCATTTCCACGGCCCACCGATCGGCCTCCTTGGTGGACATGCGGTCGTGAAGGCGCGCGGCTTCGGCAATCTGCTCCCCAATGGTGAGGACCGGATTCAGGGAGGTCATGGGCTCCTGGAAGATCATGGAGATGGCCTTGCCCCGGATTTTCCGGATGCCTTCCTTTCCAAGGGACAAAAGGTCCTGCCCCTCAAAGAGGACCTCCCCCTGGATTTCGGCCGGCGGACAACGCAGCAGCCGCAGCACGGACAGGGCGGTCACGCTCTTCCCGCACCCGCTTTCCCCCACAAGGCCGAGCGTCTCACCCGGGTGCACATCCAGATCCAGGTCGTCCACGGCCGTCACGGCCCCTTCCATGGTTTGGAAACGGGTCGTCAAACGCCGGATGGACAGGAGCGGCCAGCGGGATGCAAGGCGCTCATTCATAGCTTGAACCTCGGATCCAGGGCATCCCTCAGCCCGTCCCCCAACAGGTTGAAACTGAGGACGGCGAAAAATATGGCGACACCGGGGAAAGTGGACACATGGGGCGCGTTGAACAGATAGGCCTTGGCTGAACCGAGCATGGCCCCCCATTCCGGGGTTGGGGGCTGGACACCAACCCCCAGGAAGCCCAGGCCCGCGGCAAAAAGGATCGCGGTTCCCATTCCCAGGCTTGTCTGGACCGTTATGGGGACCATCACATTGGGGAGGATGTGGCGGAACAGGATCACCGCATCCCTCGTGCCCATGGCCCTGGCCGCCTCCACATAGACCTGCTCCCGGACGGACAGGGTGCACCCCCTGACAAGGCGGATGTAGATGGGTACCATGCTGATCCCAATGGAGATCACCGTATTTTTCAGCCCCACCCCCAAAACCGCCACCAGGGCCAGGGCAAGCAGGAACCCGGGGAATGCCAGCAGCATATCCGTGACGCGCTGAATGCCGAAATCCACTTTTCCGCCGTAATACCCTGAAACAAGCCCCAGCGGGATCCCGACCAGCATGCCGACCCCCACCACCCCAAGGGCGATCATAAGGGACACCCTGGATCCATAAATAATACGGCCCAGGATGGGTCGGCCCAGTTCATCGGTCCCCAGGGGGTATTCGAGGCTGGGCCCTTCCAGGGACCGGATGAGGTTGGGGGCGGAAGGGTTCCCTGGGAACAGCACCGGGGCACAGATGGCCGTGACCACAAAGAGGACCAGCATGACACCGCCCATCAGGGCGGCCTTGTTCCTCTTGAGCTTGGTCCAGCTCCGGCGCCACTTGCCGTAGTTCGCGGTGAACCGGATGTCGCCCGCTGTTTCCGGCTGGATATCAGTCATAACGGATCCTCGGGTCCACGTACGCGTAAAGCAGGTCCACAATGAGATTGACCATTATGTACAGCAGGCCGAATATCAGAATGGCCCCCTGGATCATGGGGTAGTCCCGCCCCAGGATGGAGTCAACGATAAGTCGTCCCAGGCCGGGCCAGGCAAACACGGTCTCGGTCAGAACGGCGCCGCCCAGCAGAAGCCCGAACTGAAGCCCCACCACCGTGATGATGGGAATCATGGCGTTTCTGAGGGCGTGCTTGATGATCACAACCCATTCCTTGAGTCCCTTGGACCGGGCGGTCGTGGTGAAATCCTGGGACAGCACCTCCACCATGGTGGAACGGGTCATCCTGGCGATGAATGCCACCACGAACATGGCCAGGGTGACGGAGGGCAGGACCACATGCTGCCACGTGCCGATCCCGCCGGCCGGCAGCCATTTGAGAATCACCGCAAAGAGGACCACCAGCATCATGCCGAGCCAGAACACGGGCATGGAGATCCCGAAAAGGGCGAGCGAGGTGACCAGGTAATCGATCCACGTGTAGGGCCGGACAGCGGATATCACACCCGCGGGAATGCCGAAGAGACAGGCGAGCGTGATCGCGACCACCGCAAGCAGGATGGTATTGGGCAGGCGGGCCCAGATTTCCTCCAGAACCGGGTTCTGGGTTCGGGCGGACCTCCCCAGATCCAGGCGGCAGAGACGGCCGAGAAACGCCACGTACTGGATGTGGATGGGGCGATCCAGGCCGAGCTGATGGCGGATCATCTCGATGTCCTCGGGCGATGCCATCTGTCCGGCCAGGACCTGGGCCGGGTCTCCCGGCAGCATGCGGAGCATGAAAAACAGCAGCAGGGAAATGCCCAGAAGCACGGGAATGGTTGACAGCAGTCTTTTCAGGATGTACTGGAGCATGGTGTTAACCGTTGTTTTCGGGTGCGCCCCATCGTTGCGAGGAAAAAATCATGCAGGGGTGACCATTGGGATCGGGACCTGCGGGTTCAGACCCGATCCCGTTGGTTAACAGGCTATTTGGTGACGTACGTGGGATAGAACTTTTCGGTGTTTGTCACCACGAAGTTCTTCAATTCACCCCCGTAAGCGATCACAAATTTTTCCGTGTGCAGCCAGAGCCAAGGGCAGTCGTCCCAGACCATTTCCGAGGCCTTCTTGAACAGGGCGGATCGCTTTTCTGGATCCTGCTCGGCCCTGGTCGCCTCGATGAGCTCGTCATACTCGGGTCTGCTGTAGTGGGCCGCCCCCAATCCCTTGGGCGGATTGGTGCTGGAATGGAACTGGCCGTAAAGGGCCATGTCGGCGTCCAGGACCATGGGGCCCCAGCCCAGCAGAAAGACCTCCAGTTCGGTCTCGGCCAGAGGCTTGAGGAGACCCGCCACATAGGTGGGCCAGTCATAGGTCCGGAGTTCCACATTCATGCCGATCGCCTGCAGATAGGCCTGGACGGCCTCGGAGACCTGTTTGTCGAAAAGGTAGCGGCCGTTGGGGGTCCGCATGTGGACGGTCTGGCTGAAGTCGAAACCGGCCTCCTTGAGCAGCTCCTTGGCTTTTTCAGGGTTGTAATCGTACTGTCTGTCCATTTTGTGATACCCGAAAAGAATGGGCGAGGTGGGGCCTTCCATGGGGACGGCGGTGTCGAAGAGGATCTTTTTCACGATGGCCTTCTTGTCCACGGCGTAATTGATGGCCTGACGGACCAGTTTGTTCTTGGTCACGCCCTTTTGATAATTCAGGCCCATGAAGATGGTCCTCGTGTCCAGGGGCATGGCCACTTCAATGTTGGAATCCGCCTTGAGCGCGGCCACGCTGGAGGGCAGGGGCTTGTAGCAGATGTCCAGCTGTCCGGCCCTCAGCATGGCCTCGCGCGTGGATGCTTCGGGTATGACCTTGAAGACCAGCTTGGCCACGGTGGGCTTGGGCCCGTGGTATTTGTCGTTGCGCTCCAAAACGATCCGGTCCCCCTTGACCCACTCCTTGAGCACATAAGGTCCCGCGCCCACGGGGTTCTTGCGCACTTCCTCCCCGAATTTTTCCAAGGCCGCCGGGGAGATGACATTGCAGATGGTCATGGAGAGGGTGGGGCCGAACGGGGCGAAGGGGTATTTGAGCTGGATCTTGATCGTGTGGTCGTCGACGACGGACACTTCCTCGATCATGACAATGGAAAAGCGCAGAGGCACCCTGAGCTCCGGGTTGAGGGCCCGGTCAAAGGTCTTCTTGACCGCCTGGGCGTTGAACGGGGTGCCGTCGCTGAACTGGACGCCCTTTTTGAGGTGGAGTGTATACGTGAGCCCGTCTTCGGACACGTCGTATTTCTCAGCCAGCCGGGGTTCCAGTTCACCGTCCGGGTTCTGATAAAACAGGTTGTCGTACATCAGGTCGCAAAGGACCATGAACAAGGATGTGGTCTGTTCCTGGGGGTTCAGTGTGTCCGCATCCACCCCGATCCCGATCTGCAGCTCGGGAATTTCGGCCACGGCTGCCGGAGGACCGCCCAATACCATGAGCCCCACTGCCAGAAATGAAAAGAAAACAACGCGTTGTAAATGTTTCGCCAGCTTTTTCATTTGCCTCCTCCTTTTTCCATAGGTTCACATGATGTTTTTGACGATCCGTCCCTCCTGCATGATCAGGTGCAACCGGTCGGCCTGAAGCAGGATGCCTATCTCCTCAAGAGGATTCCCATCCACAACGATCAGATCCGCCAGCTTCCCTGCCTCCAAGGTTCCCAAACGCCCCTCGAGGCCCAGGGTCACTGCCGCGATGCGCGTCCCCGATTCGATGGCCTCGGCTGTGGTGAATCCCTGTTCCACCATGTACTTCAACTCCCGAAGATTCTGCCCGTGGTAATTAAAAGGCGTTCCCGCATCCGTTCCCATGGCGATGGGGACGCCGGCCTTTTTTGCCAGCTGGATGCTGTCCCTGTGATAAGGTTTGGCCCTGAGGGTCTTTTCAACGGCAAAGGCCGGGATCCCGGCCTCGATGCCGTTGACCTCGATATTGATCAGGGCGGCCAGTGTGGGGATAAACGGCACCTTGTTTTCGGCCATCAGGGAAACGGCCTCGTCATTGAGAAACACACCGTGCTCGATGCTGTCGATTCCCGCCCTGAGGGCGTTCAGCACGCCTTCCGTCCCCATGGCATGGGTGGCCGTTTTCCTGCCCGCCTTGTGCGCCTCCTCAATGCCGGCCCTGAGTTCGGCTTCCGTCAACTGGGCGCTCCCCGGCTCCACACCCGGAGTCATCACGCCGCCAGTGGCCATCAGCTTGACCACGTCCACTCCCTTTTTCAACTGCTCCCGAGCCGCCCTGCGCACCTCGTCCGGGCCATCGGCCTCCCGGCCAATCTGCCAGCCGTGCCCGCCGGTCATGCAGATGAGGTTCCCGCTCGCCAGCATGCGGGGGCCCTGGATCATGCCGCTTCGTATGGCATCGCGCAATCCCAGGTCCACACCGTCCCGGCCGCCCAGGTCCCGAATGGTCGTCACACCGGCCAGAAGCGTCTTGCGCGCGAACTCCGCCGCCTTCAGGACATTGACAGCCAGGGGTTCGACTCCGCTCGTGGCGACGGGGTTCTGGCTCCCATCCAGGCAGAGATGAACATGACAGTCGATCAGCCCGGGGAGGATGGACTTTCCTTCAAGGTCTATGGTTTCGGAATCCCCGCAAAGCGCCGTTCCGCTCTCTTCCACGGCAGTGATGCAGTCCCCGTCCACCACAACGGTCCCCTTGTCAATAACTCGTCCGTCGCCTATGATAACGTGTCCGTTCACATATGCAGTGCTCATTTCATCCTCCTGCGCTCCAAGCGTCAGCTTTATTCCAACTCCAAACGCCTCTTTTCAAATCGTTTCCCGGTCAAGCGGTTTTTCATCCCCAGCGGCTTCGCGCCGCCGTGGTCGCTTGATCCATCTTTTTGTCTCCTCGAAGTGTTCGAACATAAGTCTTCGTGCCTTGATATGATGCCCGTGGAGTATACAGTCGTAAAACTCCCTGCTGTAATCCAGGTCTTCCCGGTAGTCTTCAACGGAGAGATCCAGTTTGATGGCAATGTCCTCAAAGACCTTGGCCACCGCCTCCATCACGGCAACGATCAAGGGGTTGTGGCAGGCCCTGGCAATGAGGACATGAAATGCGACCTGTTTTTCCAGATCGGGAGTGCCGCGCTTCAGTGCCGCCTCACAGCCTTCGATGCTTTCACCTAAGTCATGAAGATCTTCCTCGGTGCGACGGCCGGCGGCCAGTTCGATCAACGCGGGTTCCAGGATCTGGCGAAATTCCGCCAGGGCCTCCAGACTCAGGGCCCCGAATTGATAACACCGGATGACCGACTCCCCGATCTTGTCCAGGTCCGGTTCCGCCACATAGCTGCCGCCGAAGAGACCCCGCTGTTTCAGGATCAACCCCTGGGTTTCCATTTCCCGCAGGGCCTCCCGAACCGCCACCTTGCTCACCTTGAACTGAGAGGCGATCTGCTCCTCGGTGGGCAGCTTGTCGCCGGGCTTGAGCCGGCCCTCCAGGATGGCCTCTTTCAGGGTCTGTGTGATCCGATCCGATTTCCTGGTCCCTGAAAGGGTGCGCTTTTCCGGGTGTAATTCCATATCCGGCCAATGCCGTGCATCGTTGGAGCGGAACAGCTCGCACCTTTCAGAGGGTGCATCCGCCTTTTTCACTTGGATTGAAGGGACAATTCATGAGATGTATAAACTAAAGTTAGTTTTTATTTCAGTCGAAACGGGTTGTCAACACCTAAGTTGTGCGCTTCCGGGTCGACACCGATTTCGATTTATTTTTCAATGAAAGAACTTTAGGATGAGCCCATGGGAGACTCTTGGGACTTCATCATCGTGGGCTCCGGGTTCGGGGGAAGCGTCTCCGCGCTCCGCCTCGCTGAAAAAGGTTACAGCGTGGCGGTGCTGGAGCGGGGGCGGCGGTATGCCCCGGAAGATTTCCCCAGGACCAACTGGAACATCGGAAAAAGCCTGTGGAACCCCCGCCTGGGGCTCCACGGCATCTGGGGGCTGACGCTTCTCAAGCACGTTTTTGTGCTTCACGGGGTGGGGGTCGGGGGCGGAAGCCTCAACTACTGCTGCAACCTCCTCGTACCCCCGGACGACGTCTTTCAAAAACCCGGATGGGGGCCGGGCGACTGGAGGGCTCTCCTGGAACCCCATTACAGGACCGCCAGTCGCATGCTCGGCGCAACCCCAAGCCCCTCCGTGGGAAAGGCGGATCGGATCCTCCGGGAGCTCGGCGTGGAATACCGTGGGGTCGACACCTTTCACGTGAATGACGTCGGGATCTATTTCGGGGACAAGGGAAAGACCGTACCCGACCCCTTTTTCAATGGGAGGGGCCCCGAACGGACCGGGTGCACCCTGTGCGGGGCCTGCATGACCGGGTGCAGGGACGGCGGGAAGAACACCCTGGACAAAAACTATCTCCACCTCGCCGAGGCCCTGGGCGTAAAGGTGATCCCGGAGACAGAGGTCCTCGGCATCAAGCCCTCGGGCCGCGGCTATGCCGTGCTCGCGCGAGGGGCCGTGGGACGCCGCGGGACCCTGTCACGCCTTCAGGCCCGCCGCGTGGTCGTGAGCGGAGGGGTCCTGGGCACGGTCAGGCTCCTCCTCGAGTGCCGGCGGAAGGGCTGGCTGCCCAACCTGAGCCCGAGGCTCGGCCACTTCGTCCGCACCAATTCCGAGGCGCTGGTCGGCGCCGTCGCCCGCGACAGGCATGCGGACTACTCCGATCACATCTCCATCAACAGCGGCATCTACCCGGACGAACACACCCACATAGAGGTCGTCCGGTTCAACAGGGGCTCCGATCTCATGGGGCTCATCACCACGCTCCTCGTGGACGGAGGCGGCAACACGCCCAGGTGCATCAGGTTTTTGAACACCGTGAGGAAAAGACCTTTGGAGTTCCTCAAGGGCCTGAACCCCGTGGGGTGGGGTGCGAGGACCCCTATCCTGCTTGTGATGCAGACTATCGACACCCACATGCGGCTCGAATACCGCCCCCGCTGGTACAGGCTTGGCGGCTGCGGGATGAACACGACGCTCGCCCCCGGAACCGCGCCAGTCCCCTCCTACATCCCCGTCGCCAACGAGATGGCGAGGCGCTTGGCCGGGCGCATCCACGGAAGGGCTGTCAGCGCGTGGCCCGAGGTCCTCTTCGACGTGCCGACCACGGCCCACATCCTGGGCGGGGCCGTCATGGGGGACAACGCCGAACAGGGGGTGGTGGATTTCGAAGGCCGGGCCCACGGCCACCCCGGGCTTTACGTGGTAGACGGGTCCACCATACCCGTGAATCTCGGGGTGAACCCCAGCCTCACCATCACCGCCCTGGCCGAACACATTCTTTCCAAAATCCCTCCCAAATAGGCTCCCTCCTTTCATTCCAGCGGCGGATGATTATTTTACATTCACGGGGTGTTTCATGAAAAAATTTTACAAGGAACGGTTCGAGGCCCAGAGGCGCATCGCGCGCAAGCTCGCCTCGACGGTGGAGGTCAACACCATACTCGAGGTCCTCAGGGACGAACTCCGCGACCTGGTCCCCGGCTCCATGGAGTGCTGCATCCTTCTCCTGGACCCGGACGCCTCCCGATACACCAGGCCTCTCCAGTGCGCGCTTTTCGACCGCCCGGTGAACTGCCTCTCCTGCAAGCGCAACCGGGCCGCCGTGCGCAAGGCCATGGACCGGCAGAAAGCGGTGGTGGTCTCCGAAACGGGAAGCGTCACCCGGCGGGACGGCTCGGTGGTCGAAACCGGCCCCGAAGGGGCCGTCCCCGTCCTGGTGGACGGTCAAATCCTCGCGGTGGTGACGGTGGTCGTCAAACCGGGAAGCCGCCTCGCCCGGCGGGACCTCTTCTTCTCCCAGGACGTCGCCGAGACCGTTGGCAACAACATTCTTCATGCCAAGAGGCACTGGGCCCTCATGCAGGAGAAGATAAGCGTCAGCAGGCAATTGGCCTCGCTCTCTCCATTCGTTCCCCAGTCCGTGCGCCGGATGCTCGAGAGGAACCCGGAAGGCCTCGACCAGGCCAAGGAAAAAAGAAACGTGACGGTTCTCTTTCTGGACTTGGAGGATTACACGAGGCTCACGACCAGGCTCACCGAAGACGAAATGAACGGCATTGTGGAACGCATGTTCAGCCGGTTTGTGGATCCCATCCAGCGCTCCCGCGGGGAAATCAACGAGACAACCGGAGACGGGCTCATGATCCTCTTCAAGGAGGACGACCCGAAAACCAATGCCATGAATGCCGCCCGGGCCGCCCTGGAGATCCGGGACCAGGTGGGCCAGCTCAATCTTGAACTTCCACGAGAGCTCGGCCCCCTTCACGTGAACATGGGCCTGAACAGCGGCAGTGCCCTCGTGGGTATGAGCCGCTTCAGGGGGGCCCTCGCCGTCAGGATGACCTACACGGCGAGCGGTCAGGTGACCAACGTGGCGGCACGGCTCGCAGATCTGGCCAGGGGCGGGGAGATCCTCGTGGGCGAGGAAACGGGCAGGATGATCGAAGGTCTGTGGCAGGTTGCCTCCAAAGGGCGGATACAGCTCAAGGGTATTGCCGACCCTCTGGAGGTTTACGAGCTAAAGCCGCTTGAAATCCGAACGGAACTCGTCTAAATTTTAAGGTGAAGAATCGGGATAACCGCATTTGCCCCCCATGTCTCTTCCTGGGTCCTCGAGGAACCGAGCCGGCCTGTCCATCGTCTCAAAAGGATGAAGCTTCCCGAACATGCAAGAAAGGAGCCCGTCTTTTGTCTAAAGAACCGCCAGACCTTCTTCCCCAGCACGGTCCGCCCGACAAATTCCTGGACCATACGCTGGATGTCGTCGCCGTCTACAGCAGGGACCTCAGGTACACGTTCATCAACCGGCGAGGGGCCTCTCTGCTGGGGCGACCTCGCCAGGAAATCATCGGCCGCACCAACAGGGAGCTCATGGGAGACAGGGCGGAGGAGATCGAGCCTCACCTGCGACGCGTGCTCCAGGGCTGGGACAAGGTGGTTGCAATCCATGAACTGCAAGGACCCCTGGGCCCTGTAACCCTGGAAACCCGACTTTCGCCCGTCCAGGACAGCGCCGGGGAAGTCCTCGGCATTGTGGGCGTCTCCAGGGATGTCACCAGGGATGCGGCCAGGACAAAGCGCCTCGAAACCCTGGCTGGCCGGCTCCTCAAGAAGGTCAGGAGCATGGAAAAGGATCTGGCGAACGAAAGGGAATCCCGGCGCAAGCTCGCCGAGGCCCTCGAATCGGAGAACGGTCTGCTCGAAAAGGAGGCTCCTCGCGCCCAAGAGATCGACGACGAGGCAGCCGAAGAAGAGACCCAGCGGGAGCGCCGCATGGAGTCGGTTTCCACTTTGGCCGGGGGCATGGCTCACCAGTTCAACAACGCCCTTTCGGCGGTCACAGGGAACCTGGATCTCATGAACCTGGATCTCCTGAATGTGGACCCTCCGGTCAGAAAAACCCTCAGCCGCTACACCGAACGGATCAAGGACTCCGTGGACCGCATGGGACGGCTGACGCGGCAGCTTCTCGCCTATGCCCGGGGAGGCAGATACAGTCCGGCCCTTGTCCCCTTCAGCACCTATGTCCGATACAACCTCTCACTGCTCGGCCACACCATCCCGTCGTCCATCACCCTGGATACGGAGTTCTCCAGTGAGGATCGGAAAGTCGAAATCGACACGAACCAGCTCCAGATGGTCCTTTCCTCAGTCCTTCTGAACGCCGTGGAGTCCATCGAGGGCAAGGGGGCCATCAGGGTCTCCACGGGCACCGAGGATTTCAGGCAAAAAGACCCTCATCGTCCCAGGGGACTTCGCCCTGGATCCTACGTCTATCTCATGGTGGAAGACACCGGCGAGGGCATGGACGAGGCGACCCGCGCACGGATCTTCGAGCCGTTTTTCTCCACCAAGTTCCAGGGCCGCGGACTGGGAATGGCCGCTGTCTATGGCGTGGTGAGAAACCACGGGGGATGGGTGTCCGTGGATTCCACCAAGGGGGCGGGCACTCGGGTGAAAATATGGCTCCCCGCGCAGGATGTGACTCCCGAGACAGTGCCCCTTCCCCACCCCGCCCACGCGGCAGAGGGGAGCATCCTGGTCATAGAAGACGAAGTACCCGTGATGGATGTTTTCAGGACCGCTCTTGAGAGGATGGGTTACAGTGTCCTGGAGGCCCCCACGGGCCGCAAGGCTCTCGAGATCGCAAGCGACCCCGCCGAAATGATCAAGATGGCCGTCCTGGACATCCTGCTGCCGGACATGGACGGGAGGGCCCTCTACCCATCGCTCGTCAGCGCGCGCCCCGGCCTCAAGGTGATCGTCTCCAGCGGGTACGCGGTGGAAGGGCCGGCCCAGGAGATCCTCGACGCCGGGGCCCAGGCATTTCTCCCCAAACCTTTCTCGCTTGTTGAGCTTCGCGAGGCCCTCCGGAAGGTCCTCGGAGAGGCCCCGCCCCTGCTGGGCGAGAATCCCGGCCCGGGCAACACCTCCTGACCTGTGGTGATTTAACCCTGCCCCTTTTTTCTGCTCTCCAGGCTGTAAACGAGGGAACAGAGCACGGGGACCACCACCAGCGTGAGGAGCGTGGCCACGGCCAGGCCGAAGATCACCGCCACCGCCATGGGGCCCCACCACTGGCTGGACTCCCCCCCGATGTCCCAGGCGAATTCCCTGAAATTGAAGCTCACACCCGTTGCCATGGGCAGGAGGCCCAGGATGGTCGTGATGGCGGTCAGCATGACGGGACGAAATCGTGTCAGGCCCGCTTGAAGGAGGGCCTCCGCGGACTCCATCCCCCTGGCCATCAGCTGCTGGTAGTAGTCGATGAGCACGATGGCGTTGTTCACCACCACGCCCGCCAGGCTCAGAACCCCGATCCCTGTCATGATGACCCCGAAGGCGGTCCCGGTGAGGAGGAGCCCCACGAAGACGCCGATCAGGGAAAGGGCCACGGAGGCGATGATGACGAGGGGCATGAAGATCGAGTTGAACTGGGTGAGCAGGATGATGAGTATCAGGAAAATCGTTGCGACAAAGGCCTTTCCGAGAAACGCCTGGGCCTTGGCCTGCTCTTCCTGCTCCCCCGTGAACTGGTAAGAGTAGCCCCTGGGCCAGGTTATTTCGCGGGCGAAAACCGCCTCCATGTCCCTGATGATGTCATTGGCCAGCCTGCCCGAGACGTCGCCGGACACAGTGACCACTCGCTTCTGGTCCAGGCGCATGATGGCCCCCAGACCGCTCGCGATGGAGACCTCGGCCAGGCTGGTGAGGGGGATGGGCTCCCCGCGGGGGCCCGACACCGTGATCCGCTTCAGGTCTTCGACGGACTTCCTGTCCTCCTCGGGCAGCCTGGCGATGATGTCGTACTCGTCCTTGCCCTCCCTGTAGACCCCCACCCTGGCCCCGTTGATGGCGGACTTGACGGTGTAGGCGATGGTGAAGGTGTCGAGCCCCATGAGCGCGGCCTTTTCCTTGTCCACGTTGATCCGGATCTCGGGCTTCCCCTTCACATAGTTGTCCTTGAGGTCCACCAGGCCGGGGATGTCCTTGACGGCCTTTCGCACCTGGGCCGCCAGCTCGCCCAGGGCCAGGATGTCTTTCCCGGTGATCTCCAGATTGACGGGCGGGCCCGTGGGCGGGCCCTCTTCCTCTTTTTCCACCTGGATCTCGGCGCCGTGTACCCCGCCGAGGATTCTTTCCCGGACCTCCCCGATGATGCCGGAGGAGGACCTGGACCGATCGTGGAAATCCTTGAAGTCCAGGATCACCCGGCTTATGTGCGTGCCGGTCCCGCCCTGGCTGAAGGGGTCTCCCCCCTCGGCCCCCACGTTGGCGATCACATAGCGGATGTCCTCGTACTCGGAGACGATCTCTTCAACCTGCCGGACGATCTCGTCGGACGCGTCCAGGTTGGTCCCTTCCGGGGCCTTGATCTGGACGTAGGCCCTCCGGGGCTCGGTTTCCGGGAAAAACTCCGTCCCCTTGCCGAAGAGGGCGTAGGAGACGACGGAGCCCACCAGGAGCACGAAGGAGCAAAAGACCACCAGGAGCCTGTGCCGAAGGGAAAATCCGAGGACGGCCAGATAGATCCTCTTGATCAGCGTTTCCCTTCCGGGGTTTTTCCCGGCTTTTGCGCCGGGCCCGGAAGCGGCGCCCTTCGCGGTCTGGTACCGCGCCGAGAGCACCGGGTTGATCACCAGGGCCACGAACAGGGAGGCCGTGAGCGCCATGATGAGAGTCTGAGGGAGATACCCCATGAACTCCCCCATGATCCCGGGCCAGAAGAGCATGGGGAAGAAGGCGGCCAGCGTGGTCATGGTGGATGTGATCACGGGCCAGGCCACCTCGTTCGTCCCGTTGAGGGCGGCCTGTGTCCGGCTTTCCCCCTCCTGCATGTGCCGGAATATGTTCTCCACGATGACGATGCCGTTGTCCACCAGCATGCCCAGGGCAAGGATGAGGGAGAAGAGGACCACCATGTTGAGAGTGATGTCCAGCCCCCAGAGGAGCCCGAAGGTGATGAGCATGGAGTAGGGGATGGCCAGGGCCACGAAGATGGCGCTCCGCCCCCCGATGAACAGGAAGATCACCGCCAGGACCAGGAGCAGGCCGGAGAGGATGTTGTTCTCCAGGTCCGCGATCATGAGCCTCACGTCGTCAGACATGTCTGCGGTGAGGTCGATCTTGAGCGAGGGCGGCATGAAGGGCTTCATTTCGGCCACCACGGCCTTGATCCCGTCGGTCACCTGGACGATGTTCTCGCCGCTCCTTTTCTGTATCCCCAGGGTGACGCTCTTCTGGCCGTTGATGCGGCTCCTTGTCAGGGGGTCCTTGAAGCTGTCCTTGATCTCGGCCACGTCCCGGAGGTAGATGGGTTTCCCGTCCCGGACAAACGCCACAATCGAGAAGATCTCCGAGGGGTGCTTGAAGTCCTCGGGCACCCGCACGAGGTACTTGCCCTGGCCGATGTCCATGCTGCCGCCGGGCATGTTCACGTTGCTCTGGCGGACGGCGTTCACGATGCTCGAAAAGGGCACGTTGTAGGCCCGGACCCGGTCCAGGTCGAACTCCACGTGAATTTCCCTCTCGAGGCCGCCGCTGATGGCCGCGTCCAGCACCCCGGGGACGGACTCGAACCGGTCCTCGAACTCCTCGGCGAACGTCTGGAGCCTCCTCAGGGAAAAGGGGCCCGAGAGGACGACCCGGATCACGGGCATGTCCGAGAAGTTGACCTCCTGGATCACGGGCTCGTCGGGGAGCTCGTCCGGCAGGTCCGGCTTGGCCTGATCCACCTTGTCCCGGACCTTCTGGAGGGCGTCGTCGATGTCCACGTCGGGGAGGAACTTGACGGCCACCGTCGAGATGCCCTCCGCGGAGGTGGAGCGGAGCTCCTCCACGTCCGAGACCCCTTTGAGCTTCCGCTCGATGGGGATGGTGATGAGCTCCTCCATGTCCTCCGGGGCCACGCCTTCATAGGTCGTGGTCACGAACACATAGGGGATCTCGATGTCCGGGAAGGACTCCCTGGGGAGGGTGACGTAGGCGTAAAGCCCTGCGATGAAGATGAAAACAAGAAGCGCCAGGACCACCACCTGGCGCTTGAGTGCCGCCTGGTTGAGAAACATCTACCTGACCTCCACCTTCATGCCTTCCTCGACCTCGGTCTGGCCCCTGACGATCACCTTGTCGCCGGGCTGTATGCCCTCCGCGATCTGGACCCGGTCGCCCTCGAGCACGCCGATGGAGACGGTTCTCGCGTGCACCACGTTGTCCTCCACCACATAGAGCAGCCGCTCACCGCTCTTGTCCACCAGGGCGAAGAGGGGCACGGTCAGGGCGTCCGGCAGAACCCGCCTCAGGAAGATGACCCTCGCGATCATGCCCGGGCGAATTTTTTGCTCCGGATTGGGGATGATGACCTTCACATCAAAGGTCTTGGTGGCCGGGTCCGCCTTGTAGGCCACAAAATCAATGGTCCCCGGGATGAGCCTGTCCGGGAAGGCGTCGATGCGGACACCGGCGTCCTGGCCCCTGCTCAGGAACCGGACATCCATTTCAGGCACGTCCACGTTCACCTCGACCTTGTCCACGTTGACGATGTCGGCAAGCGGCGCGCCCCTGCCCACGAATTCCCCCTGGTCCGCAAAGAGGTGATTCACGACGCCTCCGATGGGGGTTCGGATAAAACCGCGGTCATAGAGAACACGGGCCTTATCCAAGTCCCCCAGGGCAACGCTCCTCTCGGTCCGGCTCCTGTCCAGTTCCTCCTTGGCGATGAGCTTCTTTTCATGGAGGCCGAGTCTTCTTTGATAGATCTCATCGGCCAGGTCAAAGGCGGCCTGTGCCTGGTCCAGGGAGGCCTTGAGCGAGGAAACATCCACCTTGGCGATGAGTTCCCCTTTCTTGACGGCATCGCCCTCCCTGGGTCCGATCCACTCCACCTTCCCGTCCAGGTCCGACGGGACGCGGACATCCTCCCAGGGCTCGGTCCGCCCAGGCAGGATGAGAATGTCCCTGATGGGGGAGGGAGTGACCTCCTCGACGGAGACCTGAACGACCCTCTCGGCCCTTTTCTCGGTCTCGTCCTGGGCATTGGTCTCTGTCTGCCCGCACCCCCCGGCCAGGAGGGACAGGGACAGGAGAAGAGCCAATCCACCGCAATATTTCTTGCCCAATGTGATAACGCCTTTCATGAGATCTTCTCCAGACGGTCCAAACAGGATTGCTTCCATTCAGGTCTGCTTTCCATCCTCCACGGCCAGCCCCCTGACAGCCAGCTTGAGTAGCTTTTCCGGGTGACAGGCCTGAGGCAGGAGATAGCTGGACCGGTCGTGGTGAAAGCAAAAATCCATGATGCTGAGAACCAGCATGGCCACCTCGCCCGGGTCCTCCTCCACGAACTCACCGCGTGCGACCCCCTCGGCATATATCTCCTTGATCGCCTCGAGCATGCGGCTGGGAAAGGAGGCATAGTCGTAGGGCGGCACCCCCTCGGGCGGAGCAAAGAGCAGGTTGTGTATCAACCGGATCACATCCGGGGATTCCGCCGCATTCTGGTAGGTCCTTGTATAAAGAAACAAAAATCGATCCACCGCGGACCCCGGTTCGTTTCCAACTTCCTCGAGAAGAAGCTCCAGCATATAGGCGGCCTCATCAAGAATCGCCCGAAAAATTCCCGCCTTGCTCCCAAAATAATAATAGAGGACCGGTTTGGTGACCCCCGCGCGCCGGACGATTTCCTGGACCGAGGCCCCTGAGTACCCCTTGTCGGCAAAAACCCTGGTGGCCACCTCCAGGAGACGTTTTTCGACCTCCTGACACTGTCCCCTCTGGATTCTTTTTTTATTGTGCGTTTCCATGCGGTCTCCAAGCGAGAACGGTCTTCCTAGGAGCCTGTCGGTCTTAAGGTTAAGTGTCCAGTTTTCCGCCGGGGAGAAATTCATCTCAGTAGCGATATAGATTGCAGGGCGGAGGTAAAGGAGCTCAATTTCAATCTATTTTCTATGTGG
>Ga0272443_10000836_pt1 | contig 51127 bp, 44 predicted proteins | sample SSMAcet12_FD_193581 | JGI IMG/M metagenome (GOLD analysis project Ga0272443, IMG submission 193581) | Marine sediment archaeal communities from Little Sippewissett salt marsh, Falmouth, MA, United States - SSM-Acet-12 | ecosystem: Environmental > Aquatic > Marine > Wetlands > Sediment ...
ACGATGATGCGGGACGACTTGGGCAGGCCCATGTCGATCCAGGAGGCCGCGATGGCGTCCGTCAGACGCTTGGCCTCGGCCCAGGTCACCCGGTGCTTGGAGTCCACCAGGGCCTCCCTGTCGCCCAGCTCCCGGGCGTTTCGGTCGTAGAAGTCGTAAAAGAGCTCGTGGGTCCAGTAACCGTCGTTCAGAAATTCGTCAACAATTTCCTTTGTGTATCTGATGGGTTTCACTTGTTCACCTCCATGCGCACATCTGTACGCTTGGGCTCGGGGCCGAATCCGGACAAGATATTCCCTGAATTCGGCAGCCCGCTACCGCTGATTTACAGGCCGCTCCCCGGCTCTTTTCGAAAACAGGAGGTGGATCGGGTGGGGACCGGCGGCCTTGATATTGTTTTGGTGGAGTGGAGGGTGCCGGAGCACCCTCCATGCAATGCTATTTCAGTCCCAGTTCTTCCCACCGGGACATGACTTTTTCCCGCATTTCGGGATCCAGCTGGATCTGGATGGGTTTGTTCTTCCACTCGTAGGGGATGGTGGCATCCAGGAGCAGGCGGCCCGTGATCTCCCGGGACTCAATGGGGAGGGACGGATCCAGGGGCGTGGACCTCCCCCGCTTGATGACCTGGCTGCGGTTGGGCTGGAACCTGAAGGCCAGGGCGTACAGGACCCTGGGGATGTCCCAGGCGTCGATGTCCTCGTCCACCACAATGACCGTCTTGAGCCCGTAGTGGCCCATCTCCGTGGAGATGGCCGCGGTGAGCACCTGGTCCGCGTGGCCCGGGTACCTGGTTTCCACGGAGATGATGGCGATGAAGCGGCCCGCGGCCTCGGGCGGGCAGTAGACGGACTTGATGCCCGGGATGTTCATCTCGTCGGTGAGCTGCTGCCACAGGGTGGCGCCGTAGGAGACCGCCAGGGTCATGTGGGTGTCGGTCACCGCCCGACCCACGGTGGTGGAGTGCAGGATGGGGTTGTCCCGGTGGGTGACGCACTTGATGTCCATGTAGTTCCTGGGGTCGGTTCCCACGCCGGAGTAGTACCCCGTGTACTCCCCGAAGGGGCCTTCCTCCATGAATTTCTCGGCGTCGCACTCGCCTTCCAGCACGATCTCCGCATGGGCCGGGATGGGAAGGTCCACGGTCTCGCCCTGGACGATCTCGCACGCCTCGCCCCGGATGGAGCCGTAGACGTCGTACTCGGAGATGTTGGCCGAAACCCGGGCAGCGCCCAGGATGAAGAGCAGCGGGTCGCAGCCGATGATCGAGGCGCAGGGCATGGGTTTGCCCAGTTTCTGGTACTTCTTGAGCATCTGGTCCGCATGCTTGCCCTTGATGAACTGGGTGCCGATCTTGTCCTTGCCCAGGAGCTGGGACCTGTAGGTGCCCAGGTTCACCCAGCCGGACTCGGGGTCCTTGGTGATGATGAAGTGGGCGGTCCCGATGTAGCGGCCGCCGTCCAGGGGAAAGAAGTGGGGGACAGGGAACTTGTAAAGGTCTATGTCGTCGCCCATGATGATGTTCTGCTTGCAGGGCGCGTCCTTCTTGTCCACCCACTTGGGCGGGATGAGATTTTTGCTCATGTTCACCCAGCCCCGGAGTATTTCCGGGAGGGGGGTGTCCTTGGGCATACCCATGATGAGCGCGAGCTTCTGGGCCGTTGTGCACGTGCTGGTGATCACGGGGGTGCTGTAGCCCTTGATGTTCTCAAAGAGCAGGGCGGGGCCGCTGGCCTCCTCGTTGAGCTTTGCAATGTGCGAGAGCTCGAGGTACCAGTCCACCTCGGCGGTAATCCTTTTGAGCTCCCCCTCTTTTTCCATTAATTCGACATAATCCCGCATACTTTTCATTTCTTACCTTCCTCCCTTACACAATTAAATTGTTTGTAGATCGGTGAGGATCCTCCTACCCTGACACGCGGTCCCCCGGGCCTCTTGACAAGCCTTTTGAATGGGGAGGCGTGCCGCCGCATATTGGTCCAACCGTGTGGGCCCGCGCCCTCTCGTGCCTGTCTCGATCGCCTTTTGATTGGCGTCCGGACGGCACGGGGAGCGCTCAGGCCTGTGGGCCCATCACGGTAAGCCTCACAAGAATCATGTATGTTGACGCAATGGACACCGGCTACTTGCCCAGCCTCTCAATGATAGTGACCACCCCGTTGTTTCCGTCGACCCTGATTTTGTCCCCGGTCTTGATAGCGGCGGTGCCGGTCCCAACACCCATGACCGAAGGGAGCTTGTACTCGCGTGAGACCACAGCGGCATGGCAGAAGGTCCCACCCACATCGGTTACAATACCTTTGATGATTTGGAAGGCCGGCGCCCAGCTCGACGAGGTGGTGGGAGCTACGAGAATTTCCCCCTGCTCGAGTTCCCCGATCTCCTCCGGGGTGAAGCAGACCCGGGCCGTGCCCTCGGCTATGCCTGGGGAACCGGGCATGCCCTTGACTTCCGTGGTCTCCTCGGGTTTGACTCCCGCGGCCTCCAGCCACATATTTATTTTTTCCGTGGTCACGCCCCACATGACGATCGTGAATGGTTCGGTGACCTCTTCCGGGGCCGGACCAAGGGCAGGCGGTGGCCTCCATCCTTGAAATTTCTTGTATATTTCCTTACGTTTTTTAATTTTTTCAGGGATCTCATATTTGGCGATAGCCGGCACCCCGGTCGCCCAACCGGCGCAGATGTCGTAGAGGATCGGGTACAGTTCGAAGCGGCTCAGGTACCAGATGTCTTCGGCATCCTCCAGCGCCTCGTAGGCCACCATGGCCTGGCCGAGCTCTCTAACCTTTCTCCAGTAAATGGAATGAAACCAATTCTCGACATAGAATTCATGACCCTGGGGATAGTAGGCGGTTCTCCTCACCAGATCCAGCTGCCGGTCAAACACCTCCCTGTCCGCGTCGTTATTAATGAGCGCGCGGTATTCCCGGGTGACCCTGTCCCGCTCAGCCACAACATCCGCTGTCTGTCTGTCTATATTCTCCCCCCTTTTCAGGGCCAGGATATAGTTTTTCAGATGGGCCAGAGGGATCGCCAGATTGTCGTTCCACGCGACGTCCGTGTGAAACCAGCCGGTTCCGATGCTCATCTCGAACCAAGGCTCACGGACCGATTCGATGTCTTCCAGCCACTTTCTCCCGGGTTCGCTCTGCTGCACCGTGGACACCATCTCGTCCCAGCTGCCGGCTCCAATAACAGCGTCGCCGATGCCTGTCCCCATTGCGGCCTTGGACAGCCGTTGCAGCTGTATGGGAGGGATAAACATCTCCGCGTCGCCTTCCAGGCCCGAGGTAATCTGCTCTATGGTTTTGTCCGCGATGCCGGGGAACAGGGTTCTCATGGTATCCATAAAAACCACGTCAGACGCATAAGTGAGATTGAGCATTTCAAAGTGATACTGCCAGGCCCTGACCGCGAGCTCCACCAATGTGTCGTATTTCCTCAACAGGGTGTCCGCGCTCGTGAAACCTTTTCTCTCAAAGACGATGGACTCGTCCTCCACGGCTGGGAGGGGGTCGAATGTGAGTGCCTTGAGCTCATTGATGAGCCCTTTCATTTTGTCCTTCCACTCCGCCCAGATGCTGTCCCAGTTTTCATAGTAGTAGCCGGCCCTTTTCTCAAACAGGGGGACCCTGGACTCAATGTCCTCGGGTTTGGCCAAAACAGGGCTGATGTAGATATAGCCGTTCACCACGCGATGATCGATGCCATAGGAAGGGGGGATGCAGAACACCCTTGTGTTGTAAACCGACAGACCGATGTGCCAGCAGTCATCCCAGATGAGGTCGAACGGATACATGGGCTGCGGATAATGGACACCGTCGTAATACCACAGCTTGGAGCTTTCGTATTTCGCCCTTTCCGACTCCTTCTCTTTGCTGAAAAGGTAGTAATAGGGGTACATTTATCGCCAGCCTTCGGTTCCGGGGATGTCGGGGACATCGTGAGGATCTGTAAACGATCTTTTGGTCTGTTCCGCCATAGCTCCCTCCTTTTCTCTCCATGGGTTTTTGAGTGAATCCTTGTTTTGAAAAAAGAGAAACTCGGGCTGTGGGCGTGTGGCGTCGCATAATGCGCGTCTCGCGCGGTGGGCCCCCCTTTCCATGACGTCACGCACGATAGGGGTGATCGCCTGGTAAAGCAAATCAAAAAAAATTAAAAAAGATTAAGTTTTATTGAATGACCTTTTGGGTTGATTCGATGGCGGCTCAGGCTTCCCAATCCCGAAGCTTTTCCTTCCAGAATTCCTGTTCCTTGTCCCTCCAGTCCGTGCCGCCGAATTTTTTGTCATAGAAATTTCCAAGGCTGTCAAACCAGCTGCGCCAGATGTTCATGTTCATCTCCCGCGCCTCGAGCACGTCGGCTATGAATTTCCCGATCTTGTGCATCTTTTCCTTGGGGGCGTAATAAGAGGCCCCTTCCTTGATGGACCGCAGGAGATCTTCCTTGGTCAACGCGTGGGCCGTGAGCATGATGGCGGGAATATTTTTTTCATCGGCGATTTTGAGCAGGTCGTACCCCCTGACTCCCATGATATCGAGAACCGCCACGTCATAGCTGTTGTTCTCGAGGAGCTCACGTGCGTCTTCGAAAGTTTTTGCCCGATCGAGATCGCATCCCTGCAAGAGCTCGGTCAAGGAATCAAGAACATCCTCCTCGTCATCTACAATCAATATCCTTTTACCCTTCAAGATTTCATACTCGTCGGTTATTTTCATTGTTGTCCCTCCTTAGAAGACTGCATGCCTTTCTCTTCACTTCACCCCCGACAAATGCGTCCGATATCGTATGGCGTGAGAGGCAGGGGCCGCGCTGTGTCGAAGTCGACTCCTGGGTGAAGACCCACGCGCATCTCGGCTCAAGCTACCTGGTGGGTTTTACCTTGCTGAAAAACCGGCCCAGATCCCCCACGCTGCTGCCTGCGTTCTCAAGTTTGCTTTCTTCTTTTTTCTTGCTCCATATGGTTTCAGGCCTGGTCTGGACCAGAAAAACATTCTCGGGAAAAGGTATGTCCTTATCCAGGACCCACTCCACGTCCTGCGCTGTTTCATATTTTTGTTCAAGTAATTTGCCTGTTTTGGCTACTTCTATTGCTTCCTCATCGGTTAAGCAGGGAATATCACGTCTTTCGTCAACAATCTTCACCATTTTGACCTTGCCTGACACAGGCTCGAAGATGCATTCGGTTGTCTTGTTGGAGACCGTCTTTTTTGTGATTTCAAGGACCACTTTGTCCACGGTCCACTCGTCAGGGGTGACCGAGCCGCTCACCACGCTTTCCCCCAGGCTCCAGTTCCCCTCGCTCATGATCTTGGAGGCGTCACCGTTGGCCGGATTCAGGGTAAACATGACCCCCGCGGCCTTTGCGTTGACCATCTTGAGAACCGCGACACCGATAGGGTCCCATTCCAAAGGGAGATTCAACCTGTGACGCGCGTGAATGGAGCGCTGGTTATAGGCGCTCGACCACACCTTGATGATGTTCTTCATCAAGTCGGTCTTTCCTCTCACGTGCAGAAATGTTTCATACTGCCCGGGGTGACTGGCCGGGCCCGCGGACCTGGTGGCCACGGGAACATCCTGAACCCCCGAAAATTCACAGAGTTCATCATAAAATCGCCCGATGACTTCCATCATGCCCCCGGGCATCTCCTTGGTCTCAAGGAGGTTTCGGATGATCTTGGATGCCCTGTCGTATTTTGGGAGGTCCCTGGCCTGACCGGGATCGGCCTTGAAGTCGTCGAGAAAGTCCTTTATTTCCTCAAGGGCCCCTGTTTCAATCATAAACTTTTTGTAGGCTTCCACGGAAAGGGCGAACCCGGGCGGGACGCGGAACCCGAGCCTGGTCATCTGGCCCAGCTGAGCGCATTTTTTCCCCACAACGTCGTTGTATTCACTTCCCAGTTCGTCAAAACGATACAGCCACTTTTCGGTATTCATGAGCCATCCTCCTCATGGACTGTTTGAAAACGCAGCTCGTCACATGCCGTGTGCACTGAATGAGAGATCATTTATTGACGGCTGTCATGATTCCGCCGCGTATTCTCGAAAAATCAGATTGTCAAAAACAAAATATTCAGTAGGGGATCAGGGCTCCCAATCCTGGGAGTTTGCAAACATTGAAAGGAACCGCTTGTCATGGAAGGGAGCCGGACGCCTGCATTTCGCTCCGAGTTCGGGATCACCATAGAATTGAATACTTGACAAATCAAAACAAAAAATATTAAACAATTTTAAGTTTTATTGAATTCTACCGGGCAGACCACATGATACTCAACATCCACCAGCTGAGATCTTTCTACCAGGCTGCTTACCACAGGAGCATCAGCAAGGCCGCCCAGGATCTGATGGTCACGCCGCCTGCCGTCACGATGCAGATCAAGCAACTCGAGGAGAACCTCGGCCTGCGGCTCATCTACCGGGACGGGCACGAAATCGAGTTGACGGAAGTCGGGCAGTCGGTCTTTCAGAAGGCCAAGAACGTCTTTCAGGACATCAAGAGCCTTGAGAACTTCCTCGAGGACCTCTCCACCTCGAGGTCCGGGGAACTGCGCATCGGGTGCCCCCAGTCACCCGCCAAATTCATCATGCCCCGCCTGATCTCGCATTTCAGGGAGGCCTATCCAGGGATACGAATCTATCTAGACCTGGGAAACGGTTCTGATTTGACGAAAAAGATCATGAACCAGGAGGTCGATCTCGCCTTCGTGAGGTACCGGCTGGATGAAAAACGTTTTAAATTGAAGACCATATGCAGCGTGGATGCGGTCCTCCTCGCGGCGAAAGAGAGCAAGCATTGCCCCGGCGACGAAATCTCCATCACGCAACTCCCCGAACTGCCACTCATCGTCCCAAAGAAAGGCTCCGGAATGCGGGACGTGATCTTTGAATACCTCGGGCGGCACAAGGTGACTCCGAATCCTGCCATGGAATCGGGGAGCGTCGCCTGTATCAAGGGGCTCCTTCGGGGGGATTACGGGGTGGGCTTCCTGGAGAACTACGCGGTGCGCGATGAGATTAGACAGGGGATTTTAAAACCCATACGCATTCTCGAAGGCTCCCCAAGCTTTCAGCTTGGGGTCGGTTATTTTCAAAGAAAGTACATCTCGTCCGCCGCCTGGGCCTTTCTGCGCCTTCTGGACAAGATGGATGACGTCCTTCCCCCGTAAAGGGAAAAAGAAAAAAACATCACCACAAAGCTCACGAAGAAGTGCCGAAGAGCACGAAGAAACATCCTTTTAAAATCAAATCCGCGGGCACACTTCTCCCCCAGACTGAAAACGACAGCATTCACTTTTCTCTGGTTGCCATCCGCGCGCGCATTTCATATACTGCTTTGTCTCGAGTCGCGAGCGGTTAACTGAAACGGCATTCTTCATCCTTTTTTCCTCGGCAGCCTTTGCCGGTGGCGACAAGAACCGCGGATACAAGGGCAACGGGTCCACAGGCACATCCACCCAGGGGCTGGGGAGCCAGACCCGCGGCAAATGAAGGCAATGAAGTTCCATGTCCAACGAAAGGCAGGGCCGTCAGGCTCTGCTTTTGTTTTGATCGTGCAATGAACGACCTGTCCGAAAAAAAGTCCATGGGAGGTCTGGCGAGCGCCCTGGGGGCTTACCTGATTTGGGGTTTCACACCTGTTTATTTCAAGACCCTCAAGGCGGTTCCTCCCTTTGAGATCCTGATGCATCGCGTGATCTGGTCCTGCATTTTTTTTCTACTCCTTGTGCGGGTCTCCAGGCGCATGCCGGCCCTGGGTAAAAGCCTGAAGACTCCAAAAGTCATGGCGATCCTGCTGGGAACCACTCTCATCGTGGCGGCCAACTGGTTCCTTTATATCTGGGCCATCAACAACGATCGAATCCTGGACGCGAGCCTGGGTTATTTCATATGCCCGCTCGTCCAGGTCACCCTCGGCGCCCTGATCCTCAGGGAGCGCCTGCGGCGGCTGCAGTGGATCGCGGCCCTGCTCGCGGGGGTGGCCGTGCTCTACCTGACTCTCACTTTGGGATCCTTTCCATGGGCCGCCCTCTCCCTGGCCCTGACCTTCGGGTTCTACAGCCTGATCCGCAAAACAGCACCCGTGGAGGCCCTTGAGGGGTTGACCATTGAAACCCTCCTCATGTTTCTCCCGGCGGCCTTGTACCTCTGGTGGCTTGACGCCCACGCGGGAGGCGCCTTCCTGCGGCTGAACCACAGGACCGACCTCCTGCTCATGGGGACCGCACTTGCCACCGCCGTGCCGCTCCTTCTCTTCAACCTGGGCGCCCGGCGCCTTCCCCTGGCGACCATGGGCTTTCTCCAGTACCTGGGCCCAACCTGCACCTTCGTCCTGGCCGTGTTTGTCTATCGCGAGCCCTTTTCCACGACCAAGGCCTTGGCTTTCGCCGTCATCTGGACGGCGCTCGCTCTTTACAGCTACGATGCCGCCACCCGATACCGGGCGGCGCACCGGCCCACCGTTTAATTGTTTTTTAAAAATACATCCTGTGATATAGAAATTGTCAGGGACATAACCGGCAGCTCAACCCAACCCCGTCTTCTCTGGAAAAGCGTGAAAAAAAGCCTCTTATAAACGAAACGGCGCCCTCACCCCCAAAGGCACTATGGAGGAAAAGCTCAAATGCCCTTCAGCCTGTCCGACTTTCACTCCCTGCACAGGGAAAGCATCATCGAGGAGTGGGTCCGAAGGCTGAACACCGAGGGGGGCCCCCAGTACGTCAGGAGACCGCGCGCCGAACTCATGGGAACCGTGTCCGAGGCCTTTGACGCCAACCGGTCCTACCTGGAAGACGGCGACATGACCCGCATCAACCGCTTTATAGACAAGATCACCAAGATGCGGCTGGAGGCCGGCTTTCCTCTTCACGACGTCCAGTATGCCTTCGAGCTCTACCGGGAGATCGCCATCCCTCTTCTTGCCCGCGAGACCACCATAGACGAGCTGCTCGAGAGCTCAGTCAAGATCAACGAGTGCCTTGGATACACCATCCAGCGTTTCAGCAAGCACTTTCAGAGCATGCACGAAAAGGAGATACTCCAGCACAACCGGATGCTGGAGCGGGAGGTGAAGGCTCGCACCCGACAGCTCGGGGAATCCGAACTGAAGTACAAAACCCTGGTGGAGGAGATCAAGGACGGATACTTCGTGATTCAGGACCAGGTGATCGTCTTTTCCAATCAGGCCTTTTGCCAGATGCACGGGTGCGGCCTCGAGGAGGTCCTGGGGAAACAATTTCAGATTTTCGTGTGCCCCGAGGACAGGGACAGGGTCATCGGTATTTACGAGAAGAGCCTGGCCCCCAAGGCCATACCAAAGACATTCGAATATCGGCGCCTGACCAAAAGTGGAGGCGTTTATCCCACGGAAATCCTTGCCAAGAACGCCAGGTACGAGAACAAGCCCTCGAGCATCGGGATCTGCCGGGACATCACGGAACGGGTTAAGATGGAGCAGAGGATGCGCGAGGCCGAGCGAATGGCCTACATCGGGGAGATCACCACGTCGCTCTCCCACGAAATCAGGAATCCCCTTGCGGCCATCAAGATGAACCTCAAGCTTCTCAACAACAACTCCTCACTCAAGGGAAACGATTCACGCAGGCTTGCCATCTCGGTCTACGAGGTGGACCGCCTGGAACACATCCTCAACGAGCTTCTGGATTTTGCCAAGCCCCTTCAGATCAAACCGCGCAGCCTCGAGATCAACGACATTCTACTCTCATGTGTCGAACTCCTCGACATGAAGTTCCGACAGAAGAGCCTGAAGGTGGTTCCCCGGCTGGACAAGCACATACCGAGAATAAGAGCCGATCGTGAAAAACTCGAGCAGGCCTTTATCAACCTTCTCCTGAACGCGGTGGAGGCCTCCGATGCCGGGGACCGAATCATCGTCCGCACCGCATACAGGCGAAACGGAAGGTTCCACGGGGTGGAAATCGCCTTTGAGGATACCGGGCACGGCCTGAGGGCGGAGGCCACGTCCGACATCTTCAAGCCTTTTTACACCACAAAGAGCAAGGGGACGGGACTCGGGCTGAGCAACGTCAAGAGGATCGTCGAGGCCCACAGCGGGTGGGTGGAGGTCAAGAACCGCCGCCCCGCGGGGGCTTCCTTCAAGATAGGCATTCCCGGGGGAGTCGATCATGTCACGAATCCTGGTGGTTGATGACGAGTATTCCATTCTCGAGTCCTTGGATATGTTTCTCGGGGAAAAGGGCCATTCTGTTCAGAAGGCGAGCACCGCGGAGGAGGGACTGGCCCTGGTGTGCAGCTTCGAGCCGGAGGTCGTGATCCTGGACATCCGCCTGCCCGACCGTAACGGCCTGGATGTGCTCAGCTGCATACGGGGAAGGCAGGCCGACGCCAAGGTCATTATGATCACGGCCTTTCACGACATGGAGAGCACGATCGAGGCCATGAAGCGGGGGGCTTACGATTACCTCCACAAACCCTTTGATCCGGACGACGTGGAAAAGACCGTCAACAAGGCCCTCGACATCCTGGAGATAGACAAGGGGACCCCCATGGGAGACGGGCTCCAGACCCCTCCCGGGCGGGAGATGATCATCGGCAACGACGAGAAAATGCTGGAGATCTTCAAGACGATCGGGCTGGTGTGCCGGAACCGGGCGACCCTCTGCATCCAGGGGGAGACGGGGACCGGCAAGGAACTGGTGGCCCGGGTCATCCACAGAAACAGCCCCTTTGCAGGCGAGCCCTTTGTCACCATGGACTGCTCGGCCGTGGTGGAAACCCTCCTCGAAAGCGAGCTCTTCGGGCACGAAAAAGGCGCTTTTACCGGCGCGTCCTATCTCAAGCGGGGAAAGATAGAGCTTGCAGGCAGCGGGACCCTCTTGCTCGACGAGGTGGGCGAGCTTTCCCTGGGGCTTCAGGGCAAGTTTCTGGGGTTCCTCGAAAGGGGGGAATTCATGCGGGTCGGAGGGCAGGAGCCCATCCTGTCGAAGTGCCGCATCATCGCGGCCACCAACAAGGACCTGGCATCCCTGGTGCAGCAGGGCCGGTTCAAGGAGGACCTCTACTTCAGGTTGAGCGTGGTCAACCTCCACGTGCCTCCCTTGAGGGAGCGTATCGGGGATATCCCAGACCTGGTGAATTATTTTCTACGCAGGATCAATCACGAACTCGGCACCTCGGTCACCAAGGTGCAGAAGGGTGTCATCGACCGTCTCAAGAGACACAGGTGGGAGGGAAACATCAGGGAACTCAGGAATGTGCTCGTGGAGGCAGTGGTCCGCGCCAGGGGGAGCGTCATCCTCCTGGAGGAGGTGGAAAAGATAATCCACTCCAAGTATTCGCTGCCTGAAAAAGGGCTTGCCGCCTACTCCCTGCCCCACATCGAAAAGGATCACATAGAGAGCACACTTGCCGGCACCGGCTGGAACAAGACCAGGTCCGCGAAGATGCTTGGGATCAGCCTCCCCACCCTGCGGAGCAAGATCAGGAAGTACGGGATCGTGCCGCCGCCGCCCTGACCAGGCGCCCCAAGTATCGGACCGCTTCTACTGCGAGACGAACCGGCGCGCGTCCTCGGCCCATTCGAAATCGGGGTCCAGTTCAAGGGCCTTTTGCATGTGTTCCCTCGCCTTTTCATACTCCTCTTTCTTGTAGTAGGCCTTTCCGAGGTGGTAGTGAATGACGGGATTGTCCGGTTTCAGGAGGAGGCTGTCCTGAAATTCGGAGATGGCGTACCCATAGCTCTCCTGGAGGTAGTAGATCCATCCGAGAGTGTCCATCACATTGGGGTCGTCAGGCATCTTTTCCTTGGCGAACTGTGCAAGGGTCAGCGCTTCGTTGATGTCGGTCTCCCTCCTGGCGAGGTTCCACGCCAGGTTGTTCGCCGCGGGCGCATACTCCTTGTTGATCTTCAAGGCGCTTCGGTACATTTCCTCGGCCTTTTCCAGCTTGCCCTGATGATCATAGATACTCCCAAGGGCCATGTAGGCTGGGATGAAAGAGGGGTTTTTCTCAAGAAGGGTTTCGTACTTCGAGATGACCTCCTCGTACTTCCCCTGCGCCGACAGGATCTTTGCAAGGTTCACGTAGGCGCTCACCAGCTCGGGATTGAGGTCTATCGCCTTTTGAAATCCGGCCTCGGCTGTCTTGAGGTCGCCCTTTGAGGCGTGGACCAGGGCCTTTGAATACTCCACGTGCGCGAGAACCCTGGAGTTTTCTCCCGCGCTCTTCTCCACGTCCTCGCAAAGCGCCAGGGCCTCATCAAATTTTTTTGAACGGATCAGGATGGAGAGTCCCGCCTCCAGGGCCGTGGAAAGAGTGGGGTTGATTTTCAAGGATTGCTTAATGGACTCGAGGGCCTTGTCACTGTCTCCTTTCAGCTGATAAACAAGCCCGAGGGTCATGTGGGCGGTTGCAAGGTTCGGGTATTTTTCAATGGCGCGCTCGTAGGTCTGAATCGCCTGGTCCAGATCCTCCTCGAGGACCTGCAGGGAACCCTGGAGCATGAGGACATCCGGGTGTTCCGGTGCGAGCCGGGCCGCGGCATTCACCTGCTCGCGGGCAAGCGGGCGGTTCTTCTGGCGGAGATAGAGCCGGGCCAGGGTGATCCTGGCATCCAGGTAAGTGGGCATGATGTCCACGGCCTTCACCAGATCCGCCTCGGCCTGCTCCCCCTTGCCCAGAGAGGCCAGGCACCTGGCTCGGTAATAATAGGCCGGTCCGTGGTCCGGGCTTTCCTTGACAAAGTTGTTGAAGATTTCGAGAGCGCTTTCGAAGCGTCCTTCCTCCATTGCAAGCCGGCCCTTCAGGAGGGTGCCTCCGAGATTTCCAGGGTCCTTATCCAGGACCTGGACGACGATTTTCTCAGCCTCTTTGAACCGACGGAAGTCGAAGTGCAGGTTTGCCATGGCCAGCAGGATGTTCAGATTGTCCTCGCTTATATCAAGCGCCTTTTTCATGGCCTCCAGGGCGGGTTCGTAGGATTTCCTCCGTGCGTGGTATGCGGCCAGGTTCATCCAGGGTCCGATTTGCCGGTCAGGCTCTATTTGTGCGGCCTCGGTGTAAGTCTTTTCGGCGTTCCCCCAATCGCCCCTGGATTCATAGAATTGGGCCAGGACTTGAAGGCCCATGGTCTTGGGTTCCACAGCCTCCGTCATCCTTTTGAGGAGGGCTTCCGCTTCATCCCACTCCCCCCTGGCCACGTGGATCCTCGAGAGGCCCACGTAGGCCTGCGACTGCGAAGGGTCCTTTTCAAGGACCTCTTCAAAGGCCTGCCGGCTCTTGTCAAGCTCTCTCGAGGCCCCATAGAGACGTCCCAGGGAGAGCAGGGTGGGCACGTGGCCCGGCTCGATGTCGAGGACCTTTTCAAGGGTTTCGACAGCCTTGTCCAACTCCTTCTTCTGGGTGTGGGCCCCGGCGAGGAGACGGAGCGCATCCGCGTTTTCCGGATCTTTTTCAAGGACCAGCCGCGCCTTTTCCATGGCGTCGTCGGGCCTTCTGGCCAGGAGGAAGATACTGCCGAGCCTCATCTGCGCCTTGATGTTGTCGGGGTTGATGGAGACCGCCCTGGAAAAAGACTGGAAGGCCTCCCTCCCTTGCTGGAGGCGAAGGTAGACCTCGCCCAGTTCCGTGTGGGCGGCGTCGTCCTCGGGGTCTATCTGGATGACGTTGCGGAGCTCGATGACCGCATTCTTCAGTTCATCGCTTTCGATATATTCTTTGGCCTTTTCAAAATGTTTTGCTTTTTTTTCATTGTCCACAGCGTGGGAGGGTATCGTAAAAACAAAAAAAATAAATAAGAAAGCGATGATAATGGATAATTTAGACCTAATAAACATTTGAATGCCTCCAGATAATGGAATTCATATGACAACCTTTGGATGAATTTACAGCCTACCATCCATTCAAGTCGGGGGCAATGTTTGAGACACCCAGGGCCCTGGGTTTTCTCCTGCTGACAATTCGCCTTGTAAAGAATGAATCGTCTCATTATAAGAAAGTGATTAATTTTTCTTCTCAATGTGCGGGGGGAATCCCTTGGAAAAGGATACCGGCAAGAAAGCAGCCGTGTTCTGTAAAGGCTGGCTCTATTCCATATTCATCGCGTTGATTATCGCCACGTCCTTCAAATCCGCCATCGCCGACTGGAACGTCGTCCCCACCGGATCCATGAAACCCACTATCATAGAAGGCGACCGCATTTTTGTGAACAAGCTGGCATATGATCTCAAGATCCCATACACCACCCGGCACATTACGGAATGGGGCGACCCCGAGCGGGGGGAGATCGTGGTCTTCTTCTCTCCGGTGGACAATGTCAGGCTGGTGAAGAGGGTGATCGGGGTGCCGGGTGACACGGTGGCCATGATCGACAACCGGCTCATCCTGAACGGCAGACCGTTGAGGTACGAACTTCTGGATACCTCCGGCGAGGCCGAGGTCCGGCACGAGAATTTGGTGCCGCGCTATTACCTGGAGGACATCGGCGGCAGGAAGCACCCGGTTAAGGTCACGCCCTTTACACCCGCCATGCGCTCTTTCGGGCCGATCACGGTTCCGCCCGGCCGGTACTTCGTGATGGGCGACAACAGGGACAGGAGCGCGGATTCGCGGTCCTTCGGTTTTGTTGATCGCCGTTTGATCGTGGGCAGAGCCTCGGCCGTCGTCCTTTCACTCGACATCGACAATTATCGCCCACGATGGGAGCGTTCTTTCAAGAGGCTTCCCTGAAAAGCAAGAAGCCCCTCGCGCGGTCGCCGGGATGACGTCTCCGGTCATTCAAGCTTGGGCCGGAATCCGGGAGACCCAACGGTGATTACCGGGCTGGCTCCCGGGCACCGGCCAACGCCGGGCCTGCGCCTGAAAAAATCTTTCCACCCCCCGAAAGATTCTTTGTGGTTCCGTGTCGAGAAATCTTTCGGCGACAACTCCTCCAATCTGCATTTCATGCAAGAAAAGTGACCGTTTCAAGCCTCTTTAAGGACGCGCTCCTCGTTGGCACGGCTCTTGCCTGATATGTGTCTGCACACACAAGGCCGGGATTTCATCACCATGAGACCCAGGACCCTCAAACAAGTAGAAAAAGACCACATCCAGTATGTTCTGGACCACACGTCGTGGAATCTGGAAAAGACATCCAGCCTGCTCAAAATTTCTCTTCCCCTGCTCAAACGTAAAATTAGGGAATACGGGCTCGCGCCCTTCGAGGAATCGGAAGACAACAGTCACATTCAATGAGGAGGTCAGGCTATGAAGAGGTTTTACTCGGGAATTTTCATTGCGGTGATGGTGTGTTTTTTCCTGGCAGGTCCCCCAAGCACGGTTGCGGCGGAGGAACCCATCATTCTGGGGTGCCCGCTCGCCACCGCATTCCTTTACGGTTGGGACGCCGAAAGGGGCGTCAAGCTCGCCGTTGAGGAGATCAACGCCCAGGGCGGCGTGGACGTGGGTGGGACAAAACGCCCCTTTGAGGTGGAGGTGATCGACACCAGGGACCTGGAGCCCGGAGTACCCGTGAGCGAGGCGCTCCTGGCGGTCGAAAAGCTCATTCTGGAGAAGGAGGCGGACTTCATCGTGGGCGGGCCTGTCCGGTCGGAAGCAGCTCTGGCCGCCATGTCCCTCCTGAGCAAATACAAGAGGATCTCCATTGTGACCACGGGTGTGCTGACCCCCGCGTACCACGCCACGGTCGAGAAGAAGTACGATGATTTCAAGTACTGCTTCCGAATCCACGGGGAGGCCAAAAACCTTGTGGGCGAGATGATCGCCAACTTTAAGGACCTCAAGGAAAAATACGGGCTCAACAAAATCCACATCTTTGCGCAGGACGTGTCCCACGCCAGGGGCGCCGGTGAGGTCATCAGCAAGGTGGCCGCGAGCCAGGGCTTCGAGGTGATCGGCATGGAAGTCTTTCCCACGGGCAGCACGGATTTTTCCATGGCCCTTCTCAAGGCAAAGAAGGCCGACGCAGAGATCCTGAACATCTGGATGGACATGCCCGAGAGCTCCATACTTCTCAAGCAGTGGTATGACATGAAAATCGCCGCGCTCCCCTTCGGCTCCACCCTGGCCGCGGCCGAGCAACCGGGGTTCTGGGAGGCCACGGAAGGCAAGGGCGAGTACACGCTCTGCAACGTGGTGAACGCGGGCAACGCCCCCTCCGAGGCGACCCCCTGGACCATGAAGTTCTACAACGCCTACGAGAAGAAGTGGGGGGTGGCGCCCGAGGGGCTCGGCAGCTCAAGCAGTTACATGGCCGTTTACGTCATCAAGGACGCCATTGAAAGGGCAGGGACGCTGGACTCCGACAAGCTCGTCAAGGCCATGGAGGAGACGGACCTGATGGGCGTCTACGGGCGGATCCGCTTCGATCCCAAATCACACCAGGTCATCCCTTCCACCGATCCCAAGGAAGGCGCCGTGGGAAGCATCCTCCAGTGGCAGGACGGGAAGCGCGTGGTGGTGTATCCCAAGAGCATCGCCACGGGGGAAATACTGCTCCCGCCGTGGATGAAGAAGTAGGTGTGAGAAAACACTCATGGACATACTTATTTACGGGACCGTCAACAGCATCTCGCTCGCACTCATCGCCCTGGGTTTCGCCCTGGTCTACGGCATCAGTCGTGTGGCGAACTTCGCCCACGGGGCGCTCTATGTGGTCACGGGCTTCACCACCTGGACCCTCCTGAGGCTGGTCGGGCTGAACTATCTCGTGAGCATCGTCCTGGCCATGGTCCTCACCGGGATCCTGGGGGCGGTCATCTACCAGTTCTTCCTCATCAGGGTCCGCGGCATGGCCATCTCCGAGATCATCGCCTCCTACGCCATCGGGCTTGCCATCCTGGAGGGTTTTCGGTGGGGCGGGTTCAAGGGCATGACCTACACGCTTCCGCCCTTTGTCGAAGGGAGCGTGATCATTGCGGGCATACCTATCGACTACCACCGCCTCCTGGTCGTTGCGATCGGGGCGGGCATCGTGGCGTTCCTGTGGGCCTTCACCCGCCTCACCCGCATCGGGCTCGCCCTGCGCGGCATGGCCCAGGACGAGAGGGCCTCGCTGATGCTCGGCATCGACTCGGACATCATGGCCGTCGTGGCCATGGCCTTCGGGTCCATGCTGGCCGGGCTCGCCGCGGTGGTCCTCCTCCCCCTGGGCAACATCGTGGTGGAAAAGGGCTACGACGTCCTTATCCAGGCCATCGCCGTGTGCATCGTGGGCGGGCTCGGGAGCTGGTTCGGGGCGGTGGTCGCGGCCTTCCTGATCGGGTTCGCGCAGATCATCACCGTAGTGCACCTGGGGGCGCATTTTCAGATGGTCGTCGCGCTCCTCGCGATCATCCTGACGCTCATCCTCAAGCCTTCGGGGCTCTTCGGCCGGCAGAAGGAACTGGAAGAAAGGGTGTAGATGTGGAAGAGATTCAAAGGCGAAGGGAGAGGCTGGACAGGGGCATAAAGGTCCGGTCGGACAGCATCTACGCCCTCATGAGCTGGCGGGAGCTTGGGTACCTGACCCTGCCGAGGCTTCTTCTCATCCTTGGGATCCTGGTCCTGCCGTTCGCCATGCCAGGCATGTACTGGCAGAGGGTCATCTCGGTGGTGTGCATTTACGCCCTCCTGGCCCTGAGCTTCGACCTCCTGGCCCACTTCGTGGGGCTGGTCAGCCTGGGAGGGGCCTTTTTCATCGGCGTGGGCGGCTACATGACGGCGCTCCTCAACACCTCCTGGGGCCTGCCGCCCCTCCTGTGCATCCCTCTCGCGGCCGTCTTTGGGGCGGTCGTCTGCACCGTGCTCCTGCTACCCGCGCTCCCCCTTCGCGGGGTGTATTTCGCGATCGTGACCCTCATGTACCCCCTGGCCCTCATGAGGGTCATCGAGGCGCTGAACATCCTGGGCGGCACGGACGGCATCCTGGGCGTGGAAAGCTTCCCGAACAGGTGGGTGGAGCAGTACTTCGTGCTGGCCATGGTGCTCCTGTTCCTCTTCGGCCTCCGGCGCCTGGTGAACGAGGACCTGGGGCTGGTCTTGAGGGCTGTCAAGGACAACGACCAGGCCGTGAAGGCGTCCGGCATGAGCATCACCGTGTTCAAGGCCCTGGCCGTATTCATCGCCTCTGGGATGGGGTGCCTGGCGGGGGCCTGCATCGTGCACATCTACATGTGGAGCGGCATCTCTCTTTTCGCCCTGGATTTCTCCATCCTGCCCATTGCCGCCACGGTGATCGGCGGGGGCGGCACCCTGGTGGGCCCGGTGCTCGGGTGTTTCATCCTCGTTCCCATTTCCGAGCTCCTGCGGGAGTTCGGGACCCTTCGGATCGTGGCTTATTCCCTCATCCTCATGGCCTTTGTGGTCTTTCGAAGCGAGGGCATCATGAACTACGGACAACGCAAATACCATCAGTTCGAAAGGTGGGTCAAGGTATGAGCGAGGAGCCCATTCTCCGCATTCAGGAGGTGACCAAGACCTTCGGCGGCATCCTTGCCCTGAACCGGCTGAGCTTTGACGTGAAAAAGGGGGAGGTCCTCGGGATCATAGGCCCCAACGGTTCGGGCAAGACCACCATCGTCAACTGCATCACGGGTTTCGTGAAGGCGACTTCCGGGAGGATTCTTTTCAAGGGAAAGACGATCAGCGGCACAAAGCCCCACAGGATCGCCGACATGGGGATCACCCGCACCTTCCAGATCATGCGGCCTTACTACAGCCTGCCGGCCTACAAGAACCTGGTGATCCCTCTCTTCTCCCCCAGGGCCCGCAGGACAGGGGGCTGGCGGGGCGGCGGGAGGCTGGGGGACAGGAACACGGTGGGGATCGACATCCTCGAGGAGATAGGTTTCGAGCGGGACTCCTTCGTGCCCTACAAGATGGCCTCCACCCTGCCCACCGGCTATCTCAAGCGGCTCGAGCTCGCTCGCTGCCTGGCGCTCCAGCCGGAGGTCATCCTCTGCGACGAGGTCTTTTCGGGGCTCAGCATGAGCGAGATCGCGAGCATGGTGCCCCTCATCGAGCGCATCCAGGACGAGGGGATTACCGTGGTCATGATCGAGCACCGTCTGCGTGAGCTCTTCCGGGTATCGGGGCGCATCGTGGTCATGAACTTCGGCGAGAAACTCATGGAAGGGACCCCGGAGGAGGTCATGGCCGACGAGGAGGTCAAGAAGGCCTACTTCGGTTCGGAGGAGGTGGAGGAGGTCATGACCTATGCTTAAGGCCTCGGATCTCATGGTGTTTTACGAAAACATGCTGGCCCTCAACAACGTGAGCATCCAGTGTGGGGAAAAGCAGATCGTGGGTGTTTTCGGCGCCAACAGCGCCGGGAAATCCACCCTGATGTACACGCTCTCTGGCATCATGGAGGACATCCGCAAGAAGGAGATGATGGCGGGGGGGGAGAGGATCACGGTGCTGGGCCGGATCGAGTTCCTGGGAAAGGACATCTCCGGGCTCAAGCCAAGCCAGAGGGCCAGGAGCGGAATCGTCCTCTGCCCGGAGCGCAGGAGGATCTTCAGCGAGAGCAGCGTCATCGAGAACCTGCGCATCGGGGCTTACCTGGCCTCCCCCAGGCAGGCCAGGGAGACCCTGGACTACGTCTTTCAGCTCTTTCCGGCCCTTGTGAAGCTCAAGAACCGCGTGGGAGGGTTCCTCAGCGGGGGCGAGCAGCAGATGCTGGCCATCGGCCGGGCCCTCATGGCCCAGCCGGGCATGCTCCTCCTGGACGAGCCCCTCATGGGGCTGAGTCCCCTGATCCAGGCGATTCTCGTGCGGTCCACCCGGGAGATCCGCAACGAGCGGGGCATATCGGTCATCGTCACGGAACAGTACGCGCGCCCCGTGCTGCCCATCGTGGACTACGCTTTTATCCTGGAAAACGGGACAGCCGTTCTGGAAGGGACCCGGAAGGACATGCTCGAAAACCCGGACGTGCGATCCGCGTATTTCGGGGTGTCCGAATAGCCGGCGGACCCGCGTTCAACCCGCTGGAATGAAGGAGACCCGCAGATCATGAGCAGAGGCAGGTTTGAGACAAGGAAGGAGTTCACCTTCACGCGATTCGATGTCATGGCGGACAAGTATCCCGGCCGGCCGGCGGTCGTCTACCTGGGGACCCGGTTCTCCTACGCATGGCTTCAGGATGCGAGCAGGCGTTTTGCCGGCGCCCTGGGGGGCATGGGCGTCGTCAAGGGGGACCGGGTCATGATCTACACGGCCAACTGCATCCAGTGGCTCGTCGGGTTCCTCGCCATCCAGAGGCTGGGCGCGGTCCTGGTGCCGGTCTCGCCCATTTACACGTCTTTCGAGATCGAATACATGGTCAAGGATTCCGGCGCCGAAACGGTCATCTGCCAGGACACCAACTTCGGCTATGTCCAGAATATCTTCGGGAAGACGGGGCTCAAGCGGGCCATCGTCACCAACCTGGTGGACCTGCTCCCCTGGTGGAAGCGGGTCCTGGGCTTTCTCCTGGACAGGGTGCCGGGGGGCAAGGTGGAAAAGGACGAGAGGGTCTTCCGGTTCCGGTCCCTTCTCAAGCACCCCCCGCTCCAGGGGGTCCCGGACATGGATCCCATGAAGGACCTCTCTTACATCCTCTACACGGGCGGCACCACGGGCTTTCCCAAGGGGGTCCCGGGAAACCATGCGGGCATGACTTCCTACGTGAACGACGTGACCGACGACGTGGCCGCGGGGCACCTCAAGGAAGGGGAGGACGTCTACATGGCCGTCAATCCCTTGTTCCACATTATGGCCCTGGGCCTGTGCATGGCCGTGGGTCTCAACAAGGGCAACTGCACGGTCCTCATGCCGGTGCCCCAGGTGGACGCGATCCTCGAGAGCATAGAGCGGCACAGGGCCCGGTGGATGCTGGGCGTGCCCGCCCTCTACCGGATGATCCTGGAAAACGACCGCCTGGAACGCTACGACCTGAGTTCGCTCGTCTACTGCTACTGCGGAGGGGACGTCCTGCCCGTGGAGGTCTTCAACAGGTGGCAGGAGAGGTTCGGGATCCCCATTTACCAGGTCTACGGCTCGACCGAGGCAGGGCACGTGGCCTACAGCCGGATCGACGGCTCGCCCAAACCCACAACCATCGGCAGGCCTCTCGAGAGCAGGGAATGCATGGTGGTGGACCCGGAGACCCTCGAGCCCCTGCCGACCGGTGAGAGCGGGGAGCTGGTGGTCACATCGCCTTACACCCTCAAGGAGTATTGGAACAAGCCCGAGGAGACCGCCAGGTCCTACATAGAGCTCCTGGGCAAGACGTTTTACCGGATGGGGGATTTCGTCAAGCAGGAGGAGGACGGGCAGCTGGTGTACGTGGAGCGCTCGGCGGACATCATCAAGCACAAGGGGTACCGCGTGTCGGCCTCCGAGGTGGAGGCGGTCCTCCAGAACCACCCCACGGTCATCGGGGCCTGCGTGGTCGGGGTCCCGGACAAGAAGGTCGGGGAGCGCATCAAGGCCATTGTGGTGCTCAAGGAGGACGCCCGGGGCGTGGGCGGGACCGAGCTTCTCAGGTGGTGCCGGGAGAGGCTGGCCCCGTATAAGGTGCCGGGCTACATCGAGTTTCGGGACATGCTGCCCAAGAGCAAGGTGGGCAAACTCCTCCGGCGTGAGATCCGGGACGAGGAGAGAAGGCGCATGGCGGGTTGACATAGCTTGTTTTCATCCATAAATGGCCCTTTTCTTGTGGATGGGATTTAGCTTGCAACTGGAGAAAAGGAGAAAAATATTATGGACGTTTTCGAGGCAATGCGGGAACGACGGAGCTGCCGGAGCTTCAAGCCCGACCCTGTGGAAACGGAAAAGGTCGACAGGATACTCGAGGCAGGCACCTGGGCTCCTTCCCCCCTGAACGCCCAACCCTGGGAGTTCATCGTGATCACGTCCCCGGAGGTGAGGGGAAGGGTCTACGAGGAGTCCGAGAGGTGCAGGGCCTGGGCCCTTGAAAAGAGCGGCTGGGGCTGGCTCGAAAAGTATGCGGTCGACTTTGTGCGGCAGGCTCCGCTGCTGATCTCCGTCGTCGGGGACCCGAAGAAAACGGGCGTGGACAGCATCCAGGAGGAGGGGAATGTGGCCTACCAGCACGCCTGCGCAGCCGCTATTCAGAACATGCTCCTGGCCGCGCACGCCCTCGGGCTTGGCGGGCTGTGGCTGACCCTTTTCGACCGGAACAATCTCAGGAAAATACTGGGCGTGCCCCCAGAGCGGATGCCCGTGGGCGTCCTGTGCCTGGGAACACCGGAAAAACCCGCGCGGCCCGTTCCCAGGAAAGACTTTTCGGAGAAGACCCGAAGGCTTGCCTGAGATACAAGGCGAGTCCCGATGAAATGCGGAATTCAACAACGCATCGGAGGATGGTATGGCGGAAAGCGTCTTGAAGGGGAAGCGCATCCTGGCGGTGGACGACGAGCCGGATGTTCTGGACACTCTGGAAGAAATGCTCGACGACATCGAGGACATCACCTTTGACAGGGCCACGGATTACGAGACGGCCTACCAGCTGCTCAGGTCCTGGAGCTACGACCTGGTTATCCTGGACATCATGGGGGTCAGGGGTTTCGATCTGCTCAACGCGTCCGTGCACCTGGGGTTTCCGGCGGTCATGCTCACGGCCCATGCCGTGTCCGTGGAGGCCCTGAAGAAATCCATAGAGCTGGGGGCCAGGGCCTATCTGCCCAAGGACAAGATGGCCGAGATCGTCCCATTTCTGGAGGATGTGCTCACCATGACGCACGGGGCTGTCTGGAGGAAGCTCTTCAAGCGGCTGGGCGGGTTCTTCAGCACCGCGTTCGGGGCGCAGTGGACCCGGGGTGAGGACGAGTTCTGGCGACAGGTTCAGAGCGGCGATTTCGAGCCGGTCATATTGAAAAAGTAACAGAACGCCATCGGAATCTGGTTTTTCAATGCAACTCACCAAAGGCTTTGAACGTACCGATAATCTAAAATTCTCTTATCCTTCGTAAGAATGGTGGCATTTTCTTCTCGCGCCGTAGCGACGATGATTTGATCTGCCGGATCGTCATGGAAAGGCTTTGGCAGCACTGTAGAGCGATAGGCTATCATTGGTGTTACATGGATAAATCTGAGTTTTGGCATTTCCAAGGCGGTGTGAATCCATTCCTCCGGATTATAAGAAATACCAATCCGTCCCTTTTCCAAAAGCTTGCAGAATTCCCAAGGTGAAATCGCAGATAAAAGAAGCTCATCATATCCATCCGTGTTCTCGATCAATCGAGTGACTTTTCGAGACAGATTTTGGGGGCGCATGTTCCACCAAACCCAGGTATGGGTATCAAGCAGGTATTTCACTGACATGCTTCCCACAATCCTTGATCGAGTGGAGTGATTATATCTTTTTCAAAGACAAAAGCGCCCTCGAGTTTGCCGGGAATTTGCTTCGCTATGGGTTTCCGATAGGGAACGACTTGAGCAAGGGGCTTACCCCTTTTCGTTATGACGATGGTTTCTTGTGATTTTGCAACCTCATTCAGCACTTTTAACGCATGTGCCTTGAATTCGCTAATGGCCATTGTTTTCATGTGACCACCTCCTTTTTGGAAAATAGTCAAATTAAGTGGTCAAGTCAAGATAAATGTCAAAAGCTCCGCGGAGTGGACGCTTGCTTTATTTTCGTTCATAAGGCGCTGAAATAATATTGGATTTCGGCTTTTGCCAGGATGACGAAATCGGTTTGTTGGTATTGGCCGGTGGGACGACGGTCCGGTGCTATAACCGTCACTCCTCGGAGGTCTGTCTCAGCGTCCCACGGTGTATGGACTCCTCATAACGCTGCCTGAGCGCCATGGCCCTGTGCCGCGCATTTTCAAAAAAAACCATGACCCTGGGAGGTAGTTGACTTCTTGGGTACACATTGGCCAGGCGGAACTGGCTTTCGATAAGCTCCCGCAGGCGGGCGACTTCCAGGTGGCTTTTGAGGGGAAGCCTGTCCAGGAGCGCCTCCACGCCGCGGTTTACCTGCTCCAGCCGTTTCGTGGCATCCTGAAGCTTGAGTATTTCCGGGTTTTCCTGGAGTATTTTCATCATGAGTTCAAATTCTGTTCGCTCAAATATCAAAACCCCATGAGGGCGCATAGCTTCGGGCCCCCGAAGAGGCACGCGAGAAACCGGATGGGGGGTAAAAGGACCCTGCCGATGATGCTCACATTATAGAATCGTTCAAGAAGGAGGAGACCTAAAAAAATAATCGGCAAATACCTGCCGGCCCGCCTGAAACTGTGCGCCGCCCGATGGGGGAGGAGGTTTTCGATCACGTGGGATCCGTCCAGGGGGGGGATTGGAAAGAGATTGAAGATCCCAAGCCCGATGTTTAGCAGCAGCAGCTCAATGAGGATGACCTGGTAGAAACCCCAGTCCATCCACAAGTACCGCACGAAGAGGCCGGCTACAAAAGCGGCGGCGAAGTTGGACACCGGTCCGCTCAGTGCCATGAGGATGGTGTCTCTCTTCGGGTTCTTGAAATACCTGACGTCCACGGGTACGGGCTTCGCCCACCCGATGCCTATGATGAAGAGACACAGGGCGCCGATGGGGTCTATGTGGGGAAGCGGGTTCAGGGTGAGCCTTCCGGCGTTTCGGGCGGTGGGGTCGCCGAGGGAGAGAGCGGCCTTTCCGTGGGCGTATTCGTGAATGGTGATGGCGAAGAGCACAACGGGGAGACGGATTATCAGATCTATCATCGATGCGTCATTCCTTTTCAGCAGAAGGACGACGTCCGATCGCGCTCCTCCAGACGTCGCCCATTGAAATCGGTTGATCTATGGATTTATGGATGGCAAACGAGTCTATCAGGTTGCAAGGGCGCCTGCAAGGGGCAAAGGCGGGAACAATAACCTTGCACAAACACCAAATCTGATTCATAATTTTACTGGTTGAAAAGGATTGAGGATGTATTAAAAGCTGCCGCGACACGCTGTTCGGGGCAGCTTTCAGTGGAGGGGAAATCATGGCCATGCGAAAGGCGGATTTCGCCGGGAGCTGGTATCCCGGCAGGGACTCCGAATGCAGGAAGGCGATCGAGTCCTTCATCGAGAACGCACGGCCCTGTCCGACCCCGGCGAATCAACCGGTAGGGGGGATCGTGCCTCACGCGGGCTGGGTCTTTTCAGGGGGAACAGCCTGCAATGTGTTTCTGTGCCTCAAGGAGGCTTCACCCGACACCGTGGTCCTCTTTGGAAGGCACCTTCACCCGGGGAGCGGCAGCTTCATTATGACGGGAGGGAGCTGGGAAACCCCGCTGGGCACCCTTGAGATCGACAGTGATTTGGCCGGGGCGATCACCTCGGAATTTTCATTTGAGGTGGAGACGGCGAGCCGGCATGCCCAGGACAATACCATTGAACTGCAGCTGCCGTTTGTGAAATACTTCTTCCCGAAGGCCCGGATTCTTCCCGTGGGCGCCCCGCCGGCGGCGGGGTCTCTGAGGATCGGCGAAAGGATCGCCGAACTTGCGCGCTCCAGGGGCCGTTCCATTTTGGTGGTCGGATCCACGGACCTGACCCATTACGGTTTCAATTACGGTTTTGCGCCCCACGGGCACGGCAAGGAAGCCCTGGATTGGGTCAGGAATGAAAATGACAGGCGCGTCATTGAGAAAATGCTCAAGATGGATGCGGAGGGGGTCCTCTCAGAGGGCCTCCAAAACCAGAATGCGTGCTGCTCGGGCGCCGCTGGGGCGGCTGTTTCGGCGGCCCGAAAATTAGGGGCCGAATCGGGGCATGAACTCGTGTATGCAACGAGTTACGATGTCAGGCCGGACACGAGTTTTGTGGGCTACGTGGGCATCCTCTTCGAATAGCAAGGGGCAGGGGACGTTTCGGCAGGCACTGGACACACCAGGCCTTTGTTGAGAAAGGCATTCCTAGGATTCGTATGGGGTGGAAACCAGAAAGGGCGAACACGGGGTGGTTCATCAAAAGATTTTTTGCGCGGCCCCGTCCCGAACAGGACAATGTGATTGAGCCGGCGTGCCCGAAGGAATACACGAACCAAGACATTCAGGACAGCACCATGGGAAATCAGCGGATAAAATTTGATCTTTTCATTCACGATTTGAAGGTGCCCCTCGCCGTGATCGAGGCGGGCGTTATTTCACTCCTCGAAAGGGAGGACAAATACGGTTCCCTCACCGACAAGCAGATCAAGGTGCTCCAGAGGGTTTTAAGGAATACAAAAATGACCAAATCCCTCGTCAACGACGCCATGGAGATCGGGCGGGCCAACAGTGGGATTATCATCAGGGATCCCTGCCTGATATCCAACCTGATCAGCCGGGCCTTGTCGGAGATCTTCGATCTGACGGATCAGAGAACAGCGGAGTTCATGAGGGAATGCGCCAGCCTCGCGGACTTCCGTGAGGCCCTGAAGGATAAGGGAATCCGGATCCACATAGGTGAAGATCTCTGGACCCGGGAGGTGCGCATCGACGAGTCAAAAATGAAGCAGATCCTGAGGAACCTGCTGAGCAACGCCCTCAAGTACCGCAAGGAAATGATCGACCTGACCGTCGAGTTGGGGGAAGGCTTTTTTTCGGTGGCCGTGGCCGATGACGGCCAGGGCATCCCCGAGAATTATCACAAGCAGATATTTGAGTGCTACTTCCAGATGGACATGAAGGAACAGCATTGTGTGCGGGGGCACGGCCTCGGCCTGGCAGGTGTTTCGGTGCTTGTGGAAGATATGAATGGAAAGCTTTCGCTACTGAGCGATTCGGGCAAGGGAGCGACCTTTATCGTTGAAATACCCCTGTAGGGGACGATCCCCACAGGGGCTGCAGGTCCCTGTCAAAGGATGTCGTCGAGCTCTTCGCGCTTGCTGACGTATTTCTGATCGAAATCCTTCCAGAACTCCTCGTCCTTTTTTCTCCAGCCCGAGCCGAACTTGCTGTCGAAAAAAGGCTTGAGCCTCTTGTACCAGCGGACGTCTCGAGCGCCTTTTCCCTTGGTGGACGCCTCGATGACCTCCGCCGCGTATGTGTCTATTTCAGTGATCTTGTCCTTGGGAACGTAAGACTGGGCCCCTTCCTTCAAGGACTTGACCAGGTTGTCAGGGCTGAGTGCGTGCGCGGTGAGCATGAGACATGGGATGCCTTTCTGGGTGGCGATCTTGAGAAGATCGTATCCTTGCACTCCCATGATGTCCAAAATGGCCACATCGTACGGGTTTTTTTCAAGGAACTTTTGGGCCGTCTCAAAATTGGGCGCCTTGTCGATAAGGCACATGTCGAGAAGTTCCTCGAGAGTTTCGAGTATATCCGGCTCATCATCTACAATGAGAACCCTTTTCCCCTCCAAGACGTCCAGATTCGGCATCGCGGCTCCTCCAGAGAGAGATATCAGAAGATACTACCCCGAAGGCAATCGGCAGTCAATACAATTTGTATAAGGGCGAATAATGACAATGAAATCCGACTTGGAAGCGGCAAGAAGCGGCCTCAAAGAGCACACAACCTGAAGGACTCCGATTGAGTCTTCATTGACAGTTTTTCGAGTCGCTGTTATGTTTCATGAGCGCATGCCGATCCACAAGTGAAGAATACCGTAAGGCGATGGATCTGAAGGTCCTGCGCACTGTAAGACCCACCACTCCATCCAAGGGGGATTATGATTATGGATTTCAAGGAAAAAGCAATCATCAGGCTGCAGCACTGGATTGATCACAACAAGCACCATCATGAAGAATATGAGCTCTTTGCGGAACAGCTTGAAGCGGCAGGTAAAGAAAAAAGCGCCCGATCCATCAGAGAGATGATGGATTACACTCAAAAAAGCACCGAGTGCATGGAAGAGGCCCTAAAAAACTTGGACTGAATACCTTCTAAAGGAGTACGATCATGTGTGAGGCAAATGCCTTTCTTTTGAAAAACGGGGTTGAAGAGCAGGTTCTTGACAATGTGGATGAAATCGAGGTGGATGGCGACACTGTGAAGATGGTGAACATCTTTGGGGAGCAGAAGAGCCTGCAAGCCAGAATCAAGAGGTATATCAATTCAGAGGGGAAGATCCTCCTCCAGCCCGTGTGAAGGCGCCGGGCCGGTGAGATCCTTGGAGACTGCTGTTTTTTGGGGTCACAAGGAATTATCGTTACCAATCCGTAAACTCGTTTGTGCCATCCCGAAGATCGATGAGGAAGGAGACCGCACAAAAGCGCTTATGGATGGAAACTCATGAGGACGGTCCTATGGAAAAGCTCATCCAAAAAGCCGCCGACATCATTCTTGATTCAAATCTCACCCTGGCCCTTACGGGCGCCGGCATATCCGTGGAGTCCGGTATCCCGGATTTCCGCAGCGCGGGCGGTCTCTGGTCCATTTACGATCCCGCGGAATACGCGACGATCGACGCGTTTCATAGGGATCCGGACAAGGTCTGGAATATGCTCAGGGAAATGAACGCGCTGGTCGAAAACGCAAAACCAAACCAGGCGCACACCGGTCTTGGTGAGTTGGAAGCCATGGGCCTTCTACAATACATCATCACCCAGAATGTAGACAATCTTCACCAGGAGGGCGGGTCCAGAAATGTCATCGAATACCACGGAAACTCGAGCACCTTGTCGTGTCTCTGGTGTGGGGCCCGCTATTCATCGGCCGAGAAAAGAGCGGAGCGCACACCGAGGTGCTCCTGCGGCAAGACCCTGAAGCCGGACGTCATTTTTTTCGGGGAGGAGATTCCCGCAGCGGCCATGAATCTGTCGTTTCAACTGGCCTCTTCGGCGGATGTGCTCCTGATAGTGGGGACCTCGGCGACTGTCTCCCCTGCAAACACCATACCCCTGATGGTGAAAAAGCGAGGGGGCCGTCTCATCGAGATCAACAAGGAGAAAACCTATTTGACAGGACACCTGACCGACGTTTTTCTAGAGGGCAGCGCGGGGGAGACGATTCCTTCCCTGCTGACACGCGTTCGAGACTTGAAAAAAGGGGAGGCTCACTGAGGTGTTCTCGAATCGGGGAAACCCCGGCAGCGCGGGGCATGTGTGCGGTGGAACGGAGCCATGGAGCCGTTTGGTGGCGAAAAAATCATTTCAATTGACAAAGATTAGAAAAAAGCTAAAGTTACCAGCCAAAAAAACCGTATCTCTATAATATATTTTCTGGCCTATCTTCCTCCTGGCGTTCGTGAGGACAGGAGTTTCGCGAGGGGTAAGGTCCGGCCGGGTATCGACTTGCCGTCTCAGGTGAAGGCCTTGTGGAGTCAAGGTGTCCATCAGGATTGAAAAAAAGATCTTGGAAAAAGCGTGCAAGGGGATGATAGAGACCATCCTTCTGTGCCTTCCAAACGCCTTTAAAGGCACTATCTACACCATTGGCGAACCACCTGATTTGATTGCCACTCGGGTCACAAGCGGCTACATCGACGAAAGCCTCGGAAAGATCTCCTGGGGCCTGCCCGAAAAGTCCGAGTACAACCCTCCGGGCAAGCCATGGCTGGCTTACAGGGATGAGGTCGGGCACCCCCTCGAAGCCATGGGATGGTGTGTGGAAAGGCAGAAAAGCTGGACCGCCGAGGATCCCCTGACGGACGTACGGAGCGTGCGGCTCCAAGTGGACGGCGTGTGGGAGGATTACAACCACATGGAGCCGGTCCTCGTCCGAAAGACGGATTTAAAACAGGACATGTACACGCACCCGGATTACCCGAGGAACACCGCCCATGAAATTATCTGGAAGGACAGCGAATACGTGGTGGTCGCCGTCATCAAAATCCACTTCAACCCGCAGACAATTCGAATCGGCAGCCACGAGACCCGGGTGATCAAAAGGCTTTCCAGGGCCCTGGGCACGGAGCTGCTGTCCTACCAGTTCAGGCAGGACTCCCTGGAAGCCATGCGGCAGCTGGCCAACGACCGCCTGAACACCTGCAATATCCTGGCGGATTCCCTGAGAAACGCCATTACAAAAACAGGTCTGATCCTCTCGCTGATCAAGCAGGAGGTGGGATTCCTCAGGGAGCAGTGGGAAACCATACTCCTGACGGCACGGAACGAAAAGAGCATCAAGGTCGAGGCGGTCCGCGAGTTGAACGGAGTCCTCCAAGACATGGGGAATGGGAGGAAAGAGCCGCTGATCGAAGACCTGATAAATGTTCAAAACAGGTTCCTGGAGCTTTCACTGCCGCCTGATATGGGTGAAAACTGGGTCGGCATGCAGATTGAGGAACGATGGGAGCAGCTCTTCGATGAGCAGAATTCACCCCAGGAGTTCAGGGAGAGAATCCAAGGTATTCTCGGCAAGCTGAAAAAGGCATTGAGCTATGGTCGTGAACCTGAAATAATCAACTCGTACAAAAGGTTGCCCGAGAATGTGAAGCAGGATTGGGTGGATCTGCTTTACAAGAACTGCGGCCGTTTCGACGGAGCGGTCCTGGCGAGGCTTATAGAGATCCTCGACAACAAGGATCTGGACATCCCATCCAGGGACAAAAGCCGGAAGACCCTCACACAGTTGAAGGCCTTGGCCGAGACCATGAACGCCCTTGAGAGGAACACCAATTTTCTTCTCAGGCAGGTCCTCAACGGAAACGAAAAGGGCAAGCCGAAGAACGTCGTCTTTCAGGCTAGTTGTTAGTATGTGCCCGCTATAAGCAGATTTCGCGCACAACCGGGATTCGCCCTGTCTGATAAGGGCGGGACCCTGGAAATCGCACCAATGCGCCTGTAGCTCAGTTGGATAGAGCAGCGGACTTCTAATCCGCAGGCCGGGAGTTCGAATCTCTCCAGGCGCGCCATTAAAATCAAGGACTTAGCCCAGGCGGCGGGTCCTTTTTTTCTTTTGGCTGTTTGTTGCTTGACGTTTTTTCCGTCATGGTTTTGACGATGTGGTGCGTGAAACGTTAGGCAATTGATGGCCCCCAATTCCTTCCATTCCCAATGTCTTCGAACTGACACCCGGTGATAAACCATTTCGGCATGACCGGGTTCCCCGATTAATTTTACAATAAAATAAATAATATCAAATGATTATGTGGGCGCATGATGCGCGTCTCCGTGTGAGTGAGCCCGAAAATCAACGGGAAGATTGCGGAAAAAGGGCGTTCGTTGATGGACCGCGAGCAGGCCGGAGTCTTCAGGCTCTGCTGAACAATTCCTCGCCTCCTGTTTGGTATGAAAATTGAGTCACTAAAGACATGATGATTACCGCGTATTCTCAAAGAGAAAAGTCGTATTCCAACAGAAGAGGAGGGCAATCATGAAGTGGAGTTTGAGGAACAAATTCCTCATCCCAACCGTGTGCTTGATTGTTGCCGGCATGGGTGTTTCCACGGCTGTTTCCTACACAAAGGCCCGCAACGCCCTTTACCGTTCCATCACCAGTGAAATCGGGCAGCTTGCCGAATCCAGCACTAAGATAATGACGACCTGGATACAGGACCGGAAACTCGACGTGAAAAACTGGAGCGGCCAGAAGGTGTTCAACACGGCCGTCAAGGATTCATTCATGGGCAAGGCTGCGAGGAAGTCGGCCAACGAGATGCTTGGGGCCCTGAAAAGTGAGTACAAATATTATGAGGATTTCGTGCTTGCGGACCCCAATGGGGATGTCGTCGCCTCGTCCAGCGAAGATTTAATCGGGACGACGAGTGTCTCCGACAGAGGGTACTTCCAGGCTGTCATGGAAGGTGCTTTTCAGGTATCCGACGTGGTCCAGAGTAAGGGTACCGGAAATCCTGTTTTTGTGATCGCCGCTCCCATGAAAGAGGGCGATAAGGTTATAGGCGCCTTTCTTGGAATCATCGACGTGGCCTCTTTCAGCAAAAAATTCGTCGACCCCATCACTGTTGGGGAGACGGGTTATGCTTACATCTACGATCAGAGGGGAGCGGTCATCGCTCACCCGGACAAAAGCCAGATCCTGAAGCTGAATATGAACGAGTTCGACTTCGGCAGGGAAATGATAGCTGATGGGAGCGGGTTCAAGGAATATACCTGGCAGGGTGTTGAGAAGCTGGTGGCCTTTATGAAGGACAAGGAGCTGGGGTGGACCGTGGGCGTGGGCGCCGTCAGGTCCGAGCTCCTCTCACCGGTAAAAAATCTTGGTTTATTGAACCTCCTGGTAGCCCTTGGGGTCGTCTTGTCAGCGGGAGTGGTGATCCTGCTCCTGGTTCAAACCACGGTGAAGCCCATCAACCGGATAGTGGGCGGTTTGGGGGAAGCCGCCGAACAGGTCAGCTCTGGAGCAGGCCAGGTCACCTCTTCGAGCCAATTATTGGCAGAAGGCGCTTCAGAGCAGGCGTCCTCGCTCGAGGAAACGTCGTCCTCCCTGGAAGAGATGGCCTCCATGACCAGGCAGAATGCGGAGAATGCTGATCAGGCCAAAGGCATGATGGCAGAGGCAGGACAACTGATGAAGAAAGTCGACGAACACATGACCGGCATGGTGCACGCCATTGAAGAGATAACTCGTACAAGCGAGGAAACCGGCAAAATCATTAAGACCATCGATGAAATCGCCTTTCAGACAAATTTGCTGGCCCTGAATGCGGCCGTGGAAGCGGCCCGGGCCGGTGAAGCCGGCGCGGGGTTCGCAGTGGTGGCGGACGAGGTGCGAAACCTCGCCATGCGGGCCGCGGAGGCCGCCAAAAACACATCCAGCCTCATTGAGAACACTCTCCTTGCCGTCAAGAACGGGAACAATCTCACCCAATCCACAAAAGACGCCTTTAAGGAAAACATGGAAATATCGGTCAAGGTTGCCGAACTGGTTGGGGAGATCGCCGCGGCATCCAATGAGCAGGCCCAGGGTATCGAGCAGGTGAACATCGCGGTCTCCACGATGGATAAGGTAGTTCAGCAGGTGGCCTCCAGTGCGGAGGAATCGGCGGGCGCCTCTGAACAGATGAATGCCCAGTCCCGGCAGATGCGAACCATCGTGGAGGAACTCGTTCTGGTGGTGAACGGATCGCGTGCGAGCGCAAGGGAGCGTTCAAAAGGACCTGAGACGAAAAGAGGCGATTTCGAGGAAGGTGAAGAAACACTTCTTGTCGAAGAAAGGTCGGGAGACCGGGAAACGGAAGGCAGGAAGGCCCTGCCATGGAGCGTTAAGGCCGCTGATAAGGAGCCCTGACAGAGTCTGGGTTCTTACAAAAGCTGTTTCGGAAACTTTCCTGTGTGGTCCCCGTGAAAGGAACGCCCTATCTGGTGGTGGGCGGTGTCTATAATGAAGATTCCGGCCTGGAGGAACTGAACGCTAAATTGAATTAGTCGCTCGAGTTGCACCCTGCAAAAAACGGCAAGCCTCCTCGCCCGGGATCCATAATCCGCGGTGCTCTCTCGGGTTCCGGTGGGATCCATGATCCCACCGGGGTTTTTGACGAAACGTCGGAGCGGATGGACGAACATCTTCGAGGAACCCCAATGGCGCTGCCGCAAAAAAAAATCGCCTTGCTGTTTCAGTCCCGGCTGGCCTGGGTTTTGTCGGGATTGATTCCACTGATAGCCTTTACGGCCGTGATGCTGCTGCTGTTCATAAGGCAGCAGGACCGGGCTATCGAAAGCCTCCTGCGGGAGTCTGCCGGCAATGCCGCGTACATGATTGAACGCGCCATCGGCGAGCAGGTCGGACTTCTGAAGGGCCTTGCTGCCTCACGCTCTTTAGACGACGCGGATTTTCACAAGTTCCGCCTCGAAGCCCAACGGCTGTGGGATATGCATCCGGAATGGCGCACCATCATCCTCACCGACGAACGCCAAACCGTATTCAACCTGTATTTTCCTCCAGGAGAACCCATACCACCCCTCCGTGATCCGAAGTCCCTGAAGATCGTGTGGGAAACGCAAAAGCCGTTCCTTGGCGATCTCGTCCGCGGTTATATGGCGTTGCGCATCCCCGTGATGCGAAACAACCGCATTGTTTACACTCTTGTCGCACCCATCAACCCCGTCTTCTTTAAAGAGGCGCTGAATTCCAGCCTGCACGGCAGGCAACGGGGATTTGTCATCGCCGGAAGCGACGGGATCGTCATTGCCGCCTCGGACGGTGCGCCGGCTGCAAAGGGCAGGGCCCTGCCGGATTATCTTTTCAAAAGCAGAATCGACGGATTGTCTTCGTCAGGCAAGCTGTTTTCCGCCCCTGTTCCCATATCCACCGGAAACTGGCGCGTCAGTGTGTTCGACGCCGTTGCGGACATCGAGGCGCCCTTTATGAAAAAGCGGATCGCCGTTGCCCTGGGCAGCGGGGCGTCGGTCATACTGGCGTTTCTGATCGTGTTCTTGTTGAGTTCGGCCTGGGCCGCCCGACAGAAGGCCATTCACTCCTATGAACACATGAAGGCGTTGAATGAGGCAAAAATCAGGCAGAATGAAGCGGTCAAAGCATCCAATGTCGGACTTTATGATTGGGATCTTGTCAAGGATCGGGTTCACTATTCTTCCGAGTGGAAACATCAGATCGGATACGGCGACGATGAAATTGGAGAGGATATCAAGGAACTGGAAAGCCGCATCCACCCTGACGACCTGCGATCCATGCTGGAAATCATCCGTGTCGGCGCTGTCGAGGCCGGGGAGGAACACCAGGTTGAATTCCGGCTGCGCCACAAGGACGGGTCCTACCGCTGGATGCTGGCCCATGCCTCGATCATTGCGGACACGGCCGGTCGGCCGTTGAGGATGATCGGTTCGCACCTGGACATCACCGAGCGAAAGCAGGCAGAGTCCGCACTCAAGGAAAGTGAGCAACGGTTCCGGACCATCGCTGATTATACCTACGACTGGGAATACTGGATCGGGCCTGACGGCCGCTTGATTTACGTTTCACCCTCATGTGAGCGTGTGACCGGCTACGCGCCCGAGGAATTCACCAACCAGCCCCCGCTGATGCAAGAGATTATTCACCCTGAAGACGCCGCCATGGTTGAAAAATGCGAGCGGGAAGCCGATGAATCAGATGCACCGCATTTGATCGATTTTCGGATCATCACAAAGCTGGGCGAGGTGCGTTGGCTCAACCACATCTGCCGTCCGGTATATGACGCGGACCGTCGCTTTCTGGGAAAACGGGGCAGCAATCGCGACATAACCGTGCAGAAGCGGCTGCAAAAAGAGAGCATTGAGGCCCACAGGCTGGCCGCCATCGCCACCCTCGCAGGCGGCGTGGCCCACCAGTTCAACAATGCGCTTTCAGTCATAACAGGCAACCTTGAACTCTTGGCGGAAGATGCGGCCGACAATGAAACACTGATGGATTATACGGCCGACATGAAGGCCGCCGCTGATCGAATGACAGGGCTGACAACCCAGCTTCTGGCCTATGCCAGAGGCGGGCGGTACCAGGCGGCCCCGGTGATGTTGCGCGGTTTTATCACCGATGCGATCGCCATCATCAACATTCAAAAGAGGTCCGGGATCGCCATCGAGACGGATTTTCCCGACGAGGATTTCATGGTCAACGCGGATCAGCCCCAGCTGCAGATGCTGCTCTCAGCCATCCTGAACAATGCCATGGAGGCCGTCGACGATAGAGGTCGAATCAGGATCATGCTGCGCGGGATTGAGAGCGATGATGATATGGAAGATAAGGCGCCCGATCTGAAAGCAGGACCGCATGTGTGCCTGACGATCGCCGATGACGGCGTGGGGATGGATGAAGAGACCCGCAACCAGCTATTCGAGCCCTTTTTCACCACCAAGTTCGAAGGGCGCGGTCTGGGGATGGCGGCCGCATACGGTATTGTCCAGAACCACAACGGCGCCATAACGGTCGAATCCGAACCGGGGAAGGGGACGCGTGTGTCCATCTACCTGCCCCTGATAGAGCAGCCGGCCGATGAAAAACAGAAAGCCGCGGTGCAAAAGGATGCAGGCCCGGGCCAAGGCACCATACTCTTGATCGAAGATGAGGAAGGTGTGATGCGGGTGTGCGGAACCATGCTGAAGCGTTCCGGCTACAGGGTCCTCGAGGCACGCACTGCATCAGCGGCCGTCGGCATTGTCCAAACCTGGGATGGTCACATCGATCTGGCCCTGCTGGATGTGTTGATGCCTGACATGAAAGGCGATGAACTTTATCCCAGACTCAAGGAGCACCGGCCCGGGATGAAGGTCCTCGTCTGCAGCGGCTTTTCCATGGAGGGGCCGGCCCGCAGGATCATGGGTGCAGGGGCGGAGGCCTTCATTCAAAAGCCGTTCACAAAACAGGATCTGTTAGACAAGATCCATGAAGTCTTGGAGCGCTTGGCATAAACTTTCTTGCCCCCAACTCACAACTTCCCACAAAACGGCGTCTTGCGAACCCGCCATCCCTATTCTCCAAATACTCGCATTGGGGATGTCTCCATCTTCAGAGAGGAGGGGCGAAGCTTTCAGTCGTAACGGTTCACGTTGTCCCTGGTAACCAGTTCATTCCGGACACCGGCAGCCTTTGGTACCGGCCGGCCGGCGACGGCGCAGGCGGCGAAGGACAGGACCATCCGTGCGACATCGGCCCGGGAAAAGGCCACGCTCGCGTGGATCAGTCCTTCTCTTTACCGGAATTTGAAATCATGCTTCAAAGTCCTCTCTCTATCGACGCAGGGCTCTGCGAAGCAGGCTTTTCGTCCATGAAGCGGCTGACCGCCGCCTCGTCCGCTTTCAGGCGCGGCCCAGGCTGGGTGCATTTGACAGCCGCGCATGCGCAGGCAAACGCCATGGCATCCTGTTCCGGCTTCTTTTTGTGGAAAAAGGCGTGGATCAGGCCCGCGGCAAAGGCATCGCCCGCTCCTGTGGAATCCACGGCATCGACCCGGTAGCCGGGGGACAACACGACCTCCTGATCGCGGACCCACAGCGCCCCTTTGTCCCCCAGGGTCACGATGATGCCCTGTGCGGGCCGGTGCCGGAGGTAGACGGCCCTGGCCGCGCTTTTCGGGTCGGCTTGCCCGGAAAGGTTCAGCAGGCCGTCCTCAAAGGAGACGAAGATATCGGACAGAGAGATCATCTCTTCCAGCTGTTCCCGGGTCGTTCCGCAGAGGCTCATGAAGTCCGGCGCCACCTCCAGGTCAAAGACCACGGGAATCCCTCTCTCCCTGGAGGCCCGCGCCAGTTTCAGGGCCGGTGCCGGAGGAAAGAGGTCTGTGTAGAAAGTTTTCACACCATCCAGCATCCGTGCGTGCACCTCGGATTCCTCGAGGGAGAGCAGGGAGTCACCCATGTGGACAAAGATCGCCTTTTTCCCGTTTTTGCCCACTGTGATAAAGGTGTGAAGACTGGCCCCGCCTTTTCGGGTCAGCACGTACCGCGCGTCCACGCTGCTTCGGATGAGGTCTTCGACAAAGCGGCGCCCGTAGTGATCATCCCCCATCTTCGCCACAAGCCCCGCACGGGTTCCCAGGCCGCTCAAGGCGGCCATGACATTGGCACAGCTCCCTCCCGGGACATGGGATTCCCGGTGCACAAATGCGAATCCGTCCTCCTTCGGCAGGTCCTCGCAGTTGAGCACCACGTCCATGGCAGCGGTGCCCAACCCAAGCACATCAATGTTCCTCATGTCTGTCATCGCGAAACTCCGTGTCTTCAATTTTTCATCACCGGCCGGTAAACGTCCCGTATGTCCTGGCCGCCTGCATCATGGCGCGGATGTTTTCAGGCGGGGTTTCAACCGGAACGGAGCAGCCGGCGCTCAGGACGAAACCTTTGGGCGAATCATGGGCCTGGCGGATGCATTCCCTCGCGGCAGCCATGACGTCGAGAGGGGTACCCCGAAGCAAAACACGGACCGGGGATACGTTCCCCGCAAGGCCCAACACATGGCCGACCTGCTTCCTGGCTTCAAGGAGATCCACGCGTTCATCCACCTTGAATGATTTGATCCCGGCCTCTGCAATGTCCTCGAGTATGGGAAGGGTGTCACCGCAGATGTGAAGGGAAGGTCCGGACCCTGTCTCAGCGCGGACCTCGTCTGAGATGGTTTTGAGACAGGGTTTGACAAAGGTCCTGAAGAGATCCCGGCCGATCAGGTCGGCGGCTGCCATGGGATCCCCCATGCTGCAGGAAAAACCCCTTCTGCGGGCCGCCCGCATGTACAGGAGGATGTTTTCGACCGCGAACTCCATGAGCCCGTGCACGAATTCCGGGGCCGCCGTCAGGTCCATCATGAACTCTTCGGGTCCACGCAGGAGGGCCGCGGTGGTGAGAGGGCCGCTGATCCCGGTTCCAATGGGAACCTTGCCGCCGATCCGGTCTCGGAGGATTTCCAGAGCTTCCAGGTAGAGGGGCAGGCGGCCGTCCTTTTCCGGGTTTGCCGGTTCAAGGGAAAACCCCTCTTCTGGTTTCCCGATGACCGGCCGGGCCGGCTGTGGTCTTTCTGATTCAGAATACAGGAGCTCCACTCCCAGGGCCTCTGCCAGCCCGAAGAGATCCGGACCCAGGGAAACGCCGTCCTGACCGTAAACCTCGTAGGCCCTGGCCTGGGCCTCCGCCATGAGACGGGAGGAGTGGAGGTACTCATAGACCGGGACGCCCGTGAGGAACGCGGCGTGCTCGCCCAGATGAGAAACGCACTGGATGCGGTCCACACCCTTGCCCTCTCTGAACGCGGCTGCCCTTTCAAGCGGGGTCATCTGGTCATCCCCAGTCATCCCTTCCCCACGAACATTCGCTGTGCAAGGCTTTTCGGCGTGAGATCCACGGTGTGCCCGCACCAGATGCTCTCCCCTTTTTTCAGGACCAGCACTCGGTCGGCCACCTCGAAGATCTCGGGTAGGTTGTGGGTCACCACAATGACTGAACAGCCCTGGGCTTTGAGCTTTCGGACCATCTCCAGAACCCTGTTCTGCTCCCATGCCGCCATGCTGGCCGTGGGCTCATCCAGGAGAACAATTCGGGGTTGAAACAGCAGGCAGCGGCTGATGGCCACGGCCTGCTGTTCGCCCCCGGAGAGGGTGCGAATCGGCTGGTTCATATCCGAAAGGTCAATCCCGAGTTCCCTGAGGGTACGGCCGGCCTGAGCCTTCATGCACGATTTGTCCAGGAAAGGGAAAAGCCGTTTTCGGAGGGCATGGGTTCGGTACCGGCCGAGAAACATATTCTCCCAGATACTCATGTTGCCGCAAAGGCACAGATCCTGATACACCATTTCAATGCCCAGGGCCCTTGCGTGACGAGGGCTGGGAATCTGGACCGGTTTTCCATCCATGATCATGGTCCCCTGGTCCATGGGCAGGACTCCTGCCAGCACTTTGAGCAGGGTGGATTTGCCGGCCCCATTGTCACCGACGAGCCCAAGGATTTCACCTCTTTGCAGGGTCATGTCCGCATTGTTCAGGGCTTTTTTACTGTCAAAGCTTTTTTGTATGTTCTTCATCTCAACGAGGATCGTGTTCATGCCCCGTCCGTCCGTCTAGGAATCGGCCCCTCGGCGGGAACATGTCTCCCGCCGAGGGTCCCGACTATTTCCAGTCTTCGAGGTTGTCGATGTTTTCCCGGGTCGCCAGCACACTGACCACGTGAAGATCGGGAGGGACATTGATTCCTTGAGCCGCGGCAATGGCCGCCCGTGCGCAGATCTCACCGATGACGAACGGGCTGAAAGCCACGGAACCAGCCAGCCTGCCTTCCCTGATGGCCTCCTTGCCCTGGCTGATGAGATCAATGCCCACCACCATGACCTGTCCTCTTTTCCCGGCCGATTCAACGGCCTCCACTGCCGCGAGAGCCATGGTGTCGTTGGCGCACATGATGCCCTTGAGATCCGGGTGGGCCTGGAGGAGGTTGGTGGCGACACTGTATGCCTTGGCTCGATCCCAGTTGCCCGGCTGCACAGAGACCAGTTCTATTCCCTTTGCCGCCTCGAAGGCATCCCTTGCCCCGTCCCGCCGGGCCTCGGACTGGGGCGCCCCGGGCAGGCCCTCGATGATGGCTACCTTTCCGCCGCCTTTTTTGGTGAGTTCCCGGACGATGTATTTCGCGCCCACCTTGCCCTGTGCATAGAAATCCACCAGCCCTATGACGATGGGTTTCGCGCCGGCTTCCAAAGCCGCCTCGAGGTCCACCCGGTTGTCCGTCACGATTGGGATTCCCTTGCGGGTGGCTTTCACCAGACCCGGAATGAGATTCTGCGCGGTGATGGTATGGCCCACCAGCGCGTCATAATCCTTGGCAACCATGTTTTCAAAGATGTTCAACTGGGCGGTGACACTGTTTTCCTGGGGGGCTGCCTGGACATCGATCGTCACCTCGAATTCTTGAGCTGTGTGGTCATATCCTTCTTTCATGGACACCCAGAACGGGTTAGCCAGAGTGATGAGAACCGCACCGATTTTGAGGGGCTTGTCCGGTTTGGGCACGGGGCCGAGCTTTGCAAATGTCTCCTGCCTCGCCTTTTCCCAGGGGGAGGGCTCGGCCCATGCTGCCCCGGAAATCAAAAAAAGGCCTGCAAGAACAAGGATCACGTGGGACGACAGGTTGAGATTCAATTTTTTTTCAGCTTTTTCCATTTCATAACCTCCGTTAGCACATTTATTTATCGTCTCCTGGCCCTGTCCGCCAGGACGGCCAGCATGAACACCATGCCGATAACCAGCTGCTGATAGTAGGAAGGCACATTGATGAGGGTGAGGCCGTTGGCAAGTGTGCCGATGATGAGGGCGCCCATGAGGGTCCCCGCAACGCTGGCCTCCCCGCCTGAAAAGCTGGTGCCTCCCATGACCACCGCGGCAATGGCCTCCAGTTCGATGCCCAGGCCGGCGATGGCCTCGGCTGTATTCAACCGAGCCGTCACCACCAGGGAGGCCAGGGCCGACGCTGTTCCACAGAGGGCGTAGACGCCGACGATGGTTCCCGAGACCGGCACGCCCATGCGAAAGGCGCCTTCGCGGTTGTCGCCCAGGGCTCGGGCATGGGCTCCGAACCTAGTCCACATGATGAGGAGGTAACCTGCAACCACCAGGGCAAGGGCCATGATGACGCAAATGGGAGCAGGTCCCCAGAAACCCGCTCCCAGCATTCTGAAGCTCATGGGCATGCCGTATATGGGCCTGGCTTCCGTGAAGATGAGGGCCAGGGCCCTGTAAATGCCCGCCGACCCCAGGGTGACGATAAAGGGGGAGAGTCCCAGTCTGGCAACGCCCAGGCCGTTCAGGGCCCCCATGAGAGCTCCGGAGGCAAGCCCCAGCGTCATGGCTATGACTACCGCCATTCCCGTCTTCATGAGCCAGGCGGTGAAGATGCCGCTCAACGCGAGAATGGATCCAACCGAGAGGTCGATGCCCTCCGTTGCGATGACCATGGTCATTCCCACGGCCACCATGATGTGCACCGCACTCTGGACGAGGATATTCGTGAGGTTTTCCCAAGTCAGGAAGTGGGGGGAGAGGACACTGAAAAAGGCTCCCATGACCAGGAGAAAGACCAGGAGCCCTGGTCGCTGAAAACGTTCTATTCGCAGTTTCTTGTCAGACATCTACAATAGGGTTCCTGCTTTGTACTCTCAAGTGGATTGGAAGGCGAGCCCACTGGACCCAGCTTTTTCGAGCCAACCGGTGCCGGCCACGGCCCGTACTGCCGAGACGGCCCGGGGCAATCGGCGGTTTCAGAAATTAGGCCGGGTTATTCGATATGTCAAATAGGAACTTCCGAATGCTAAGGCATCGCACAAAGGGGATCCCGATAGGGTTGCAGGATTTCGAAAAGTCTTGTTGCGTTTCCAATAAGGGTCTTGCCTTTCTGTAGTTGATATATTATATATAATAAACCTTAAATTGATGTTTTATTTGTTTTCTATATTCAAATACTATTGAATAAGTGTGCAATAGAATGATTCATTTTTCAAAGAGCAATTCCTTTGACAACCGGTTCCTCGCAAGGAGAATGTGGTGAAATCAAGAAAGCAGCTTCAATTTGTCCTCATCACCCTCTGTTTCCCTTTTTCACTATTTTTCAACATCGCCTATGCCGCCCAGTTCAGCGCTGATCTCGTCATCACATCACCACAGGCGGAGTATGTTTACGCGCTGAAAGCCGCCGGCGACAGGATACGGCTCGAAAAGATCAAAGGCCCCATGACCGTCCCTCCCTTCCCGACCATATACGACAGGAGCTCCAGGGTCACATGGGGGCTCAACACGCAGGCCCGGCAATATGTGGAGGAAAAGGATCCAGCCAGGACCATCTTGATGAACCCCATTGTGGGATGGGAGTTCATGCGAAAGGACCTGAAGGCGACACCGGCCGGGTCCGAGACGGTGGAAGGGTATCCGTGCAGGGTCGTCGACTACCGGAGGCCCGGGGATTCCCGGGTGTCCCACCGGGTCTGGCACTCGGACGAACTCGGATTCGACCTCAAGGAAGAGGCCTATGCGATGAACGGCACCGCCACCATGGCACTGAGAAACATCAAACAGGGGCCTCTGGATGCCGAGGACTTCGAGATACCACCGGGGTACACCCTGGCAGGGGGCACCGCAGGCTCGGCTGCCTCCGCGGGCAGACCTTCCAGGACGCGTGGGGGCAACATCCTGCTGATCCTGGATGCCTCCGGCTCCATGTGGGGGCAGGTGGAGGGCCGATGCAAAATCGAGATTGCCAAGGAGGTCCTTTCAGATCTTATCAGGGACCTCCCCGACGATTCGGTGGTCGGCCTCACGGCATACGGGCACCGGAGGAAGGGGGACTGCGGGGACGTCGAAGAGCTCGTCCCCCTCGGGGTCATAGACAAGGACCGCCTCATCAAGACAGTTCACGGGCTCAAGCCGAAAGGGAAGACCCCCATCACACTGTCCGTGAGGATGGCGGCGGAGAAAATCAGGCACCTCGAGGAGGAAACCACGATCATTCTCGTCTCGGACGGTGAGGAGACATGTGAGGGCGACCCATGCGCCCTGGTGCGCGAGCTCAAGGAGGCAGGCATCCATTTTGTGATGCATGTCATCGGTTTTGACGTGACCGAAAAAGAACGCGTCCAGCTCCAGTGCATGGCGGATGCCGGCGGCGGCAGGTATTACACGGCCAACTCGGCTCATGAGTTTCAGACGGCGGCAAGGGAGGTTGTCCGCGAGAAAACCGTTGAAAAGGGTTTCCTTCGCTTGACCGCCCTGCGGGGGGACACACCCTTTCGAGCAGCGGTCGAGGTGAGGGCGGCCGGAGAAAGCACGGTGATCAAGGGCGGGGTGACCGGAACCGACCCGGAAAGACCGGGCGCATCCATTGTGCCGGGGGTGTACGATCTTCGTTTTCAGGACGTCGAAATGCCCGATCACCCCGACGTGTGGATCCGGGGCGTGGAAGTCAAGGCGGGCGAGACCGTGGAGCGCACGGCCGTTTTCCCGGAGGTTGGAATTCTTCACGTGAAGGCTATACGGGAGAGCGCGCCGGCGAAGGTGTATTTCAAGCTCTATCAGCAGGAGGACGACAAGTACCTCGGGGACGGCTGGACGCGGGAGGACGGGACGCCCGCGGAGTTCGAGCTCGAGCCCGGGACCTACAAGATCAGGTTTCAGGACCAGAGCGTGAGGCAGCGCCCCGAGGTCTGGGTCGAGAATGTGGTGGTCCATGCGAGCGAGACCGTGGAGCGGACGGGGGTCTTTGGCCGGGGCGGGATCCTCCACGTCAAGGCGATCCGGGAAGGTGTACCGGCGAAAGCCTATTTCAAGCTCTATCAGCAGGAGGACGACAAGTACCTCGGGGACGGTTGGACGCGGGAGGACGGGACGCCCGCGGAGTTCAAGCTTGCGCCCGGGACCTACAAGATCAGGTTTCAGGACCAGAGCGTGAGGCAGCGTCCCGAGGTCTGGGTCGAGAATGTGGTGGTCAAGGCGGATGAGACCGTGGAGCGCTTTGCGACCCTGCAAAAGGGAGGTGTTCTCAGGGTCACCGCCACCCTGAACGGCGAGCCCCACAAAACCTATATCAAGGTCTATCAACAAGAGGATGACAAGTACCTTGGAGACGGCTGGACCCAGGCAGGCGGCAAGGTCCCTGCGTTTCATCTGCTCCCCGGGAAATATTACGTGACGTTCAAAGACCCGGAAACCAAGACAGAGCAGGTGCTGGGGGACTTGAGCGTGGAGCCTGGTAAGGCCGTTACCGCCAATGCCGCGTTTCCCGTGGAAGAAAAGCCGCCGGCTCGGGGGGAAAACCCCGTCCCGGCCCCAACCCCCGGCCAGGGCGGGGACGCCGACAATGAGCCCCTTTCGACGAGTTCGAGACAGGCCGGCGGAAAAGACCTCGAGTAACGTGGAAAAATGGTCACAGGCGTGGGGGCACAGGAGTTCCTCGCCGCGCTCAAGGCCCAGGTTCCGGCCCTCGGCCAGGGATTCCCCTGAGCAGAGCGTCTGGGTCCCCCTGGTCCGGGTGGACTGAGACTGGTCCGTGGAGGTCGAGCGGGTCGTCGGGTGGATACAGAACGTCCCGTGCGGCGAGGCTTACAGGATAAACGACCGGTCGTCCCCTTCGGACTCGGGCTGCCTGGAGACCAAAGACCCGGCCTATCCCCATTGGGAATGCAACGTCGTCGACAACGACTGACCTCTCGCGCGATGCACTCTCCAGCCGGCACGTGCGGGTGGTAAGCCTCAGGGCTTGTTTCCGGCCCGGGGTGTTCGACAGGTCAGTCGCAGCTGCCTATCCGCCGCCCCTTGATCTTGTTTTTCACCTCCATGCCGGCGCCGCTGATGACCATGTGCATGGAGCCTTCCATGCGATCGCCGCTGTAGGTGACCCGCCCCGTGCCCTCCATCCGGCCGTTCTGACCGGAGCAGACGATTTTCCAGCTTACGGTGTCGCCGGAGATCTTGACGTCCGAAACCCGGCATTCCTTGTTTGCCTCCTCGCTCTGGGGCACGAAATCGTCGGCCGTCAAACACTGCGTGTGGGTTACAGGCGGGACCTTCATGGGCATGCCGACCATTTCGGTCTCAGTGGTGATTTCCCATTTCCCGGGATTCAGGTCCGGCCGGGCTGTCGCCGTCCAGGGAGCGCCGATTATCGAAAGAACCAGAGTGACATACAGAAGCCTTTTCAACATTGTTCCTCCTCTATTTTCAGGTTCCAGAGTCATTGACGGTTTCTCTTTTCACACCACCTGTTTCAAGTCATCCTGTTCGGCCTTTTTTGAATGCCGACACCGTGACGGCGCCCGCCAGGAAAAGGCAGGCGACCGCGCCGCCGAGGAGCCCGTAGACATTCCCCGGCAAGCCGGTTTCCAGCAGAGAGTTGCCTGGATTGTCAGGCTCGTAGCGCACGGAGACTTCGCCTCCCACGGGATAGTTCCTGAGTCTGTCCCGGGCCCGGCCCAGGCTCTTGAAATACAGCTCCGATGCTGAAATACGTGTGCCGGTGTAGGACTTTCCATTGACTTTATAGGCATACCTCACCGAAGGCAGATACTCGCTGCCGGTCTTTGCCTTTCGGGGCTGGGCGTGGGAGTACGTGATCCGGCCTTTGACCGCGGGCCACCCCACGCTTTCCGTTCCGGTCTTGTATTTGTAGAGCCCGAAGCCGCCGAGCAGCAGTCCAAAACTATTTTTTTTTGTTATTCTGTCAATCAAAAAAGGCATGTCTTCAACCGCTTGTGTCGAAGGGTTTTCCTGACTTTTGTTCTCACACTCGTTATCGTTTTTTAGTATAGTGCCTATCCGTGCACCAGCCCGCCCCCTCGGCCTTCGCAATTTTTCAGCCGGTCGGGAGTCCTCAGCACCCCCACGCGGCGAAGGCCGGGGTCCATGACTTTTTGTTCGCGAAGGCCGCTGGAAGCCGGCTATCGCCGGGAGCACGATGGACGGGGCTTGACCCGGGAAAATATCCATGGAGACAAATCTCTCTTCGTAGGAGTGGGAGGGGGCTGTTCGATCCAATGAAACGACAGGGAGGTTGACGTGCGGGACATGAAAGAGATGCTTGGTATCGAAGAGGCGCTGAAGCTGACGCTTGAGAGCATCGAGCGAAAGGGCGAGGAAACCATCGCGCTGGCCGATGCGGGGGGCAGGGTGGCCGCACGGTCCCTGGCCGCCTTCGTGGACTCCCCCTCGGTGGACGCATCCCTCAAGGACGGCTACGCCGTTTTGTCAAAGGAGGTGGAAAAGGCGTCCCCCGATCATCCCGTGCGCCTGAAGGTCATCGGGGTCACCGCGGCCGGCGGGGAGAGCAGCCTTCGAATATTCCCGGGGACAACCGTCAGGATCCTGACCGGTGCGAGGATACCGGACAACGCGGACGCCGTGTTGTCCGAGGAGTTCGCGGTCCGCGAGGGGGACTGGATCGAGGCCTTCAATGTGGCGGAACCGGGACGCAACGTCCTTGGCCGGGGGAGTGATGTGTGCGCAGGGAGGGAGGTTGTCGCAGGGGGCACTGTGTTGACTCCTGGTCTCGTGGGGCTCCTGGCGGCCGCGGGATACAGTGTGGTGCCTGTCTGCGAAAGGCCCAGTGTCGCGATCGTGGCCACGGGAGACGAAGTCGTGCTTCCAGGAAAACCTTTGCCGGAAGGGAAGCTTTACGCAAGCAACCTGGCCACCCTGGACGCCTGGTGCAAGAGATACAACATGGTCAGCCGAATGGCGGCGGTTCCGGATCGTGCCGATGCGATCGAATCCGCGCTGGACCGGGCCCTTGCCGAATCGGACGCCGTGATCACGAGCGGCGGTGCCTGGACCGGTGACAGGGACATGGTCGCGGGTATTCTCAGGCGGATGGGTTGGAGAGAGGTCTTTCACCGAATCAGGATCGGGCCGGGAAAGGCCGTCGGCTTCGGGCTCGCCGGGAGGAAACCGGTTTTCCTGCTGCCTGGCGGACCCCCCTCCAACCTGACGGCTTTTCTGCAGATCGCCCTGCCGGGCCTGTTGAAGCTGTCCGGACGCACGGAGGTCGGCCTGCCAACGGTGGTCGTGCGAATGGCTGAGGAAGTGCACGGACGAAGCGTCGACTGGACACAGTACCTGTTCGGCCGTATCGAGCGCCGGGAATCGGAGCTCTTGTTTCATCCCCTGCGATCGTCCAGCAGGCTCAGGTCCATGGCCGAAGCAGAGGCCGTTGCGGCCATCCCCGAAGGGGAAAAATGGATAGCAAAGGGGGCCCTTGTCAGGGCACAGTGGCTGCTGTGAACCGGATATTTCCACTCGAGGCACCCACATCATCCTTATGAAGGCCCTCGCGCCGTCATGCCGGCCCTCGCCGGGATCCAACGGGCCTTGAGGGAGGGACGGGGGCACGCTCCTGCGTCTCTCCCTGCGCCGAGGCGACACCCACGGATGCCTTCCCCGGGAATTCAAGGATTTACTCCGAGTTAACCGTTATGTCATCACTGACATAAGTTCCCATAATAATTTGATTTTTCCTTGACACACAGTTACGATGTAGCTAGATTGTAACCATGTCGTATCGGTGCATCCCGCTTGTAATCGACGGACGAAGAGCCTTTTTCTAGCTGAGAAAAAGGCTCGCCCGTGTCCGGAAGGAAATAAACAGTGACCGACCACCGTACACTGGAAAGGGAAGAAGATGAGGTACGCAGAAACAGGATATAACTTAGAAATCGACCTGACCCGGGGAAACATAGAGAGGGTGGAGACCGACCTGAGAGAGACGGAACTCTACCTGGGCGGTCTGGGGACCAACGCAAAGATTCTGTGGGACCGGGTTCCCCCGGAGGTGGAGCCTTTTTCCCCCGACAACCTCCTGATTTTCGCCGCGGGCCTCCTGTGCGGCACCCCCGCAACCGGGTGCAACCGCACCATCGTCTCCACGATTTCACCGCAGACCCGGCTCATGGCCTTTTCGATGATGGGAGGTTTCTGGGCGCCCGAGCTCAAGTTCGCCGGGTATGACAAGGTGATTCTCAGGGGCAAGGCCCCGGACCTCGTCTACATCTGGATCAACAACGACAAGGTGGAGATCCGCGACGCAACCCACCTGCGGGGCAAGGGGGCCGTGGAAACCCAGGAGCTCATCCAGAAGGAGTTGAAGCAGCCGTACGCCCAGGTGGCGGCAATCGGTCTCGCCGGTGAAAACAGGGTCTTCTTCTCCTCCATCGAACAGGGACGGTCGAGCTGCAGCCGGGCGGGCATCGGCGCCGTCATGGGCGACAAGAACGTCAAGGCGATCGCCGTCCGCGGAACCAAGGACGTCAACGTGGCCCGGCCCGCCGAGTTCATCGAACTCTGCAACGAGGTCCTCGAGTACATCCAGTGGAGGAACGAGAGACCGATCCCCAATTACATGCCCATCCTGGCCGGGCTTGGGTCCCCCCAGGAGATGAAGCATCATGACGAAAAGTGGCACACCGAGAATTTTTCCTGGGGCAACTCACGCGTCCGCAGAAAGAACTTCTGGAACGAGGACATCGCAGAGGACTGGAAAGAAACGATGGAGGGCATGCAGACGCGTCTCATCAGCTGCTTCAACTGCCCCATGACGTGCGGCGCGACGATCACGCCGCCGGACCGCCCGACTTACATGATGAAGTGCTTCTCGAAGCTCACGTACACCATGGCGGCCTTTTCCGACCTGCAGTTCGGCCTGGGGATCGCCCAGAGCGCCACCGAGTACGGGGTGGACGGGTTCACGGCCCCTCAGGTCATGGCCTTCGCCCTGGAGCTTCTGGATGCCGGCATCCTGACGGACGACGACTTCCCGGGCATGCCCGAAGACAATGAAGGCCGCTTCTACTGGCTCCTGGACCATATCGTCCGGCGCGAGGGCATAGGGGACATCCTGGCCGACGGCACCTACTGGGCGGCACGCAGGATCGGCAAGGGCGCGGAGGAGTTCGACCACAACACCATCAAGAAACACGAGCAGCTCCCTCTCAAGCTGAGCATGCTGAACCCCATCTATTTTCTCATGTACGCCACGGGGGAAAAGATCAACATCACGCAGATCGAGGGGAATTTCCCGCAGGGGCCTTTCGTCACCAGGGAGGAGCGCGAGGAGTTTGTCAAGGACTGGTTCCAGGTCCCGGATGAGAAGTTCAAGCAGTATCTGCTGGATTGGGAGCCCCGCGGGGAAAACTCCATGCCCTACTACCCGACCCCCGAGATGTGCTGCGACATCGTCCACTGGCAGGAGATGATGCACTACATCGACGACGCCCTCGGCATGTGCGCGGGCCTCTCCTCCTTCCCCATCAAGCCGCCCTATCACATCCACAATTTTCCGAAGTTCATTTCCTCGGGCGCGGGGATCGACATGGACGAGGAGAAGCTCCAGATGGCCGCCAAGCGGTACAGGACGCTTGTCAGGGCCAACAACATCCGCAGGGGCATGCGGAGGAAGGATGAAAAGCCTCCGCAGAATCACTGGAAAAAGCGATTCCCGGAGCTCGAGGAGGAGCTCCTGGACACCTACTACACATTCAAAGGCTGGAACAAGGAGGGGATCCCCACCAGGGAGTCCCTGCACGAGCTGGGTCTGGATTACGTCTATGAAGACTTCGAAAAGAGAGGGATCTATTCGGAGAACGGGGATGCACCTTCCGAAGGGTCCTCGGCGGACAAGGAGGTGTAGCCATGGGCGAGAACAATAAGAAAACCATAAAGACCATCAAAATAAACGCCGACCTGTGCAACGGCTGCCGGGCGTGCGAGGTCATCTGCTCCGCCTTCCACTCCACGCCCAAATACAGCGGCAACAATCCCGCGCGCTCCCGAATCCGGGTCGTTCGAGAACCCATCAAGGACATCTACGTGCCCGTCTACGCCGGGGAGTACGCCCCGGCCGAGTGCATGGGCCGGGACAAGTACGTCATCGACGGCAAGGAGTACGAGGAGTGCGCTTTCTGCCGGGCGTCCTGCCCGTCCAGGGACCTCTTCAAGGAGCCCGACTCGGGGCTTCCGCTCAAGTGCGACATGTGCGAGGGGGAGGACGAACCCCTGTGTGTCAAGTGGTGCATCACGGACGCCCTCACCTACGAGGAGCGTGAAGAGGAAGCCGAAGAGCAGGTGGAGCAGGAGGATCTGGAGATCGGCCTGGAGTCCCTGGTGGACAAGTACGGGATGGACAAGATCATGGACGCCGTCGCCCGGCTGTCCGTGAAGGAATAGAACCGACAAGGCGAAAGAGGATCAGGAGAGACGGTGGAGACTGTAGCCCCCTACAAAGAGATTATCGACGTCATCAAGGACAGCGGCGGGGACCTCTTCAAGAGGTGCTTCCAGTGCGGTCTGTGCGACGTGGTGTGCCCGTGGAACAGGGTGAGGACCTTCAGCATGCGAAAGCTCGTGCGGGAGGCCACGTTCGGGCTGACGGACATCGAGAGCGAGGACATGTGGCTGTGCACCACGTGCGGGAGGTGCCCGCAGCACTGCCCGCGGGACGTGAGGCAGATCGAGTCCGGGGTGGCCCTGCGGAGGATCGCGACGGAGTACGGGGTGTTTCCCAAGCCCGTGCTGCCCGTGAAGACGGTGGCCGGGAGCCTTGCGGGCGAGGGCAACCCCCTGAGCGAAAAAAGGGAGAACAGGGCCGCCTGGGCCGAGGGGCTCTCGGTCCCCGAGTTCACCGAGGGGATGGAGGTCCTGTACTTCCCGGGTTGCTACCTGTGCTACGACCCGAGGCTCAAGAAGGTCGCCCGCGCCACGGCGGGGATTCTGCAGAAGGCCGGGGTGGATTTCGGGATCCTTGGGGACAGGGAGAACTGCTGCGGGGAGAGCATTCGAAAGACGGGCGACGAGGAGCTGTTCAAGCGCCTGGCCCGGGAGAACATCAAGGCCTTCGTGGACGCGGGGGTGAAGAAGATCCTGGTGTCTTCGCCGCACTGCTACCACACGTTCAAAAACGAGTACCCGGAGTTCCGGGTGGACTTCGAGATCATCCACGTTTCGCAGTTCCTGCGGGATCTTCTCCGGGAGGGGAAGCTCGAGCTTTCCGGGGAGTATGCGAGGAAGGTGACCTGGCACGACCCGTGCTACCTGGGCCGTCACAACGGGGTCTATGACGAGCCGCGGGAGGTTTTGAGGCGTGTGCCGGGCCTGGAGCTGGCCGAGCTTCCGGAGTCGCGGGAGGACAGCCTGTGCTGCGGCGGGGGCGGGGGCAGGATATGGATGGAGACGCCCAAGGGGGAGCGGTTCTGCGACATCCGCGTGGAGCAGGCCATGGGGGCCGGCGCGCAGGTGCTGGTGACCGCGTGCCCGTACTGCATCTCCAATTTCGAGGACAGCAAGCTGACCCTGGACGTGGTGGACGACATCGAAATAAGGGACATTACGGAGGTCATCGCGGAAGCGATGTAGGGGTC
>Ga0272443_10000837_pt1 | contig 51085 bp, 37 predicted proteins | sample SSMAcet12_FD_193581 | JGI IMG/M metagenome (GOLD analysis project Ga0272443, IMG submission 193581) | Marine sediment archaeal communities from Little Sippewissett salt marsh, Falmouth, MA, United States - SSM-Acet-12 | ecosystem: Environmental > Aquatic > Marine > Wetlands > Sediment ...
CAGAAGTGCCTTCAGTTGCCTCTCGGTAATGTGCCCATCCATTGACCTTCTCCTTGTTCTCTAAACTATTGGAGAACAAAGACTAACGCAACAAGAAGCAGCGCGCCAGGATATTTTCACAGACACCCTGTCAGGGGGGGGCATGACGGGGACCGGGAACCGGGCACGAGGCCGCCGGAGTGTGATTTCGTTTCCCAACGGTGCCGTGCCCATTCCGGGAGGCTGCGGGGAAACGACAAAAGGGCGGGGCAACTGAATGTTGCCCCGCCCTCGCTGCTACACTCTGTTCGTCGAAGGGCACGGATGCCCCCGGCGTTTAGAGCGGCTTATGTCTGGGCAGTGTCTGCCCGGCCGCTCCGAGAACTTCTTCCGCAGACAACGCGCGGTTGTAGAGATGCAGGTCGTCGATCAGCCCGTCGAAGTAGTTGCCGGGCCACCCATACTGGCCGATCTGGAATGGGTTTGTGTCCGTCGTATCGATGGTCTTTTCCCAATCGACGATGAGTACGCCGTTGGCGTAGATCTTCGTGTTGGTGCCGTCATGGACATGGGCGAAGTGGACCCACTTGTCAGCGGTATCGTAGCTGAAGTCCAAATCCCCACCCCAGTACTGGATGCGCCAGCGATTCTCGATACTGTCGAGGGTTCGCAGGCAGAAATCCTGTGCGGTCGTGCGGGCGCCAACGTCGTAGATGCCACCGTTGGCGAAGCCGCGGGTGTAGACCCACACCGTGATGGTCCGGGGAGCGTTGCCGGCGATGCCAAGATCCGAGGCGACCTTGCCGGTAGAGACAAAGTCGTCGGTGCCATCGCAATCCAAGGCGCTGCCATCGACACCGGCGCCGAACTGCACGCCGCCCTCGAGCGTTCCGTTGTTACCGTTGCCCGAGCTGTCGTCGGCATTGCCGTCCAGCTTGTACTGGGCGACGAGCCCCGCAGCATCCGGCTCGACCGGTGTGATGTACTCGGGTTTCTTCGGATACAGCCGGACGTCGTCGATGAACAGGAGGCCGTCTGCGCTAGCGCCTTCGATGCCGATCGTCAACGAGGTGACATTGCTCACGTTGCCGGCGGCGGACAGGTCGATGTTCCACGGTTGCCAGGCCGGGCGAGCGAGATCCGCGGCGTCGCCGTCGTAGGCGATCTTGGTGCCGTTGATCTTGACGTAAAGCTGTCCGCCCGTGTTGTCGGCGTTGCCATAGAAGTACAGCGACAGGCTTTGGATGCCGCTGACGGTCCAGTTCTGGTTCAGGGCCAGAGTGGCTTCCGAGGTGGAAGCATTGCTGTTGTCGTAGTACAAAGGCATGGACTGGCTGCCACTGTTGACGGTGTCCTGTTCGGCAAACGGGCTCTCGAAATACCCGACCGTCGAACCGGTGTCGTTGACCCAACCGTCTTCCCAGCTTTCGTAGATCCGGCTGCCTTCATCGTCGGTGTAGCTCTCGAAATCGTCGACGACGATGAACTCTTGCGTCATGAAGCTCCAGACCTTGCCAGGCCACACAGAAATCTCGTCGGCTTCGTTGACTTCGTCGACTCTCCAGTAGTAGGTCGTCGCCATGTTCAGTGGGGCAGGCGTGTAACTGGTTGCCGCACCGGCGTCGACTTGGGCCAGTGCCTCGGCATCGGTACCGAGATAGACCTCGTGGGAGACGGCTTCCCGACCGGCACGCCAGTCGAGTGCGGTCGCAACGCTGACATCCGCGGCGCCGTCAGCCGGCTGTGGTTCGCGGGCTTGGGCGGGAATGGAAAGGAAACGTACTTCACTCAGCCCGTACTGGGGCAGCATGCCGTAGCCGCTGTTGACGGTGAGCCGAACGAACTTGGCGGGGACGCCCCCGAAGTCGACGGTTGTGTTGGCCGCATAGTCGGCGCGAGCCGTCGCCTGAGTCAACTCCACGTCACCCAAGGCCGTCCAGTCTGTGCCGTTCTCCGAATACTCGATGGTGACGTTCTGGAGTCCGAATCCGAGCAACAATTCGAATTGGACGTTGTAGTTCCAAACCAGCATTTCATGTAGCTTGTAGACGCTGTCGAACTCGTACTGGATGTAGACCGGATCGGCCGTGGTCGGGATGGCCAACCACATAGCGGCGCTATCGGTCGAGTGCTGATCCAGATCGTTGAGGCCCGAACCGTTGATGGTGTTCTCTGGTCCGACGCCCGGGTCCGAAGGAGCGTTGCTGCTGGCGGTGATGTTCTGGATGGGATACGCGAAGAGTTCGGCCGTGAAGCTCCAGACGTCACCTTTGAAGATGGTGTTGTCCGGGGCGGCGTTGACTTCGTCCACGCGCCAGTAGTAGGTCTGGCCGAATTCGAGCAAGCCGTCGGGGTCGTACGAAACGGCCGCCTGGCCCTGGCTGACCAGAACACCGAGGTCGTTGGCGCGGCTGGCCGCGTTGACATCGTCAAACGAGGTGCCGAAGTACACATCGTGCGAAGCAGCGTACGAGCCGGCTTCCCAACCCAGGACCACGTCACGCATGATGTCGGTGGCTTCGTCGGCCGGGCTGGGTTCCGTAGCCGTACCGCCCGTCGAGCCATCGGTCATGAATTCGATCTCGCCGATCTGCATACTGTTGGCGGCTGCTCGGTCACGCAGTTCGGTGAAGCGCAACTCGTAGTGCATATAGACTTTGTTGTTGTCGATTACGATCGGAGCCGAGATCCAGGTGTTCCGCGCCAAGGCGGTATCGCCGCTCAGTTCGTCGATCGTCCCCGAAGCGATCTCGACGTACGGACCGTCGATACTTACGTTGGAGCCCAGCAGGGTGAAGGCGATCGGGTCGCGTGCTTCCGCGTCATTGGCGGTCGCGAAATTCAACGCCGTGATGACGTACTGGTTTTGGGACGGGGTGACACGCAGACCGGAATAGCCGTCCTGGTCCGGAATGAACGAGGTCTTGAAGCACAGGTACTTGACGCCGACCTCATCATCAATGGCGTAAGGGGGGATTTCAGCCGCGGGCCAGTTGCCATCGTCCGGCACGCCTACGACCGGGTCCCCAGGCTGTGTGATATCGAAGAGTTGGGCCTGGGCTGCCCCACCGAGCAAGAGGGCCCATACGACCATGACAGACAGTAGAAATCGCCACATAATGGTAACCTCCTCTAACAGAAAAGAATCCGTACCGATTTCGGAACTCCTCGGGCAGCACGATCCTGCCTTACGAGCCCCAGGGAAAACGAGTCAGCTCACTCGATCTCTGTCACGCGTGCACCTCCTTTCCGAGACATAGACGAGCAGTTTTGTGTTTGGATATGGAATCTCCGACGTGCGACAGGAATTGCGCGACCCCTCTCCCTCCCCTGTGCCATACACCCAGCGAAACGCTTCAGTTCCGTGCCTCCGATCCCGACCTGGGTGCCCCCGCACCACCACAGTCTGTGTTATGCAGAAACTCACCATCCTACGATCTCGGCATGCCAGGGAAGGGCCCCGCAGCCGCACAACTCTATTACTACCATATTGGCCCACACCGATGCAAGCCCAATTTCTGAACGACGGGTCGTTGGGAGTGGGGTCCCAAGGCCCGAAAGTGGTTTTCTGTCAAGGCTTTACGCGAAAACCGAGCAGTCGCCGACACGAGTAGGGGCCTGTGTTTGATAAACACAGGCCCCCGTTGCTCGCGGCCATGCCCCGCGGTTGGCAGGGACTGGCTCCTGGGCGCTGTATGGTGCGCCGCTGATTGCCTTACTCGGTGGAGGCGGGATGTCCGACGCCGATGTCGTCGACGTAGATCAGGCCCGTACCGCTGCCCTGTGGACTGGTCCGGTTGCCGAGCCCCACGTAGAGGGTCTCGACCCGGGCCAGATCGACCCCACCGAACTCGCTGAGCGGGACCACCCATTCCTGCCACTCGGTGGCCAGGACGGCGTCCGGGTCGGGATGGACCACGGCGGCCGACTGTCCCGAGCTATCCTCGATGGCCAGATAGATCGTTGCCGGTGTGTTCTCCGCTTTGCCCTGGAAATAGAGCCGGACGGAATCGGCGGCACCGGCCGTCCAATCCTGAGCACTGGCCCACGTGCGCGAGGCTTCCGAGTAGAAGGGGGCCTCTTCGTTGTTGTAGTCCAGAGGCATCGACTGCTTGCCGCCGTGGACGATCTTTCGCTCGGCAAACGGCTCGTCGAGATAGCCGACCGTGGAGCCGGTTTCGTTGACCCAGCCATCGATCCAGGTGTCGTAGATGCGATTGTCATCGTCGTTGTAGGCCTCGAAGTCTTCGATCACGCCGTACTCTTGTGTCGTGAAGCTCCACACGGCGCCTTCCCACAAGCTGGTTGCCTCGACTTCATTGACAGCGTCGACCTTCCAGTAGTACGTTGTCCCGAAATCCAAACCGTTGACTTCGTACTCACTCGTGGAGACTGAATCAGCCGGCGTCGTGCCCGCGGCCACGGCCTCGGCATCGCCACCGAGGTAAACGTCGTGTGAAGCCGCTTCTCGACCGGCCCGCCAGCTTAGCACCGTATCGACATTCACCTCTGTGGCACCGTCGGCCGGCTCGGGACCGCGCGCCTGAGCGGGAATGTAGAGGAAGCGGACTTCGCTCAAGCCATACTGGCCCATCGCGCTGTAACCGCTGTTGATCGTGAACCTGACATACTTGGCCGCCACGCCTTGGCCGTCAATCGCGGTATTGTAGGTGTAGGTGGAGGTGGCGGTCGCTTGCGCCAGGGCCGTATCCTCCAGAACAACCCACTCGGTCCCGTCCATCGAATACTCGACGGTAACGTCCTGGAGGCCAAAGCCGAGGATCAGTTCGAACTCGGCGTTGTAGTTCCAGACGTCGATCTCATGCAGCTTGTAGACCTGGTCGAATTCGTACTGGATCCAGAGCGGTTCTTCGCCGGCCGGGACGCCCAGCCACATGTCCAAAGCCGAAGTGGAATGCTCGTCGGCTCCGTTGATACCGGACCCATCGACGGTTTTCTCCGGACCGGCGTTCGCCTCGGAGCTCAGATTGCTGGTCGCGATGATGTTTTGGACGGCGTACGCGAACGGTTCGGTGGTGAAGCTCCACACGTTTCCTTTGAAGATCGTATAGTCGGGAGCGCCGTTGACCTCGTCCACGCGCCAGTAGTAGGTCTGGTTGAAATCGAGCAGTCCGACCGGATAGCTGGCGGCTTCCTGGTCTTGGCTGACCAAGACCCCCAGGGGGTTGTCGCGGTCGGCGTTGTTGACGTCGTCGAAGACGGTTCCGAGGTAGACATCATGCGTGACCGCTGTGGGACCGGCGGTCCAGGCGAGGGCCACGTCACGCGGGACGTCGACGGTCTCTTCTTCGGGCACGGGGTCGAAGGCGGGGCCGCGCTTCGCCAGGCCCGGCATGATGGACAGCACTTCCGCTTGCGTCAGTGCTCGGTTGAATACACAGAGATCGTCCATAAGTCCGGTGAAGGGTCGGGCGTTGTCCACGTTGTATCCCACCCGGGCGCCGCCGTCCCAGTCGCCGGCAATGTCGGCGGCGTTGGCGATGTTCTGCTCGTTCACGGATTGCCCGTTGATATACAGGGCCGCCTTGCCGGCCGCCTTGTCATACGTACCGGCATAGTGGAGCCATTCGTCCCACTCGACCGTCCCGGCGCGGATGTCAAAGATCGTCGTTCCGCCGGCGGCGCGCAAGAGCCAGCGGAAATTGCCACCGCTCTTGAGCTCCGGGTGCATGAGCCAGGTGGAGTCGCCGGCGCGAGCATTCAAGATAGCGTGGTCTCCTCCGGTGTCCTCACATTTGGCCCAGGCCGCCAGGGTGATGGCCGTCGTGGGAATGTATTCGGGGAGGATGTCCGGGCCGTTGAGATCGAGGTAACTGCCGCTGGCGAAGCGGGCGGCGCCCTTGTGCAGACCTTCAGGTTCGAATGTCACTTCGCCTTCAACGGTGCCGTTGTTGCCCTTGCCCGACTGATCGTAGACGATGTCGGTGAACTCCTCGTCATAGGGGAAATAAATGACCAGAGCCGGGTCATTGCCGAGATCGGCCAGAGCCGGGCTTATCGCGCCTAGCAAAAGAACTGCACACACCAAGTATATCACGTTCTTCGACATCGTAGTCCTCCCGAAATGAAGAATAGCACTGAAATGCCTCGGTTACGCGCCAAAGCACCTTCTCTCCGCGGGAACCTGACGCCGCTCCACATTGTCAACGGTCATGTTCCCGGTTGCTACTGCTTACTCTTTGGTCATTTCTCCGGCGTGACATGATTGGGGAACCTGCGCCTGCACCTCCTTTCCGCCGGCGCGCAGAAACAGCTTTCGGCGTTTGCCGAGGTCATGGATCCACGACAAGGCAAGACGTGATTCGTCAATTCTCCCCCTGACCATGTGCTTGGAGCAACACATCGCGCCAGCGCCTCCGAATCGTGGCCCTGATGCCTGGACGGCATCGCTACATCCAAACAAAAAACCCGCACACTCCACTTCATTTGTACCACATCCGAGACGACCCGCCAAGGACTTTTCCCGTGAATTCACGGGTGATTCGCGCTCCGGTTGGCCTGGGAGCGGCGGTGGGGTGGGGGAATAGAAAGCGGGGCCCATGTCCCGCGGACACAGGCCCCGTTTTGTTCAGTTGCCGTTGGTGGCAACACACGCTTTGACCCAAGCGACGCTACTCGGCCGGTTCGGTGTAGACGCTACCGAAACCGACATCGTCGATGTAGATCATACCGGTGCCGCCGGCGGTCGGGTTGTCCCGGTCACCGACACCGATATACATCGCACTGACGCTGCCGAGGTTGACACCGCTCAGCTCCGCGTATGGAATCTGCCATTGTTGCCATTCGGTTAGCGCCGTGGCCAGCGGATCCGGGTGCGTGACGACCTGCACGTTTCCGGCCGTGTCTTCGAGGGCCACATAGAGCGCTTCCGGTGTGTTGCCGGCCGGTTGCTCGACGCCGATCTCGGCGATCTCCCACGTCCCCGTGACGTTGCCGGTGGTCGAGACGTTGGAGAACGCGGCCGAGCCAACGGCGCTGGCGTTGATGCTACTGGCCATCAGGCCGATGTACACGTCTTGGGCCATTTCAATCTCCACCGTCGAGGCCGCGGCGTCATCGGTGATGCTGACCCAGTTGACGCCGTCTTCACTGCGTTCGGCGGTGAACGAGTTGCCCGTGCGTGTCAGCCTGACCCAGTAGGGAGCGACCAGACCGGCCTCGTTGACGTTGTAGCTCGTCTGGTTCATCACCGGGCGATTCTGCAGGGCAACGCCATTGCCGGGCGTCAGGACCGTCATGGCATGGGTTGAGCCTGCGTCGAGACCTTCGCGAATCATCACGCCGGCCTTGGCCCACAACGAGGTGTTCATGATGTAGTCCACGCGGGCCGTGATCGAGCCGTTACCGCTGAGCCGCATGTAGGCATAGCGGAACTCATCGGCCGTGCCCCAGACATCGGCGCCGGTGCTGTTCATCAGGATGCGGCCCTCAGCCGTCTCCACGAACTCGGGGGCGTTGCCGCGGAAGTTCACCACCAGCGTGTCGGCCCCGTTGCCGGTCAGATCGGCGCCGCCCAGATCCTTCTCCGTTTCCGAGTAGAACGGGGCTTCCGAGTTGTTGTATTCCAGCGGCATCGATTGGGTGCCACTGCTGACGATCGTCTGCTCGGCGAACGGTGCTTCGAAGTAGCCGACCGTCGAGCCGGTGTCGTTGACCCAGCCGTCGAGCCAGGTGTCGTAGATCCGGTTTTCCTCGTCGTCATAGCTTTCGAAGTCATCGATCCACGCATACTCTTGCGTCTGGAAGCTCCAGATGTCACTGGCCCAGGAGGCAATCGCTTCGGCCTCGTTGACTTCGTCGACTTTCCAGTAGTACATCGTTCCAAATTGGAGATCGCTCGGCGCGAAGCTCGCTGCGTCGGTGGTGCCGGCCAGCGCTGTGCCGTCGGCTACCGTCTCTCGGCTCGTGCTGACATAGACTTCGTGCGTCGTTGCCTCGCGGCCAGGACGCCAGGTCACGGTGGTGTCGACACTTACGTCGGTTTCCCCATCAGCCGGCTGCGGTTCGCGGGCGTGGGCCGGGATGTACAGGAAACGCACCTCGCTGAGGCCGTATTGTCCCATCATGCCGAAGCCGCCGTTGGAGGTGAGCCTCACATACTGGGCCGCTACGCCGCCCATGTCGATGGTGGTGTTGGCCACGTAATCGGCTCGAGCGGTTGCCTGGGCCAGGTCCACGTCACCCAGCGACATCCAGGTCGCGCCGTCCTCGGAGTACTCGACGGTGACATTCTGGATCCCGAAACCGAGCAGCAGCTCGAACTGCACGTTGTAGTTCCAGACGAGCAATTCGTGCAGCTTGTAGACGCGGTCGAATTCGTACTGGATCCAGAGGGGATCGGTGTCCGCCTGCCGTGCCAGCCACATGTCGTCACTGTCGCTGGAGTGTTGATCATCCGCGTTGAGCCCGGAGCCGTTGATGGTGTTCTCCGGTCCCACGCCGTCTTCCGAAACGCCATTGCTGGTGGCGGTGACGTCCGTGACGGCATAGGCGAAGGGTTCCGTCGTGAAGCTCCACAGCTCACCCTTGAAGATGGTATTGTCGGGCGCCGCGTTGACTTCGTCCACGCGCCAGTAGTACATCTGGCCGAACTCGAGGCGGCCGGTTTCATACGTTGCCGCGGCCTGACCCTGGCTGACGAGCACATCCATCGGATTGGCCCGACTGGCTGCGTTGACGTCGTCAAGGCTGGTCCCCAGATAAACATCGTGCGTGGCAGCGAACTCGCCCGGCGTCCAGGCCAGGGTGACATCGCGGGGCACGTCCTCGGTTTCGGTCACCGGGCTGGGCTCACTCGCCAGCTCGGGGCCGGTGCCGACCATGGCCTCGGCGATCTCTTGCGCGGTCAGGATGTGATCGTACACCCGCACCTCATCGATGGCGCCGATGAGGGTCTCGCCAGCCCACTGATTGCTGGCAATCAGAAACGGTCCGCTGCCCGCGGCGATGGCCGACGTGTCGCTCCGGTCCGTCTCGACACCGTTACGGTAGAAGATCAATCCTTCGGGGTCACTGGGAACGAATGAAGCTGCTACATGCTGCCACGTCCCAGCTTCAAGGCCGAAATTGGGGCCCCAGTGATCGCGAATGCCCGGGGTGGTGAACTGAATCTGTGTGTCGTTGCTCTTGAGCGCATAGGATCCGTTGCGCGCGGCGAATCCATTGATGCCGGCGGCTTCGGTGGGGTTGACCCAACACGTGATCGTTAGCGCCTCGGTGAGCGTGAGAATATCACCGCAATCCACCCAGTCGCTGCCGCCGACTTCGATCGCGCCGCCGAGTTGACCGGCCACCCAGCTTGGAGCGCCTACAAACGTCCCGTCATAGCCATTGCCACTGGAATCGGCGGCGGTGGTACCGCTGCCCTCATCCAGCTTCCAGTGTCCGACCAGTTCGGCAGACGCACTGCCGACCAGGGCCAGTACCGCGACGCAGGAAATCAGATAGATCAGCCTTCTACACATCATAATCCTCCTAACTAAGAGCTTGCTATAGTTCTTGTCTCCATCGGATACCCGGATACCGTCTATCCTGTGGAGGTGTTCACGATTTCGTTTAGAACGACGGGATGCGGTCGCGCCGTTCGTCGCGGCAGCGCCTTCCGCCTGTAACGTCAAGACAGATTCCGCCCGCTCACCTCCTCTCTGTCCCACAGAAAGGCTGGTCTATGTGTTCCTAGAAGGAATCCGCACCGGGATGAGAATAGTCCAGTCACCGCCCCCTTGGCTATACACTCAACGCACCACATGACGTCAGGGCCTCCGACTCTGACTTGCGGCCAGGTTGCCAAGCCGATGCGCCCCCCCATGCCTGGGGGCACACAATACCCTTTTATACCAGATCAGGCGGTCTCGCTGCAACTGTCTTCTTGGAATTGCCTGGCCCGGAGCGGCGTTTGGGCGGAGGGATGTCCCCGCCGGCCGGGGGGCATCCACAGGGGTTCCAGTACCGGATCACGAGGAGAATGGCCCCAAGTCGGGGCCCTGGCGGTCCGGCATGCAAAGGCGGCCGAACCGAATCTCTAGGGGACGCTATCGGGCACTCTGGTCGCCGAGCGTTCGATCAGGGCCACCCAGTCCTTGTCGGTGTCTATACGGGGCTGGCCGATCTCGACGGTGCCCGGCCCGGTGACCAAGGCGACGGTGCCGGTTCGCATCGGGCCGCCTTTGCGCGGATTGTACCAGCGGATCGTAAAGGCCTCCGTCGAGGTGCCGAGGTCGAGGTCGGTCGTTTCCCCGGCGGGCAGATAGACCGCGTAGACCGAACCCGGGTCGGCGAAGCAATAATCGTCTTCCGCCGACGTCAGTTCATCGTGGTGCTTCATCCGGGCGAAGGGTAGATGCCCCCGGACGAACTCCAGTGCGTAGCGCGTCTGGTCCCACATGTGCTCGCGGCTGCGCCAGCTTTCGCAGTTCAGGTCGTTATGGGCGAAGCGGTAGCCAAAATACCATTCGACCCCGGCGCCGCCGGCCATCAGATTGCCCCAGAGGTGTTTGGTGCGGACGTCGTCGTGCAGGTAATCGTCGTTGTCCGGCTTGACCCCGGTGTGGGCCGGGCCGATCTCGTCGAGACAGACGAACCACGGCCGGCCGGCCGCCTGCGAGCGATCGAGCCATTTGATGGTCTGGTTGTGTGTGTCGTTGGTCTGTAGCGACGGACCCTCGAAATGCTCATAGCCCAGCAGCGGCTCGTAGACCTGGTCGTACTGTCCGGGAAAGGTGTGGCAAACGATCGGATGATCGTATGGGTCCAGCTCGCGGATGTACTGGCAGAACGCTTTGCGCTGGGCATCGGTGTTGGTGTTCTCCTCGCCCAGATTCCACACCAGGGCCAGATGATGTCCGAAACGGGCAATCAGCTCGCGATAGTAGAGTTTGCGCTCAAGGCCCAGGTCACCTCCGTCGAGCCCCTGGTCGTTTTCCTGTTCCTGGGTGACCACATGCAGCATCAGTCCGAGTTCGTCCATATGGGAGAAGACGATCTCCCACTGATCGAGCTTGCTGCAATCGAAACGGAACTTGCTGGCCGGGTCGATCCAGGGCCAAACGTCCTTGCCGTCACCGCCGTCGATGTTGTAGGTGAGGAAGTAGACGCTGTTCATGCCCTTGGAAGCCAGGTAGTTCAAAGCCCCAATGATGCCTTTGCCCTTGCCATCCTGCCAGGTGGGGTCGCCTGGGCGCCAATCCTGGACGTGCGGCTCGTAGTAGTGGATGAATTTGCCGCCTACGGCCTCACCCTTGCGGGTCAGCTCGGCCATGTCGTAGGTGCCGTCGAAGTCCGCATAGGCCAGGAAATTCTCGGGGCTGTCGGCGCCGCCCTTGATGAAGAATTCCCGGTTGTGAGCGAACTGCAGGTAGCGTTGGCCGACATAGCGCAGCAGTCCCCGACCGCGCAGGTCCGGGGCCATCTTGTCCGTCGGCGCGACGTCGAAGGTGCCGCGCTGCCCGTGAAAGGCGACGGGCATCCCGGCCTCCGGATCGCCGTTCAAGGCCAGGCCCTTGCCGAGCCGAAACGAGGCGATGTAGTTCCAGCGGCCGGGCGCGTCGGGGATGAAGTGGACGCGCCACTTGCTGCCCCCGTTGGCACTGCTGGCCGCGGCGTTGCCGTCGGCGGCGTAGTAACCCGGTACGATATACCGCCGGGCGCCGTTGAAGAACGTGACGTTCAGACGGTAGTCATAGAAGGGATTGGGAGTCGCGATTTCGTTGGTCTGGGGACCATCAAAGATCAGCGTCACGACATGCCACTGCATCATCGGACCGGCCGCCACCGCCTGGTCGCGGCGGGCAAAGGTCGTGCATCCAGCAACGAGTACCAAGCAGATCAGGACAGATACGATCGGTCCATATCGCTTCATGTCGAGACTCCTTATCGGGCCAACTATTCGCAGTCGTCAAGGTATGTTAAGGGTCGGCCCGGAGCCTTGGCAATAGAATTCTCGCAGTTAGGGGGCTGTGGAGGCCGCCAGTTGCGGCGTGAAGAGGAAATCCGAACTGGCCAGCGAGCGGTTGTGACCCTGAAACGCCAGTACGTTGCGACCGCGGCGCAGGAGGTCGAGGTACTCGGTCAGGTCGATCGGCTGCGGATCGCAGGTGCCGGCGCAGGCCTCGTGGCTCGCACCGGCCGGTTGGTCGTGCGTCGTGGGGTCCGGCGCGTTGGCGCCGGCGACCCGGACGCCGTTGAGGTAGGCGACGTAGCCATCATCGAAGTCCACGGTCAGGGTCAGCCCGGTCAGTCGGTTCGGATGGTCCACCACGAACGCACGCCGGGCATAGACGCTGATATAATTGGTCTGCATGTCACTGAGATGGGTTGCGATGTGTGTTTCATAGCCTGAGCTGGCTTCATAACCGATCGGCGTGGCGCCGCGCAGCCAATTCATGTCGTCGAACGCCGGGGCGGCCCAGTCGGCCGGGGGCTCCGCCGTGCCCTTGCAATACGCCCACACATCGCCCGCCTCGATGAGGGGTTCGATGAAGGCGGCTGCATTGTAGCAGGTCACTTCCGATAGACCGGTCAACTCGGCGTTGAACGGGTGACTGATCGTCACGTGAATTTCGCCCACTCCCTCCAGCGGCAGTGCGTCGAGTCCGATCTGTTTGAGCGTCTCGCCGGCGAGAAAGTACAGGGTGCCGCTGTCGAGGTGTTCGGTGTCAGAAGCGATCGTGTAGTCCACTGAGACGACACAGGTGGTGAACGTGCTCAACCGGACGCCGATCGCATCGGGGAGATCGATAATGTTACTCGCATGCTCCTTGGGGACCAATGCGATACCCACGGTGGTGACAGGCGTCGGCAGGAAGGGCTCGAGCTTGCCTATCTGATGCGACTGGTCGCGCGGATCCCAGCGCGAGTTATCCGGATAGTTGCCATTGGGTACACTGACGTAGTTGCTCTGGATGTCCATTTGTGCCAGATGAACGGTCCAATCGTCCCAGGCCTGTCCCCAGACGTCGCGCTGGTTGAACAGCAGCAGAGAGTCGTGGACGCTCAGGAAGCCGTCGTAGGTCCAGTCGTAGTTGTCGCCAAAACGCGCCCCGACGAGATTGCCCGTGGCCAGGCACCGCACGGCGTTGACGTCAGGTGATCCGAAGCCACACTCGATGCCCTGGCCGCAATTGAGGACGACGCTGTCAGTGACATCGGCATCGCGGGCCTCGGAGAAGGCCATCGCTTCATGGTAGCACGACTCGAACCAGCAGTTCTCGACCACCACCGAGCCGCCGGACCCGGACCCGGCATCGACTCCGTCATCCAGGGCCCAGCCGATCAGGCAATCGGTCAGGGCATGGGCGCCGCCGGTCAGGTAGAGCGCATCGTTGTCGTCGTCGGCAAAGGGAGCGGTCGCGGCGGGGAACTCGATCAACGCGCAGTCATTCAGGACGACCGAGCCGTGATTGTATTGGCCGGCCGTGATGCATTTCTGCACCAGACAGCGCGTCATGGTCAGGTCGGCATGCTCGCCATGTCCGGCTTGGCCGTGATTCTCCACCAGGAAGCAGTCTGTCAGCGTCAGTTGCGCCCCTTCGGATAGGAAGAAGAGACACTGTTCGACCCGGTGGCTATGGCCATAGTCCGGATGGTCGTTCAGCCAGTGGGCATCGGCGCCGCTGGCGGTCAGGATGGTGCCGGTGAAGTCGCCTCGCGGTTCGCCCGCCTCGAAAAGGAAACCGCCCCAGGGAACGGTGCGGTCTTCGCTGGTGAACACGACGGGGCGCTCGGTGGCCCCGTTGACGACGATCTGGCCCTCGACCACGATCGTCGTGTCGGGGTCGATCACGATGACACTGCCGGCCCCGATGGCCACCGTGGCACCCGGCGGGATCGTCAGCGGGTGGTCCACATCACCGCGGATACGAATCCGTGCGTCTTCACCCCAGTCGACCGATGTGGCCAGGTCTCCGGAAACCTCTTGCCAATCCGTTGTCGCCTCAATCGTGATTTCGCGAGAGACCTTCAGTTCATGGATTTGGCCTGTCCAGGAGACCACACCGGGTTCGGTTACGGCCGGCAGGAAGACGGAACCGACGCCGCGTAGGATGGGCAGATCTCCTGCCCATGCGGTTTGTCCCTTTAGGACGCCATTCACACCCAGACGCGTTCCGGAGTCGTCCTCGATGCGGGCGATGATGGGGATCTCCAGGCCGAGTGGAAATGCGGCGGGGGCAGCGATTTGAATGTGCGCGCCGGCAAGCTCCGCTGCCGCTGAGTCAACTAGCGGATACGGTGTCCAGGGAGGCAGTCCCCATTCCGAGTTGCCCCGACTGGTGTCACGAATGATGAAACGCGTCAATTCGCTCGCTTCGACGTTCGACGTCAGGTCGCGGCGGGACACATAGAGTTCGTAATAATCTGCCCCCTCGACCTTGGTGGAGACGCCCGTGACAACCGGCTCTCCGTTGAGCGTGGCACTGGTTTCGAAACCGTTCGCCGACGGGACGATGAAGGAGACGCGGTTCGCGTAGACCTCCCGGTCTGTCACCCCTTCGACCAGCGTCTGGGCCCGGGCATTGCCGGCCAGCAACACCAGACTCACGAATGACACGAGGATCGATCGGAAGCGAAGACGGCGGCTCTGCCCGGAGCCGTGTCTCGATAGAGAACTGCGGTCTGCCTTTCTACCGGCCATATCCCTCACTCCCCGACAGGACACCGATGGGACGAACGCGAAACCCCTTTCCACTGCTCTCAGTGTACCATTTTGGTCTCTTTCGAGCAACTGCAATCCCCGCCGTGAGGTGTCACCACTGCCGATCGGCGAAACATAAAGGAATCGCAACAGGACGCCAATCTCATCCTAACGTCCACCATTCATAGTACGGACCCTCCAGTGGTTGCGGAGGAATGTTGAGACGTCCAAAGACGAAAAGGAGAGACAAGGATGAGACGATTATCCCAGACCAGTAGTTTCGAACGCGCGGCATTCACGCTCATCGAGCTTCTCGTGGTGATCTCGATTATCGGCTTGTTGGCCGGGCTCCTCGTGCCGGCTCTATCGCGGGCCCGCGAATCCGCCCAGACGACGGTCTGCATGGCCAACCTGCGGAGTCTGAACTCGGCGCTGATGGTCTACACGGTCGACAATGACGACCGTTTTCCCGCCTATTACAAGATGTTGCCCGGCCAATGGAACGACGGCATCGTCAAAATCGGCAGCCAGTCCTATCGGCCCATCGAGAGCAGTGTCCTACTGAACTACATCGGGCGTGATTTCCAGGATTTCACGTGTCCCGTGTTTGCGCGACGCGTGAATCAGGACCTGATTCCGCCCGAAGGGTTGGCCTTCAGCTACACTTTCAATTGGAACCTGTGTCCGCGCAGCAAGGAGGATTACCCCAATGACTGCGAGGGACTGGTCAAGGTTTCCAAAGTTCGCAAGCCGGGCGAAATGGGTGTCTTCTGCGAAGAGAACTGGTACCAGCACCCCGCCTACGGCCCGACCATCATGAACGACGGGCGCATCGTCGCGATTCGCTGGCCCGATCAGGACACCTTTGGAACGTTCCATCGGCGCCGCCGGAGCGATCGCTATATCGATGGCAATCCTCCCTACGATGGCGACGATCCCATGATGACCGGCGACGCCAACATCAGCTTTCTCGACGGACACGTCGGACCTTGCGACACGACGGAGACCGAGGAGGTACTCTACGACGACAACCGCCGGGTCAAATATGGACGGGTGGCTCGTGAGGCCGGTGGGGCCTGAGCCAGCCGGCACGTTGGCATTTCACGAGATGCAGTCAAGTCCGCGTCGGTCTTCGGCATGAAAAGAGGGCCGGGTTGCGGAGCCCGGCCTTGCTAAACGCTGTGACGTTGGGATTAGTTCGCTGTCGTCTGTTGTTTGAAGACCTCGGAGTCGAAGAATCCGGCGTCTTTCTTATCCGTGTAGTTGAACAGGAAATCGGCACACTCACCGTTGCGCGGGTCCTCAAACCGCAGGCGGACGGGCAGCCGGCTGCGCCGCAGCGCCCAGATTCGGACCCGTTCCGGCGTCGACTTGTGCGTTCCCTCGAAGACGATGGTCTCCTCGGAGCCGGTCGCGTCGTTGCCCGCGACGGCCGTGATCGTCATCTCGCCACCGGCGCTTTCCAGCAGCGTGTCGAGAGAGAACTGTCCTTTGGGGCACAGCAGCCGGAGAAACATGCGTGCCATGCCGTCGGCTTCGACCGGCTGTCTGGTGGATCGATCGAAGGCGACGATCGGGCTGCCGGCGTCGGCGAAATCGAGAATCGCCGATGGGTCCGCTTCCACGGCACTGGCAAAGAGGACTTTGTCGCCATCGTGGGCTCTGATGAGAGAGTCTTGCGATTTCCATATTTCGATCTTCTTCGCCTCGGCCGATGTTTCATAGCCCAGATAGATCGTGACGCTGAAGAACGGTACCGATTCGAACCGCGCGGCGACGTCCGCCCAGGCGACGTTTTCCAGAGACGTGCCGAATTGGCTCAACACGATGGGGACGGCAATGATAAGCGCCGCTGCTGCGGCTACTTTGGTCATGGGGCTTTTCATGATGATTCTCCTTAAGCTCGGCTCCGGCGGAGCCGCTGGTGTTTGAGATTGCTCCAGGGCCCGCCCGACGTCGGTCAGAATCCGCTCGTCCATCTGGGCACTGGTGGTGTCGTTCCAGTCTTGGATCCTCTTCTTTATGTCATCTGTCGGTCTCATTGGTGTTCCTCGCTATCCAGCAGTGACCGCAGTTTGTCCAATCCATACCGATATCGGCCGTGCGTGGTACTCAGTGACACTCCTTGCAGCCGGGCGATGCCCTTGAACGTCATCTCCGCCTTGAGATGGAGCAGGACCGCTTCACGCTGTTCGTAGGGCAGTTGGGCCAGCGCCTGTTGCAGTTGTACGCGTTGCTCGGTGGCTACGGCTTGCACCTCCGGGCCGTCTCCATCCTTCGCATTCCAGCCTGGCGGCGCCGGCCCTTCGGCTCGCCGGGCCCGGGCCCGGATTTGGTCGCGAGCCAGATTCGCGGTGCAGGTAGCCAGATAACCCTTGAGACTGCCCGTCAGGCGGAACGTCGCCGCAGACTCGGCAAACCGAACGAAGACGTCGTGCACCACGTCTTCGGCCGCCGGCCGGTCGCCCAGCAGGCCTCGGGCCAGGGTCAGGAGATAGTCCTTGTACTTCAGGTAGATCCGGCCCATCGCCTCGCGGCTGCCGTGCCGACACTTCAGAACCAGGAGCTTATCTTTCCACATTGCCAGGCCTGCCCAACTGATGTCCCTTCGACGAGCGTCCACCCATCATAACGAACGAGCACCGACCTTTTACATAGATCCATCCAGATTTCCGGATCAATTTCCCGCGCAAGTCCTTGCCGCACGCGACATCCTGAGCTTCAGGCGATGCGTGTTCGGTACGGCGGTCTAGGAGGATTTGTCCATGACGGCCCGCTTGAGGCTTCTGAACAGATCGTCCGAATGCGTCGCGGTTCGGTAGAGTCGTTCGAACCAGCTGCCAAAGGGGTTGTCGGTGACCAGGTAGGTCCAGGTGGAGGAGGGGCCTTTGAGTCCCTCCTTATCCATATCGATTCCGTCGGCGCCGATTTCAGCCGAGGTGAAGGTCTCGACGACATGGTCGTCGATGCTCTCGAGGAGTTCTCGAAAGGCCCTGCCCACGGTTCGGTGATACATGTTCAGGGGGTTGCCGCCGCCACCGGTCAGACACAGTCCCTCGCGGATGTGGGCGACGTAATCGAGATACTCGGACCAGCAGCGGTCGATATGGAACAGGGCAATCTGTCTTTCGACGTCTTCCAGGACTTGGGGGCCAACCTGGGCCAGCAGTTGCTCGTAGCGCGCCGCGCAGCGGCTTGCCAAGAGAGTCGACGTTGTCTTCTGCCACAGCAGGTCCTGGCGCCGCCGGTACAGGATCTCACGCTGCCGGTCGATAGCATATGAATACTGCCACAGGGTCCGGCGGAGTTGGAGATTCTGACCTTCCATGACGCGCTGGACGTGCGCGATCTCGCGCGTGACTTCCGGGTCGTCGATCGGTTCGCTGCGGGCGCTCGCATCGCAGTGGGGCGGCGGCATCTCGTCGATGCCGAAGCGCCGGAGCAGGTCGTCCTCGAGGCTGATGATGAAGCGGGATGCCCCGGGATCGCCCTGACGGCCGGCGCGCCCCCGCAACTGATCGTCCACCCGTCGACTCTCGTGCCGGTTCGTACCGATCACGTAGAGGCCCCCGAGCGCAACGACCTGCTCGCGGTGGCGCTCGGCCTCACCACCCAGCCGGATGTCGGTGCCGCGTCCGGCCATGTTCGTGGAGATTGTCACCGCGCCGGGTGCGCCTGCTTCGGCAACGATGTCCGCCTCGCGTTCGTCATTCTTGGCGTTGAGCACGTGGCAGGTCAGGCCTCTTCCTTGCAGGGCCTCGGCCAGGTCGTCTGATTCGGCCACGCTGCAGGTGCCCACCAGAATCGGACGTCCCGTCGCGTGGACGCGGGCGATCTCCTCGATCAGAGCCCGTCGCCTGGCCTGTTTCGTGAGGAAGACAAGGTCCGTCTCGTCGTGCCGCACGCACGGTCGGTGGGGGGGAATCACCATGACCGTCAGATCGTAGAAAGCGTTGAATTCCTCGGCCGCCGCCTGGGCCGTGGCGGTCATGCCGGCCAGTTTGGGGTACATCCGTGCCAGGTGGATCAGCGTGATCGAGCCGCGTATCATGCCTTCGGCCTGGACCGCTAGCCCCTCCTTGGCCTCGACCGCGGCCTGGAGGCCGTGCGGCCAGTGCCGGTCCTCCACCACACGCCCCGTGAATTCGTCGACGATCTGAACGCGGTTGTCCTTGACCACATAGTCGACGTCGCGCGCCAGCAGGACGTGCGCGTGCAACGCCTGATGAAGCTGCACGACCAGGGGCAGATTCTTTTCCGCGTGCAGGTTCTCGCAGCCCAGCAGCGCTTCCGCACGCTCGATGCCTGGTTCGGTGAGATAGGCGTTTCGTTCGTTCTGGTCTGTGCCGTAGTCTCGGTTCGGTTGCAGGTGTCGCACGAGCTCCGCCATCTCATACGGATTGGCCACGACATCGTCCGTGTTGCCGGCGATGACCAGCGGTATACGGGCCTCGTCGATCAGGATGGAGTCGGCCTCATCGACCAGGGCGAAATGGAACGGCCGGTGGACGAGATCGTCCCTGTGTGCACACCGGTGGTCGCGCAGATAGTCGAAGCCCGCTTCCTTGGCCGTGGTATAGGTGATGTCGCGACGATAGGCCTCCTGGCGGTCGTTTGCGTCCATGCCTTCCTGGATGTGCCCGACGCTCCGGCCCAGAAACTCGTAGACCGGGCCCATCCATGTGGCATCGCGGCGGGCCAGATAGTCGTTGAAGGTCAGAACGTGGACACCTCTGCCGGTCAGTGCATTGAGATACACAGGCAGGACCGCTGTGAGGGTCTTGCCCTCGCCCGTCTGCATCTCGACGAGTCGGCCCCGATGAATCGCGATTCCGCCGAAGACCTGAACGTCGAAATGACGCATGCCAAGAACGCGGCGGGAGGCCTCGCGGCCCAGCGCGAACGCCTCCGCGAGCAAGTCGTCCAGCGCTGCACCCGCGCGGGCCCGCGTGACCAGGTGCGCCGACAGCTCCTTGAGATAGCCGTCTGCCTTGGTCTTGAGCTGCTTTTCCTGCGTGTCGATTTGCGCGAGGAGCTTGAGGTACGGGGTCAGATCGAACTCGATGGCTCTGCCCCGAAAGCGATGGAAGAGTTGTCTCAGTCTGCCGCCCATCACAGCCGCTCCAGTCTCCGCTTGCTGTATAATGATGGCCTGCTGTCGCGCGGGCGAACAGAGTCCCTGTAACAGCACCGGACCATTGTACCGACTTTGCCCGACCAGAGAAGCGCCAACTTCGGAGGGACATGCTTGCTCCTGGCGCGCATAGAAAAGGCCGGACCTCCCCGATCCGGCCTTCCACTGCTAAACGACGGTCTGTCTACTTGCTGACCTTGAACTCGTACTCATACGGGTCTTTGTCCGGAACCTCCCGCGCCTGGCAGCGGAGGGTGAAGCCTTCATCGGTCCGGGCGTAGGCGAAGAGTTTTCCGCTGAACAAGTCCGGCGGTGCATCCGCAGGCAGGGTCGCGGGCAGTTGTCCCTGTTGGGCCAACGCGAGATAGACGTCGATCGCGGCCATGACGGCGTTGAAGTGCGTCTGTCTGCGGAGGGCCAACTGGTAGATCCTCCTGACCGAGGCCGGAGACAAGGCCAGGCACGCCAGCGTGGCGTCCGGGTTGTCTCTCATCTGCTCGTTCAATTGCTGGCCCAGATCATCGAACGCCGCGCACGTTTGGGCGTAGCCCTGATCTGCCTCGAGTACGGCCGTCAGCTTCTCGATCGTGCTCAAGTAATACGCACGGTTTCGCTGGAAGAACGCCTCGTCGCCTTGCTCGATACGCTCGATTACCTCGGCGTCGGCCATCTCACGGGCCATTTGAATCTGCACCTGCATGGCGTCACGCGTCATGGTCAACACGCACACCTCGGCCTCCTGAGCCAGACAGCTTGCCGACGACGGGAAACGCCCGGCGATCTGCGTCAGATCGGACTTGAATTGGCTCAGTGCCCCCGCGTCAGGCGACACCGCACCCAGGACATCCTCCGTGGCGCTGTTGGCCAGGGCGTCCACCGCGACGCCCACGAGATAGCTGATCAGCGTCTTATCGCAGACGTGAAGGGCCATCTTGCGTAGTGTTACGCAGCGATCCAGCGCCGTCTGGTCATCGCCCTGGCCGGCCAGCCATCGCGCGTCCGTCGACAGCAGAAAGGCGAGTCCCCGGACCTTCGCGAGGTTGGGCATGGTAAGCTCAACGCCCAGCGAATAGTCATAGCCCCAGTCGCACTTATCGGTATTGGCGGCCCTGACCACAGTATCAATGGTCCGGCGGTTCTGTTCGAGGTGCTTCGCGATCGCCTCATTGGCGGCAATCTCACCGTGGCGGAACTGGTTGAGCATTTTGTCCGTCGCCTCATCCGGCTTCTCATACAGCAGGAAGGCCTGATAGTAGAGCAGGGCGGCATTGTCCGGCGCTTGGGCCAACGCTGCTACGCTTGACGCCAGCAATACCAGCGTGATACGCGCCACTCCGTGTGATTTGCATTTGCTTGATATCCACATGATTTCGTCCTTTCCGGATCTATCGGTCCTCGAGTTCGACGATCAACTCTCCGATTGACAACGTCTCCGCTTTCACGTCCATCCTCTCGGCCGCCTTCTCACACTGCGCCTCGAGCGCCCTGAGTCCGCCCCTGTGATAGGCCGCCTTCAGTTGCCCGACGGTGAGCATCTCGGCCGTCGACATCATCGCGACCGGCCGCAGCGTGTCCTCGGGTCTCGGTGGCTCATGACGAGGGATGAACAGGGTGCCCACGATCGCGATCAGAACGACGGCAGCCAGTGCCACGCCGCCCAGCTTCATTTGGCTGAGTCTGCCCGCGCCGGCCGAAGGCCGGCAAGACGCCTCGTGGTACAGGTCCACCAACTCGCTCTGGATGGCCCGGTCTGCCCTGGTGTTGACGTCCACATCCAGGTCAGCCTGCCTGAGCGATCGCTCGATGTCCTTTGCCGATCTCATGGTTCCAACTCGCCATTCAACGTAGCACGCAGTTTCTCCAAGGCGTAGCGATAGCGACCTTTGGCCGTGTTGACCGACACCGCCTGCAACCGGGCGATCTGGCGGAAGGTCATATCGCTGCGCAGGTGCAGGGTGACAACCTCCCGTTGTTCGTACGGAAGCCTCGCCAGGGCATTGCTCCAGCGCCGCAATTCTTCACCGTAAGCGACCCATTGTTCCGGCGTTGCCGCTTCACAGGCCACCGCGTCGGCCATATCGAGTCCGGTTGTCTGCCGACGCTGCCTGGCCCGGTTCCGGGCGTTGTTGGCGACGCAGGTCAGCAGGTAGCCCTTGAGGCTGCCGCTGAGGCGCAAGCGGTCCGCCGACCGGGCGAAGGCCACGAACACATCGTGCACGGCGTCTTCGGCATCTCCGGCATCGTTCAGCAGCAGGGCGGCCAGTTTCAGCAAATCCGTCCGGTACTTCTCATAGATCCGGCACAGCGCCGCACGGCTGCCGCCTTTGAATCGCACGATGAGCAACTTGTCCTCAAATGCGCCCAAGTGACACTCCCAAGCTCAGGATCGCCATCATCTATAACACAAGCGCAGGGCCCGTTTGGGTATGAGAAAATGCGCATTTTTTCGTTCGGAGCTTGGGCGGCAGACGCGCAGGCAAAAGGCCGGACCTGGATGGCCCGGCCTTGCCTTCTTCTCCGTCCGCTCCTGCGAGACGAGCGTCTCAGTCCATGCTCTGGTTCTCCACGCGAACAAAGGGCGAGTCCATTCGCTCTGTGGCATATGACGACAGGTTATAGGCCAGGCCGTATTGGTCGTGCCGATATTGCATATCGACGCCCATGTCGGCGGCCTCTCGATATTTTGCCATCGCCTCGTCGCGCCGATCCAGCAAATCCAGCATGTGCCCCTGCCAGATGATGGCGACAGCCTTACGGGCCTGATTGCCCTGGGCGGTTTCCTGCATCGTTGTGAAGACGGACAACGCGTCGTCGTAGCGCTTCGCATCATAGAGGGCGAACCCGATCTTGAGCCAGGTTCCCGCGTCGTTGATCCGGCTCAGCCACGCCTCGTCATATTTCGACGCGATCTCTCGGTTGGAACGTTGTCCCCAGCCCAGGCTGCTGACCAGTTGTCTCGGGCTCGGTTCTCTCTCTGCCAGGCCGCGGTGCCAGGCGGCCCGTTGAAGGGGTGGAACCTCGCGCAGGTTACGGAGAAACCCTTCGAGGGTCTTGAAGTAGCGCTCCGGTTCATCGGCGAATGGACTATGGCCCGATTCCTCCAGCATAACCAACTTGGCATTGGGATGGTTCTTTCGAATCTGCTCGGGCTTGTCCGTGTTCCACGACATGTCCCATTTGCCTTCGATAATCAGGGTAGGGATCGGGCATTGGTCAAACGCACCGGTCAAATCCACCGCCTGCGTGGAACGGCTCATGATGCCGTTGAAGTTGTCGTCGTGGACCCAGCCGTACAGGGCAATCCGGGCGATCTGCTCGCGGGTCGGCTTGTAGTAAGACTGGCGCTTCCAGTCTCCGTTGAGGAAGTTGTTGTAGATGAGCAGGGGAGTCGAGAGACCAGGCTCGCTGCGGATCTGACTCATCTTCTGCCGCTCCTGCGCCGAGATGAAATCGCGCTGGCGCGACGACAGGGACGGGCCATGTAGACCGGTGGAGGAACAGGTCAGGACCAGCCCTTTCAGGCTCTCTGGATACTTCGTGGTGTAGTACTGGGCCAGGAGCCCGCCGTAGGAGTGGCCCAGGACGACCCACTGGTCGATGCCGAGCGCCTCGCGCAAACGGTCGAGGTCGTCGGCGGCCTGATCCACGCAGTAACCCGACCCGGGCTCGTAGTCGGACAGTCCGCAGCCGCGCTGGTCGTAATAGATGACGCGGGCGAACTTGGCGGCTTGAGCGAAGTAGGGATGGAATCCGTGGTGGGTGGCGCCGGGCCCGCCGTGCAGGAGGACCAGGGCGGTGCCTTCGCCTTCCTGCTCGCAATACAGCTCGCAGTCGCCGATACTCACCTTCTCCTTGCGTATGTCCAGTGTGTCGCACAGGCGTGGCACGTCCGGGATCTTGCGGAGAATGCCTTCCTCGATGTGGACGATCTGGTCCCGCGCTCGCTCGCGCGCCCCGGACGGAAGTTGGGCGTGCGGTTCCGCTTCGGCCTGGGCGTGTTGGGCCAGGGGTTCCGACTCGGCAATCTGCGGGAACACGCCGTGCACGCCGTGACCGGATTGGTCGCGCGTGGTACCGTCGTCGAAGCTCCAGTAAGCGATCAGGCCTTCTTCCTGGCCGCTCAGCGGCGTGAACATGGCAGCCTTGATCTGGCCCTCGGTTCGCGCCACGTTCCACAGGCGGATGTCGTCCAGGGCGCCGTGGAAATACTCGCCCTGGCTGAATTCCGGATCGCCTTTGCCGAGGTAGAGATCGGCGCCGTCGATGACCATCGCGCCCGAGGCGCTTCTGCTGTCGAGCCGAGCGCCGTTGACATAGGCGACGATCGTAGCGCCGTCGTAGGTGCCCGCCAGGTGGTACCAGCGTCCCGTTTGGAACTCATGGCAGACCCGAAGCGTGCCGATATTGATGCCGGCGCTCACTTCCAGACAGGGCGCGCCGTCTATCGTGCGAAAGCGCAGGAAGAAATTCTCCTCGCCCGCCCAGACGTTCTTGCGGAGCAGGGAATTGATGTGCCCCGTGTCCGGGTAGAACGACGAAGCTTTGAACCACAATTCCATGGTGATAGCGTCGGTGAACTCGTGCAGGGCCGGCACATCGGGTACCCGCACGAAATCCGATACGCCGTCCAGTGTCAGCACGCGGTTGACACCAGGCGGACTTGCGCCGGAGCGCTCCGTTGCAGGGACGGCCCCAACGTAGGAGAGGAGGCAAATCAGAAGACCACTGACAATCATGGACATGCGCGTTCTTCGAGACATCGTGACTCCCTCCCAAAAAAGATGGTTCCCAAACATAGCCGCCGCACGGCACGGAAGAAGGAACGTTCTTCCCTTCGCTTAACCCATTATCGCTTATCTGGCTCGGAACGACCAGCACAAAAAATTCGGCCGGATTGTGTGTACAGCCCGGCCGAAGCTGTTGCCGATTGCACTTGGGGGGAATCGGCAACGGTGTTTGCGCCGATGACGTCCGTCAGCGACCCGCCTCAAGGGCAACGTGGATCTGCCCATCGGTCTGGAGCCACTGCTCCCAAGCGGCGATGGCCGCCTCATTCTCTGCGGCGGTGGCCTCGGGGTCGTAGCCGAAGTTTTGGCCCGTGATCAAGCGCAGACGCTCGATCATCTTGGCCACGATCTCTGCCTCGGTGGGTTTGTACTCGCCGTAGCGGATGAGCGGATTCTCAGCGTACTCGAACATGGAGCCTGACGAAGGGATTCGCAAGGTACGAATCATCGCGGGTAGGCAAACCTGGAGATCCGCCTCCGCTTCGGCCTGCATCCCGAGTTGGGCATAAGCCAGGCCCCTGGCATAGTTGCAGTACTCCAGCGGCTTGTCGCCGCCACCGCCGTAGGCCTCGAATATCTCGAGCACTCTGGTGAATTTCTCGATGGCCACATCATATTGCCCCAACCCGTAATAGGCGCTGCCCAGCCAGAACCAGGCCCAGTTGCGCCCAGGTGACGCCTGGACTGCGAGTTCGAAGTTCTCGGCAGCGGTGGCGAAGTCGCCGTCCGCCAGAGCATGCGTGCCCAGACCGAAGGCATCGCCACCACGCTCTCGCGCCTCTTCCTCTTCGCGCAGCCAATCCGGGACGGGGCCCGGTTCGGCGCCCGGACGCTTGTCGAGCACCGCGTAGCCTTCGGGAATGACAATCTCGAACGTCCCGGCCGGGGGTTCTTCGTAGCTCAGTTCCGTATCACCAATGGCCACCGGTAGTTTCGTGACCGGGTCCACGTAGCACTCGGTACTAAGATACGGCCACCAGACCTTGTGGGCGGGTTGGCCCTGATAGGTGCTGTCTGCTTCGAGGATCTTGCCGTTCTGACGCAGGTCCTCGAAGGCCTCGCCCAGTCCACCGACCCATTGATATTGCATGTCCTTGCGGTCGTAGAGGATTACTGCCTTCTTCTCGTGGCGATAGGCCGCCGTGGTTTGGCCGTCTTCGATCGCACCGAAGCCATGGGCGGGGCTGTCCTGGCGATAGCGAACCTGAAAGCCGTCGGCGCCGATCTCGATCCAGCGCTCCTGTTTCACTTGGCCGGTTTCGTCCCGCCAGATCAGATGCAGGAAGCGGACGTTCTGGAGGGCTTCGACGGTCTGTTCGATGGCATACGCGCTGGGAATGGACCGGTCCCAAAAGCTGACAGACAACACGACGGCGGCAATCACGACAGCCGCGGCCACTGCGGATTTGACAATAGGGCCTTTCATGGCGATTCTCCTGATCAGCGGCTCACCGAGAGCCGGGGTGGTTGGTTGGGACGCTTTCTGGGCCTGCAAGGTGCGATCCAGCATGCGGCGGCGCAGGCCGTCGCTGGCGACGAACCGGAACTGTTCTCGGATGACTTCTTGCGCTTTGTCCTCAGGTGTCATGGTTCACCTCGCCGTTTAGACTCGCCCGCAGTTTTTGCAGGCCGTATCGGTAGCGCCCCAGGGCGGTGTTGACTGAGGTGCCCTGGAGCCTGGCAATATCCTTGAACTTCATATTGGCCTTGAGCCGCAACACAATGGCCTCCCGCTGCTCTTGTGGAAGCTGCTCAAGTGCTGCGCTCAGGCGTCCGGCGTACTCGCTGAAGACCAGTTGCTCTTCTGGACCTCGTGCTTTGGAGGGCACCGGAGCTTCTGCCTCCCGGGGCATCGGCCGCTTCCGCTGCCGCCGGATGCGGTCCCGGACGCGATTGACCACCGCGGTGCTCAGATACGCCTTGAGATTGCCCCGCAACGTGAAACCGTTGGTCGACTTGGCGAAGCTGACGAACACGTCCTGGACCACGTCCTCGGCCTCGGCCGCGTCGTTGAGCAATCCCATCGCCAGGGTCAGCAGCGTATCGACGTACTTTTCGTAGATCCGCGCCAACGCCTGGGGGCTGCCGCACTTGAACTGCCACTTGAGTTTTTCGTCTTCCAGCATGATGGGGCCCGCACAGTGCCGGTGAAAACGACCGTTCTCACCCTATAGCACGCAAGGAATGTCCGTTTATTATACCGTCCGAGGATTTTTCCGGCGCAAAAGAAAAGGCCGGACCCATCGGCCCGGCCGGTGAACTCCGCGGGAAGGCTTGTCAATCTTGCGGTGGTTCCGAGACCTTGCGATAGTCCTGGTCCAGGCGGTAGCCCGCGGGGATGTGGGGCACGAACTCGTTCGGGTCGAACGCGACGTCCCACAGCCAGCGGTCCTCGATCGCGTAGCAGTGCGCCTTGCCGTTGCTGACGGTCGCCTCGTCCTCCTGCTGGACGGGCAGCCCCGACTCCACGTCGACCCAGAGCCGGAACAAATCCAGTCGGCCGAGGGCCTCTTCCTGGCCCGGGTTCGCCGCTGTTACTTCGATCCCTTCGGCCCAGCGGCCATTGATCTGCCGGCGGCCCAGAGACGTGCCACCGCCGGCCAGGTACCGGTCCATCCATTTCTGCACGTCCCAACTCAGCGGCTTCGGCTCGTAGTCATGCAGCGAGTAACGCCGGTACTTGTGATCGAGCGAAATGTGCCGTTGGGTGGCCACGCAGATGAACCACTGACGCACGATGCGATTGTCTTCGTAGTAGTCCATACGCGACCCGTGTTCAGGGGACCAATAGAAGACCTTGTAGCGATGCTCGACAGTCCCGTCGGTCAGGTCCGTCCACGTCTCGCGGATACGCCGCGTGTTCCCTGTGGCCTGGGCGACGTTCTCGGGCACCTGAGCCCAGACCACGCCCGATGTCGGGCCATCGCCGACGAATTGAAAGGCGCCCAGTACGACCACGGCGATGACCGCCGCGGCCAGGGAGAGTTTTGCCATAGGATTCCTCATCGTCATACTCCTGAAGCTCAGCCTGATGCTGGCTGAATGGTTGTCGGTTATCTCTTCATGGGCGGCCCACACCATCTCCCGCACGCGCTCGTCGGTCCTGCGGTCGGTATCGAGGGTCGCCTTTCGGAAAAACTGTTGGATATCGTCTGCCGGCTTCATTGCTTGAGCTCGCCATTCAACAGGGACTGCAATTTGTTCATGCCGTACCGGTATCGGCCTTGCACGGTGTTGATCGACACGTTCTGGAGCTTAGCGATCTGCCGGAACGTGATGTTGCCTTCGATGTAGAGACCGACGACTTCGCGCTGCTCGTAGGGCAGTTGGGCCATGGCTCGCCGCAACTGCTCCAGCGCTTCGCTGAGCATGGCCCACTGCTCGGGCCGGCGGGCGCTACTGACGAGCGCCTCGGCGCCGTCCAGGCCCGTGGTCTCGTGCCTGCCCTGGTCCCGCCTTCGATTTCGGATGCGGTTAGCCGTGCAGGTCACCAGGTACTTCCTCAGGTTCCCGGCTGGTCGCACCGTCGCCGCCGATTGGGCGAAACGCACGAAAACGTCCTGGACGATGTCCTCCGCCTCGTTGACGTCCCCGAGCAGGGCCACCGCCAGCTTGAGCAGATGGTTCTTGTACTTTTCATAGATCCGCAGCAGAGCAGTTCGGCTGCCATGCTTGAACCTCCAGATCAAGAGCGGGTCTTCCAGCATCGAAGGTCAAAACCCTCAGAAAGATCTTTCTCTACCTATAGCACACCAAAGTAGGCGATTTTCGTATCCGAGCGACAGATTTTTCTTCGTTGGTTCTCCCTTGGCGCATGCAGAAGGCCGGACCCTTCCTCTAGCGAAAGTGCAAATCCGCCCCCCGAATGGCGCAAAAAGAAGGCCGAGCCCATCGACCCGGCCTGGGAAAGGTCACTCCGTACGGCGAATTGTCTGTGACTACAGCGGTTCGTAGTCGCCGGGGATGTCAGGCTCGACACCCTCGGCCGAGAGGTCCACGTTCCACTGGAACTGGTCCAACGTCGTCGTCTGACGGACACTTGCTTCGTCCCCGGCCATTTCGACTTCCACGAGGACGGGGTAGCCGGTCTCTACGCTGACCCACAGCCGCCCTGACGGGCCGTTCGGGATCGTTGCCTCGATGCCCTCGCAGAGCACGCCGTCGATTGTTTGCTGGCCCAACTCGTGGTGTTCGAGAGACAGGCAGAGGTTGACCAAGCCCTGAGGGGTGCTCCAGCGCTCCTTGTTGGCTTGCGCTCGCTGGACTCGCTCATCGTTCATTGTCTCTTTGTTATACATCTGGGCGTCATGGAGCACGCCTATCATGGTCTTCGCATCCAGATCGTAGTAAATCGTACGATAGATCTGACCGTCTCGATGATAGTCCGTCCGCGTAATCGACGCAGAGCGCCAGGTGATCTTGTAGCCATTGGGCCAGTCGTCGTTCGGATCGCGCGAACCGGTCTCTCTTATGCGCCAGATGACGCCCGGGCTGGCCTCCACCTTCTGGGCGACGTCGGCCCAGACGACGCCAGAGGTGGAATTGGAGAACAGGCCAATGCCGATGAGTACCGCAGCGACAATGGCTGCGGCGACAGCTAGTTTCACCAGGGGGTTCTTCATGAGTATGCTCCTTGTCCGTATCAGCACGTTGGCTGATGCGGTTTGACTTGCGGGTTTGTGCGCGTCCAGAACGATGTCTCGCATGCGGTCATGCGTTTCGTCGCTGGCCCGCACGGCCAAATCCTGGTTGATGATTCTTCTGAGTTCCTTGTTATCGCTCATGGTCCATGTCACCATTTAGAAGGGCCCGGAGTTTGTCCATGCCGTAGCGGTACCGGCCGTGTACTGTACTGATCGAGACGCCTTGCAGCTTCGCAATGTCTCGCAGCGTCATCTCGTGTTTGGTTCTCAAGACGACTGCTTCACGCTGTTCGTAGGGCAGTTGAGCCAAAGCGGCGCTGAGTCGCTCACAGCGTTTGCTGTAGACCAACGATCGCTGGCGTTCGAAGGCGCGGTTCGTCGTTGCCGCCAGCGCATCGATACGGCGCCGTTGGCTGCGCTGCCGTCGGAGGCGATCTCGCACGCGATTGACCACGCTCTGGGCCAGGTAGGCCTTGAGACTGCCTTTGATCTTGAGACCGTCGGCGCCCTGGGCGAACGAGACGAACACGTCCTGTACCACATCTTCCGCGGCGTGCGGATCGTTCAGCAGTCCCAGCGCCAGGCTGAGCAGCACGTGGACGTACTTCTCATAAATCCGCGCCAGCGCCGCGCGGCTGCCCCGTTGGAAACGCCACTTCAACAGTTCGTCTTCGATTGCCCGCACGATAGAATCCGGATTCCCTAGAGCGTTCTTTCCCTATAGCACGCATCCCGAACCCCATTTTACACATTCGGCGCAAAAAAGAAGGCCGGACCTGTGATCGGTCCGGCCGGTGGAAGCGGGTGTGCCTCCGGATGTATAGCCTGGATGTGTGTTGGCAGGCCTATTTCTCGGTGGTGGTGCTGGCCCCCGATCCGCCAGGCAGGCTGAGCGTCGGGAACCGCTCCGGGGCAACGTACTCGATATGCGAGTCGAGGAACAGCACATTCGTTCCCTGGCCCGCGGCCAGCAGGGTCCGGTCGTAGGCGACGACCAGCGAGATCGGATCGGTACACGTCAATCCGGCCCCGAGGTATTCCACGTCGTTGATCATCCATTGGTAGTTCTCATCGCTCTCGGCGTAATTCCGCAATTCCTCCAGCGACTGGGGCAACCGGTCCCCATGCTCGCCGGCGTAGAGCAGCACATATTTCCCGAGATCGGCGAGCCAGGTGGCCGAGACGTTGAGCGAGACCCCGTTGTCTTTCTCTGTTGTGGCGCCGGCCCCCTCGAAAGCGCCAGGCAGGCTAAGCGTCGGGAAACGCTCGGGCTCGACATACTCGATATGCGAGTCAAGGAACAGCACATTGGTTCCCTTGCCCGCGGCCTGCAGGGTCTTGTCATAGGCGATGACCAGCGAAATCGGGTCGGCACACGTCAGTCCGGCGCCGAGGTACTCCACGTCGTTGATCATCCACTGATAGTTCTCGTCGCTCTCGGCGTAGTCCCGCAGTTCCTCCAGCGAGTCGGGCAGCCGGTCTTCATGCTCGCCGGCGTAGAGCAGCACATACTTGCCGAGATCGGAGAGCCAACTGGCCGAGACGTAGAGCGGAAGTCCGTCGTCCTCTTCCAGTGCCTGGCTTGCGAGGGCCGCGTCCGGCTCGACCAATTTGTAGCGAAACTGCACGGTCTGACCGGCGCGATCGGCTCCGCGCATCTCCAGGATGCCCGAGCTGCCTTCACGCGTCTTGAAGGCATGAATGACTTGGTACACGCCTTCCTCGAACAGGATCGGGTCGAGGGATTGGTAGGCGATGCTGCCTATGATGTCACTGACAGCCACGGCCGGCACGATGGTCCAGACGCCGGGGGCGAGCCCTTGGTGTGCCATTCCCACGCCGGAGAGGCCGAGATCGCCAGCGATCATTCTGGCAATGGCATCGATGCCGTTCTCTTCCAGCCAGCCCATGAATTCCTCCGGCGCCAGATCCAATACCTGCGACGGGATGACGATGGTTTGGCCGGTGTCGAGGTCGATGGCACACGGCTGGGCCGGCGCGGCGTTCGGATCGAGACAAGTGAGTGTCACGACCTGCTGGGGGCCAAAGCCGGGCATGTCCGTGCTTTCCACCTGCCACTTGAGTTGCGCCTTGCTCTCGTCGTAGTCGCCGATCCGGACGACCGCCAGATTTCCGTCGCTCGTCAGAATGGCGGCGAATCGCTCTTGACGCGCGGCGATGCTAGTGGCGGTGCTTTCCCCGATCTTGTCCAGAACGCGGTGGGCCCAACCGACGACCTCGTCCCATTGGGGATCGGGCCAGCCGGGCGTCAGGAGCCCCAGGGACGATCCGGACATGATCCTCAGCGTGCCCCCATTTTCGCCGTCCCAGGTCACGTCGAAATCTCCCGGCTGGGCTTGATGCAGCGGGAGGGCCGCCTTGGGGTCCAGGTCCAGGGCCATATTGGCCTGAATTTCGGCACTGTACACCGCGGGTTTGTCAGGAACGCTTCGAGTGAGTCGCTCTACGCCCACGGCCAGCGCGGCGGCGACGACCACGGCCGCTACGGCCAGTCTTGCGATCTTGCTGTTCATGATAATTCTCCATGCGCGGATCTCGCCGCGTCTCTGTATCCTGGTTGGCGCCTGCTGCCGTTGCTCGGCTACGTCCTTCCACAGGTGCTGATCCATCTCCGCGCCGGCGGCGAACGACATTGCCTTGACCATCTGTTTCGTTCTTCGTAACGGTTTCATGTCACAGTCTCCCATTCAGGGCGGACCGCAGTTTCTGCAAGCCGTATCGGTAGCGGCCTTTGGCGGTGCTGGTTGAAACACTTTGGTGCTTGGCGATTTGCCGGAAGGTCAGGCCGGCGCTGAGATGCAAGGTGATGGTCTCCCGCTGTTCGTAGGGCAGTTGCCCCAGCACGGCACTGACAAGACGCGACTGCTCCGTAGCCATCGTCCGAGCGTCCGGCCGATCGCGACCCGAGGCCACCTCCGCGTCGGCCTCCGGGGTGTTGGCCCGGCGCTTCCGGCTGCGCAGGCGGTCTTTCGCCCGGTTGGCGACGCAGGTCGCCAGATAGCTTTTCAGGCTGCCGCGCAGACCGAAACCGTTGGACGACTGCGCGAACGTCACGAACACGTCGTGCAGCACGTCTTCAGCCAGGTAGCTGTCGTTGAGCAGGCCCATCGCCAGCGTCAGCAGATAGTCGCGATACTTCTGGTAGATCCGCTGTAACGCCGCGTCGCTACCGGCCTTGAACCGCACTTTCAACCATTCATCTTCCAGCATCGATCCACACCACTCGTCATCCCACAACGATCGTCGTTCACCATTATCACGGTTGAGATGCCCGTTCGGACATAAGAAATCTCAACCGGGCGAGGATTTCGGCGGGAGTGAGCCGGACCGATCTAAACAGCAGTGGCTTCCAGGCCGAGAATGGAGATGTCGTCTCTGATCGCGGCATTGCCACAGAACCGTTCGATGGATGTCACGGCATCGCCCAGCGTGGCGTCAAGCGTCTTGTCTCGCCCGGCCTCGATGGTTTCACTCAATCGCTCGGTTTCGTACGGCTGCCCCATTTCGTCGCCGGCCTCGGTGGCGCCGTCGGTGTACAGGAACAGCCGCTCTCCGGGACGAAGTTGGATGCGGTCACTGGCGAAGCTCGTTTCGGGCACGATACCCACCGGGAACTGATCGCGGCGCAGTTCGCGAATGGTTCCGTCGGCATCGAGTAAGATCAGCGGCGGATGCCCGGCCGAAACGTAATCGAAGCAGGCCGTCTTCGTGTCGAGCACGCCGTACACCATCGTGAAGAATTGGCCCGTGCGCTCATCGAAGGGGAACTGCCGGTTCAGTTTCTCGGCAACCACGCCGGGCGCGGTCACGGATCGCCCGGATGGGTCGGTGGCAGAGGCGGTATAGAGGATGGACTGGCCCGGGATGGGCAGCAGCATGCGGCTCAGCGTCACCGAGAGCAAGGAGGCCGCGACGCCGTGACCGCTGACATCGAGGATGTAGACTCCGATGTGCGTGTCATCCAGCCAGAAGCAGTTGAGTGTGTCGCCGGCCAGTTCCTCACACGGTCGGTAGCGCCAGGCAAAGCGGAACCCTTGGGCTTCGGGCAACGTGTGGGGCAGCATCGCCTGCTGCACCTTCGCAGCCGCGGCCAGATCGTTCCTCATCTTCGCGTTCGCCTGCCGCAGACCGTCTTCGGCGCGTCGCCTGTCCGTGATGTCCGACTGTACGCCAATGAAGTGCGTGACCCGGCCTTGCCCATCGCGGACGGGTGTGACCGAAAGACGATTCCAGAAAGGGGACCCGTCCTTGCGATAGTTGAGGATCTCAACCGTACACTCGCGTTGTTCCGCAACGGCTCTGCGGATGGCCTCGGCCGCGTCCGGGTCCGTATCGGGGCCCTGCAGAAAGCGGCAGTTCTTCCCCAGCACGGACGCCGCGGAGTAGCCCGTCAAATGCTCGAAGCCCGAGTTGACGTAAATGAGCGGATTGTCGGGCCGGGACAGATCGCTGATGGTGATGCCTTCGGCCGCCGCACCGAGCGCGCGGTCTTTCAGAGCCAGCGACACGTCGAGGCGCACCAGCCCGTCGTGTCGCTCGCTTTCTGTTTGTTCCCTTTCGCGCAGCATAGGCGACCGCCTTTCGTACGGTGATGTCACTCGACGGGAATCAGGACTTCGTTGCGGCGTAGGAACCAAGGCTGGAAGGGCGGATCGTAGCGGGCGAAGACCGCCGGGCCGATGATGGTCAGACCCCGCTCGGCAATGAACTGTTCCAGTGACTCCCTCTTGCGTTCGTAGCGCTTCCGGCTCCAGGTCCCGGAATAGCGCAGCGCCGCCATCTTTCGCGCCGGGATCTCCCGGAGGCTCACCGCCGGATCGAGCGGGGCAGGCAGTGTCTCCATCGTGTACGTGGCGGGCATGAGGAAGCTGACCGAGTACCGGCCGTCGGCTTCGACCTGGGCCACCGGCGCCGTCATGGCGATTTTCTCCGAGCGTTGCTGCTCGACCGGTGCGGTCATCGCGATCGATTTCTGCGTCCGGTTCTTCCCGGAGATGTATCCGTAGAGCCGGTCGAAGGCAATGTTACCCGCCTCATCGAAATCGGCCTCCACGACCGTCTCGGCGACGATTTGCGGGGCGTACCGCCTGACCTCGAGCTGGCCCCGTTCGGCCAGAACGGTGTATTTCGCCCGCTCGATGCCCACTGAAGCGATCACGCCACAGGAGCACAGCAGCGCCGATACGGCCAATAAACCGGCAGCCAATACCACTCGTTTGCGATTCATACCTGCGAATCCTCAATTGAAACCCACGGTCCCGGCACCGTGCCAGTTCTCAACCTCCTACTCCCCAGCTATCCGTTCTGTTCGGGATTCCGGTTCGGCCCGGAAGGCCATGGCCCAGAAACCCCGTCCAGCGCAAAGAAAAAGGCCGGGTCGCAGGGGCCCGGCCCATCGGGTTCACTGTGGTTTGCACTCAGTTCGTTCTGGGCTTGCCATCGGCCCGGATGACTTCCGTACCGTCGCTGAGGAGATAGCGCCGGCGCTCGAACACGAACGTCTGTCCCCGGATCTCTTCCTCGTAGGTGCCCAGGTCCCCGCCCGCGTCGGCTTGGGCCAGATCCTTGAGTTCCCTCCAATCCGCTTCGGTCAGTCGTGTCTTGCCCGCCAGCGGCTCGCCCTCGGCGCGCGTGGCCACGGTACCGTCAGACAGGGTCGCCTGGTACGTTTCGAAGGCGAAGGTCTTGCCGTGCACCTGTTTTTCCTGGCGGCCCAGATACTCGGCCTGTTTGAGTCGGAGAAGTTGGCCCAACTCCGCATTCTGTTCGGGCGTCAACATGACGGTGGGCAAGGGGTGTTCCGTGTCGGTCTCGCCCATGGTCAGCTCGCGGCCGCCCGCCAGAACGTAGCGGTAGATCAGGGTTCGGTGCGTTTGACCCTCCACGGTCGTATCCACCGCGGTGATGATCTGCCGCAAGCCGAGCTTCCGCAGTTCCTCGATTTCCGCGAGGTCGGCCTCGATGTCCCCGGACCCTCCGAGCCGGGCCTGGTCGGGGGCGGGCTCGCCGATGGTGCGCGTGCGACCATCGGCCAGTGTGTACCGGAACGAACAGCCGCGCCAGTAGTGCCCATTGACCTGCATGTCCGTGACGCGCACCAGTTCCCGGATGTCCTGTTCGCGGAGCTGCGCGATTTCCTCCAGATCGCTCTGCATCTGATCGATGTCTGTACCATCGGAGCCCATGACCGCGGCTTGACCTGCCACGACCGTGACGCCGTTTCCATCGCCCTCGTCGGACCGCTCGTAGATGGTCTCCGCGTCGGTGGCGAAATGGTACGCTCCCTCAGCATCCTGGCCCACGAAGTGGTAGCGATACAGCTTCACGCCCACAGCCGCGCCGATCCCACCGGCCACCACGATCGCCACGGCCAAGGCCACCTTCACAATCTTGCCGTTCATGAGAATTCTCCCTACGCTGGAATCCGTGGGTTCCGCAGGGGCCGTCGACAGACACTGCGCTCGGACGATCGATTGCCACAGGCGCCGTCGCGTCCGCTCAGAAGCCTCACAGTTCGCTTGCTTGATTGCGTGTTCTACTTTTGTTGTCGGCCTCATCTCAGAGCCTTCCGTTAAGGACTGACCGCAGTGCCTCGATACCACGTCGGTAGCGCGCCTGCGCGGCCACATACGAGACGCCCTGCATGCTCGCGATCTGCTTGAGCTTCAGCCCGGCCTTGAGACGCAGCGCAATAGCCTCGCGCTGTTCGCTCGGGAGCTGGGCCAGCGCCGCATACACCTGGCGCGCCTGCTCGTCGCAGATCACATCGTCTTCGGGCGGTCCGGCCTCCTGGTCAGCCGAGGCGCTGGCCTCCAGCCGCGCGGTGCTGCGCTGCCCCGACCGGAGGTGATCGCGGGCACGATTCGCCACGCAGGCGGCGAGATAGTGCTTCAGATTCCCGGTCAACCGGAACCGTCCGCTCGACCGCGCCAGTGATACGAAGACGTCGTGCACGACGTCCTCGGCCGCATGGGCATCGTTGAGAAACGCCATCGCTACACTGAACATGTAGTTGAGGTACTTCTCGTAGACGCCCCGCAGCGCGCTCGCGCGGCCTAGCTTGAGCCCAAGTTTCAACAGTTCATCTTCAATCATGAGCTGCTCAACGTTGCATGGAACGATCGTTCTCTATCATTATCACGAACGGGACGCCTGGCCCAATACAGGAAATCTTAACTTTTCTGAGAGCGACAACCAGGCCGGACCGTTAGGGTCCGGCCCAAGCGAACAGAGAACCGGGAGACTAATCGTCGATCTGCCACCAGTCGTTGTCGAAGTAGTGCCATTGCGGCGTGGTCAGCGTCATGCTGCGCTCGCTCTTACGCCGGACGCACTCGGCCTGGGCGTGCCGGCCGTCGGCGCTGAGCGTCACCGAGCGGACGTAGATCTTGATTGGCTCGCTGATGTTGACACTGCCGAGAAACATCTGCGACATCTGTTCCACGCTGTCGATATCCTTGAGCGTTTCGCGAATCCGCTCGGGGTCTTCTTTCGAGCCGCCGAACAGCAGCGGATCGTACGCGACCTGGCCCTTGGCGAGCTTGAAGACGTAGTTCATGTTGAAGTTGGCGGCCCAGGCGGCGGCGTCCCCGGCCGCGAAGGCGTCCAACATGGCCTGAATGCGCTCTTTGAGCCGATCGGGCAGCGCTTCGTCTTGATTGAAATCGTACGGCGCCGCGTCTTTCTCGACGATGGTATCCTGGCTCGCTTCCAGTGTGGTTGTGCCCCGGTCGTTACTGACCTCGACCTTACCCTCGGCCACCTCGACAGACAACAGTTCCACCTTCTGACCATTGTCGGCCATCCCATCCACCAGTTCCAGCGTGAACGCGGTGCCCAGCGCCCTGACGTCACCATAAGGGGTGGTGACAATGAATTCGCCGTGTTTCTTGGCGACGGTGACATCGATCACGCCGGCAACATGTTCAAAACCGCGTGTTTCGGCACTCTCGTTGATGCGGATACTGGCATTCTCCCTCAGAGTGACGACGGATCCATCTTTGAGCGCATGTGTTGCGGGGCCGGCGAGCATCGGTAAGGGATTGATCTGCGTCAAGACAACCTCGTTACTTCTGTTCATCTGCGTGATGCCGATGATGGCGGCGAGGGCCACCACGGCGGCGGTCGTGAGTTTGACGAATAGACGGTTCATTTTGACGGTCCTTATACTGGGCGGGCGCTGCGGTTGCGGCGTCCGCGTGGTGAGCTCTTGTACGGCCTCGGGGTGACGCGCCTTCCACGTCTCGAAGTCGGGCTGCGTACCGTCCGATTGGATGGCTTTATCCAGTGCCTCGTCCAGCCAGTTGTCGTCGTTGACGCGTCCCATGATCTAGCTCCCGAAACCATCCCGTTTCAACAACTCTGCGACTTTACGTTTCGCTCGTACGAGTCGGCCGTTAACCGCCGAGGGGCTGATATCCAGCACCTCCGAGATCCGGGCCTGGGAGAATCCGTCGAAGTAGCGCATCACGATCAGCTCGCGCTGGCCTGGCTCCAGCTTCCACACTGCCCGCCGCACCGCTTCGGAACGCTCGCTGTCCTCGGCTGGCCCTTCGTCCGGCGCCGGAGCGGGGCGGTTCCGCGTGCGGATGATCTGCCTGGTCACGTTGCGGCAGATCCCGCCCAGCCAGGCCCCGAACCTGGCCCGATCGCGCAGTGTGGCCAGATCGCGACAGGCGACCGCGAAGACCTCCTGGGCCGCATCCTCGGCCGCATGCCGGTCGCCCAGTTGGGCGTAGGCCAGCGCGACGATGGGGTTGTGATACCGCTGGTACAGAGCGCCGAAGCTGTCCAGGCAGTCGCCTTGGGCCGCGGCGACCAGGGCCGCTTCGTTCGCCTTGTCGGATTCGATGCTCATGCCCAATCCCACTGATTCACCGGTGTGCTGATATCGGCCTTCACCGTATTGGTGTAACGAACTGGCCCAGATGTGCGCGGAATCCGCAATTTCTTCGCCACGCCGGACTCCGGCCCGTCAAATTGGCTTTGATTGGCTTTGTTTTTCCGCCCGACCCGCGTTCTTGGCCTGAAAACACGGGAAATTGGCTTTGTTTGGCGCGCCTGATGACAGCGCGACCGGCCGGACTGCCCGGCAGGGGCCTGCTGCCCGAAAATTGGCTTTGATTGGGTTCGTTCTTCCGCCCAACCCGCGTTCTTGGCCCAGAAACGGCAGAAATTGGCTTTGTTTGGCACGCATGAGGACACCGCTGCCGACGTGGTGCCTCGAACAGCACCAAGGGTCGAAGTCACACATCGGGAGCGGGGAACGTCTGCGGTGCCGGTTGGGTATGCGGTGTTGGACATCGATCACCTGGGTCACGTATCTCGCGTGTGTTGTTTATTAGATTACATACATCGTCGCCCGCTGTCAACGAAAAATTCCGCCGTTTTTCACCTTTCTCGCCCGCCATTTGCCTTTCTGCCGGCATCGGCCTAGAATGCTGCGAGGCCGCTGAGGCGGTGGCAGAGTGGCAGGCGGTGCCCACCCTGCGAGACTGTCCGACGGCTTGGGTCTTATCAGCGTGCGGCGCATCCGGATGTTGTATGGAAAGGTGGGTCTATCGTGATGAAGCATACCTCAAAATGGTTGGTGCTTTGTTTGGTTGTGGTGTTGGCCGGGGCAGTGGCAGCGGGGGAGGATCGGTCGTTTCTGGAGCCGCCCGAGGTGGTCACCACGGCGCCGGGGCCGGAGTATCAGATCGATGCGCGACAGTTTCAGGGCATTCCATCGCTGGCACGGAGTCCCGAGGGCCGGCTCTGGGCCATCTGGTACGCCGGCCGCACGGGAGCCGAGGACCGGAACAACTACGTGCTCCTCGTCACCAGTGGCGATGACGGGCAGACCTGGAGCGAAGCGGTGCTGGCGATCGACCCCGACCGCGAGGGGCCCGTGCGTGCGTTCGACCCGCAAATCTGGCTGGCGCCCGACGGTCGGCTGTGGCTGTTCTGGGCTCAGGCGATCGATCACGATGGGACCGTCGCGGGCGTGTGGACCATCACCGCCGAGCATCCCGACGCGGCCCAGCCGCACTGGTCGCCGCCGCGGCGTTTGACCGACGGGATCATGATGGGCAAACCGACGGTGCTCTCGGACGGTACGTGGGTCTTGCCCGCCTCGACCTGGCGCAAGACGGACCACAGTGCCCGGGCCGTGGTGTCGACCGATCGCGGTGCGACCTGGCAGGTGCGCGGCGGGTGCCAGATCCCTCCGCCGATGCGGGTGTTCGACGAGCATATGTTCGTCGAGCGGCGCGACGGTTCGCTGTGGATGCTGGTCCGTTCGAACACCGGGTTCCTGCTCGAGAGCGTTTCGCGGGACGCCGGGGCGACCTGGCCGATCGCGCAGCCGAGCGACATCAAGCATCCTTCGGCCCGGTTCTTCATCCGCCGTCTGGCCTCGGGCAAGCTGCTGCTGGTCAAGCACCACAACACCGCGGTGCGGAACCGGCTGACCGCGTTGCTCTCCGACGATGACGGCGAGACTTGGTCCGGGGGACTGCTGCTGGATGAGCGGAGTCGCATCAGCTATCCCGATGGCGTGCAGGCCGACGATGGGCGGTTTTTCATCATTTACGATCGCAATCGAACCACCGACCGCCAGATTCTGATGGCGGTTTTCACGGAGGCCGATGTGATGGCCGGTAGGCCGAGCGAACAGACCCGACTGCGAGTCTTGGTCAGTCAGCATCCCTGAGGGGATTCCGAGCTTCTCGTTCTTGGCGGCCCTACGATTCGGCCAGTGAGAATTGACGGTGACACAAATCGGTGTACACGCCGTTGGCTGCCAGCAGTGTGGTGTGTGTGCCGCGCTCCACGATGCGGCCCTTATGGACGACCAGAATCTGGTCTGCATGGAGAATGGTCGAGAGGCGGTGCGCAATGACCATCGACGTGCGCCCGGCCAGGGCGACTTCGAAGGCGTCCTGGATGGCGGCTTCGGACTCCGAGTCGAGGTGCGCGGTGGCCTCGTCCAGGATGATGATATCGGGCGCTTTGAGCAGGAGGCGGGCGATGGAAAGACGCTGCTTTTCCCCGCCGGAGAAGCGGTGCCCGCGTTCGCCGACGAGGGTGTCGAGACCGTCCGGAAGGGATTCGATCAGCGGGAGGATCTGGGCGGCGCGGAGGGCCTCCCACAATTCGGCATCCGTCGCCTCGGACTTGGCGTACAGCAGATTGGCGCGGATCGTATCGTGAAAAAGGTACGCCTCCTGGGTGACCATGCCGATGCGTTTGTGAATCGAATCAAGCTTGGCGTCGCGCAGATCGACCCCGTTGATGGAGACCGAGCCGTTGACAGGGTCGTACAAGCGGGGCAGCAGTTGCGTGATCGTGGTCTTGCCGGCGCCGGAGGCGCCGACGAGCGCGACAAGCTGGCCGGGCTGGACGGTGAAGCTGATGTCGTCGAGGATCATTTTCTCGGAGTGCTTCTCCGGCAGGGCGATCGATTCCAGCGACGCCAGTGAGACCTCGGCGGCCGTCGGGTAGCGGAACGTGACGTGCTCGAAGGTGATGGTGGCCGGGCCGGTCGGTATCTCGACGGCATTCGGCTTCTCCTCGATGGCCGGGACCAGATCGAGCACTTCGAAGACCCGTTCGAAGGACACGAGAGCCGTCATGATACTCACCTGGATATTGGACAGTCCGGTGAGCGGCCGGTACAGGCGGTGCAAATACGCGGCGAAGGCGACCAGCGTCCCGACGTCGAGCAGGCCGCGCACGGCCAGCAGGCCTCCCCAGCCGTACACCATCGCGGTCGCCAGCGCCGACGTGAGCATCAGGGCGCTGAAGAAGAAGCGGCCGTAGAGGGCGCGTTTGACCCCGATAGCCGAGACGCGGGCGGCCCGGGTCTGGAAGGTCTTCGTCTCTGCTTCGTGCTGCCCGAAGATCTTCGCCAGTTGAGCGCCCGCCACATTGAAACGCTCCACCATCATGTTATTCATGGAGGCGGTGAGATCGTAACTTTCGCGGGTAATCTGATGAATCTTGCGTCCCAGGATGCGCGCGGGCCAGAGAAAGAGCGGCAGGAGCACGAGCGAGGCGAGCGTGATCTGCCAGGAGAGCAGAAACATGGCGGTGAGGACCAGCACGACGGAGATCAGATTGCCGATGACGTTGGAGAGGATGTCCGTGAAGGCATTTTGCGCGCCGGTCACGTCGTTGTTCAGCCGGCTGACCAGGGCTCCCGTCTGGGCGCGCGTGAAGAATGCCAAGGGCATCCGCTGGACATGATTGAACAGCAGGGTGCGCATCGAGAGCACGATTTGGCTGCCGATCCGTGCGCTGAGATACGCTTGCAGGAGCCCGAGCGTGGCGTCGAAGACGGACAACGTCACCGCCAGCAGGGCCAGACGCAGAATCAGTCCGGTATTGCTGTTCAACACGCCGTTGTTGATAACATCGCGGTAGATCAGCGGGTTGATGACACTGATACCGGCGTCGGCGATGACCAGCAGCAGGAAGAAGGCCAGCAGCCCGGCGTACGGAACGGCGAAGCGCAGAATCCGCTTCGTCGTTCCCCGTTTCACTTTTTGCCTGGTCACCGAGGCGTCTTGTTTGAGAAGGCGCAACGGGCCGCCCATTCCGCTAGACATAAGAACCCTGGAGCCGCTCATTCATCGTGGTCGTTCCATACACTTTGGCATCGATGGTCGAATCATATAGGTCCAAACGCATACTGTCGAGACGCGTGTCGGCCGCCGTTCGGTGAGTTCGTCAGGTTCGGTGCAACGCGCGGAGGATGGCCAGGTAAAGGCGGGCGGCGCGGGCGACCTGCTCGAAGGAGATGGATTCGTCGCGGGTGTGGGCCTTGGCGAGCTGGCCCGGCCCGAGGATGACGGGCTGGCAGTCGGCGTTCCAGAGCAGGTTGGCGTCTGAATGGCTGTGGAACGATCCGGGCGCGAAGTCCAGGTCCAAATCGCGATACGCCGTGGCCAGCAGTTCGGGCAATAGTCCCTCGCGGGGCAGTTCGTATCCTTTGGCCAGGGTGGGAAAGCCCATCTCGTAGCGGGTGACCGCGCTGCCGGCCAAGCTGTCCTGCACGAGTTTTTCCAACCCCTCGGAGAGTTCTTCCGGCGGTGCCTGGGGCGGCAGATGCAGATCGAGCCAGGCCGCACAGCCATCGGGCACGGCGAATCCGGATTCCGAACTGTGCAGATCGCGGATGTTGAGGATTGCCTCGGGGTACTCCTGTTCGATCCATTCGGCCAGGCGCAGCAGCATGCGCAGCATGCTGAAAATGGCGTTGTATTCGTGGCCTGCCTGGGCGGCGTGGCGGCGCGTGCCGAAGGCCCGGACCAGCATTTCGACGTAGCTGTAGTGGCTCAGGCAGGGCACCAGGTTCGTCGGCTCGGCGACGATCGCCCAGGGATAGCGCCACTCGCTGAGCAGGGCCGAGGTGCCGTCGCCCGTCTCTTCCTCCCCGACAACCAGGAAGAGGCCGGCGCGTTGCGGCTGGTTTCCGCCCTCCACGTACGATAGGAAGGCTTCGATCAGCGCTGCGCAGCCGCCTTTCATATCGGCCGTGCCCAGACCGAAGATCTGGCCTTCTCGCTCGTCGAAATCATAACGCTCGATGTCGAAGGCCGGAACGGTATCGACGTGTCCCAAAAAGGCCACGTCGGGTTGGGCGTCGGGCCAGACGACCTCGAGGTTATACCGGTCTTCCGTCACTTCGCGCAGGGTCACCGGCAGGCCTTCGCGCCGTAGCCAGTCGGCCAGGAACGCGACGATCTCCTCTTCCTTGCCCGACGGACTGTAGATATCGACCATGCCGCGAAAGAGGTCTTTGAGACGATCGTCCTGGATGCTGCCGGGAGGGCGCTTCATCGGCTCGAGGTCTCCAGATTCAGGGTCATGTACACGTGGTCGATCGGATTCGAGAATCCCTTGTCCTCGAAGAACCGGATCGCGCTTTCGTTGTCGGCCTGCGTATCCACCATCAGCATGCGTACGCCGGCCTCCTGCACCAGGTCTCGGAAACGTTCGAAGAGTCGGCTGGCGATGCCCTGGCGGCCGAACTTCGGGTCGATGCCGAGCCACAACAGGTGGCCGTAATTCCAGGCGGTATACCGCTTCTCAATCACGCTGCCCAGGAGAAAGCCGACGACCTTTTCATCGGCATCGGCCACGAGCATGTACTCGGGTTCCGTGTTGAACAGGTGCGTCACCTCGTACTCGTCCCAGGTCCGGTAGAGGTTCGAGGCCTCGCGCGAGGTGAAGAGGCGTTCACCCAGATGAAAGATGGCCGGCAGGTCATCAATGGTGGCGAGCCGGATTTCCGGCGCAGCGCTATGTTCCCAAGAACTCATTTTGTCTATTCCCCGTTTCGACTTGTACGTTACTCTGACACATCACGTTCGTTGAGCCGCAGGCCGAGCATCATGGAGCCGAGTGTTATTCGGCCGGTTGGCAGGATCGGTCGTCGCGTTTGGGGCTGCGGCCGGCCTCTCTTGGTGCGTCGTAGAAGCGCGTCGTCGGATAGGCCAGATCGATATCAGGCTCGCGGGCGAAATCCTCCAGGATTCCTTCGTTGACCGAATGGGCCATGCCGCGCCGCTTGCGCACCGGGCACAGATAGCGCAGGGTCAGGGCCACCCCCTGGTCGGCGATGTGCGTGTAAACGATGGGCGTCAGGTGGCTGTAGCGGATTGCGTACTGCGATTGCATGGTCTCGATCTGACGGCGGACCTCCGCTTCGATCTTCTGCGATTCTTCCTGGGCCTGTTGGAGAATGATCTCCTTGGCCCGCTTCCAGTCGCTTTCGAACGTGACCACGATGGTTTGTTCGTTCCAGATGAAGGGGAATCCCTTCGTGTAGTTGGCGTTCAGTTGCCGAAAGACGGCACTGTTCGGTACGCTGATGATGCGGCCCGTGCTCTGATCGGCGCCGACCCAGTTGCCGACCTCCAGCAGGGAGGTCTGGAAGACGCGGATATCGATCACGTCGCCGACGTGGCCCGAGAACTCGATGCGGTCGCCGATGTCGAAGGGGCGTTTGATGATGATCAGCGCCCAGCCGGCGACGCAGAGCAGCACTTCCTGGAGCGACAGGGCGATCCCGGCACCCATCACACCCAAGAACACGCCCGTTTGGCCGGCACCACTGATCCAGATGGCGACCAGAGCGACTGTAAACACCACGGCGCGGAGCCAACTCATGGCCCGGCGGATCTTGTGCTTGCCCACCAGGTCCGTCGCACTTCTCTGGAGGGTTCGCTCGACCACATGACCGATGAAGTAGACCGTGGCGATGGCCAGGGCGGTCCAGATGATGTTCGCATACACGCGGTTGGCCAGGAACCATTCGGTGGTCGCTTCCAGCCAGGCCACGCGGCTCCGCCAGATCCAGGCCAGCACCACGCCGAGCAGCAGGGCCAGGCTGATGGAAACGGAAACATTCTCCCAACTGACGGTCCTGGCCCTTCTGGTGGCGCTATGCCGGGTTAGCCAGAGATAACAGAGCACCGCCAGTAGCAGACTCCCGCCAGAGAGGGTTAGCGGCAGCCATACCTCGCCGTTGAACTGTTGTCCCAGTGGAAGCACCATGGTTTCCTCTCAAACTGCTCTGCCACAATGTCGGTACACACGACACACGGCGTCAGCATAAGCGATCTCTCGACGCAAAGGAAGTGCTTTGTCTGGGGCAATTGCCTCGCGGCGGGTGCGGTGGTCTAGTTCAGCATCTCACGCAGAATGTCCAGATAGAGGTATCCGTAATCGACGTAGCGATCGCCTCCGGTGTAGTAGGTCCCGTTGTCGGAATCATCGGTGGTGCTGGGCGGTGCCGTTCCCGCGGTCGGTTCGATCTGCGTGTCCTCATACCATTCGTTGAAACTCGTGACCATTACGATGTTGTCGGCCCGTGGATCGAGCAGCGGCAGGGCAACGTCGCGGATCATGGCGCGGAAGAGGTCGCCTTCCTTGGAGTTCGGCACGTCGGTGAAATAGCGGGCGCGTCCGGGGTGCCCGCGCCGCACCGCGGTGTCGTTGTAGCCCGGCGCGATGGTGGGCATGAAGGCCGTGCCGACGGCATTGGCCTGTGCCTTGGCATGACGGTAGTTGGTCGCAAGGAACTCGATCGCCTTGCGCGTGCCGCCCAGCCTTCCGACGGATTGGCCGTAGACGTCGTAGGCCGTCACGGCGTTGAAGTTCCGGGCCCATTCGGAACGATAGCCGGCCCCGAACACATCGTCACCCACCAGATAGAGATGGGGGAACTTCTCGCGCATCTCCTTCAGAGCATCCTGTCCTTTGTTGCGGAAGTACTCGCGCGTCAGGTAGACGAAGACGGCGGGTTTGCCGTCGATACGCAGGTAGCTCGGATGGTCGAAGTAATGCTGCTGCATGTACGTCAGGTCCGGGATCCAGTGTCGATAGTCCGGGTTGTTGAACCGCCCGAATCGTCCCGTCGCTTCGTACAGGATGGCGTACTTGAGTTTGCCGGCATCGGGATGGGTGAGAATGGCGTTGCGAAAGGTCACGTCGCAATGCTGCTCCGGGCCCCACCAACTCACGGCCCAGAAATCGATCCCACCGCGGACGCTCTGGACGATATGAGCGGCCACCACATTCGGGTCGTCGGAGCGATAGCGGCCCAGTTCGGGCTGTTGCGGGGCTTTCAGATGCGTGCGCATGACCTGCCGCCACTCGCGTGGCCGGCGGTACCAGGGATAGTAGTAGACTCCGACGATGGGGTTGCCGTTCTGGGCGGGTTCTATCGCGGCCGGCGCGCTGTCGGCTGCCTGGCTGGAAGAGACCGGAAAAAAGGAAACGATGACTGCTAGCACGACGGCGATCCGACAAAACCTTCTGGCAAACACTGAATGCCCCTTTCTAACGATTGATACATTTACCCCGGGCCCATTCGCAGGCCACTGGCATTGTGGCATATTCTCGATTCAGCGTAAATCCCATATTCCGTTCGGCCCGCAACCGTCGGTTGGCTGAGAGGCGATTGCCGTTTCGCGTGTTATCTCATATCCTAAGTGGCCGCAGAACACCGATTCGATACGTGGAGGACCAGGCATGAGGAAACACCGGATGCGAGCGAAGCAGAGACAGCTTTGGATGCTCCTGACGATGGCGCTGCTATTGGCGGCCGTGACCTGGGCGGGCCAGCCGAACCCGCCGGGGCAGGCGGTGGGCACCAAACCGGTGCACGAGGCGTATCTGTTCGCGCACATGACCCATCAGGATTACGGCCGGTTGTACTATTGCGTGAGCCTGGACGGGCTGCACTGGAAGGCTCTGAATCAGGGCCGACGTGTGTACGACGACTATCGCGGCCACCCGGACATCTGCAAGGGCCATGACGGGCGCTACTACCTGGTGGGCAATCGCAACGACTCGGCGCCCGATATCAATTTCTGGGTCTCCGACGATCTCATCGGCTGGCAGCGCTACAGTGACGTGACACCCGAGCTCAAGCAGACGCCGGGCTACGCGCAGGCCTTGCAGCGGATCGGAGCCCCGAAGCTTTTCTACGACACCGATTCGTCGCAATACGTTCTGACCTGGCACACGCCGCACGAGCACGGCACACCGGAGGACCCAGAACGCTACTGGGCCAGCCAGCGGACGTTGTATCTGACATCGAAAGACCTCAAGACTTTTTCCGGCCCGCCGCGACGACTGTTCGATTGGGACATGGCCACGATCGACGTCATCATTCGCAAGCAGGAAGATCGCTACTACGCGATCGTCAAGGACGAACGCTATCCCACGCTGGATTGGGTCACGGGTAAGACCATTCGTGTCAGCAGCGCGCCGTCGCTGCTGGGACCCTACAGCAAACCGGCGCCGCCGATCAGTCCGAATTTTCGCGAAGCACCGACGCTGATTCCGTCGCCCGACGGCAAGGTCTGGTATCTGTACTACGAGCAGTATCCGGGCGTCTCTTACGGCCTGTCGGTGGCGTCTGATTTGAACGGACCGTGGTACCAGATATCCGGCTACACCTTCTTCAGCGACTGGGACAAATACGCGCTACCGGCCAAGGTGCGCCATGGCTGCATGATTCCCATCCGTCGATCCGAGTACGATGCGCTTCTGAGCCACCCGAAGTGGCCCAGTGACACAAAGTGAGGCAGCGGTTCCGATGAGTTGGAGAACCGAGAGATATTGCTGAAGGAAGGAGTCGCGACATGGCAATTTCAGTGAGCAGTGCGGCGTTCGAGGAGGGGGGAGCCATCCCTTCGCAGTACACCTGTGACGGCGCGGATATGTCGCCGGCGTTGGCGTGGGAGGGCATTTTGGGCGGTGCCAAGAGCATCGCGGTCATCTGCGACGATCCCGATGCGCCCATGGGGACATGGGTCCACTGGGTCATGTGGAACATCGCGCCCGATGCGAGGGGGTTGCCTGAGCACGTGGCGCCGGAACCGACGCTGCCCGATGGCGCTCGGCAGGGCATCTCGGATTTCGGTCGGCCGGGCTACGGCGGGCCGTGCCCACCCAGCGGCACTCATCGTTACTACTTCAAGGTCTATGCGCTCGATACGATGTTGGATCTGCCGAGCAGTACCAAAAAGGCGGACCTGTTAAAGGCCATGGATGGACACGTCCTGGCCGAGGGCCAACTGATGGGCAAGTATTCCCGGAAGTAGTGCATCGACGGACGCGACTCACGCTGATCTCGGTCAGCTCTGTTCGGCGCTAGAGAAACGGGGCTGCGAGCATGGCTCACAGCCCCGGGGTACTTATCGTTTCCAGCCGTCACACTGGCGTTGCGACTGGGGTGCTGTCAGAGACACCGTTATTCGACGGCGGGTTTGCCAAAGGCGACGTCGTCGACAAAGATCGTACCGGTGCCCCCGGCGGTCGGGTTGTCGCGGTCGCCCAGACCGATGTACATCGTCGCGACGCTGTTGAGATTGACGCCGGCAAAGTCGCTGTACGGAATCAGCCATTCGGTCCAGCCGGACTTGATGGCGATACCGGCGTTCGGATTCTCCACCACGGCCACGTGCCCCGCCGTGTCTTCCAGGGCCACATAGAGCGTTTCCGCCTCGTTGCCGCTTGTGGGCTGCGCGACGCCGATCTCCGCCACCTGCCAGTTTCCGGTGACGTTGCCCGTGAAGCTGACGTTGGAAAACTCGGCGCTGGTGGCCTGCGTGTCGAGGTGGCTCGTCAGCGCCAGGCCGATCAAGACCGGGTCAGTCATCGCCAGCGTGACCGTGTCACCCCGCTGCGTCCAGGTCTCGCCGTCGGGGGAGGTGTAACCCAGGAGCGTATTGCCCTCGCGCGTGACCTTGACCCAGTACGGCGGAGCGAAGGGGGCGTCGTCATACGTGTGCTGCGATACCGACGCGCCATCGGCCTCCATCCGCTGCTGGTAGGTGGCACCGCCGCCTTCACCGCCGGTCATGGCCATGAACGTGTTGACCGCGCCGGCTTCGACGCTCTGGCGGATCATCACGCCGGCCTTGGCCCAGCCACTGGGAGTACCGTCGAGGTAATCGAGACGGGCGACCATGGAGCCATCCCCGTTGAGCGTCTGGTAGGCGTAGCGGCATTGGTCGGCGTTGTTCCAGATGTCGTTGCCGATCGCATTCATTACGATGGTGCCGTCGTCGCCTTCATGGAAGGCCGGCGCCTGACCGGCCACGAAGAGTCTGAGCATCTCGGCGCCGTTAGTGTCGAGGTCCATACCACCCAGATCACGCTCGGCTTCCGAGTAGAAGGGGGCCAGCGCGTTGTCGTACACCAACGGCATCGACTGGGCGCCGCTGTTGACGATGGTCCGCTCGGCAAACGGCTCTTCCAGGTAGCCGACGGTCGAGCCGGTCTCGTTGACCCAGCCATCGAGCCAGGTGTCGTAGATCCGGTTGTCCTCGTTGTCGTAGGCCTCCATGTCGTCGATCACGGCATACTCCTGCGTCACGAACGTCCAGATGTCACTGGCCCAGACGCCGGAATCGCTGACTTCACCGACCTGCCAGTAGTAGGTGCTGCCGAATGCCAGGTCGCCCGGGGCGTAGCTGGCTTCGGTTGCGCTGTCGAGAAGTTCCAACGCGTTGGGATCGGTGCTGAGATAGACATCGTGCGTCACCGCTTCGCGGCCGGCCCGCCAACTGAGCGTGGTCTCCGGTGCCACGTTGCCGGCCCCGTCGCTCGGCTGCGGCTCACGGGCATGGGCCGGGATGTAGAGGAACCGCACTTCGCTGAGGCCATACTGAGGCATGACGCCCCAGGCACTGTGGACGGTCAGACGCACGTATTTGACGGCGACGCCTCCGAAGTCGACTGTGGTATTGGCCATGTAATCGGCGCGGGCCGTGGCCTGGGTCAGCTCCACATCGCCCAGGACGGTCCACTCGAGGCCGTCGGCCGAATACTCGAGCGTGACATCCTTCACGCCGAAACCGAGCAGCAGCTCGAACTGCACGTTGTAGTTCCAGACCAGCATCTGGTGCAGCTTGTAGACGCGGTCGAATGCGAACTCCAGTTGGATCGGGTCGGCGCCGGCCGATACCTGCCACATGTCGCTTGCGGCGATGCTGTGCTGATCGTCGGCGTTCAGGCCGGAACCGTTGACCAGGTTCTCCGGGCCCGCACTCGGATCCGAAACACCGTTGCTAGTGGCCACCACGTTTGGTATCGGGTACGCGAAGGGCTCGACGGTGAAACTCCAGAGCTCGCCTTCGATGACCGAGAAGTCCGGCGCCCCGTTGACTTCATCCACGCGCCAGTAATAGGTCTGCCCGAACTCCATCGCGCCGACGTCTACGCTGGTGTCGTTGAGTGCCAACCCCTCGGCGACCAGGGTCGCGGGATCGGCCGCGGCGACGGCGTCCTCGGAGAGGCCCAGATAGACGTTGTGCGTCGCGGCGAATTCACCGGGCGAGAAGCTGAGATCGGTGGTGTTGACCACGTCGTCGGCCTCGTCGGCCGGTGTCGGATTCCAGGCGAGGTCGCCGCGCAAGAGTTTCGCTTTGCTCTGGGTCATGAGCAAGTTGACATCCTCTTCGGTCAGAGCAATGTTCCAGATGCCGAACTCGTCGATCATCCCATCCCACGGGAAGTTCCGAATGGCGTCCAGATCGCCGATCCACAGCGAGGCGCCGCCCTGGCTGACGGTGCTGTCGGGATGGTCGGCCGTCGCGTCCAGGACGCCGTTGACATAGAGCTTCATCTTCTCGCCGGCAATGCCCTGTCCGTCGAAGACGAATGCGACGTGGTACCAGGTGTCGTCCTGGATTGCGGTGGCGGAGTTGATCGTGCCATTGTAATTGACCCGCGCTTCGAGGAGCTGGCCGGTCCAGATGAAGAAGTTGTAGGAATCGGCATCGCCTGTGCCGACGCGCTTGGAGGCGAGACACAGCCCCTCGTGACTGGCGATGTTGCGTGGGCGTATCCAGGCCTCGATGGTCAGCGCCGCCATGCCCTCGAGCTTGTCGACGTGCGGCACCTCGATCTTATTGGCGTTGTTCCCATCGAATTCCAGTCCCTGACCCCCGAATTGGCCGTCGGCCGTATTGAGCGAGCCCTGGACGACCACCGTCGCGGGATCGGCCGAGCCGTCGATGGGATTCTGGGCATTCTCGCAGGGCAGGTAGAGCACCAGTCCCTCCGGATCGGGGCCGGCCGCCATGAGCGCGGTATTCAACAGTATCAATAGAACACAACCCCAGTATACGGTTCTTGCTTGGGTGACATTGAAACGCCTGGACATGCCCATGATGATCCTCCTTCAAGAAAAATCAGACCTGCCTACTGTGGATCGGCCGCAACCGCAGTTCCCACAACATACGTCGACACGAAGTGCTTCGTCGGATGACTCTTCCTCGACCCTTGGTCCGGCAACCATGCATTGTTTTCGCACCCACCTATCCCCCCCGGACCCCTGAACTCCATCTCTCTTTATACCAGAGTC
>Ga0272443_10000838_pt1 | contig 51059 bp, 30 predicted proteins | sample SSMAcet12_FD_193581 | JGI IMG/M metagenome (GOLD analysis project Ga0272443, IMG submission 193581) | Marine sediment archaeal communities from Little Sippewissett salt marsh, Falmouth, MA, United States - SSM-Acet-12 | ecosystem: Environmental > Aquatic > Marine > Wetlands > Sediment ...
GCATGAACCAGATAATGCGTGAAGCAAGTGAGGGCAAGAATATAGGTTCCGAAACGGTGCGTCGGGTGATGACCCAGGCGTCCCTGGGAACCCGGTATGAAACGTCGGTAGCAAAAGCGTTGAAATCTGGTGCCACGGAAGAGATGAAAACACTTGCTCAGGCTTTATACAAGATGAATACGGAACAGACCGTAACCTATGCCGGTCTCGGAATTGGGGAAGCTTTTGTTTCTGAAACCGAAGCAAAACAATACCAGAGCACTTTGTTAAAGGAATATAACCAAAAGATAAAAGCCAGTCGTGAAATCGGTGCCACTGCAGAGGTTAAACGGCTGACAAAAGAACGCAACGCCCTAAAGGGATTTCTTTCAGACTGGATAGAAGGCAAAACCTATAATACGGATATTCGCTGGAAAGCCCCGGAATTTACCCATGGCAACCTGCCGGTTACCGGTGTCTATGTATACAGTGACGAACTGTTTGATCAATTGGGCATCGATCCCAAAGAAGTAAAAGGGTTTATTCACAGTAATCCACACCAATCGAAGTTTGTTTCTGCCTTCCAGGCGGACTACGACTGGGATTTGATGGGTAAACTCAACCCCTGGAGCTATGACGACATCATGGCTTCCCGGGAAATGGTTTCCGACACCAAGCGACTTTTGCTGGAATTTGCCCAGCGCGAAGCTACCGGTGACCAAAGCCTGGGCAAACCGGGTCCGCTGGATCTCGATACCATCCACCCACTGGGCGGAGATCGTTACGGATATCGGGTGACTCCGGAAACAGTTCGGACTTTTGGTGAAAGCGGTGTTGAAGAGATGCTTCCGATGTTTGAAAACGGCATGCCGATGGGCGCATACCGGCAGGCGGTTAAAAAGGGCCTGGTTATTAAAACGTATGCCGGTACACTGGGTGCCAAGATCATGCGGATGCGCAGCATGATAGAAGGCCCTGAATCCCCAATCCGTACTCTTCTGGATGATGTTAAGGCCAATCCCACCTGGAAAAAGGCCATTGGCGGAGAAGCCGGTTACGGCGCATTGGAAGAATCCATTAACCGTCTTCTGCAGCCAGGGTATAACGCCGAAGCGGTCAAAGGACGGTTAAACATCTCTCCGGCCCGCGCTACCATGTCCTGGTTCGGTTATGCCGGCGAGCGGGTGGCGATTATGAAACTGGCCGCACGCAGCGGGGATCCGGTGGATTTCCTTAACAAGTGGGAAGACACCATTGGCCGGTTCCTTGGCAAGGGGGAGATCACCGAAGCAGACATCGAATTCCTGCGTAACAATGAACAGTTAAAGGGAAACAAAGTTGATCTTCCCCGCTTCTTCCTGTTTGCTGATGAACAGGAATCCCAGAAGTTAAGCCGCCAGGCTCTGCAGGACTTTAATAAACTATTTCGCTCCATCACTGCCATCAATCTGAAAACAGAAGGCCAGGCGTACCCTGATTGGATGGAAAACCTTTCCAAGCTGGGCAGTGACAGTTCAGTAAAACTGGTAAGAGAAGGTGCTTTGGGGCTCAGCCCGGGTGTCGCCTCTTCACTGAGCCGGCGTCGTCACCGTTTGTCACGGGCCATCGGCCTGATCCCGGAAGAAATCAACTGGGCCAATGCGCCTTTATCCGAAATCGATGTATTGGCCGAAGAACCTGCCGCAAAAAGCAAGTTCTGGGTCTCAGGATGGAATGAACTTTTTGGCCGTATGGCGGGGCGGGAGAAAATAACCTCCATATATGATGACATCAGCAGGTTGTTTAAACCTTCCGGCAAATCCAGCCTGATGGCAGGTGCCATGGTTCTGGGCAGTGTGCTATTCCTCAGCCCTAACATGGGAGTCACCCCGGTCGGACGCGGCGGAGAAGAACATGACTGGCCATCTTTCAATCTGAGCGCCCCGGATATATCGGTGCACACACCTACCGCCTACGCTGCCGAAAAGTTGATGGATATTGAAAGACCGACTCCGCGGCGGGTGCCGGTTTCAACAAAACTACCGCCACCTCCGGCGTACAAGGCGTACAAGTCCGACCTAAGAAAGCGAAACTGGACAATCGATACATACGTGAACCGTGCAGAAGCGGTACTCTTGACATAACTATTGTAGTGGATACCACTAAAGGTATCCATCCAAACATGAGATACATTAATGGCTCACATAACTATCGATATTGAATTAAACCAGGTTCACCCAGATATTGACATTAATACCATATCGGCTTACCTTTCTGCTATATTAAGGGAACAAACCGGGCTTCAGGTAGTACCCCACATCATTGACAGTGACTATGTAAATCCTATAAAACTGGCGAAGGCTTTAAACATTCAGCCGCCACGGATGGGAGGTGGGGTATGAGTACCAAGCATATCGATATCATAGCTGCTATCCGGAAAAGTGAAACCAACGCTACCGACGCTTACGATACCATCGGAAGTATTGTTAATACGCCAGACGCTCAGGGTATTTTACGCGGCATACCATTGGGCGTTTTCCAGGCAATACCGCCCACCTGGGAGAAACTGCTCGGTCGGAAATACATAGACGATCACCCAAAGCTCAAAGAGATGCTGGTAGATTCCCAGCAAGCATCCCATTCTGTATTTGTTACCCGGCACCTAACCAACGCAGAAGCCGTTAGTCGTTTTAAAAACAAGTGGGCAGTGACTGATAACAGTGATAACCCCAATCACCCGAATATTATGAAAGTTCTGCCTCCGCAGAAGCAAGATCAGGCACAGATTAAATACCTGAGGGACCTGATTGAACGGTATGACGAGGGTGAATTATTAGATTATCGTGATATCATTATGTGTAACCATGATGGAAAGCTCCACGGTATTGGCTATTGGGTGGTTAACAGCAATATTGGTATCAGCCGAACCACTACGAATCCAAATATCAACGAAACTGCCGAAAGCTATCTTCTCCGGGCCGGCGTAGATGATCCCTACCGGGCAGGTTTTGTCAAGAGAAGTGACGTTTTAGCGTATCTTGACAACTACCTGTCAAGCGGGCAGAGGATCGGAACCTCTACTATTGGCATTGATATGAGTGGAAAAGAATCCACAAAATACTATACCCAGGGGCTCTACCAAAGTGTTCACGCTGGTACTCCTATGGGATACGAATTCGAAAGCAAGCCGGCCGGAAACTCCAAGCTCACCGAAAGCAGAGAGGGGGATACGGTTATTGGAGACATCTTTCTGAAGGTGCCACCCTCTGATATACGGTTTTATCAGCAAAACCAAATCTATAGCGTAGATACTGTGCGTATGAGCGGTAATGCCAAAATACTGAACCATGCCCCGGTTTCCAGTATCGATTTGACAGTATTCTTTAACGGTAAGGACGAGATCAATACCAAGTTGCGGCCGCTGATTGCTCAGTACCGCCAGACCCCATTTACCATTCTGAGAAACCGAACCGCCTTTATTGCCTTTCTGAATGCACTGAAGAGAGAAACTCTGGTAAACGAAGATGAGGACTATGATGCGTTTTCTCCCATACCGGTGGTAATGGACAGTATTACCATAAACACTGTCCCCGGATATCCGGATCTAATTCAGGCCTTCCTAACGCTGCGGGTATTCAATCATATGCCCTATGTACCGCAGTATAAGTTCTGGAATAATTCCCGGGATGCAATAGACGAAGCCATTTACTCGGTATACCGAAACTCCACCGCATACATTCAGAATGACATTGATGATGACCAATTACATGTTCAGGATCGGGATGGAAATCTGTTAACCTGGGCTGCGCCTTCCAGCGCCCGGGTGGATGAAACAGCTGATGATCCTATTCTTTCCCACCCGTATCGGAAAACGTATCGGGCATTATTGGAAGATGCCAATTTACAACCGGCACAGGACTATTATGATTCAGCAACTAACCCGAAACTTACACCGTACACCGGGGACAATTACCTGGAGCTGAAGTATTTCAGTATCAAAGGCATCTCCCTTCGAAAGATGCACTTTGCTCAGTTACTGGAAACCATTATTGGAACGGTCAGTCAGATCGGTGATCTGGCTCAAATCGCTTCGATGGATAATGCCAGCTACCAGAAACGGGAAATCACACTGGACACCTGGTCCATCTTTAAAGAGGTCTTTGACACCATGCAGGATGCTTACCTTATGTTCCAGCAACTACGGGGTGAAGCACAACGCCTGTCTAACATCAATCTTTCGTATAAAGACGTAGGCAGTGTATTGGATAACTACGTCTATGTGAATAGCCCGTTCAGCAAAAGAGAAGACGGTACTAGGGTCTTTGGCTCTTCGACTGTGCAGCAGGTCATGAAAGATATGATGGATTGGTACGACAGTGGCAATAAGAACGACGAAGTTAAAAAGGTAATGAACCGGATTATGGCAAAGTCCCTGCTCGGTCTTTCCAGTGATCTGGATAAGATTAAGGATACTAACAACGCTCAACCGTTGTATATGGTATTGGGGTGGCATAAAGACACTGCCAACCCGGTAGCGTCAAACGCATCTGATAAAGAGATCGCAAGTTACTGGGAAACCCTGGCCTCCATATCCTGCAGCTACCGCAACAAACTAACGCCGATGCCGGTCCACGGGTATCGTTTGCCAACCTATCAACATCTCGGGCCAGGGGAGTGGAGTGTCAGCCTGAACCTTAAAACTGCCAATGAAAACCTGATTGCACAGCTGGAAGATTTCCAATCTTCTGCCGGACAGATCATGCAGGATCAGCTGACACAGATAAGAGGATTGAAACATATCCACCACCAGGCAGAGCTTATGAACTCCGGTAGTCTGTTACGGGCCATCGGGATTGAAAAGACAACCGTCCGGGGTATGGATATTTCCAACATTGACGGACATCCGGGCTGGTTTAATATCAACCTGGAAATGGTACAGGATGATTTGAACCTGGATATGGCCAATCGCTGGAAGTTGATGGAGTACCTGCCCAAAGATGAGTTAGATAATATGGCGGATGATTTGTTTCCCAGCGTTGAAGGTCTTTTAGGTAAGTATATTACTTCCCTACAACCTTTGTTAACTTCAGAGTTATCCGCCCTTACTATGCCGGCTGCTCCTACGGTTCTTACCCACCTAAGTGCTAGCAACCACAAATCTAAAATAGAAGAAGTTCTCGACAGCCGTGCGGGTGTAGCCTCCTACAAACTCATCAACCGCACCCGGGAAGACTTTTGGACGGATGTTCATCACCAGCCCCAGTTTTACAGGAATACGGACCCGCTCGCCCCTATACTGACCTTTCAGTATCCGGACAGGCTTTCGCGTTGCCTCTGGGTTAGCAAAAAGCAGTATGATTCTTTACTCATTCCGGATATTGAATTCTACCGTCAGGATGGTTCAGTAAATGACTATATCGGTGCTTTTGTTCGGAAACACATAACCGTCCCAATGGCCAAGGTCTTTACCTCTTTAATGGATTCAATGGAATCTATGGATTCTAATTTAATAGACAAACACGCTATTCAGGGAATGTATGAAAAGTATCTTCGAGTTGTGGCCGACTACTTCTGGATTTCTTTGTCCCAGGATAAGGAATTGCTATTAGATCAGAGTTTAAAGTGGTATGAGTCTGTTTCTTCATTACTGCCTTCGGACATTAACAGCGAAATGGTGGAACGAAAACGCCTGTCTATCGCCAGAATGCTTTTAGTTCGTTCCGTTTTCCGGAAGATTGTTGACAAATATGGTGAAGTTGCCGGATTCCCCAAATCGTTTACCCGCACACTGAACAGCTACGAAGAGCTGCGCAGAACCAATAACCGCTATATGTTCAATAACTATCCGGACTTTGAGTTTCCGTTCATGGAGGCACAGGATCATATCCGTCCGTTAGGCCCGGCTTTCCCCTACGTTGATCATGTTGAGGACAGCACTTTTAAAGATGAATATGAGTTTGTTGAAAAGTATATCAACCAGGCCCATTTCATGATGGCCGCTGTCACCGGACAGACCATGTTCAAGAAGATCTGGGATAATGTGGACGAAAAGAAACACTTTACAAGCTTTCTTACCCAGCTGAAAGAACACATCAAAGAAAACAGCGACTATATGATTACGGCAAAGTCTGCGAAGGATCTGGATACTATTATTCCCGGTGAAAAGGAGATGAAAGATATCTTCGATAAGATGTCAAAGCATATCGATCCCAAGGAACCTAAACCAAAAGCGAGCCGACAGGACCTTCTGAACTTTATCAAAACCCAGTCAATTATACACTATTATACCCTGACAAACAGCCTGACCCCGACATCGGACTCGGTTGTAGTAGACATTAAGTTTGGTAAGGACGCAAAAGACCGTTTCGATCCTTCGAATGTAAAGGTGGTTTACAAGGTCAAAGATAAGAAGGACAAAGTTACCAAGCCGGTTAAGGATATAATTGCCGACATTCTTTCCAGTGCCCGTACTGGTGGTAAGGGGGTTATTGACAGAGACAGTGTTGAAGACTCAATTACCAATGCTACTCATCAGACCGAGCAACTGCTCAATAGTCTGTATGAAGCAAAGATGGCAATGATCCGTCTGTGTAACGTGGATGACCCTGAATCCTATACCAACTTCCTGGGATTCACCGATGTGGATGCATCCGGTAAAAGAGCGGAACTGCGCAGCAAAGCGGTTAGCGCCAAGACACGCAACTACAAGGGATCTATGTATCGCGCTTTTCCGGTCATGAAGATATTCTTCCTCGAAGAAGATAATAATGAGTGGTTATTATTCGATGATGTGTATAATTATAATGCCCTGGTAAGTTGTGACATTGTAGACAGTAAACACGCCGCCAGCCAGACGGCTGTTATCCGGTTAAGTAATCTGACCGGACGGTTGTCTACGGAAAGCTACAGTGATGCCCTGGATTATGACGCGGCCTTTGATTTTGATACCCAGATGCTACGGGTCGGCGCTCCTGTGTTGATCAAGGGAGGTTATGGCCCCGATCACACCACCTTACCAATTTTGTTCCAGGGCGCTGTTACCGAAATACAGCCCGGCGAAATCATGGAACTGACCTGCCAGAGCTGGGGCGTAGAATTAACCAACCCGGTCAGTACCAGCTCAGAGGGAATGAGCTTTGATTACAAAAGCCCGGAACGTAACCTGGGAGCTGCTGTCTTACGTGTTTTAAGTGAAACACACGGTCTAAAGCACTTTGGTCGCTGGTCGATGGGACTTACAGATTCCAACCCAAACAGATATTCCACTCTGGATGAAGAACGGGCCTACTGGGTATCCCAGTTGCCTTCTTTTGACTTTATCGGCAAGTTCTTCGGAGAAGATGAACAGTCGATTCGGGCATTTATGAACCAGGTCGGTAGTGCTGCCAACCACTTTGACAGTGCTTTGGTTAACTGGGGAAATCCATTGTATGACAACATCCGTATCACACAGATACAGGAGAATGGGTACAACTTTCTCAAGTTCGCTACCGGTGGCTTTCAGAACGTCTTTTCCCATAAAGGCAGTCTTGACTGGAAGATATACAACCAGTCTGTATGGGATGCACTGTGGGAAGTCGCACTGTTCCAGGGAGATTACATTGTAAGGACCCTTCCTTACAACGAAAACAGTATTGAAAAGGGCTATCCGCCCCGCATGACAATCTACCTTGGACCGCGAACCGGTTTATATAAATGTGTTGATGATACCAATTTCAAACCAGTATCTCAGCGATTGTCTCCAGGTGCTGTCAAAAAGATGTTGTTGCCGAATAACGACGATAGTGCGTCGGTAACCCCGTCTTTGAACGCTTTAAAAGAGTACCTTAGTAGAAAAGTGTTTGAACTGGAAGGAAATACCAACCGGTTAGCCGACTTTTCACTTGCATCATGGTTAATTACTTCGTCCTATAACCCTAACATTCAAAATGATATCAAGCTCTACCAGATACTTTCTACGTTACAGGCTGAAGGAGCACGAAGTACGGCTACTTTTCTGTTAAACTATCTGGAAAACCGTCATAGTCTTCGAGAATCACTTGCCAGAACGTCACTGGATGAAAACTTCATCAGTGGGATTGAGTTACCGACTATATCCATAGATACTCCAAGAGAACTTTCTCTATTTTTGAAGGATCCAGTATCTTTTCTGAGGTCAAGAATCAGAGACGGCCAGGCGGTTAGCGTTTTGGATAACATAGACACTTATGACAGCCTTGAAGTCTTTTTATCGAATATATACATGAGTTACGATCCTCCGAGCAGCCACCGGAACAGTATCAGTCAGCTGCTGGAGTTTGCCCTTAATTACAATAAGATGCTTCTACAGGATATGGGGTACATCGTATCTGTGCCCATTACCGGGGATTACAAATCCGGAAGCCGGGAGTATACTACTATCAGAGAGTGGATGGAAAGCGAAGAGAACAGCAAACTATACTCAAAGCTGTTTAGCGGTGCTAAAAACGCAGGTATTACCGATGACCATCTGTATCGTCCTATCGTAGAACACCACTTTATTAACAGTTATGAAGATATATTGAACAACGAAATCATTGCTACCGCGGACCATATGTTTAATAAGGTAGATCTGATATTCCCTGAAAAACCGACCAACTTACCTCCCAACGCTGCAGCAGAATCCGACATAACAGTTTACCGCACCAGTACCAAGATTAACCCGTATCTGAATCCGAACTATGAGCGAACTTATACCAGCTACCAGAAGAACCTGCGGATGAACTGGCTGGCTGATTGGGCGTATGGCCGGAAATACCTCAACGACGATAACAACGAATACAATGCTGCCAACTGTGTTCCGCTTTATAGTGAGGTCGGCAACCAGATTCTGATGAATATGGCAAAGCCGATGTATCAGGGAAATTTAACTCTGGTCGGCAGTCCCAACATTAGACCCTGGCATGTCCTCCACTTGTATGATTCGGTAAACCAGATGCATGGCCCGATCGAAGTCGAACAGGTGGTCCATTCGTTTAATGCTCAGACCGGATTTACCACCACGATCACCCCGAATGCGGTAATCACCCACCGAAGCCTGCAGGAAACCTGGGATGTTCAATATCTGGATACCTTTGGCGTTATTGACAGCACTAAAGCAGAGTGGACTCGCGGTCTCTATATAGGTGCCGCCGGTTTGCTGCCTGCCGCCGCTAGCGGAGTAGAATCTCTATTTCTTACTGGATCAACGGCGGCTATTGCCGGGACCGGTGGGCTGATATTGGGAGGACTCACTGGCATAGGAGCTGCTTATCTGCTTGGCAAGGGTGCTTACGAATATACCAAGATCAAGTATGTCGGCGCCATGGCCCGTGCCGGTTACCTGGCCGGCTGGATGCCATTGACGATTGTCCCTCTTATTTATCAGGGCAAACCCTACCTGGCCGGAGTAGAAGGTTCTTACTGGGGTGCAGATGTTTACTCTTTTATCCTGGGGGAACTGCAAGGCAACCCTGGTGAAGCGGCTGTAGCCCTAGTACCGATAGCAGATCCCACCAGAACTATAGAGGAGGTCAACAAATGATAATGACATCCAAGGGCCCGAACACCGGTGCAGACACATATATCCAAAAGAAGATCGATCCACGGATACATGAGTATCAGGACACACTGATGGGTTTTGCCCGCATTGCATCCGGAGTCAACAGCCTGGACTATTATAACCCCAAAAGCCATATTGTCGCCGTGCAAAGCGGTGAGAATACAGTCTGGGCACATCTGGTCGGTAATGCCGAATTCCCGGATCCGGACAAACATGACCTGTTGTGGATCCGCTCCCGCAAAACAGAGCAGGCACCAGATAACGCTCCCATTCCGGATGAATTTCCCGACCACATGGGCACCAGTCTGGCCTTTCTGGTTCCCCGTCAAACAGAACCGGTAATGTCCGCTTCAACTTCAACATCCGCGCTGAGCGCCGGGTTTATCCAGGACAACCAGGACCGGGTAATTAACTATCCCGGTCGCATGGAAAACGTGGAAGCACCGGACCGAACCGGACTCACCATGGGACTGGACTCCGGTCATGTACTTCTGAAAGGGCCCGGTAGCGAGATTGCTATGACAGAAAAGGGAACTCAGATAGACGGACCTATTATTAACCAGGATATGGAGAAGAAGGGACTCTTTTCCCAGAATCCGTTATCTTTTCTGATTCCGGAAACGATTGTCAGCTTTCCGGCCAGTATGAAGTTTCTTCCAGATCTGAAAACTCTGGAAAGTATTGGAATGGCGATCAACGGTATCTCGGCGCTTCGTCAAATGATCAGCGCCTTCAAAAAGCTTTAGGAGACTCCATAATGGATATTTATACAAAAGGTATGGGCTTTGACAGTGATGGAGAAGTGGTGTATTCGGATGATGACCTGATTATGCTGCAGGGTAAGCTCTTTCTGCTGAATCGAATTATGTTTCACCTGTTAACCGAACCCGGAAGCTATGCCCCCACGCCCAAAATAGGGCTGGGTCTCACCCGGTTTATCGGACGTGCAAACAACACCAATACCCTAAAGGAACTGCAGAAGGAAATCAATTACTACTTCCGTACTGTTGGAGATATGTATCCCTACACGGTTAGTTCATCGGTGTCCCGTATCAGCAATAGTGAAGCAGAACTGCGCCTGACGGTCAGCGGGCCAAACCTGTCCCAATCTGTAGAGCTGCTGCTGGACATCACTAACGGTCGGCTAATATCCAGTCTTTCCTTTAACGGTGAGGAGGAAACTGAAGTCATCTCCATCACCCGGACAGAAGAAGCAGGTGAGGTAAATCCTTACATTGCACGCCTCAACCAACGGCGTTCTTGACATATCTAAGTATATAGGAGAGCATTAACAATGCTACTGAAAAGAACCTTTAAAGACATATTTGAGAATGCCGAAGCGTATCTAAAGAAGACAGGCAGCACTGCCGTAAGAATCCCCGGCACCCCTGAACACGCAATGGCCAACCTGGCGGCTTCCGAAATCGCCGCACTCTACAACAGTCTGGAACGGCTGAGCAACGGGTTGACGCTTTCAACCGCTACGGCGGCCGATTTGGATGATATTGCAGAACAGTTCGGTATAACCCGCGGAGACAGCCAGACCGCTTATGACCACTCCGGCAGCAACGTGAAATTCTACATCGATCCCCGGTTGTTTAAAACCGGCGCTGACATTAAGTCTGCGTATGAGCTGGACAACTTGACCATTCCGGCCAATACCGAAGTCAAGGATGGCCAGGGCAGGATTTATTATGTTACCGAGGACGCTACCATACCGGATGACGGAGATTCGATATTTGTAAAAGTAACCGCTGCAGGCAGTGGCAGCGCCTACAACGTAGACGCCGGTACCCTGACACGCCACAACCTCTCCGCACATCAAACGCTTGGTGCGGTGTCAGATGTTCTGATGGTTACCAACCTGCTCCCGATCGATAACGGCACGTATGCGGAAAGTGACAGCGATCTGCGCTATCGTATTACGCAACACTTTGCCAGCGCCGCTACTTCCAATGAAACTGCAATTCTGCAAACAGCCCGTTCCGTCGCCGGAGTGGCTGATGCATACATCATGCCCAACCTTTATGGAACCGGAACCTTTGGAGTATTTGTAGAGTCTACCACACCCATCGTGAGTCCCGGGATCATCAATGCAGTGCAGTCTGCTATTGACATCAATAAAGCAGCCGGAACCCGCGGATTTGTACTGTATCCGGATTACATCGGATTGCAGATGACTTTCGATGTCATGTTTGATACCGCAACTAATAGTGAAACCGCGATAACAACCATGCGCAAAACAGTGACCAATTATGTCAATAACCTCTCCCGTGGCGGAGTACTGTCTATTAATAAACTGATCTCTACTATCGCTGCTTTCCGGGAAGTCAAGAATGTCCAGCTGGTAACCTTGAAGTCCGGATACTACGATATACTCACCCAGAGTATGAACAATGTTAACGAACTCCTGCTGGTGGACCAGCAGATCGGCCTGACAGAGAAATGGTTCACTGCCAGCGATTTAATTACAATATGTGAGGTAAGCTAATGGAGAGTCGACGCCCGCCATACCGTGCAGCCAGGACTGCTACGATGTTAAATCGACTTCCGGGATGGATTAAAACCGGTTCTGACAGTGCGATGTTTCGTTATTTGAATGTGGTCGGTCAGGAAGTCGAGCTGGCGGAACAGGCAATAATCAACGCCAAAAGAGAATTGTCTCCTCTAAACATGGACCCCTACAAGCCTGCCAACCTCTACCGGGTCGACAACATACCAAAGGTCAACTACTCGTACTATGGTGTGACGGATAACGGTACATTTCCCCTAACCGTCGTCCAGGATGAAAAGAAGTTCCTTGACAACATCCCGTCGTCCAGAGCTTCCTTGGTAATGCAGACAGAAATCGATGCCCAGGTGCTGAACCTGCGATACATCGAAGGAATGAATGATGGAGATGCTGTGTATGCTGCCCTGGTATGCGGCCATCCTTCCGATACCGGCGCCCTTCGCACTATTGCCGCAGACGGTAGTCTGGTTTCGAGTGACGAACGTCTGGGCGTTAAAACCCAATCCTATGCTGAAGTTGGTATTGACGAGGAACTGAAGTGGTATGGCAGCACAGCAACTCTGCGGAACTTTCCGGTAGCCGGAACTGTCCACGTATACGACATTCTTAATCTTACTGAAGATCTTCCTACTGAAATTACAGACTTTACCATCTCTGGTAAAACACTGACCTGGACTGGAGATAACTCTCCCAATTCACGTTATATCGTAGAATATGACTATGCTGCTTACCTCGGACTGCGCTCCATGATACCATCCGGTTATCGTTGGGGAATCGGATACAATCCCTATGACTTTCTGAATATCAACTATCTGCAGCACGATGAATATACCTACAGCCCGGCAACGGATGACAGTCTGAATACCGGTGTCAGCCACCAGATCGTGGCCAATACCAAAACAAAATCACCGATCATCCTGGATTATGAAACCCGTATGTCCGAAGGAAGTGCTTCTTACTTTCTCAAGCTATTCCCGCATGAGATAAGAGCCGGGCGGAGTATTACGGTTAATATGAAAACCACGGACTCTCACAGTGTCAGCTGGAATAATGCCAGCAACCTGACGGTTGATATGACATCGGTAGATGAATTAATTATCAGTACGGCAGCGGGCAGTATTCAGATCATCGATGCCGATGATCTGGAGATCACTTCTCAGTTTATCATTGAGGTGCAGAATGGGACAAACGTGATCGTTCATTCTGACGAAGAGGTCACGGCACCCGGACCCTACACGGTTACCATATACTATACCTATACCCTTACCGAAACGAAAACCTGTACTTCCGCATCAACCTACACTGATGATGCCGACTACCCGGTGTATTACACCGAAGTAGATGTTACCGACATGGTCGTTTCATCCCTGGTTTTACCGGAGCAGGATGACTTTGAATGTGAAGTTGCCGTTGAATACATTGCCAAGGTAGAATCCCCGGCAACCCTCTACCTCGACGAAACGGCCTATACGCCGGATGTGTATCTGGAGCGGTATAACCAGGCGCTTCATTTCCGTGATGTAGATAATCCGGACCGCGAATTCATTACGCTTCTTAACCTGATTAGAGACGATGACGGCATTTACCGTACAGATATCAATGGTGTTCGGCTGTGGAATGAGGTCAGTGAAGCCTATGAAATCACTGAAGGGGCCACATGGGACTACCGGGATATGATTCAGGTCAAAGATTCTTTGTATCTGTTAAAGACCGAAATTAACAGCTCAGATACCAGCTATTTGCCCAGGTCTTCCGGTTCCGGTGAATCGGTTATTGAGCTGTTTAGCATCTACGGACTGACAAAAAGAGTCGCTATTAGTGGTCTTCCGGCAAACGGTGTGAGCATAACCTACGGGCCACACCGTAGACTACATTTGGTATCCCACATCCAGACAGATGTTGCCGGCGATAACCTGACCAGTCTGCTTTCCGTGTTCCAGTTGAATTATGATTATGTGTTGCTGAGTGAAAATGACGAGGATTACACCGCCTATGTCAGTTCGGATATTACCGCCCTTCGCATCGTAGCTTCTGATGACGTTTCCACAGACTACACGCCTGTTACGCACGATATATGGAATGCCCTGGATGAATGGGGACTCGTGTTCGGTGTTTCAAGATTTCCGGGAGAAACCAACCTGGCATATCGTACCCGGCTTCAGGCGGTAGCGAGCTATAGCCATGGATCTTCCCGGCAAGGACTGGTCAATGCCATCAGTACCCGCCTCGGGTTAACACGCTATAAGGTTACGGAGCAACGCCACTTTTATCTTACCTACAAACCGGAAGCACTGGATGCAGACCTACAGGATCTGTCCATCACGGTAACCGTAGAAGATGCTGTTCAGATACAACAAACGACAGATACCTGGGATAACGCATCCAGTGGTTATATCATCTGGCCTGAACACGACGGTACTTACGGGCAACTGCTTGAGTTCAAGAACGCACCAGCAGAGAACACAGAAATCGTTGTTACTTACAGTACCCTGGAAAACGACAGCTACCTGACCGTTCAGGATACTTTTATTGGTTCTACTGCAGAAACACCGGGAAGTGATCAGGTGGAAGTATATGAACTCACCGATCCTTCCTTTATAGAGACCTTTCAGGATGAAACCGGTAAGGTCGGAACAGACTATTATGCTTTGCTGGAGGAAGCAGGTAAGTATTATAAAAGAACCTGGGGTGATTTTGAATGGGACACTTACCGCTGGGATGACGGCACCCGATTAAACACTATCGCCACGAATTATGATATAGCGACTCTCCCGGTTGCTGGGAATTCGAATCCCTATATCAACGGCAGCCACGGACACGCACTAAAGCTGGCAGGTATATCTCCTGCCGGTGAACCTGAATTGATTCCGGGATACTTTTATGTAGACGGTGTGCTGCATTATCTATACGCCAACAAAACTGTTTTGGAATTGGACCCAAATGACTATCCGGACGCAACCATCCAGGGCGCCATCCCTTTAACGGCTTCTTTTACCAATAAAGCAGGAGAGCAGAAAACTGTCAACGTGCATCCGTCTCCGGGAACTCCGGTGGCCGCAACCCGCGGCGATCTCCCCAACCAGCTAATAATCGGCTACTCCGGGCATTTTATTGTGCCGGCGGATGACCCACTGCTAAGGCAGATGAATGATCCCGGGGATGCTTCCTTTAAGTTTGTAGGTGACAACATAGCCGAGGTATTCAATTATCCGCAACTGCTGGTTATGTCTCCCAGGACAACCAGCACTGCCGAGGGGCATACCCATACTTGGTCGTTTAACAACAACCTGGTGGACGCCGCCAAGATGAACGGATACACCAGCACTGTTGACGGACATTACCACGAGATCGCAGAAGGGGCTGTGCAATCCGCTGGCACACCTCCTCATACCCACACTCTTGGACTCGAAGTCGGAGAAGTGTATGGTTACTGGAACCCCACACCCAATGCACTGCGTAAACGGGTATCCGATCCGGAGTCCTTTCTGACCGATAAAGATTATGACTACTTTGCTACCGAGATAACCCCGGCTCAAACTGCAATTCGTTTGTATGGCGACCGAGACGACCCCGTGGTACTGGAACAGTTCCGTCAGATTCCCCACCGCCTGGAGTATGAAACCGGTGGGAAAGTACACCAGCTTTCCGGACCCGCGGCTCCGATGCTGGATAGTAACCACTATCATATTTCCCGGACATTTCTGGGTATCGGCGCTTCGCTGCCCATAGACAGTCTTACCGTATATGCTTCTAAAACGGCCGTAAGTTTATCTCAGACAACCGATGGCATTGTTTACCGTAATCCACTCGGCATATCCATATTGGCTGTTGATACGCAGCATGGCCGGACAGCTAATGCCCGGGTAACGGTTGAAGCACCGGCAGACACATACCTGGGGCAAGAGTCAGCGGAGGAGCGGAAACATACAGTTGATCTCGGATACACCGAGGTAGACGGAACACTTTATGGTCAGATATTACTGACTGATGTGCCTGCCGGCACTGTCGCCGGGGACACCATTACGTTAACTATTAAAGTCTTCGTTGAAACATCAGAAGAATGGAATGCAACACTTTACACCCAGATTACCAGCGGTGAGGATGTTATCCGCCGTGTTTATGTCTGGGAAACCCAACTGGAGGTAATTTACAATGGCTAGTAAAATCATCCCTGCGCATCACTTTTTCAAGGGACCCACCCTGGCGACACCACAAGTGTTCAACCGGGTGTTTAACGATATCAATAATGCTGCGTCCCGTCTGTTTCAGGGCGGGGTGGCCTGTGCCGCTGAGATGCCGGTGATACTTGTCAACTCGGACGATCAGATATCAGTCAGTGCGGTAAACATTCATGATATTACTTTCTGGCCATCTACGGTTGATACTGATGTCGACCTGGTATTTGAAATGGTTGGAACCTCTAAAGGAGAAGTATCTTTAGGTGTGGACGGCAAAGGCGGGTATGGTGTCTGGGTACCGGGTGGTTCGGCGTTTGATTATGATACAATTGCAGCAGATCCGGAAGAAGTCAGTGTGAAAATGACCGCTACCTATAAAATCCTAACTGCCGGTGACGACACTTTTAGCGGAGAAACCGGAGAGGATACTTTTACCCTTAGCTGCACGGCTGCTCAACTGGTGTCCGGCAGTGTGATGGTATTTGTAAATGATACCCAGGAGGATGACTTTACAATAGAAGACAATACGGTTGTGTTGGGGACACCGTTGGCATCCGATCAGGAAGTCATGGTAATCTATGACTATAACCTGACATACAATCAGTCCTATACAACAACTTTTACTGTCTTGGCAGAACCCGCCGCCGGAACTGATGCGGTGACAAATCCGATACCCCGCATTGAATCACCTGCTACGGTATGCCCGATGTATTCCGATGGGTCTACCATTGGCGCCCGGTTTAAACTCATCGATGTTTCCAATACCAAACCGGGAGACGATATTTACAGCCAATGGCAGATATTCAAAAGTGATGATACGGAGATTACAAATAATACAGCGCTTTGCGCCTACGAAGGAACTCCCGAGCTTGGCAGTGTCAGTACACCGACAGACGGTGATGATGAGATCGTTGTCATCCTGAAAGAGGCCGGTAGCTACTACGCCAAGCTGAGTGTTCTCGATGATACGCTAGGTGTAACAAATACGGTAACTGTAGATCTGCAGGTGTTGCCTTTTTGGAGCTTCCAGCCGGTTATGCTGATGTCTTCCAACCCGACCAGTATCGGGGCACCGTTAAGCGGTGGAACCTGGCTGACCGCCGGCACTATGAATGACATGGACAATTCCTACTATACCGGTATTAACCGTCCCTACCAGGCACAGCAGGTGGTGGTGCGGTTTGGATGTCCTAATGTTGGTTCCGATACGATTTCTGCTGTGACCGACAACGGCAACGGCACATTTACTATTGAGATCAACAACTACTTTGCGGCATTTGCCGGAACCAATAAACCGGTGGTTGCTGATATTCGCCCAGGGGTTGACTATTTCTGGTACAAAGGAGCGGCTTACAATATCCACAGTATTGCCGAACAGGGAGATACTTCTGTTGTTATCTCCACACCATCTGGAACCAGCGATCCAACTACCGGATGGGCAGGAGAGTCAGACTTTGCCATTGGCACTACCGCAGACCGCTTTATTCTGTTGATCGAAGTCAAAGACGGTTCCAATAACCTGCTCTATGAGAAGTGGCAGGAAGTGATTCGTCGCAGCGGCACTCCGGAGTATGAAGCCCGTTTCGATATTCCCTACGGCACCACGGCACATGTCTCGGTATGGGGCGGTTACGGATCGAACATTTCAACGGTTTCTAACGGGTCTCTGGTTATTGCTGATACGGAGAATGTTCCAGCTGCAGTCGAGATCAGTGCATCTGAGCAGGCATATGGTCTGATTGTAAGCTGGGGTGTAAACGATCCGGAATCCATCGTTCATCACTATGAAGTTGGCTGGACTTACAGTGGAGATACCGAAGATCTTACAATGGCACGAAACGGAACCCATCCGCTGCAGGAAACCACTCAAAAGAAGTTCGTGATTCCATCTACCACCGCGGTCAATGTTATCTATACCGTTTTGGCGGTTGACAACTATGGACGGCGCCAGACCTGGACACCCGGTGTGTCGGTTCCTGAAGAAGCCAATGACCCTGGAGCAGCATAATCATGTTGACGTTCAAACTATTTGATCGCTATTCACCTGAAAAGTCAGTTATTCCCGTAGCAGGCATTCTTTCTCCGGAGAAAACATCTCGCACTGTAGGCCTGACGCGTGATTACCAGCAGCTGAGACACGATGAAACCTACCAGTTGTCTCGGGTGTCCGACAGCTGGGAAACACCCTATCCCTGCAGTTCTCCGCAACTGGATCTTTCTCTCTATGCAGCAGACATCAATGTGAGCCTGGACCCGGTATATAATCTCCAGTACCAGTTGAAACACACAACGGCCGATTTTCCGGACATCCATGTATACGGATTACTGGACAATATGACGGTAAGCCAGGTTAAAGTCCAGTTTCTTAACGGCAGTGACTGGCAGGACACGCCGGCAGACACCGATTACCAGACCGTTCGGGTTTTGCTGCATGATGAAGATGTGTTTGATAAACCAGTTGCTATCAGCTACTCCAGGCGGGATGCGGAGGTTAACAGTGATAACTACGAGGAACTGGTCGATAATTTAACTGCAACCGTATTACCGGTAACAGATTATACAGTTACCCTTTCCGGGGGAAAGTTGGTTATCAATGTAGCAGCGGCGGGCGCTCTAGAGAGCGCCGGGGACATCTATGTGAAAGAAAATGCCCTCAATCGAATTCAGGCATATATTCCCACCAGCAACTGGTATCAGGAATGGTATCTTTTGTTCCGCCGGGGTACCTTTCTCGGAAAAGACGGTATTTACTCTACCCGGGAAGTCACTGGATATGCTCCCAGTATCTACCAACAGGAAAGGGTTTCATTGATTAATGCGCGAACGACCCAGACCCGTTACCGGGATGTTGTCTTTACTCAGGCTTCTGATATTACGGTAACAGTAAATGGTGTCGAACAGTCTGACATTATCCAGGCAGTAGACGCCCGCTTTGGGATCATTCGTTTTAAGAACAACCTGCCCCCCGGGGCTACCGTGCTGCTGTCCTATCGGATCACAACAGCCAACTGGATTGAAGTCCGTGGTGTTGATTTCAACCCCCACAACGGACATGTTATTCATAAAGGGAACCACAACGACGGTGTCATATTCTGGTTATCTCTGTTAGCAAACTCCACCATGGTTTACAGTTTTGATCAGGAGTCCGGTCTTGGCTTTGATATATTTAATAATTCACCCACACCGTTGCGCCCCCGCTGGAAGCCTCTGGTAAACGCCAGAACGCTTCAGCAAGCAACACCTCGGGTTATAGACATTCGACCCCATGGTGGTGGTCTGCGACCACAACTTCGTGAGCGGGTAGGCTGGGAGAGCTTTACAGACTTTGGGTTTTATGACGGAAAACCAATTGAGAACATCGGGCTGGTGGTCAAACTGCCATATACCGTATTCAGCGAACTAACCAACCGCTACCGGACACAGGGGCACAGTCTTTCCCAGTCCAGACTCAAGGCCAAGGAATACATTACCCAGGCTATTAAACAATTTACCCCGGTCGGTGTCAATGTTATTATTCAGGACAAGAATGGAAACAACTACTTCGACTAAAGGATGTTTACATGAGTGCTAACATAACTCCAATCCAGAAAACCCGGCTGTCAGCTTTAAAAGAGTTTGCCCAGAAGGTTGCCGCGGACTACGGTATCACGGAACCGGCCGAAGTTCGTGCATTAATTGAACGAATTCAAAGCCGCTATAATACCCGCCAACCGCTTCTGACAATACAGCAATCTCCGAAAGCGTCCAGCATGATATATCGAAACCACATCCGTCTGGCCTATATCGACCTGGTTGCTTATTTCATACAATTGAAATACATCGAACAACACCTCCTGTCTGCTGAAAGTTATTCCCGGGAATCGTTAACCAATCTGAAACAGCAATTGACTTCCCTGAAAAAGGGAATGACCGCAGTCGCTACCGATACTCATCATATCGAACTCTTTGAGAACTCAACTGAACGTCAAACCGACCGGGCGCTTATTACTGCCGGCTCTCTGAAGTTACTTCCCTATGATACATTAAGGTCTTCGGCTGTCAGTGACAGCAGCATTACAATCTATCCGTCACAATCTACCGAAGTTGTTCATGAGATTACCGGCAAACCCGACCAGGTGCTCGCTTCCGGTATTGGATCCGATGTTTACATTGCATCCCTTTACTGTAATCAAATGCCTAAAGTATACTGGCAGCACGGGTCTGAAGTGCCTCTCCTGATCCGCGGCATGGTTGGTGTTCTTAATCTTAACCTCAGCTCTCCGCAGTCGATAAACAGTGTTAGTATGGACTTTCTGATGCCTACCCGGATGATTCGTCTTTACCTGGAGTCCGCCGACACCGGTAAGTGGGAAGTAGCGAAAGATATAAATGGTCATATACTTTCTACAGAAGCAGGCTATACCCTGGATCTGAATAATGTCGTTATCCCCGGCACCGCAAAGCGTATTCAGATGGTTCTGGCCAGCGAGATACCTGTAACCCGCGGCCAATACCATGTTGAATTGCCTGACAACATTGATTTTATCCGCAAAGCCAAGGAAGCTACCAGTTCCGCACGCGCAGTGACGGGCGATACCGGCAAACAGTTCAGCCATAAATACACCCTTGGCATTTATAACCTTAAACTGAAAGAAGTATCGTACTTCCAGGCCGGAACCTATCGTTCGCCTCATTACCAAACAGACCGTGGTGCGATAACCGGAATTCACTTTACAGGTGTAGACGTTTCCGGCAATCCCGGGGTTACCGAAGAGAGATATACGGCAGAGTTTTACAGTGACGGGCGCAAGCTCAGTGAAATGTCTGTGCTTCCATCGACGGCTACCTCTGTGTACGAAACTCTTAAAGCAGACAGCAACGATGAAATACGCCCTTCATTTTATCCGGCGTCTGACCTGCGGATCTACGAAAAGGTAGGTTCCGCCGTCAGCCTGATACCCCGCACTGGCTTTTCTTTTGATCCGGTCACGAATGTCATTACCATTCTAAACTGGGGGATGGCGGGCAATACCGAAAAGCAAATCGCCCTGGAATATACCGCCGCGCCGGTTAACGCCATTGGTTACGAGTACGGCGGGAACATCTACCCAGCGCCCCCTTCGAATCTGAAATACATCGTTCGCCGTTTAAACCCCGGACACTACAACACTCAATCCTATAAGAAGGTTGGCGCAAGCGATGCTATTCCGTCCGTTACGGCAACGGTTGAAGAGCATTTCCTGGGTGGTGATCTCGAAGGCAATGCCTTAAAACTAAACAGTATTCCTTTTGTGGATTACCGTCAGTTTAACTGGGACACGGAAACCACCTCAACGGCATGGCCTTCTAATTACAAACCAGTCGCTGTCTATGTCCGGTTAACCGCGAACAGTCCGGAGATTGAAGCTACGGACAATACCGTGTGGACCAATCAGCACCAACAATCGTTTCTAAATGCCTATGCGGTCAACAATGAGGTGGAGTATTTTCTCCACCAGAACCGCATCTTTCTTAATATTACAGAGTTCTACGAACTTCGGGTGGTATACCACAGCCAGGCGGACAGTGTTCGTTTAAGAATCAACCTAAGCAGTTCTGATTCCAGATATTCCAGTATTGTATCAAAGCACGAGGTAGACTTAAATGTCCAATAACATAACCAGAAAAGAACTACTGGCCGATGTTAGTGGCAGCGGCAGCCGCGATCTGGAGGACTTCCAGATACTGTCTGCGCTATACCGCCACTATGTGGATCAGGAGCTGTTCCGGTTACCCGCCCACGGAGAGGTTGCCCGCGAGGAACATGTTACAGCCCCGTTGGAACATATTCAGCGTCAAAGCCAAAATCTGCAAGATCAAATGGGATACCTGTTAACAGAAGCTGAAACACTGGATTCCGAAGTTAAACGGGTGTACAACGCCGTGCAGGCGGATCTGGACTATCTGAAAAGCGAGAGCAATTACTGGAAGTTGCAGCGCGGAGTCAAAGATAATACGGTGTTGGAATTCTATGAATCGTTTAATCCCGGCCTGACCCTGGAAGAAGATACCACTGTCGATCAGATCGGTCAGCTTGATGTTGTAGAGTATGTCCCCGCCGACAGCAACATTCGCTCCGGATCCGGAAAACTTCCCCATGTGTTTACCGCATTCGGAAAACCGTTCGACGGAATTACAGTGGAAGACGCAGCCGATGAACTCAAGAATCAAAAACCGGTATCTTTGCAGCGTATTGCTCTTAAAACACCGGACACCGGCGGAACGAATGTGTTCCTGACGACCCAACTGGAAAATCCCAATAACCTGAACCGGGTGCCGACCGCGCCTTTTGTCTGGCACCAGGAAATCCTGGACGACTTGGCCAATCTGATGTTGAACGGCTATCTGCGGATGCGCTTTACTTCTCCCGTCCGGATGTCCTTTCTGCAGCTGTTAATCCAACCGGAAGAGGTGGTTGAAACCGTATCCATATATAACGAAAATGGTTATGAAACTGTGTTGCCGATGGCCAGCAAGCTGTATTTTGCACCCCAGCGGGTATCGGAAATCCGACTTCATATCCAGGACAACATCAGTGCATCAAAGCTGGCGTATCTATTGACAGCATTTATCGTGGTTACCGCAAACACCAGCGGGGCGCCGGACTACTATGTTTATTATCGTGACCTGCAAGCCAAATCGATTCTGGAGAACTTATAATGTCTCAATACCCCACTGTTCGCTATATACTGCGAACCAAGGTTCGTATCAACACCCTGGTTGCCGCGTGGAACAACTGGCAATTCTACAATGACGAAGATCTGACAACACTATTGCCACGCTGGTCTCCGACCGAGAAAAGCACCCTCAAGTTTACATCAATACACAATAGTGGGCGAACCTACACCAATTCTGATTTAAAGTGGAATGTTGTAGATGCGGATACGCTGGAATCAGACGGTTATTTCGCTTTTATACAGAATGATCTGCTTGAAATGGAACTCAAGGATTATGCTGGACGAACCTGGCTGGTAGAAGGAGAGCTTAAGCATCAGTGGACTGCTGAGATTCAAGGCGCCTACTCATATACACAACGTGTTGTCATAGAAGAAGACGATGAAGGTAATGAGTACGAAGTAACCATCAAAACCTATACGTTAACCAATCCGGCGGTATTTGATGTAAAGCCTGACTATCCTGTGCCAGATACCGTTCAGTTTGCAGACTACGAACTGGGTGTTAACTTTGACTCGCTTCCCAATGATCCGTCACACGAAACTGCCTGGAAAGTAGCTTACAACGGCAATGGTACTCAATGGATATATGACCATACCCTGGGACTTGAGTGGGAAAATGTCACAGATACCAGTCTAAACTATGATGACTGGGATTTGCACCCTGGTATTGATCTCTATTGGGTCGTTGTTCCAATGAACGAGGATAATCTCAGCGCACAAGAGGTTGTCGCCCGTAGTGCCTTACTGCCCGATGGTTATCGCAGCCGCAACAACTGGCTGGCCAACGGCGGCAGTTACGGTGGCCAGGAAGATCAGGGCTATTTTTACCTGTCTCTGCCTCATGCGTATTGCCCTGAAGGTGTATACCAGAACGGCTTCAAAGGGGAAGGGTGGTTATACATGGTCATGGCCATGACGGGTGAAGATCTGTATCATACCCCGGTAAAATACCATATCAAACGGGAAACAGTTCAATGGAGCGGAGACCTGGCAGCTTCGGTTTCTGTTATTCGTGCCACTGAAGTGGATTTCCAGCTTTCCGGATTTCTGGAGCAAAAGCCGGACTCACCGGTCCAAATTGATTACTGTTTAAACGGCGGTGACTATACGGCTTTAGGTAATGAATGGACACAGCAGGTGACAGTGCCAGGCTTGACACCAAATACCCTGTATGATATTGGAATCAGAATGTTATACATGGGGAATACCGAAGAAAGCGAAACCAGCGAGCTACCGGCCTATACCATGCCCCAAGTTGATAGTGTGGTCTTTTCATTAACACCTGCTCTGGTAGATAATGAACTGGAATATGAATTATCAGTTGATGTAACACCAGGCGGCAATACCGCTAATCTTCAATATGCAATATTCCGGGAAGAAGCCGGAGTCACCTCTCGGGACTATACTTCCCTTGATCTGCTGACACTTAATATTCCGGCAGGATATAGGACAGGGGATGGTGGTGGATATTTCCAGGCCGGAAATACTGCTGCATTTAGTCACTTACCGGAGAACGAAATTGAAGAATATACCTGGGTATGTCTGATTGAAAACACGGATGATCCTTCTTCCGGGCTTGGAAACCGGGCTTGGGTTACCATAAAGCCTGACGCATACACCATTAGCGGCACCAACGGGTTGGCGTCCCCCGGAGACGACAGCGGCACAGAAATCACTATTCCCAAAGAAAGCAGTAACCGTTATGTAAAGGGATTGTCTCTGGACAGGGTATTGCCCGGTCTGTTGCAGTTTAAACAAAACACCAGCCACATCAGAACCTACCAGGCAGGTTCCAACCTTCAAAGTATTTCCCTGGAAACACACGATGTTATTCCTGCAGTTTACAGCGGAGGCCGGGAAGACTATCTAACCTACTATCTGGTGCTGGATGGTAAACGCTACCCGATAACGCCGACCAATGTTGAAGGTCAGTATCCAAAGATATATCATATAAACCTTAATGTGTCCGAGGAACTCCGCAGCTACCGGCGCCGAATGAAAGAAGAGTTCATCGATACCACCGGCCCTTTATTCTACTTTCAGGTAGAAGCCCAACTGCGTGGTGAATCCGGCCAAGCCCACTTCACCCCGGTTATTTACAGCTGGCGGGTACGAGCTGTTACCGATGACAGTGGTATCAGTTCCTCTCTTGGAGGAGGTCTGGCCTTTATCACTGAAACCACAAGTAACTCCACCAGCAACCAACAAAACACATCCGGAGAGTAAACATGCGTAAAGACCAGTTAACCGATCAGAAAGCCCGCGATTACTTTAGGAATAACGGCACTATTCCGGATCCTAACAATATAACCATCGATGACCGGGAGCTTTACCAGCCTAAAGCCCAGATCAAAGTCCCAAAGTCTTCCGCCAAATCCGATCCGGCTGCTCACCGGCAAACCGTAGAATCTCTTATGGCAGACTATTACGCCTTATTGGATCTCGTCCCTGAGCTTGGGTCCGCTATTCAACGTCTGAAGTCTGTAATTGAGAGCGAAACCATGCGTTTTTCCCTGGAAACACAAAAGCTTCATCGCCATATTCGCCTGTTAAACGCCAATGAAGACGCAACTCAGTTGTATAACCTGGATGTGCCGCTTCCCGCTCCGATCAGCAAGGGCGTAGACTATGACGGCCAGGTATCACTTTTATCTGATGAGTCCGTAACAGTCACATATTCTGCGACAGTTGAACCTTATATCCGAAACGGCAGGGTTACTGACTATTCCCCGGTCAACACATTTACACTGCCGCTACATTATGCTGTCAAAAGCACCGGAACAGCCAGCGGTATAACCATCAAACTGGACTTCTTAAAACAACCGGTTACCAAGCTGGATATCGAAGGTAGTGCTTGTATTGTTGAGGTTATAGCAGAGGACAGTACTGGAAAACAGCGCCGTCTGGCCAAGAAACATCTGGACCGCAGGGTTACTTTACAACTGGAAAACGTAGTAACGGATACAATCTGGGTTCGGTTTATTCAGTACCAGCCTGATAGTAACTATACTATTGAAAACCTGTCCCTCTATGGTGAACGCTATGTCGGCAACGGTGTCTACATCAGCCACCCCATTCCAACTCCTTTCAGCGGTGTTGTTTCACTCAACCTGGACACCTACCAGCCGGCCGGTACTTCTTTATCCTTATCTGCGGGAAAAGACCGGCAGATTACAGGTTCGTTTGCGTTTGATCCGGATAAACACCACAACATTGACAACTCATTTGACCCGGAAACCGGCACTTCCTGGCTGAGCCAAACCTATCGCCACTCACTGGTATCCGGGGTGAATCTGAAGCAACCGGATTGGAAACCCATTCAGACTACAGACCGGATATACCTGAATTGTAAAGAACGTACCGCCAGTGCATCGGACTATCTTGTTGCATCCGGACAGGGAGGCGAAGAACGAAAAGTCATGGTGTTCCCACGGCGCACAGTGGGTAAATCGCTGAAGATCATTGCCGGCAAGAATACCTGGATGTATATCCCCCGTACCAGTCTTTTGCGTATATCCAGCACGCTGCTACAGTCCTTGGGATTAAACCCACACGACTATTGGACATCCCATCTTAACCTGCCCTCTGGCGGAGAAGTGACTATTTCAAACCCAAATGGTCTGATTAAAGACCTGGCAGTTAAAACCGTGCAATCCGATGCGGCGTATCCGGACACATACGAAATGATCGATCGGGGTAATATGACGTTTCAGGGAACATTACCTCCGGGTGTGTATCAGATATTCATGTATGTGGACGCAATAGATCCGACAGCCCTTTCCAGTGCTTCGGCAATTACACTGACCGGGGTTACCCCGGATACATTGATAGACTATCCCACAGACGGTCGGATTCAGCTGAACTACCAGCCTCTGGTACAGATTCCAAATATCGGTTTCTACCACATTGACCCAATCCACCGACATAAATACTGTATTTTGCACGGCAATGCCCTGGTTGTTCCCTACTTACGTCGAAGTCAACAGTATGATATCTATCATCCAGAGATTGATACGGCGTTTCTTTATAATGATCAGACAAATCTGGACAGCTTTTATGACATATCTTATATAGAGGTAGATGATCCGGATACCTGGTCGAACTATTTGTTCATAAAAGGGGAGTTCAACACGCATAACCGCCGGAATACACCGGTAATCCGAAACATGGACCTACAAATTATGGATGACTTGCTTTACAAATGAAACCGATCAACAATCATACCGCATTGACATCCGCCCCTGTAATGGATTTACGGGAGATTACATATGATATGCTGGCCGGCGGCCAAATGGTTATCCGCCCTATCCGTGGTCATTTTCCGCTGTCTTCTCAGCAACTGAATGACATGTTTGACGAAATGAAAGCGGACTTACAGTCTATCATTACAACCACGGTTGATATGGGGCAATTTCAAACAGCGACGGCTCCTGGTGTTACCGCTCTGCAAAAACACATTGCCCATCGCTGTCTGAGCACGACCCAGATTAACCCGGTTGTCGCCGAACCCGACCACACCACCGATTGGAGAATACTATAAATGGATGCGATAAGCTACGGCAGCAATATCGACTCAACAGACCTTAACAAACGATTCGAAGAATTGCAGTTCCTTCTGGCCCAGGCATACCGTCAGAATCAGGAACTCCTTCAGATCGTCCAAACACAAAACACCGCGATCACCGGTCTTAACAACAGTATCGGCGGTGCTGCAAACTTTGCCGGTGGTTTTCTGCAAAGCACCGGGTTCACTTACTCCGGGGCTGCGGATAAGGTTGCTTTTGCATCTTTCTATGAAGCACCTCTGTATAAAAGCGGTGCGTATGTGCAGCCTGGGACTGGATCTCTTCTTCTGAATCACAATTTACAGGACGATAACCGCGTTCCTTTGGTCCAGCGTGACGGTCGTTTGCAGCTTTCTGACATGGTCAGTGTGGTGGTACCTGACAAGGTGGGCATCGATACGACAGCCCGCTGGCTCCTGGAACCCAATCGTTTTTGGTGTCAGGCGCTTTCTGACATCGACACGCTGGATATAAGCATCCAATTGCCTCCCACTCTTTCACCAGAGATCAACTATGTTCTCCTGGAAAACCTGTTCGCCTATGGTGTTTCCCATAAAGTATCTTATTTTGATACCTACGGAAATCCAAGTGCAGTGCAGGGAAACAGCAGTGCTTTCTACCCGGTCAATGGAAAACGCTTTGGCGGTAAACTGCTGCTTCGTCTGAAAAGCACACTGAAAGACTCCAACGGTCTTTACATATTTGGTTTGAACAACCTAAAACTGGGGTACCGGCACTATGTTTCCGAAGGCTATGCCGTGAATCAGATCGACCTCAATCATACCGATGGAAACACACTGCGAATTCATACATTTAAAGCCGCCTACCAGCTGGCTGTTGTTCCGCCTGTTCATTCGGATGTGGTCCGCTTTCAGATTGCCACCGCGCTGGATGGAGAGGATATCGCAGAAGATAGTATTGTATATGATTCCGGAGTAGATCCTTACCCGCTGACCACCAGCGCCACTGCGGTTGATATCGATAACTGCGGGACAGAGCTGTATGTAAAGACCCTTCTGAAAAACAATGGCAATTCACCCCGAGTGGATGGTTATTACTTTGAGTATGAAACCTTAGCCTAACAGGAACTATAATTATGCCTTCTAATGAATATTTAACACTCAATTCCAAGATAGAAGCACTGGCCCGAAGAGTTACGGCTCTGGAAAATCAGATGTCCGGTCTGCAGACCAACGATCAGGCAGATCAACGGGAAGCCGCTATGATGCTTACTATTAATGATCTTGAGATGGCGATTGGTAATCTGCAGCAAAAGCTTTCTACTATCCAACTGCCCTCGGAAACCCGAAACTACCTGACACAGCAGGAAATGTCCCGTATCCTGAGCATGTCTGCGGAGTTTATCAGCCTGAAGTCTGAGATAGAGAACGTCCTGAACGCGATATTACCAAAGATTCAATACCTGGATAATCTCGGATGATACCTTACAAGCGCCGCGGTGTTGCACTGAATTTCCAGTTCTTTCAGCGTCATATCTCGACGCATATTCCCTATATCTACCACACCTTTAAACCCGAAGACTGGGTATTGCGCGGCGATCACCTGGTTGCAAGAACAGCCAATAAGATATACGGACGCGGCACTAACCTGTCGCTTACAATGAACGGAGATAACTTCAATCAAATGGAGTATTATCTGATTCGTGAAACTCCTTCATATTATCAGCTCCTAGCCAAGGAACGCCCCGATCATGATGTGGTTTTGATGGCTTTTGCATTGCCCGATGCTGATATCCATACCTATGACTTGTATCCCTCGGCATTTTACCATAGACTGGATCAATGGATCGCCGAATGGCCATTGCCTGATACCGGCGATGCACCGGTTTTGTTGGCCACCTTTGAGTGGGAAGAAAAAGGCTTTCCGGTTTTCTTTGATAACTACATTCAGGATGGTGTTTTAATCCTCAACTCCCTATATTTACCACCTTTTACCACCCATATAAAAGTCTACACCGTTAAGTCCAACCCCGATTCGTGACATAACTAAAGTGACCCGGAGCGCTATAAGCGCCTGTTTCCAATAACCATTATACAAGGAGACACTTCAATGTCACTTAAACTTGTCAAGAAAAGCACTTCTGACGATTTCAGTAGCGGTGATGGAACCGATCCCGTCAGCATGTCGGTAACCCTCGATGACAGCAGCAGCCCTGCTACCATCGACAGTGATGTGGTTAACGCCGAATTACTGGCTACAACTTACAGCTATACCGGAATTGCGCTAAGCATTGTCAGTGAAGAGTCCGGTGTTGATTTCAAACTCAGCCTGGACAATACCAACTGGCATGATGCGCTCACCAGCGGTACTGTCGATGATGCGGTTGCCGGAGAAATCGGCAACATGGACGCCAGCGGCACCGACCAGCGCACCGATATCTATATCAAAACTGTCAATGACAATGACGGCGGTGTATCAGCTGGCCAGCACACTGCAGCGGACATCCGCCTTACCGCCACCGAAAATCAGTAATCCTCTGCCGGCGCTTTAAAACCCAAAGCGCCCGTAGTATAGCATAGGAGAGCTGGTTTATGGCGACAATTGAACAATATATCATTGATACCGATGGCGTCAGCGGGGATTATGACGGTGTAGACGATTTCTTCAGCAACTATTCCGGCAGTAAGAACCTGGTATCGGCGGATAAAGTTATTCGTCTGGTCTGCCAGGCATCTACTGGCGTGGCGGATACTACCATTGGTATCAGCTTAGTAGATCCTACCTGGAACACCGATGACACCCGCAGAATCGAAATCGTTGCTGCAGAGGGCCACCGTGCTGGCCATAAGTGGGATACTTCGAAATATATCCTATCCGGAACCATGTCCGGCGGTGAAATTATTGACTGCGAAGGTGGTATCAAGATTCTGGTCAAGGGACTGCAGATTTATGGTGGTCCGAGTTCCGGTACCGGTAAGAAGATATTCGACCCGGATGGTTCCAGCAACGCCATTTGGGTTGAAGATTGTTTTATCCGGATGCACCTGACCGGTTCCGGCTGGGGTTATGGTATTCTTTATACTAGCTCAGATTATGGTCATGTCAAAAACTGTATCTGGTATGGCAACGGCGGCAGTATCGGAGCAGCCCCGTGTATCGCAACCGGTTCCGGAGCGGTGACGATTGTCAACAATCTGCTAATCGGCTGGCGGTTTGGTATCGATTCCGGTGGCGCAAATACCAAGGCCATTAACAACATTGCCCGGGACCAGGACACCGGCGACTACGGTTACCGGGGCACCTTTCACGCAGACTCTGATTATAACAGTGACGAGGTATCCGGGTATGCTGTTGTAAAATCCCCCAGATCCAATACATCTTCCCCCTGGTACAGTGGCGCCACCTCAAATGCTGACATATGGACTGACTTTGCCGGCTACGATTTCAGTCTTAAATCTGACTCCACCATCTTTAGCGGCGTCGGTATCGGCCCTTCCTCCAACAGTGATGTCCCTGATGATGATATCGACGGTGATGTCCGTACCGGAACCACCACTGACCTCGGTCCCGATACCTGGGGAGCAGTAGCCACCCTGGACCAGGAAGGATTCCGCTGGAGAAACGATGACGGCAGCGAGAGTGCTGCGACCTGGCGACAGATACAGGATACCAATGACAGCATTGGCGTGGAAGCCAACATCCGGTTGCGAATGTTGCTCAACGGTACCGAAGATCCGGCCTCTAAGCAATTCAAGATTCAATGTAAGAAGAAAACAGATCCTGCTTCTGAATGGAGAGACCTTAGCTAATGGCCATTGTTCATCAAAGGACAGCCTCAGCAACAGGAACATCTGTTTCTGTTGATATAGGCGCTGCGGGTAATGATCGTCTCATTATTGTATCACTTAATGACGAGAGCACTCCGGGTGAGACTTTTCAGGGAACTGTCACTGTTGATGGTAAAAGCTTTACCCAGGCTGTTGTAGCAAATAACAGCGATGGAGCCGGAAGTCATCTTGAAGTCCATACCATTGATGAAGACGCTCTGGGTTCAAGCAATGGCACTCAAACGGTTAGTTTTAGTGGCGGAGATGTTGGCTGGGGTATTCGGGTATCTGTCTATTATGGCGTTAAAGACGATACTCTGGTAGATTCTGGAAAAGATAATACTACTGTCGGCAACAACGTATCAGTTTCAAATATATCGAGTAATAACAACTCTCTCGTCTACATGGCAGCCGGAAACGGTTCTACTGGTGGTTCCTCTGGTTGGACTTCCCCATTAACAGAAAGAGTCGACGGTGCAACAAACCCACCCGCTTCAGCTGTGTTTGGCGTGGCAGATGGAATCGAAACCACGGGGCAAACTGATAAAACATATTCCGCAACTGTAGGCGGCGGAGGCTTAAGATCATCCGCCATTGTGGTAGTCTTTGACGAAGCAGACCCATCCCCGGCAATAACAGATGTCGAATCCGATGAAGAATTCGATGACGGCGATACCGGAGTAACGATTACCGGGACTACCTTCGGTTCTACCAAAGGGACTGGCAAAGTTGAACTCGGTGATAATGCGACCTATGCCAGTGCCAATAAAGTGGAGCAAACAACAACGTCATGGGGCGACACCTCTATTGATTTTACAGCGAACCTGGGCACCCTTATGCCGGGGTCGCTATACTTGTTCGTCACTAACGATAATGGAGGTCGGAGTGTTGGTTTTCCTGTAACCGTTCATAGTTCCGATTTAGCCATCGAATTTATCCGGGCAGATAGCGATACAGGCACATCGATTACTTTTGATGTCGGAGAAGCAAGCAGGGGACGCTTATTAGTTGTAGTTTTGGGAGTTGAAGCCAAACCAGGGGAATCCTTTCAAGGAACTGTTTCTGTCGACGGCAAGAGCTTCACACAGGCTATTGTTGCAGAGAACCCAGACGGTGGAGGAAATCACCTCGAAATTCATACCATTGATGAGGCCTCTCTTGGAAACACCACGGGTTCTCAAACAATCAGTTTCAGCGGCGGAGACGCTACCTGGGGAGTCAGGGCAGCACTATATTACGGAATTGTGAACGATACAGTTCAGGATTCCGGTAAAGACAATACCACGATCGGAGACAGCCCGGAAGTTACCAACATAACCAGTAATGATAATTCACTTATCTTTATGGCCGCTGGTAACGGGTCAGAAGGTAGCTCCTCTGGCTGGACTTCTCCATTAGTAGAACGCATAGATGCAGGCATTGAAATTCCTGATTCAGCGGTTTTGGGAATTGCAGACGGGGTTGAAACAACCGGACAAACAAACAAAACCTATTCCGTGACAATCGGAGATGGTACTCTTAGAAGCACTGCTGCTGTCTTGGTGTTCTCTGAGCTTTCAGGTGCCTACATAACAGATGTCGAGACCGATGAAGAGTTTGATGAAGGGGATACCGACGTCACCATAACCGGTGGCACTTTTGGTGCGTCCAAAGGTACAGGCAAGGTAGAGCTGGCCAGCAGCTCGGACTATGCGACGGCCACCAAGGTTGAACAGACCACTACTTCCTGGTCCGACACCTCGATTGATTTTACCGCCAGTCTGGGCACTCTGACTCCGGGAACACTTTATCTCTTTGTCACCAACGATGATGATGAAAGAAGCAGTGGTTTTGCGGTTACCGTACATCGCGGAGCGGCTTTCGAACTGGCAGCCAGCTCCAACATATCCGCCGGTGGTGAGAACACTACTGCTCAACTCACCCCGCCTTCCGGTAAAACCACCGGCGATTTTACCGCCGGCCGGATTCAGGACGACGAAAACCCGGCGGATGCAATAGATATCGCCGAGGGTAATTATACCGAGCTGGAATGGTGTATCAAAGCGCTTTCCGGCGCTTCCGGTGATTACCAGTTCCGTATCGTTGAGAGTGACGGTACCGAGCTCGATACTTATACCGTAACCCCTGAGCTTACCGTTGCTGCAACGACACCGGTTAGTATCGACTATGACGCCAGTGTCACCGTTTCCAAAGAGATAGACAAACAGACGGACTATGACGCCCGTGTCACGGTTTCTAAAGAACTGGCTCAGCAAACAGACTATGATGCAGAACTTACCGTCAGTAAAGAAATATCCCAGCAGACGGATTATGATACACAGCTCGCGGTGTCCAAAGAGCTGGCGCAACAGACGGACTATGATACCGGATTATCGGTATCCAAAGAGCTTGCCCAACAGACAGATTATGACAGCACACTTCTCGTTTCCAAGGAGATTGCTCAGCAAACAGACTACGACACCGAGCTTGGTGTTACTAAAGCAATTGCAATCCAAACGGATTACGACAGTTCGCTGTCTGTGGCCAAGGAGCTGGCCCAACAGACAGACTATGACAGTAAACTGACGGTCGCTAAAACACTCGCCCAACAAACGGACTACGATGCAGCACTGACAGTTGCCAAGACCCTTGCGCTTCAGGACGATTATGACACACTGGCTACGGTTTCCAAAGAACTCGCACTTCAGTCTGATTATGATGCCGAGCTTACCGTCAGCAAAGAAATAGCAGTAAGCCTGGATTATGACGCCCGACTATCCGTATCGAAAGAGTTAGCACTGAGCGTCGACTATGATAGTGCACTGAACGTCAGCAAAGAAATCTCTCTGCAGCAAGACTACGATACCGTTCTGGCCATTTCCAAGGAAATAGACCTGTCTACGGATTATGACAGCAGGGTGGTGGTCGATAAGACATACGAAACCACTATTTACTATGACGCAGCTCTGACGGTTTCCAAGGAAATTAGCCTTACCGATGACTACGACAGCTTATTGACGGTCTCAAAGACGCTTAGCCAGCAGACGGACTATGATACCGTTCTGACCGTTGCCAAGCAATTTGAGCAGGATTACGATACCAGTGTAGAAGTGTCGAAGGGCATCATTGTGTTGGAGAACTATGATTCCTCTCTGACTGTCAGTAAAACCCTTTCGCAGCAGACGGATTATGATACTACACTGAATGTCGGGAAAACGCTTTCTCTGGCAACAGACTATGATACCCGGTTATCCGTAAATAAAGGACTGACAGTCCAACACGATTATGATACCTCTCTGGCGGTAAGTAAAACCCTGGACATATCCTATGATTACGATACGGTTCTGGACGTGGATAAAGATCTTGGTGTATCCACATCCTATGATACGGTATTGTCTGTTTCCAAACAAATAGGTATTCAGACAGATTATGACAGTGCTCTTTTGGTTAGCAAGGGACTGACCCTGTCAGAAGATTACGATACATCGCTCACGGTTTCCAAGAGCCTAGGACAACAGACGGATTATGATACACTTCTGACGGTTAGTAAAGAGATAGCCCGACAATCTGATTATGATACGAAGCTTACGGTCAGTAAAGAAGGAAATATCGATACATCCTTTGACACTGTTTTGGTAGTCAGTAAAGGTATAACACTGCAGGTAGACTACGACAGTTTAACAACCGTCAGTAAAGAAATCGCTCTCAGTCAGGACTATGATACTTCCCTGGATGTGAAGCACGGCCTGGAAACCGATTATGACACCGGGCTTCTGGTATCCAAAGAAATAACACGCCAGACCGATTATGATACCCAGTTGACCATCGGGAAAACGATTGCACTGCAAACGGACTATGATGCTACGGTATCGGTTACCCAGCCGATGGCCCTGGATAAGATTCCTTTCATGGCCGGCATTTATGTGGCTGGCGAAGCCTATGTAAAGTCCAATATCATCACAGAAGCCCAGATATTTGACCGGGATGCGGGAGGCGCCGAACGCAATATTTCCCAACTACTGGATACACTGGAAACCCACCAGGACGTACAACCGGCACTGTATCAAGAACTACTGACAGGCGCCAAAAGCCAATTTACCTTAGCAGCCGTGCCTTTTAACGGCTTGGTGCACTTCTATGTCAATGGCATGGAACAAACCCCGGGAACGGATTTTACCGTCCTAAATGAAGTGGTCACCTGGTCCGGCGAATTTGCACTGGAAGCCGGCGACCTGGTGCTGATCCACTACTATTCATAGGAGATTCTCATATGAACTGGGAACACCTGATGATTCAAGTGCTCGAACACCTTTGTTTATTCTTCCTGACAATAATGGGTGTTCTGGTGCACTTCCTCAAGAAGAAAGTCAGCGGACAAACACTTGCTGATATCCGCACTTACTTCCTAACCCATTTCCGCGATACTGCTGTGGTGCTGTTTACAGCCATTGTCGCATTTGCAACCGCTGCCGGCAGTGACACCCTTAACTGGATGACGGCCGGTATGATCGGCTACACAGCAGATAGCTTCTTTAATAAGAACACAGCGGATCAACCCAAAACAAAGGCAGGTAGCTAATGAAACTCAATACCATACTCCTGATCGTGGCTTACCTGGTTGCAGTAGTGTCTCTTTTCGGTCTTATCTGTGAAGACCCGAATACACCTCCGCAGCCGTTTGTGGCCGATACCACCGTTGAGATGTATGAAAACCTGTATGTAACCCAGGCGGCTGAAATTGCCAGTCTCAAGCTGAAAAACGACTCGCTGGCCATGGCGGCTGAACAGTTTCAGGCACAGGTAAGATCCTATGCAAAACTGGTTGCATACTATCAAACACACAAGGACACCATCTTTACAACAGATACCGTAATGGTTGATACCACTACTAAAGATACGATCCATATGCGGTCTTTTGACAAATGGGTGGTGCCCGGAGAGCTGCGTTTCCGCGGCCGCTTCCAGATTCAGGAACCTTATAACTTATACGTCGATGGCTTTTACCTAAAACTGAATCCGGAAATCGTGCTGGCCCAAGACAGAAACCAGGTGTGGACCGCCCTGGTAGATACCCATTCCGGGTATCTGAAGGTCAGCGATATTGATTTAAAAGTAATCCCCCGGCCAAGAGCAACCATAGACCTTAAGCCAAAGATATTTGTCTGGGGCGCCTTTGGCCATCCTTCTAATGAACTGGGTATGACTGCCAGAATACGCATTCTTGATATTCACCCGTTTGCATTAGTCAGCACTGAACGGATTCAGGCTGGTTTTGATCTGCAGATCTATGGAAAGAAAGAATAGGAGGTAACCTATCATGTATATTATCAACGAGCAGATGTATCGCTCTCCCAACGTCAGCAGCCGCCACGGAGTCAAAGTAGATACCCTGGTGCTGCATCACACCGGCGGTGCTTTTCCCGGATGTGCCGTTTGGTTGTGCAACCCGGAAGCTAAAGCCAGTGCCCACTACATTATTACCAGATCTGGCGAAATATACCAGCTGGTTCCGCCGGAATATTGTGCCTGGCACGCTGGCCGTAGTGCCTTCGATTACAACGATGACGGATCGATTTCTGAAGAAGAAAAGGGTCTGAATCGCCGTTCCATCGGCATCGAGCTGGAGTATGACCACCGTATCCATGAAGACTACACTTCCCAGCAGATATCAATGCTGGTAAACCTGGTAATTCACCTGCTCAAGGAGTGGGAGATTCCGTATTCCAACGTGCTGGGTCATAAGGAAATCGCACCAGGCCGTAAATGGGATCCAGGCAATTTCGACATGGCTGCTTTCCGACAGCATCTGTATGAGCTTTCGATGCTGCATATCAACGCATCATTATCCAAATTCAAACCCAAAGAAGGGAAGTAAACACCTATGGCTGCCAAACGCAAAAAGACTGCACCCACTGAAGACATTGCTGACAAAGTTCGCAGAGCTACCACACCGATCCAGAAGCTGAACCGATTTGAACCCAAGTCTGCTTTGCAGGTAGAGGTATTGAAAGTCATAGGTCAACACGATGTAAGCTTCGTTATTGGGCCTACCGGTACTGGGAAAACCTATCTGACGGTTGTAGCCGGACTGCGTTCTTTATTTAAACGCGGCGGCAATGTGGATAAACTGATCATTGTTCGTCCCGCCATTACTGCCCAAGAGGACATCGGATTTCTTCCCGGCGGTGCAGATGAAAAGCTGGCGCACTTTGTAGCACCGGTTCATGACCACATCTGCGATTTGATTGGTAAAGATGAGTTCAAGAAGCTGTGTGAAAAAGGTAAGATTGAAACGATTCCGGTCGGTTATTTGCGGGGCCGAAACTTCAAGAACTCTTTCGTCATCTTTGATGAAGCCCAGAATGCAACCATTGACCAGTTCAAGCTGGTTATCACACGTATTGCAGATAACAGTAAAGTCGTGGTCTGCGGAGACGTAAGACAGTGTGATATTTATGAGAAGCAGTCCGGCTTAAACGACGCAGTGCCGCGGTTTAATGACGATCCGTCCTTTGGTTTCATCAATCTGCCGCCCACTGAAATCCACCGCCATCCGATTGTGGCCAAGATCCTGGCCAAGTATGATGAATACTAATGGATTGATCAAATGAATGGCAAACAAGAATTGCATATCTTCAGGTCAGAAAGAGCTGGCCAAACTAATCCGCAAAGCATTGGGAATTCGTCGTGTTATCCTGGAAGGGACGTGGAAGTGGCTGGTGTCCGACACCGGCCACAACATGTATGTTGATATTGTCGTGCCCTCCCGCAAGCTATGTGTCGAATATCAGGGACAACAGCACTATTTCTTTCCGAACAGGTTTCACAAAACCTACGAGGATTTCATGGCTCAGCGGAAACGGGATGATATTAAAAGGAACCTGCTTAAGAAACACGGATTCCTCTATCTGTCCTGGAAGTATTCTGAAAAGTTGTCCCTGAGCCACGTAGCAAAACGACTTGCGGCGCTTGGTCTGCCGCTGGCCAATAACATCGTGGAACTGATCGAACAGGAAGAAGCGGCCAAGAAGAAGACCCGAAAACCCCGACGTTCCGGACGTAAGATGGGAAAGACTAAACGGGTTAAAAAGAAGTAATAGCTTGACATAACTAATAAAAGAGGATGGACGTTGTAAATGCCTACGTTGCCTGGAAAACAAATACGAGATGCCACCATATCGGTCGATAAACTGACTGAAGATGTCATCAACCAGTTCACGCCGCCCGAGGCATCGGATGCGAATGCGTCCGATATAACCACATCCTCGCAGCCGGGCACTTCTGATGATTACTCCCGGGCTGACCATACGCACCAAGGATTGCACAGTATTAAGATTGATGGTGGTTTGCTCCGCTATGGTAATATTATTCTGAAGGCCGGCACCGGTATTACACTCAGCGAACCCGTCGGTAACACCATTCAGATATCTGGAGATAATGGATCTCAAATCACCGACGGCCACCATACGCTGGCAATTTCCAATGCGACAGTTCCGGAGCGGGCATTGTTGACCCTTACTAACGGGGATTCAACCGAAGAGGCTACCCTGGCTCTGGTGGATAACGGAGAATTAGTAATCACCAATGAAAATGGTGATATATCCGTAGTCAGTGCTTCGGTGCTGACCTTGACAGGTGACGATGGGATCCTACTAGAGTCCGACACCTCTATGGCTAGCGGATCCCATCTGTTGCCGACACTATCCGGTGGCAGCAACCTCGGGAGTGCGTTACTTCCGTTTGGGACAATCTATACTACTATTCTTGCCATTGACAACCAAAGTATGACTGTGGATGGCGGCCGTTTTATGCACGGTGCAGAAACTCTGGCCTATATCAGCGAGATAGAAAACCTAACCACTGATCTTACCGGCACAACCAATCTGTTCTTTCAGATTGACAGCGATGCCGACGGTCCGCGTGTACAGAATAACAGCGGCATCCTTGATATAAAGAATCATGACGGCAGCGCTTATGCCGACTTCCATGGGAACAACCTGACCCTGGAAGGGGATATGAATATCAAGGGTAATCTAAATTACATTGATACCCAAACCCTTCAGGTTGAAGATACCCATATCAGGTTGAACCGTGAATATACCGGTATCTATTCAGCCGCCCCAAAGTCCGGGCTGGAAATCGAAACCGGCAGCGATGGTATCGGCGGAGACCAACCCCATGGTTTATTCCAGTATGATGCGGCCAACCTGCAGTGGGAACTGGTTGACAGTGACGGCATCCGTAGCAGGCTTTTGTCCGGTTCGATTAACATCTGGGATGAGAGTGTGTCAGATTTGATGCGGCTGGAGGTTTCCGGAGCAGAGGGCTCCTTGTTGCAGGTCAAAGACTATGACGGCGGTGAAACCTACATCTGGGGTCGACTCGGTATCGGCACAAACACCCCGACGGCTGCCCTGCATGTCAACGGCCCCACACTATTCGCCGACGCAATCGGTTACCAGGCCGGCGATGCGCGTGGATTGTATGTAAACAAAGGCACTAGTAACAGCGGCTTTCGTATGGGTAACTATGACGGTGACCCTGACTCTGATACCATTCACCTGACCTACGGAGATCCGTCTGAAAACTGGGCAAAGCTCAAACTCAGTGATTTAACCGCCACAGTCAGTGTAACTGCTGCCAGTGTGTATGGCACGACGCTTTATTACAATGGAACCGACATCAATACGTTATATTCACCGGTTGATCACGTTCATCATAAGATCGTGTCCGAAGCACAACCAGATTTAATCTATGCAGATATTGTTTCAAATAGCGGCTCAGAACTTCGCATCCACAGAAATGAGTCTGACTATATAGCAATACGAGAGTCAAATACCGGTGAAATAAACTTCCTTAACGGCGTGGGTGATTCCTATCTCAGGGTGGAATCTGCCAAAACAAACGTCGACTTCTTTGGCAATCTGACCGCAGCCGGTACTCTGGCGGTTGGCGGCGACTTTACTCCAATGACTACAATTCATGGTCAAGGTGATGCTCCGGGTATCTTTTTAAGTACGCCTACAATGTCACATATGTTCATAATGTATGTGGATACAAGTATGGATACGATATTGTTGGGAAGCTACTCTGCACACCCCATGATGTTTATGACAGTGGGGCAGTCAAGGCTGGAAATAGGGACCAACGGCAATATTGGTGTCGCCAAATCTCCATCTACCTATAAGTTTGATGTAAACGGCAGTTTGAACGCTACCTCTCTCTATTACAACGGTACCGACATAAACGACCTCATTGGCGGGATTGCCACAGATAGAATTACAGCAGACGAAACTCATGAAGCTATTATCTCCAACAATGGTGGTAGTTCTGAGTTGTTTATTGAATGCGCCGTAGAAGAAGGCGTTACATTTATAGTTGACGAAAGTACTAATCTGGCGGTTACATCCACAGGTGGCGGCTATATCCAGCTTGAAGCCAGTGTTGGAATCGGCCGGGTTCCGGACACAAGTTACTCTCTGGATGCCCTTGGCGCAGTGCGTGGGAGTTATTTCTATAGCAATTCGATGGTTATGCATGGCAGTTACGGATTGTATATTTCTAACTATAACCGCGGGCGCTATCACTTTGGGGCAGAGACAGATGGCGGCGCCTACCCGCTGGAATTAAGCTCAGGTAATGAAACATACGATGACGGCCATATCGCTTTCAATGTCGCTGGAGCTGAGGTTGGACGGTTTACTGCTGACGGACGTTTGGGTATCGGAACCGATACGCCGTCTGCGGCATTGCACGTCGTTGGTGCTGTCTGGGCAACCAGTTATATTTACACCCAATCCGACGTTCAGACCCCGCTTATCCAGTCTGCGGCCAGTAATGCAGTGTTGAACATGCAGACCAAAGCGTTTACCCAGTCTTCCGGTGACAACGATGTGGTGCGAATCGCGCCGGATATCACACAAACCGATGCCGCCGGATATAAGGTACTGCATGTGGATGTCACCGAAACCAGTGTCGGCGCAGGCGGACAGTACCTGGCTTACTTTAACATCGGAGCAGCACCCAAAATGGTGTTGACCTCTGATTGTGAGTTGGGATTAAACGTAGATCCATTAACAACGCTGCACGTAAAACGCGGTAACGGTATCGATGAATCCATCACCAATGTTTACGGTGCGATCATCGAGAGTGATCAGGCATCTTCCCACACGGACCTGGCGTTAAAAGTGGCAACCCTGGGTGAATCGAATGCACTGGTTGTTACCACATCCGGCCGGACTGGCATCGGCACTCAAACTCCGGAATATGATCTGCAGGTAATTGGCCAAGTATATGCCCAACACAGTGGCGAAGCTTTTATTACTAATGGCTGGTTTTCCGCTGGAACCGCCGGAAATGGATTGTATTCCGACAGAGCTAATGCATTGTCTATCCGTAATAACAATGCTTCCGGTTATGTAGATATTCGCACTGGTGGTGACAACCCGCGGGTAACGATAACAAACAACGGGTCTGTTGGAATCGGTATAACAGACCCCGATACAAACCTGCACGTTATTGGTGATGTGCTTGCCTCCAACCGTTTGAACGTCGCCGATAACACTATCTACGGACAGGGAGCCGTCCTGACTATCACCTCCGGACAGGGATTAGAACTATATACCAGAAACGGTGACGGCGACTATAACAGACATCAGGTATATTTAGAGCCAGAAGACGGATTCGTTGGTATCAATACCAGCGAACCGACACACAATCTTCATGTCAAAGGAACATCTATAATTACCAATGATACAACCGCCTATCTCTATATAATGGATACCACCAAATGGCTGTCATCCAACGGAGACTGGCTGGAACTCAGAAACACCGAAGCCGGACAATCAGTGTCCATTTCTTCTGCTGATGCTATTTCCATGAATGCCGGAAGAGCTACCGGTGTCGGTAATATAGTGTTCAATGTAAACTCCAACGAAGCGATGAGGATTACACAGGACAAATACGTCGGCATAGGCACCGACAGTCCCAGTGTCAAGCTGGATGTAGTCGGAGCAATTCGAACAGACACCTACCTTTCAACCCCTGTAGTAACCTCTAGTGGAGACCTGGTAATATCTACTGCAACAGATTCCGCCGGCAGAATACTACTCATGCCGGATGGCGCCGCTGCGGTCGGAATCGGCACAATGAACCCAAGTGCCAAACTGGAGATTGTCGGTGAAATCCTCATAAATGCAAACAACGATGAAGGGTTGTATTTTAATGGTGACGGTGGAATCGTCAGATATGGAAACGGTGTAAGTTTACAAAGAGCCGGAACAAATGTTCTAACAGTGAGCAGTGTCGCAAACAAGGTCGGCATCGGGACAGATAGCCCGGATTATGCTTTAGACGTTGTCGGTGATATCGGCGTTGATGAATATATCTATCATAACGATGATGTTAATACCTATCTACAGTTCTTAACTGACCGGGTAGTCCTGTCTGCAGGAAATCATACTGTTTTAGATTACACTGAAGGCACTGCCTCTACCTTTGCAATCGGATATGGCGGGCAGGCAGATATTACGATTGGTTATGGATCCGGGGCAATAATATTCCAGGGCGGAACTGAGGGAAGTTATGCCGGTAAGGTTGGCATCGGAACGAGCACCCCAAGTGACACATTGGATGTGATTGGTAATACCAAAGTTCAGGGCATAATGACCATTGACCGCGGATCCGACGCCTATGTAACCAATATGAGCATTTTAGCCGGCAGTGACCATCATTCCGCTTTTCAGTTCAGCACAAATACACCTGACTCGTTGATGGTGCTGAACTCCCGCAGCGGCTATGATATGGGTTTCTTTATCAATGATGTAGAGAAGATGCGCATTAAGACTTCCGGCAGGGTGGGAATCGGCACCGAAGCTCCGGTCAGTCTGCTGGAAGTAGCCGGAACTGTTACAGCTGAGCGGTTCGAAACCAGTTCGACGACTAAATATACTACCACTATAAGTGGGGTCTTTACCACTGATGCCAAGCGTAATCTGGTCTTTGACAAAGTCTTTGTTGCTGGCGAAAATCTCTATACCGGCACCGTCCGTATGACTATGCGCAAACTCGACACAAACAGCTCTCCCAATGGTATTATCACCAAATCGTTTGCTTTCTCTGTCGTCGACGCTGCAGTATCTGGGCTGGCCAGCGAAATAAACGAAGTGTTGTCTCCCATGCACAATTATGTCAGGATCGGCGAACCATTTATCGATACTGATATGTATTTAAAGATACCCATTTATACTGACGGAATGGGAAGCAGCCGTAATCTTAATGTTGATGTCGAAATAGAAGGCAGCAGCGCCTGGGTGGATAAACTAGCCGCAGTATCATTTGGTGACGCTGAAGGCTATGTCTTCCCTGGAGCCAGCTATCGGTCCTACAGTCACCGTCTTGGCATCGCCCTTGGTAACGATACCATGCCGGAAGAAGCCCTGCACCTGATAGGCGACATTCAGTTACATAATACCTACGGTATTAAAGCCAAGTCTGCCGGTGGAACGCCTTACCGGTTTATTGAAGCCAAGTCTGACGACAAGATATATCTAAGGGCAAACAGCACCTCAGCATCTCATTTGGTAATCGATAATAGCATAGTAGAAGGAAACAGCGGCCGAATCGGTATTAACACCGCAGAACCTACCGGTGATCTGCAGATCGGATCCATTTCCAGTTCCAATAACGTGCTGGTTGATGTTTCCTTGAATGATGTGTTAAATGTCCGCTGGAACGAAGATTCCCGGGTATTACTATCCGCTAATGCTTACGGCTCCTTTGGAACAGAATACGGCATTAACGGTTCCGGTGGTATACGACTGGGCGGTGACTCAGACTATTCCTACATTGTTGGCTCCGGAACGGATCTGCTGTTAAACCCGATCGCCGGAAATGTGGGCATCGGAACCGCTTCTCCGAATACCCAAATGCATATTTATGCGGACTCGGAAGAACTCATTGCCATGAAGATTGAGACCAGCGGGTATTGGGATGTTGGAGAAGTGTCAAACTCTTATGGCTTGTATGTCGACCATAACCGTGGCCCTTACAATAATGGCGGCATTCGTCATGGCGTTTTCTCTCGGGTTCGAGACTATACCGGCTCTCAGAATTCGACCCGTGGGCTTACAACTCAACTTGAATGCACCTCCGGCTACTCAGCCCAGAACATCGGTGTCCATAACATCATCCAACACACAGATACCACCTATGCCTTTGCTTCCGGAAGTATGTATGGGGTTAAAAATGAGTTGTCCCTATTTGATGGCGGCAACTCTGGTTCCTATTCTAACGCGTTTGGAATTCACTCATCGCTGAGTATCAGCCTGAACCGCACACTAAATAACTATTACGGACTCTACCTGGCCAGCAAGACGGGTAGTGGTGCGTTGCCTACTGTTTATTACGGAATCTACCAGCAGGACAGCAATGCAGATAACTACCTGGCCGGCAGCCTTGGAATCGGCGTTGCTACTCCACAGGCGGTCCTGGATGTCAAAACCACCGGTAAGATCCTGCTGGGCACCGGCGGCGGGTCTGTTACAGAGGGACTGGTTGAAATTGATGCCACAGCTAACACTTTAACTCTGAAAAACAGCAGTGATGATAATGGATTAAAGCTTACCGGCGGCGCAACCCCGTCTATATCAAGCAACGGTGCTGTTCCGTTGAATATGGTAAGTGCCGACGATCTCACTCTGGATGCCGGTGCAGCTTCTGATATCCTGTTCAGAATCAACAACGGGGAGGGCAGCTATACCCCCCGGATGACCCTAAGCTCGGACAGCAAATTGACACTGGCGCTGGGAACCGGTATAAATGAGTTTTCTACAGACCATACGCTGTCTGGCAATAGCGATGACGCGGTGCCCACGGAAAAGGCAGTTAAAACCTACGTTGACGCCGCCGTTATTGCCGCACCGGCTCCTCCGACTGACATGCTGCTATCCCAGGTTGGCGATCACATCAATGTCCAGTTCAGTGCGTCGGAAACTTCCGGCGACTTATCCTATGAAATATGGTCCTCTGTCGGTAACGAGACAAGCTTTGGCCTGATCGGGCTGATTCCGCCGGAAGATGTGACCGCGACCATGGTGGTTGTGGACAGCACTTACGACAGAAAAGCGACCATCTACTACCGGGTGTATGCCCTCGTAAACGGGTGCCGTTCTACTGCACTGACCGGCAGCTTGACAGCAACCAACGATGTGGCAGAGGTGTCCAACTTAACCATAGACGACTTTGTAGAATTCTATGCGGTCCAATTTACCCGTCCGGTGGATCGGCGCCTCTCTCATATCGAGATCAAAGTAGACGCACAGGCGGATGCCGGAGACCTGCTCGAATCCAACGCGGTCCTGGTTTACTCCGGATTAACCGAGTCCTATATCTACAAAGTCAAGGAAGCCGATAAAGACAAATACCACCAGTTTTGGGTATATACCATTACGAGGAGTTAAGAATGAACACAGATGAAATAGAAGCTGAATTAACCAGGCTCAGGTCACTCCGTGACCAGCTGGAGGAACAGACCCTGATTAGCCCGAAGATCCAGCAGGAAGTTGAGCCGGAGTTGTTTGAAACCGTTCAGAGGATAGTTGACCTGGAGGCAGAGCTGCGATGTTTGGTGAAATAAAGATACATAATGTCGTATACGGAGACGCAATATCCGGCAGTAAGGTCAAGTTTGAGCAAGGATATGCACGCTCCCAGATTGCACCTTTATTTCAGGGGCGAGACAATAACCCGTTTAAGGTATCTACCGCCAGCTATGCTGACTCGATTATGCACTTTGCTGCCCAGATGGATGGCGATCTGCTTCTATCTGCCGGATGGGGTGACGGCTTTGCCGTACGCCGGCTGGAAAATGACGGCACCCTGACAATGCTCTACTATGACGCCACCCCATACAGCGGTTACGCAAATTACCATAGCATTGCTTTAAACCGTGCCCGTGGAAAAGTATGGGTTAACAACTATGTCTATGACGGTGTTCAGGAGTATGACTATTCCGGAGTGCAGAACCAGGGAGACGGCAGTGTGGTAAAAGGAAGTCTTCATACTTCCGTCCTCACAAATGATGAAAACGGCTATCCTTACTGGAATGGTATTTACTGTGCCGGTGATTATCTCTACCAATACCCGGATGACATATACGCTGATACTTGCTTTCGCACCAATATGGAAACCCTGGTCAAAGACGACCTGACCGTTATCAATAAACGCAATAACGGCCGTTACGGTATCATCATGACCTACGATGAAGAAAATGACCGGTTGTATTTGTGTCCAGGGTATTACTACGGCGAACTTTGGGTGGTTGTCAATGCCAGTAAATCGTCCGAGGACCCTACAAACCCTGCCAAATGCTACTGTGTCCGCACCAATGATGTCGGATTAAGCTTCTCCACATACGGGCGCAACCCGGCCTGCGTTATCAGCAAGGATAATCCCAACCACATCTTTTTCGGTGGCCACCACAGACACGGCTGGATCGATATTACTGATTGTATTGATGGCGATCCCCCCACCAGCGCCATACCTTCTAAGGTTCCGGGAAAACCTCAGGATGCGTCACCATACACCTACGGCCATCCCTACAACTTATCCGGTTATATTACTGCATCTGCTGAACATCCGGTGCACAAAAGCGATTATATTCGAATGTACGCAGATCGGGGCTATGGCGAAACAGGTGGATGGTATGACCAGGAAAACAACCGGCCGGTGATGATGCCACAGCGCGTGGGTTATTATTCAGAGGATCCGCTTTACTATGATTATGGTGGAAGATTTCTACACGGTATCAGTGCAAACGGAACGCACTACTCCATTGCATGCTTATATGGACACGATGATGGTGTTTTCCATGTTTATGAAGGGGATGATGCGGAACTACTGGAACCCAACGCCGAGATTGTATTAGGAACATACACCCTGGACTCCGGTAATGACATCGGCTCTGCAGAATTAATAGGCTGGGACGTGTATTCATCCTCCGGTACATCGATTTCCATTTATCTGTCAAATAACGGCGGATCCACCTGGGAATCTGCCGCTTTCAGTGGCTTACACTCTTTCTCCAGCACCGGTAGTCAGGTGCAAATCAAGATCGTAATGACCGGCACCGCAACGAAAGCATCTTATATTGATACTTTCGATCCGCCGCAGATTGCAGTCTATGCGAGTGTTTTGAACTCTGAACCCAGCAAACGAACTTCTATCAAATTAGCAGGAGCATAATATGTCCCAAACAATCGCTGGCACCCAGCGTGCCCAGGATCTTTCAGTACCGGATACTCTGGAGGCTACCTCTAAATACTTCGTTATACCGCATCCAGCTGAGCCGGGAAAACAACTGGTCCATGCCGCCATAGAAAGCAACCAGCATCTGGTTATGTATCACGGCATTCTGGATTTCGAACCCTTTGACAAACGAAAAGTCATTCCTTTGCCGCAATACTTCTCGGCCCTGGTTAATGAGGACGATGTTACCATACATCTCACACCGCTGAACAACTATGACCAGTTTACCTACTGCTATGACTATGTACATGGAGAGTGGATTGTCCGCCGGCGCGGCTTTATCCGCCCGGTATCCGTATCTTATCTGGTTATCGCTGAGCGCAAGGACATTCCCAAACTGGAGGAAACCAGGTAATGTTTACCGTTGGTGCCACGCTACCTAATGTAAATTCACTGGTATTCTACTACGATCCGGCCAATACCAAAAGCTATCCGGATACAGGGGTCACCCTGACAGATCTGGTTGGTGTTTCAGACCAGGCTACTCTGACAGGGGAGGGGCCCACCATCTCCAATGGTATTATTTACCTGAACAATAACGGATACCTGGATATTCCCTGGAATTCCTTTTCCCAGGATAACTTTTCCATCGTCTTTTGGTTTAAGACCGACAGCACCACAACCACCTTCTGTAACACCTACTGGAACACACCCCGTATCATTATGTCGCTGGACAGCAGCGGCAACTTCCAGTTTAACCTGAGAGGATGGAATGGTATTGAAGTTGTTAATATAACAGCTGCCAGCAGTGGTACAGATTACCGTAACGGCCAGTGGCATCATGCCGCCGCCATAAGAAGCGGAGATGACCTTTATGTCTATATAGACGGGGAACTGGTCGGCGGTGCCACCGGTGTGAATGATGCAGACCCACATACCGATCGCTCCTCTATTGGATTTGGGGCATCAGGCCCCTATACGGCTGATTACACACCGGCCTATATCGGGTATCTCGGGCTCATTATGCTGTATGACGGTCAGGCTCTAAATGCAACCGAAGTCCGCAGACTCTATCATGCTCACCGCGGGAGGTATGCCTGATGAGTTTATATTTCGGACCCCGTAGTATCATCCATGACGGTCTGTATTTCCACATGGATTGCGGCAATCCACGCAGTGAAGCCGGTGAGCCGACTACCAACCTGTTTACCAATCCCAGATTCGACGGAGGCAAAACCGGGTGGACGACTACCAATACCCATGTAACCTACGATCCGACCGAAAGTGCCTTTGACGATGGCAGCGGCTGTATCCGTTTTGATAACCCGGACGGGGACGCCCAGACCAACCAACGCTGCTACCAGACAATCTATACCGGCCCAGGTGACTATACTTTCAGCGGATATTTCAAACGGTTAAGCGAAGAAGGACGGGATTATCTGGTATCCATGCTGGTATACTACTATGATGATGAAAACACCGTGTTAGGCTCTTCAAATCAGAGCTTTGTTATTTCCAGCACCCGCTGGGAACGGGTAGACCGGCAGTTTGAAGCGCCCGCTGGCACAGATCACATTACCCCGTATCTCTACCGGGATGACAGCATTTTATCCCATTTCGTGGCCGACAACCTGCAATTCGAAGCCAAAGACCATGTAACAACCTTCGTCGAAGGCACCCGGTCTGTCTTGTGTAAAGACCTGTCGCCACGAAAGAACCATCTGATCAGCAGCACTCCGCCCAACTTCATTACCAATGCCAACGGGAGACCGACCTTTCAGTTCGATGGATCGACCTACGATCAGTATCTGACTACCCAGAACAATTCCGGTATCTCCGGAACAGATCACGGTTTCTGCTGTTTTGCGGTGATTAATCAATACTCCCGCACCAATTCCTATTCCGGAGTTATTACGCTGAACCAGGGTTCGTCTTACAATTGTATGAGTATGATGAGCTATGCTGGTCGCATCGCCACAGATCACTGGGAAGCCGGCGGTCGGCGCACCGGGATCGTGATTCCTGCCGCGCAGACCTGTCTGCTGACCTGGAATGTCCCTGATTGGGCAACGCACAGAACTGATACCTGGAACCGGCAGTGGTTGAACGGAGTGGTACAAACCAACAGTAGTTATGGCAGCCACGATCCGGCCGGACTGCCGGACAGCCCGTTCATTGTCGGCAACTGGCAGATCACCCGGGATGATATGAACTTTCATGGCGAGATCGAGCGCATTCTGTTTTACAACCGTTCGATGACGGACGATGAAATAGATTATAATAATGCGTTACTTATGGAAAGGTATAAACTATCATGATCCACGGCGGTCCTCCTTACATGGTTGAAGACGGTATGGTTTTTGGCGTGGACGCCGCCAACCCGCGCAGCTACCCCGGTAGCGGAGCCACCTGGTATGATCTCAGTGATAACGGGCATCACCTGACAATGACCGGGAGTCTGACCTGGAACGGAATGGGATTTAGCAACTGGTCTGCCGGATCCTATTTCGAGGACAGTGACTTCAGAAACAGCAATATCTTTCCTGACGGAGACGACGACCGGACGATTATTGCGGCAGTAACCCTTGCCAGCGATGCTGCTACTTATCGCCACATCGCCCATTACGGAACTCCAATAGAAGACCAGGCATTCGGTCTGGCTATTTATAACAACAAACCGGATAACAACACCTGGAATGCCGGCTATTTTGCTGACGATATTACCCTGTCGACCGGTAACTCTTATTTCATCGCCCACACCTACGCCGACCAAACAGGCGTCTTTATGGTAAACAACCTTCTTTCGGCGTCTGTGGAACAACAAGGAGCACACACCGCCCCTTACACTTTGAATACAGTTACAGACTATACACACCCGGAATTGCCTCAAAACAATTCCCGGTTTCGCATTGGATGTCGAATTTATACCACCGGAGAGACATTTGAACAAACCGGAATCATCCATTCTGTATATTTATACAACAGGGTTCTTACTCCACAGGAACTGGAACGAAACTTTATAAGCATTCAGGCCCGCCTGGGTCTTTTTGCATGGAGAAACTAATATGGCAGCAGGAAACCCACAAGCCGACCCTACGGTAGAAATAAACACCAGTACCGGTGTAGTACATGTCCGAAACAGCGACGGCGATACCATTCTGATTACCGATCAAACCAACAGTAGGGTGGGTATCGGTACCGCAACCCCCGGACAACCGTTAGATGTTGTTGGTAATATTCGTGCAACCGGTTCCCTATGTAACTCTTCTGGGGGTTATTTTACTTCCGGTACTATCTATTCCCCGTATGACCTCAATATAAAGCTTTATACCGGAAGCACCACACTGACCCGGATGTTTATCGACCGGGAAACCGGGCGGGTTGGTGTCGGAACAACCTCACCTGCTGCACCGCTGCACACTTACAGTGACGATGCTGTCCAACTGTTTCTGGAACGGAATGGCAGTAGTGTTAACTATGGTTCTGGTGTTTACTTTCGTCTGAAAAACACTGCCGCCGAGGCACATGACTATGCGGGTATATTCGGTTGCATTAACCAAAACACGGATGGGGATGAGCG
>Ga0272443_10000839_pt1 | contig 51034 bp, 56 predicted proteins | sample SSMAcet12_FD_193581 | JGI IMG/M metagenome (GOLD analysis project Ga0272443, IMG submission 193581) | Marine sediment archaeal communities from Little Sippewissett salt marsh, Falmouth, MA, United States - SSM-Acet-12 | ecosystem: Environmental > Aquatic > Marine > Wetlands > Sediment ...
TGTCATCGTCAGGTCCATGATCGAGGCGCATAAGGCCGGACTTGCATTTGTCAAACGGGACGAGCTGGAGGCCCACTATCTGGCGGGAGGGCACGTGGAGCAATTGATCCACGCCCTGGTGTCCGCCAACAAGGCGAACATTGACCTGCCGTTCAAAATGGCCACGGCCATCGACCTTGCAGGCCGTGATGTGCTGGAGGCTGTTCAGATGTCGGTGAATCCCAAGGTGATCAACACCCCTCCTGTGACCGCGGTCGCGAAGGACGGGATCCAGCTGATCGCAAAAGCGCGGGTGACGGTGCGTGCGAGCATCAAGCAACTCGTGGGAGGGGCCGGTGAGGAGACGGTCCTGGCCCGTGTGGGTGAGGGAATTGTGTCATCCATCGGTTCTGCGAGCTCCCATAAGTCGGTGCTTGAAAATCCCGACGTGATCTCAAAGATCGTGCTGGAAAAGGGGCTTGATGCAGGGACGGCCTTCGAGATCCTGTCCATCGATGTGGCTGATATTGATATCGGGAAGAACATCGGTGCCATTCTTCAGATGGACCAGGCCAATGCCGATAAGAACATTGCACAGGCCAAGGCCGAGGAGAGAAGGGCGATGGCGGTGGCCACGGAGCAGGAGATGAAGGCCAAGGCGCAGGAGGCAAGGGCCAAGGTCATCCTGGCGGAGGTGGAGATCCCGCTGGCCATGGCAGAGGCATTCAGGAGCGGGAACCTGGGCATCATGGATTATTACAGGCTGAAGAACATTGAGGCCGACACCACCATGCGAGATTCCATTTCAAAAGGGACCGCACAGCAGAAACCCCGCAAGCCCGGAGACAAAGGTCCCGAAATCAAATAGGGGAGGCTAGTTCTTCTTCCGGTAGCCGCCCACCGGGAAACCTCCTTTTACGCCCCTTGACCCGGAGCCGGGTTCAAGTTGTTCGTCGGGGGATAACCATTGCCTCAGGTCTGCAATTGCATTGTTCTCAACCGGAGGTTTATCGGTAAGGAGGAAGCCGCCGGTGAGGTATGCGAACGGATATTGATCCTTGAAGGCATACAGGTGCTCCTCGGAATGGGCCAGCAGGTCCGTCCCCTCCACACGCTGTATCTGCACCCGGAAGGAACCGTCAACCAGGGAGGGCGTCAGGGTATAGGTCACCGTAAATTCGTCCCCCGCACTGATCCAGCCGGTCCCGTTGCCGGAAAGGAAATCCATCCGGATGATCACGGGAATCCCCGTCCCGTCCTCCATTACCAGGTAACGCGAAATGGCGGGGATTGAATACCCAAACCACCCTTCTTCATCTGTTTCGGTGAGTGACTGGCTGTTCCAGAGGGTCTCCTGCCCGAGATCTTCCCGGAGCGTCAGAGATAGCCGAAATTGTTCATTGCTGATGGGATTCCCGTTAACATCATTCAGCATTCCCTGAAATACAAGGTCAAGGACCGGCTGACCGCTGACCAGAACGCCTGCTGCCGGCAGCAGTGCCAGAAACAGGAGGAGCATCTTCTTTAAATGATACATGGCGATTCTATGTTGGTTGAGTAAATTTACAATTTTCCGTGAATAAAAGCATCATCCGGCCACCGGCCGGAATTTCCATTTCTGGCCTTCAAAAGGTATCTTTAAGGGTGAACGATGGAACAGGAACACGTCTTTTGAAAGGATTAACCAATCCCAGACATCATGAAGATCTTTATGGCAGAGCCCTTTAATACATTCCTGAGGCAGGTGCTGTGCACTGCCCTGGTCATTTTGTCCCCGGCGACCGAACTTTCCTCTCAGATCCCGGCTTTCCCCGGTGCCGAAGGGTACGGCAAATTTACATCCGGCGGGCGCGGCGGCGCGGTATACGAGGTGACGGGTCTGCAGGATTCGGGACCGGGGTCGCTCCGTGATGCGGTCAGCCAGTCGGACAGGACGATCGTGTTCCGGGTTTCGGGGGATATCGAACTGAAGTCGGAACTGGTGATCCGGGGAAGCAACCTGACCATCGCCGGACAAACCGCCCCGGGTGACGGGATCTGCGTGAGGGATTATCCCACAAAGATCAACGGGAACAACATCATCATCAGGTATATGCGGTTCAGGCTGGGGGACAGGTACGGACTTGGTTCCGATGCGCTTGACATCAACGACCAGCACGATATCATTCTGGACCACTGCAGTTTGAGCTGGGGAGTGGACGAATGTTTCTCCGCCTACGGGAACACCAATGTCACCGTTCAGTGGTGCATGATCGGTGAAGGGTTGAATTTCCGGGGCCATTCCATGGGCGGATTGTGGGGAGGGTATACCACCTACCACCATAACCTGCTCCATTCGAACAATAGCCGGAATCCCAAGTATGCCTACACTTATGACGAGGACATCACCGATTCCAGGAACAATGTGATCTATAACTGGGGGTACAACTCCGCCTATACCAGTCCGACGGGACGGGTCAACCTGGTGAACAATTACTATAAAGCAGGGCCTGCCACGGGCAGCGGGGTGCTCGACAGGATCGTGCAGGCGGAACCCACCAAGCGGATGCATATCACCGGGAATTTCGTGGCCGGTTTTCCCGGGATCAGCGGGGACAACTGGAACGGAGGCGTGGATCCCCTGAACGGAGGTCTCCCGGTCAGATACGACGAACCGTTTCCGGTCCCGAATCCCATCCCGGAGCAGTCGGCCGAAGACGCCTACAGGGAGGTCATTTCCCATGCGGGGGCCTCCTTTCCTGCCAGGGACGATGCGGATAACAGGGCCATCAGGAACGTGCTGGACAGCGCCGGCGCGGTCCTCATGCGGCAGGGGGATGCGGGGGGCTTTCCCGTGCTTCATTCCCTTCCTGCACCGGCGGACGGGGACCATGACGGCATGCCGGATGACTATGAAATAGCGGCGGGACTGAACCCGGAGGATGGAACCGACAGGAACGGGGACCTGAACGGGAACGGTTATACGAACCTGGAAGATTATATCAATGCGCTGCCCCGGATCCCCGAGGGGATCCCCAGACCGGGCTTCGCGGGTGCCGAAGCAGTATCTGAATACAGGATCGAACTAGACTGGTACGATCTCAGCGGGGGGGAGGCAGGTTTTCAGCTGGAAAGGTCCGCCGACAGTCTTCATTTTTTTGCGCTGGCGACCCTGCCTGCCGGATCGGAGGATTATTCCGATGAAAATGTGGATCCCCTGACCACCTATTTTTACCGGATCCGTTCGATCACTGACGCCGATACGTCGGTCTGGGCATATATGGGCGGGACCACCACCTTCGCCGCAGGGGCAAAACCTGCTCCGGCCACCATGGTTGCCCCGTTCCACCAGCAGACGGAGGTCCCGGTGACAGGTGTCCGGCTGGAATGGGAGAAGGGAGATTATACCCTCACATTCAACGTGTACCTGGGAACCGCCGAAGTCGCCCCGGAACTGGTGGACTCCGCCACAACGGCCACTGATTTTCCCACCGGGGCGCTGGAATTCGGAACGGATTATTACTGGAGAATCGATGCCTGCAACGCGAACGGGATCACCCCGGGACAGGTCTGGAAATTCACCACCCTGGAAGCAGTGGAACCTGAGCTTGTGCTGTACTGGCCGTTCCTGGAACCGGAAGGGAACATCGTATATGATTCTTCGGGCAATCATAACCATGGAACCCTGAAGAATGTCCCGCAACTCCTCCGCAGCGACGGTCCATTTGACAGGGCCGTCGATCTGAGCAACTCGGGGGCCACGGGACATATCGAGGTGCCTGATAACCTGAGTATCTCATTTGATGAAAATCCGTTTTCAATCGCTTTCTGGATGAGGTCCTCCCCGGTTTCCGATTCCAGCATTTATCTTTTTCACAAAGGATGCTTCAGCGCCACCGCAGGGACGGAAAGGAACGGGAAATGGTTCGGATTGGAGATGAGGGACGGCAATTTCAGATTCTCGGTGGACGACAACGATACCAAGTCGGTTGTGAGCAGCTCCACCTCGGGCTTTGCGACCGGGGAATGGGTCCATGTGGCGGTGGTCCGCGATGTTTACAGAGGGAGGTTGTACCTTTACAGGAACAGCAGCGTGAGCGCGGATGTTGTCGACAACACGGGAGGCATCCGTCAGGATATGCCGCTGGTCGTGGGCAATTCGGATCACATGTACCCGCAGTACTACGGGGGAAATTCAGACGAGAACACACCCTATCGGGGAGAGCTGGCAGAATTTGTCATCTGCCGGCACCCGCTTTCCGCGGAGGAGGTCGGGCAGCTGTACTCGCACAACCGCATCCCCACCCTCTCAACCGGGGTGGGGATCCCGGAGGGCCTGCAGGCGGAGGAAATGAAGGTTTTCCCCAATCCGTTTAAGGAGTATATCTGTGCGGAATTTTTCAGCGGCGGGCGGAACCATGTCATTATGGAGATCCGGGATATGAACGGAAGGCTGGTGTCGTGCCGCCGGCATGCGGTGATCCCCAATGCCCTGAACAGGATTTTCTGGAATGGCAGGTCCGGACAGGAAGGTTTCGTTTCAGGCGGAATATTTATCCTGGTCATCAGGGATCCCGGCGGGAACAGCGTGGGAAAGAGGATAATTATCATGGATTAAGCGACCTGACCACCGGGGTTTACTATCAGAATCTGTAACATTTAGGTTATTAACAATTTGTTAATAACTATTGTGAACAGTTTGTGAACAGACATGGTCCGTTTCTTCTTGACTTGTTTTACCTGAAGGTCTATTTTTGATTTTACCGAGTGAGAGATAAAGGGCCGCTCGAAGTTTCGCCCGGTGTAGTGAACCGGTCCGCAAGGAGCCGGTGTAGCGAACCGGCCGGTATAAGGGATTCCTTCTTACCGGAGATTCATCCAGAGCCAGGCATAAACCATGAAACAGGGTTTCCTGGTTTATTCAATCTGAAGATCCCTTCTTGGTCGATCTTACAAAGTTTGATCCGAAAAGTTGAAGAGCCAAAAAGAATCCGCAAGGGTTCCACTAAGCTTTTTCACCCTCGCTTCCTGCAGATCGTAAGACCTGCATGTTGCAGGGACTTTTTGGAGCCGGTCCCGGAAATCCGGCTTCAGGGCCGGGTGAACGGACGGCTGCAGGTCTTTGTTTCACGGAACAGAGGCTGAGAGCCAGGGCCCCCGTGTCGTTGATCCCCAGGGATCAGGCAGGCGGGGCCGGCCATCATAACTGTAACTCGGCACTGTCTGGTGGCTAAGGGTACCATTCAGTGAAATGGGAGCAAACAAAAAAGTTTGTTCCCATTTTGTTTATACCCCCTTCGGATTGTTTATACCCCCTTCGGATTGTTTATACCCCCTTCGGATTGTTTATACCCCCTTCGGATTGTTTATACCCCCTTTCGGAGTTACCTGTTTTTTAGCCGGTTTGAGATAGTTGATCGGGATCCCGATGAGCATCCCGGCAATACAGAACCCCCACGCATAGATGATCAGAGATTCCGAAATGCCGATAACGATGGCGGGTATGATCACCCCGATCAGACAGGCTACAATGGAGATGTTCACGCTGTGACGGTTGAGGCGGGGATAGATCCAGATGGCCAGGACCAGGAATCCCAGGGACATGGTCAGCGAAACGAAGAAAAAGGTGGTATCCACGATGTCACGCAGCACAAGGGCCATGGTGATCCCCAGTATCATCAGTACTGCCAGGCTGAAACGGAAACTCCTGCGGAGGTTTTCCCCGTTTCTGATCCATCCTGACTTCTCCATGAAATCCTGGGTGACCGAGGCGGATGCCGTAAAAAGGTATGTATCGGCCGACGAGGAGACCGCGGAATAGATGATGACCACCGACAATCCAGCCAGTCCCCCGGGAAGCAACCAGCTGAATCCTTTGATGAGTGAAGTGTCTGCATCCAGTCCGGGAATATGGGATGAACGGATGACCAGGCCGATCAACAGGAGGATGAATCCGATGATCAGGTAAAAAACCGAGGAAAGGAACAGGCTGCGCCTGAAATGTTTCTTGTTCTCGATGGCATAAACCCGTTGCCATAGCTCCGGCGAGGCCATGGGGATGAAGAATCCGGCCAGGAAATAACTGATGATCTGTCCGGCGGGAAGACTGAACAGATCCATGAAAGCCAGGCGGGGTTTTGTCTCGGTGGTGAAGAGCAGGTACATCATCAGGATGAAAAGCAGGAAGATCCCGATGGTCTGGATGATGTCGGTCTTGACCACCGCATCGAAACCTCCCGCCAGCAGGTATAACAGAATGATCACTCCCACGATGATCACCGAAAAATCATAGCTGATGGGGGTGTACTCCTCGATCAGTTTCGCACCTGCCGTAAAATTCAGCACCACCCAGCCAAATGCAATGATGATGGAGATCAGTGATGCCAGGTATCCAGCGAACCGGCCCTTCAGGAAGAAAAAGAAATCGGGCAGGGTGTAAAAATGTTGCTCATCTGCCATTTTCTTGACTTTCAGCCCGAAAAAATAAAACACAAACAGGCCGAAAATGGAACCGATGAAATACCAGAGGGCCCCCAGTCCGTAAAGGTAGACCAGTGCCGTGTACGTCAGCAGGATGGCAGCCCCGATCCTGCTGGAGAAGATGGTGGTCGTTGCCTGAAGCGATTTCAGTTTCCTGCCGGAGAGCAGGAATCCTTCTCTATCCTGCTTCTTCCCGGTAAGCATTCCCACAATCAGGATGACAAGAAAATAGAAGGCAATGATGAGGTAGTCGGCCAGATTTAGCATGTTCGTTCAGTTCAGGGGATGAAGAAGCAAATATATAAAAAACCCGATAACCCTCAACGACCGGCTATCTTCTGTGAATGACACATTTTCCACCTGTCAGGAACCGGTATTTCACAGTGAACGGACTAAAGCTGGTCTGAGCGTACCGAGTGACTGTGAATGGGCGCCGTTGCTTGATTTTATTGGATTTATTGTCCGCTTTCTGCTTTCTTCAGTCCGTTGTTCAATCGTTTAACTAAATCTGATTGTATGAAAAGAGTATTATCCTTATTGTTTATAATGGCAACGGGTTTTGCTGTGCTTGCCGCACAGCCCCGTCTGGTTACCGGGACCGTGACCAGCGCCGAAGATGGTTCTCCCCTGCCGGGTGTGTCGGTGAGTGTCAGGGGGACCACGGCTGGTACCATTACTGATATGAATGGCCAGTACCAGCTAAATGTACCGGGAAACGCGGATGAACTTGTGTTTTCTTTCGTGGGGCTGCTGACCCGGGAGGTCGAATTTACGGGACAGGACCGGATCGATGTGACCCTGGAGCAGGATCTCCTGAAGATTGACGAGGTGGTGGTCACTGCCATGGGGATCCGAAAGGAAAAAAAGGCCCTTGGATATTCGGTGCAGGAGATTGACGAGGAAAGGATCAGCGCTGCAAAGAACGCGGATCTCTCAAAATCGCTCCAGGGCAAAATCGCGGGGATCACCGTGAAACAATCCAGCGGGATGCCGGGAGCCACCTCCCATGTGACCATCCGGGGGAATGTCTCCCTGACCGGGAATAACCAGCCCCTCTATGTGGTGGACGGAATGCCCGTGGCCTCCGAAAAAGCTTTTGTGGAAAGGGTCGGGGAAGGGACCAATCCTTCATCCAGGGTAGTTGATATCAACCCGGAGGATATCGAATCCATTTCCGTACTCAAGGGAGCAACCGCTTCCGCCCTCTACGGGTTAAGGGCTGCAAATGGTGTGGTGGTGATCACCACGAAAAGCGGGAAGGCCGCAAGAACGGCTGGCAAAAGTACACTGGTGACCATCAACAGCAGTCTTACCGCGGACCGGATCACCCGGCTTCCCGAGCTGCAGTCCACCTATGCACAGGGTAATGGCGGAGCACTGGGACTTTATACCTCCGGGTCATGGGGACCCAGGATCGACACGTTGCAGAATTACCAGTCCCAGCTGGATAACCTTTACCTGGACAATCCCTATGAAACCCTGGACGGATCTCCTCCTCCCAATGTGCCCATGGTGTACAACAACCAGGAGGATTTTTTCAAGACGGGATATACCTTCACCAATTCCGTGGACATTTCTTCTTCCTCCGACCGGGCAAATTACAGCCTGGGGTTCGGCCGGGCCGACCAGAAGGGGATCATAGAAACCACGGGCATGGTGCGGAACAATGCCAAATTCAACGGGAATTTCACCCTGGGTGAGAAATGGGCCGCCTCCCTTTCGGCCAATGTCTCCCGGGTGGATATTGACAAGATCCCGGGCAACAGCAACCTGGCCAACCCGCTGTTCACAGTATATTTTGCTCCCAGGACCTATGACCTGACCAACACGCCCTATGAGGATCCGGCCAATCCGTTTATCCAGCGGCATTACCGGGTTACCATGGATAATCCCTACTGGTCGCTGGAGCACAACTCGGCCAACGAGGTGACCGACCGGTTTTTCGGGAATGCCAACCTGGTTTTCAATCCGTTCGACTGGCTGGGGATCAATTACCGGATCGGACTGGACAAATTCCTAACCACGGGACACGAGGTGACCTCCCTGGGATCGGGAGCGGGACGGGGGTATCCGGACCTGGCCGTGGTGGGATTCCCGGCCGAACCCGGCGGGGGAGAGATCTATGATTACACCTACCAGCGTCAGGAGCTGAATTCCAACCTGTCCCTCCGGATCAACAAGGATTTCGGGAAGATCGGGATCGATGCCGTTCTGGGGAACGAGTTCTATGACATTACCACCAATCTGCATTCCATGACCGGAACCGACATTACCATCGGCGGGTTTGACCATCTGTCCAATACAGATACACAGATAGCGATTCAGACACTGACACGTCAGCGGGTGGTGGGTTTCTACGGGAGTGCCACGGCGGATTATGCCTCCATGCTCTTCCTGACAGTCACAGGGAGAAATGACATTGTGTCGAACATGCCATCGGGGAACAGGTCCTATTTCTATCCTTCTGCATCCCTGGGATTTGTGTTCACAGAGCTTGGTTTTATGCAGAACCAGCAGGTCCTTCCGTTCGGGAAGATCAGGGCTTCCTATTCGCAGATGGGACAGGCGGGGGACCTCTATGCAACCCGTACCCTGTTCACACCCAAGGAAGGCAGTGAGGCGATCGGGAGTGGATTCCTGGACAATGAGTTCACCTTTCCCTACATGGGCAACCCGGCATTCACCCTGCAGTCGGTCCTGCTTTCCAGTGACCTGCGTCCGCAGAACGTGACCACCTGGGAGGTGGGTGCCGACCTGAGATTCTACCAGAACCGGGTGGGGATCGACTACTCCTATTATTATATCAATGCCACCGACCAGATCTTCAGTGTCCCGCTGGCAGCTTCCACCGGATTCCGTTCGGAATACAGGAATGCAGGGGTGCTGGAATCCAGGGGGCATGAACTGGTTCTTTCATTTGTGCCTGTCAGGAGGGCCGGATTTGAATGGTCAGTGCTGACCAATTTCGCCAAGAATGACAACATGGTGGTGGAGCTTGCCCCGGGGGTGGAAAGGATCCAGACGGGATACCAGAACTTTTCCAGCGTGGGGGCCTTTGCCTATGCAGGGTATGAGTATCCGGTCATTTTCGGCAGCTCCTATGTGCGGGACGATGACGGCAGGATCGTGGTGGATTCCCGGGAAACGGTGGCGGGACAACCCAATCCGTTTTACGGGATGCCGCTTGCCGGGCCCGAAAAGATCCTGGGCAATGTGAATCCCGACTGGGATGCCAGTGTGACGAATACCCTGTCTTTCAAAGGACTTTCATTGAGCGCCCAGTTCTATTATTCCAAGGGCGGGGTGATCTCCAGCGGACTGACCCAGCTGCTCAGGAATTATGGCGCCGATAAAATTACCGAGGACAGGGACATTCCGCAGGTGTTGCCCAATACTGCAAAGGGATACCTTGACCCCGCAACGGGCGACCTTGTACTGGAGGGAGACAATGACATCGAGATCCTGAAGGGAGAGGACTACTGGTCCACCGTGCAGTGGAACATCACCGAATCGGCCGTGTTCGACAAGACCATGCTCCGGCTGAAGGAGGTGGTGCTCAGCTATGACATGCCGCAGCAATGGTTTACGGGAACTTTCATCAGCTCCGTGTCACTATACCTGAATGGCCGGAACCTGGCCCTCTGGACGGAGTACCCCAACTTCGATCCGGAATCGAGCACTGCCGAAGGCAACGGAATCGGTGCATTCGAGTATGTTTCCCTGCCCAATACAAAGTCATTCGGGGGAGGAATTAAAGTAACCTTTTAAATAAATTTCCAGACCATGAAAAGATATATCTCAATATTCAGTATGCTGCTTCTTATCCTGTTCACATTCTCTTGCAGCGATGAGATCATGGATGAGATCGATACCGATCCCAACAATCCCACCGACGTACCCATCAGCATGCTGATGTCGGGGGTGACCGTGGGAACCCCATACTGGGTGACCGGCACCACGCTGGGATGGTACAGTTCCATATTCGTGGAGCACACCGCCGGGGCTCACGGACAGATGAGGGATGCGGACAGAAGGGCAAACCTCAATTCCCAGTTGAGTGAGAATTCCTGGGCTTTCCACATCTATCCCCGGCTGCTTCCGGATTTGAAGATCATCATTGAAAAAGGGTCCGAAGGGGGCAACGAGGAAGGTAAATGGGTGGATGTGGGGATCGCCAAGGTCCTGATGGCCTATACCATGTTTGTTGTCACGGATACCTGGGGAAGGGTTCCCTATTCAGAAGCCCTCCTCGGTAAAGAGAACAGGTACCCCGCCTTCGATACCCAGGAATCCATTTACGAGGCCATGTTCGATTTGCTGGATGAGGCCATCGGGGACCTTCAGCGGGAGTCCATCAGTACCCCGGGCGGTGAGGACTTCATTTACGCAGGAGATGCAGATGCGTGGGTGATGGCCGCATATTCCCTGAAGGCAAGGTACAGCAACCGGTTGAGCAAAATTGATGCCACCGGGTCGGCAGCGGATGCCCTGGCTGCGGCGGCCAACGGTTTTGTCTCCCCGCTGGATAATTTCACTTTCGATAATTTTTCCTCCGATCCGGGTCACGAGAACACCTGGTACCAGGAAGAGAATGAAAGAAAGCACCATGCGGTCAGCGTTACATTCTACAACCTGATGGATGAATTGAATGATCCGAGGATCCCGCTGTTCTTCAACCAGATAGGAGGTGAATATGTGCCGGCTCCCAACGGGACCGCCACCCAGGACCAGGCAGGACAGATCTATTCCCGGATCTCGGGAAATGTGATCTATGATGTGGCACCGCTGCCCATCATGACCTACGCGGAACTGAAATTCATCGAGGCGGAGTGCCACCTCAGGAAGTCTTCGCCCGACCCGGCTGCCGCGCTGGCTGCTTACGAAGATGGACTGGATGCAGCCCTGGAAAGTGCCGGAGTTGATCCGGCCGATGCCCAGGTGTACAAAACCCAGCCCACGGTGCTGCCCGCCGATGCGGCAAACCTGACACCCGAGATGATCTATGCCCAGAAACATATCGCGCTCTGGCCATACGGTGCGGTGGAGGCATTCGCCGAGTGGCGGAGGACCGGCTTCCCGGAGATGACCAATCCGTTCGATACACCCAGGAGATTTCCCTATCCCCAGAATGAGATCTCGGGGAACGGGGACAATGTGCCTGACGTGACCGTGTACAACGGGGTCTGGTGGGACGACGGCACCGAGGACTAGAAGGAGTAATATATGAAGGGATTGCAGAGGAGAGACCTGACATCACGGACCGCAGGGAGTTATGTAGTCTCGACTTGCAATCCCTTCATATTTATTTTAAAGTGTTATTCGATGACGATCTCCGTGCCGGTCCCCCCGGCAATGTATCCTTCCCCGAAGGATGCTTTCAGGATCCCGATGGCCTTGTCGCCCGTGCAGTGGGTGGGACAGATGTACCGGATCCCCATCTGTTTCAGCTCTTCCGCGATCTGATGTACCTCTTTGTCGGAAGTCCTGAGCAGGTGCAATCCCCCGATCACCGCATGCAGTCCGATCCCCATCTCCTCCTTCACCTTTGAAACCATTTCCAGCACACCCGGGTGACCGCATCCGGTGACAAGCACTCCACCCTGTTCGGTCCTGACCACCAGGCCCTGCTCGGGGAACTGATCGAATTGGTCCCCGGTGGAGTAAAAAGGCCCGAAAAGATGCGCTGGTTCGGCAATGGCCATATATCTCGCCGGCAGGCTTCCCCGGTTCTTCAGCTGGGCGGCAAAAGATGCCGGGAGGTAACACATGATCGAAGGATTTCTTTCAACGATCCACCCCATCCCCCCGGTATGGTCCCAGTGGGAATGGGAAATGAACAGGGTGGGGAAATCTTCCGGACTGACTTTCAGAGATTCGGCGTTCTTCTGATAGAGCTCGGCCTTCCCCCCGGAATCAAAGAGCAGCTGGTCGCCCAGGTATTCAACCCTGCATGCAAATCCCCAGTCGGTTTCAAGGGCATGGCTTCCGGGATAGTTGTCATAGATGATCGTTATTTTCACGGCTTTGTCAGGTTGTTCCGGGACGTTCCCCGGATGGTTGGCAGAAAGGGGCATCAGGCCAAGCAATATCAGCCCGATCCCATGATTGAACCTTTCCATTTAAATGTCCTGTTTGTATTGAAGTGCACTGAAAACCTGGTTTTTGAAATTACGACCGATCCTCAGTTTGGTGTTGTCCAGTTCAACAGTGGTGGCATTGAATGCCCTGATCCTGGGGATGGAGACAATGTAGGATTTATGGATCCTGATGAATAATTCCTGGGGCAATCTGTTCTCTACATGCTGGAGGCTGCTTTTCACCACCACCCTTCTGTTATCGGTGTGGATCCGGATATATTCGTTCAATCCTTCAATGAAAATGATCTCCTTCAGATAGATCTTGATGACCTTCTTGTTCTCCTTCACATAGATGAAAGCATTGTTGTCAATGCTGTTTTCACCTTCAAGCGCAACCGGGTCGGGCAAACCGGACTGGAAATATTTATTCACTGCCCTGAAGAACCTTTCGAAGGTGACCGGTTTCATGAGGTAGTCCACCACGTCCAGTTCAAATCCTTCCAATGCGTACTGGCTGTAAGCCGTGGTGATGATCACCTTGGGAGGATGCCTGAGGGTCTTCAAAAAGTCAATTCCCGTCATCTGAGGCATCTTGATATCCAGGAACATCAGATCCACCTGGTGATTTCGAAGGGTATTCATCGCCTTCATGGCATTGTCGCATTCATCCACCACTTCGAAATTCTCCATTTTCTGGATATGCCCCCTGATCAGTTCCCTGGCAAGCGGTTCATCATCCACGATCAGGCATTTTGTTTTCATAGGATCAATTTTTTAATGTATCAGTCCTGCTGGTTGCCAGAAAACAAATCTCACGAACTCGCTTTAACATAGTAAAATTAAGTGCTTTTCCTAAAAAAAATCAGTAAATGACCATTAATTTACTGAATACGGCAGATTTCCGTCAGTCAAATCCGGACACTGAAGGATTTTGATGACAGGGCCGGACATATCCTTCCCAGGCTGATAATAAGTGCAGGTTTCCGCCGGGCTGATTAATTTTAATCCATGTTCAGGCTATTCTTCAGCCAGTACGCTTTGTACAGGGCCCTTCGGCACATACTGCTATTTTTTTCCATGGTCCTGCTCTTTTCCTGGATCGCCTATTCAAGGTCAGGGGCGGGTACCGGGTTTCTGCAGTGCTTCAGGATGGTGACCCTGAATGCCATCTTTTTTTTCGGCTACGCTTACCTTACGGTCTATCTGCTGATCCCGCTCCTTCTGTTCCGGCGCAGAGTCCTGCTTTTTGTGGCAGCCTTTTTTATCACCGGGCTCGCATTGTCCGTATTGAAATTCATGGCATCTGATGTCCTGTTCTACAGCTCCATTGCTCCCGAGAACAGCAACACACGTGCCGGGTTATCCGCCGCGGCGATCCTCATCAATACAAAGGACATGACCTTTATCGTGGCGGTTTTTGCCATCGCCAAGTATGCGAAGGACCATTATTTGCTGAGATCCAATCTTCAGGAGCTGGAGGAGAAGCGCCTTCACGCGGAGCTAAAGCTGCTGGATTATCAGTTGGACCCTCATATGATCTTCAATAATTTCAACAGCCTCTATTCCATTTCCATCTATAAACGGGAGTATCTCCGGTCCACCGTGCAGAAGATCAAAACCATCTTTCAATATTTGTTCTGCGAAAGCAAACACGAAAAAGTACCGCTGGTCAGAGAGATCGATATGATCGAGAATTATATCGGGCTCGAGCAGCTGAGATACGGCGAGCGCCTAAGGGTCACTTTTACATCGGAGGGTAATTTTCAGAACCTGAGGATTGCCCCGCTCATTCTCTACTCGTTCGTGGAGAACTGCTTTGTTCACGGTGCGGGCAATAACCCCGGGAAATCCTGGATATCCATCCACCTGGCCGTGAAGGATTCGCACCTCTCATTTCGCGCTGCCAACTCCTTATCGGATGTCTCATTGCAATTGAACGAACCCGGTAAAAAAGTCCCGCATGATTTCAATATCCGGCGCCTGGAGCTGCAATATCCGAATAACCACATGATTAAGATCAGGGAAAAGCTGAACGAATATATGGTTGAACTCGAAATGAACCTGTAAACCGGTGCGCTGGATTAGGAATCATATGAACAATTCAAGGACCTCCAGGCATGTCCTGTTCTGGCTCTGCTGGATTCTGGGATTTACATTTATTCAGAGTTTCGGACAACCCGTCGAGGCTTATCTCGGATGGTTTTCCTATTATGTGATCACCCTTCCGGTGTTTGTGGGACACACCTACCTTGTGGTCTATGTTCTAATCCCGCGCTTCCTGAACCGCCGGTTATTTTATCTGTTCATCCTGTTTTTCATCGTGGCATTCTACGGATTCTCCGTGCTTGAGCTGATTCTCAGCAATGAATTCATCTTTCGCTGGTATCCCACGGGATCCGAAATAGGGACGCGGTACCTGGAGCCCCGCAATGTGATCATCAGCGGACTGGGGAACCTTTACATCGTGCTGGTCTTTCTGGCGTGCAGGATCACCAGGAACTGGTATCTGGCCGAAAACGAGCGAAACAGGTTGCGGCAGGAGCAGCTTCGGCAGGGGATCGATGAAAAGATGACGAAGGTACAGCCGGCAATGCTGCTCTACGCCATTGAACATATTGAGAAGATGGTTGAAAGGTCCGAGAAAAACGTGACCAGTGCCATTGCGCTCACATCAGAATTACTGCACGAGGTGATGACCTGCCACGGGGAGAAGCAACGACCGATCACAAAGGAGATCGACCTGGTCAGGAAGCTCGTTTCACTGGTCTCTCTTTTCAGGGAGAAAGAACCGGAGGTGGAATTCTTCCTGTCAGGAGACCCGGGCAGACTGAGACTGCCGCCACTGGTATTGTTTTCATTTGTGGGTTTTCTGTACAGGCACCTGGACCACCATGATACGCTTCCGGAGATCAATATCGAGGCTTCGGGCTTTTCCCGGATGGTGACCATCCAGATCCTGGATAATGGTGCGAAAGGCATCACCGAATCGCTCGAATCGTGCATGCAATCCATCAGACAACTGGAGGACTCATTCGGAACCCAGGTTACCATCACCTATGAAACCCGCCATTATGGTTGCTCTGTGTTCATCAGGAAGAAAAATCCGAATGAGGAACGGCTGCGGCAGGGAAAGACCTTTTACCAACCTGCAGATGTAGTTCACAGGGTGTAAATGCCGGGATACTGAATTCTTTTTTTTCAGATCAAGGGATGGCTTACATTTGATATGACTCTATGCACATCAGTGAAAACTTGCCGCCTTCTATTCAGATTAAGGTTTTAGGTTTAATACGATAATACCACGGCGGCAAGTTTTTTTCATTCCCACCAGCTCCGCAACACTGTTCTCAAACGTACATTTATGTGCAGTATCGAACGTTTTTAACACATTGTTCACGGCAGGATAAAAACGTAAAAAATTCATTGTCAGTTATATACCACTTTTGGCACAAAACATGACATATATCATGTGGCTGGGTGTGGCCTGTACGGGGGTCAGCAAATACACGGTAGCAGTGATGATAACAAACCAATTTTCCGTCAGAGAAAATCAGTATCAGGAATTCGGGAGCAACAAGCTCGATCTGTATAAAAGCCTTTTACAACCGCACTTTCTGTTCAATTCCCTGAATAACCTGTACGCCATATCCATTCACAGATCCGAGCAGACACCTGAAGCAATCGCCGGATTATCCCAGTTGCTTGAGCGGATCGTCAGGTCTTCCAGAATGGACCTGATCCCACTTTCAGAAGAGATCGGGCTGATAGAGGATTACTTAAAGCTTGAAAGGATCTGGCTGGGAAAAAATGCATTCTTCCTGGATTTTCAGGTGAAGGGGAACACCACGGATTTCTGCATCCCCCCGCTTGCCATCTATACCCTTGTTGAGAATGCCTTTAAACACGGGGTTCGCGGAAGCGGAAACAAAGGATGGATCACCGTGCATCTGGTTGTCAGGAGCGATCGGTTCATCCTGAAGATTCGCAACTCTTTCATGGCGGTCCGGAAGGAAAGCCAGGACGGGACCGCTTCGAAACCCGGCCTGGGCATGGAAGCGGTGAAAAAACTGCTCGACGGATCCTACCGGAAAAGGTATGTGCTGGATGCCCGGACCATCGGTGATGTTTTTGCAGTGGACCTGATCATCGGCCGGATCGCTGCCTGAATCCGGTAACAGTCACTCACACTTCTTTAGCTGTTATACACGTATCTCTTACTGTCATTCATTGAACATATTTTACATAGGCAATTCTATGTCGTAAATTTATTGATAATCAAAATAGTTAGCTATGAAAACAAAGGTTAGTGTTTTTAAAAGGTTGATGACAGCAGTCATCATGCTGTGCCTCTTCCCCGTCTTCGCATTTGCAGACGGAGAGATCACGGAAGTATTTCTTACCGGGAACTCTAATTCTCCTGCCGGCGAGTTTGTGGTTCAGACCACCGACGACATGTTCTATTTCCAGGGACAGGAATATGATGTTTACAAAGTATATTACGATGATCCGGAAATGAACATGAGCATTGCGGTGAACAATGAAGGCAGGTGTGATTCGTTTGTGGCCTATAATGGTGAATTCATGTTTTTCTATGATTGCAACAAACATGGGTTCGGCGTAAGAAAAGTAATGTTTTCAAATCCCTGGGCCAAGGATCAGTTCAGCGCGGTCCAGTTTCATGACCAGTCAGTACTCCTGAAGGAGAGGAAGATTGAAATGAAGCAGGCCGTCGGACTGATCGCGGCATATGTACCCCGGATGAAAGGGTGACCACTTAAACTAACCTCGAAGTTGGAGTAGCAACGAGTGCCTGGATGGGCCGGTGCGATTCGCGCCGGCCCATTCTCTGTTTTACAGCATATAATTGTCAATTAATCAGATGATTGATTCATGTCCGGATCCATCCGTTTTCGTACGAAAGTGTCCATTTCCGGTCGGATTTAACAATTTTAACAAATCATCATTATCTGTGTAAGTAATTTGTTATTAGACGGATGCAGGGTTTGGCATGTGGGTTGCATTTCAATAAGCATGAACTTTCTTGCTGTACAATCAAAAAATCTGAGTACTATGAAAACAACCATTCATGCACTGAAAAAATTTTCAGTCTTCGCACTTTCCTTACTGTTTGTATCAACCGGACTGTTTGCCGATGGTGAGACTTCGGAAATCTTCACGAGCGGCAATACCAATACAGCGGCCGGCAGTTTTGTAGTTACCGGCACCGATGATGTGTACCACTTCATGGGTGAGGAATACACGGTGTACAATGTGTATTATGACAACCCGGGACACAACATGAAAATTGCGGTCCTTGACGGGAACAACTGCAACAGCTACATTGCTTATACCGGGGATTACTGGTTCATGTACAATTGCACAAAAGAAGGCTTTGGTGTCCGCAAGGTCATGTTCAGCGGACCTGCCGTGAAGGATCAGTTTAGTGCAAAGCAATTTCACGATCAGACGGTTCTTGTGAAGAAGAGGAAAATTGAAAAAGAACAGGCCATTGGCCTGATTGCTGCTTACCTGCCGAAACTGCAGGGATAGTTGAGGTTTTCGGGGCATGAGCCCCGTGTGACATTGGATATGAACGCCCGCTGAAAGCGGGCGTTTTTTATTGGCTCCAGCCTGCACGTAAAGGTGTTGTAGAAATGGGACGATTTGTTTACTTTTGTCCGACGACGAAGGAGAGGTGGGAGAGTGGCTTAATCCACAAGTTTGCTAAACTTGCGTACTCGTATAGGGTACCGGGGGTTCGAATCCCCCCCTCTCCGCAAATCGATGAAATAACCCCGGCACAGCCGGGGTCTTTATTTGCGCGGATCCGTTAAAAGCTTGCTTTGCATGTTTCACCCATGGGATCACGACGCGAGTAGCAATCCTCCTCATTTTCCCTCCAGCCTCTTCACCACCCCGTCCCTGTAACCTCTGCTGATGGGAATCTCATATTTTCCGATGCCGATGGTATCGCTGGTGAAGGTTTCTATTTTGGAGACTGCAACCACATAGGAACGGTGCACCCTCAGAAAATCTTTGTGTGGCAGACGCGACCCGATGTTTGAGATGGTATCTCGTGTCACAAGTACTTTCTGATCTTCAAGATGGATCTTCACGTAGTCACTCAGGCTTTCAATGAACACAATTTCATCGAAATTAATCTTCACCATTTTGCGATCTGAGCGAATGAACATAAAGTCTTCCTTCACTTCCTGAATGTCAGCGGTCTGATCTGTTACCAGGGAAGCATTTTCCTCCATGTACCTGTTGATCCCCTGGAGGAGCCGTTCAAATGAGATGGGTTTCAGCAGGTAATCAACCGCTTTCAGATTGAATCCATCCACAGCGTATTCCCTGTAGGCAGTTGTGAAAATAACCTTAAAATTTCCTGACATGGATCTGGCAAAAGAGAGCCCCGAGATATCCGGCATGTTGATATCCAGGAAGACCAGGTCAACAGGATGATCATGAATGGCTTTAAACGCTTCAATCGCGTTCCTGCAGCTTGCCACCACAGAGATGCGGTCGATCTTTCCCAGGTGGTTTTCGAGGATTTCCCTGGCCACCGGTTCATCATCCACAATGATGCAATTAATCTTCCCTTTTTTCATTTATTAACTGAAGGTTATTGATGGTCAGGGCAGCTCTGTACCACCCTTCCGAATACCCGCATTCCAGGTGATAATTCCCGGAATAATGAAGCGCAAGTCTTTTTTCGAAATTCTCGAGCCCCATCCCTTTCTCTACCGGTGTGCCCTCAGCCGGATGGGATGTATTTTCAATGGTGAACTTCAATACCTGCAGATTCGCATCGATTGCTATCCGTATCCTCAGAAGCTCATCCTGCAATGCACCATGCTTGAATGCATTCTCCACAAAGGGGATCAGCAGCATGGGTGCGATCCGGATCCGTTCGTCTATCTCGTTTGAAATGAATTCCACATCCAGGGTTTCCCGGAACCGGATCCTCTCCAGGGCGATGTACTCTTTGATATGCAGAACCTCCTCTTTGAGGCTTACCACGGGTTTATCCACCTGGTAGAGGATATAATCGAGCAGGTTGGACAGCCGGAGGATCACATCCGGTGTGCGTGCAGATTTTTTCAGTGCAAGTCCGTAAATTGTATTCAGGGTGTTGAACAGGAAATGGGGATGGATCTGCTTCTTCAGGTAAGTCAGCTCCTGTTCTTTCAATTGAAGCTGGGCGGTCAGCATTTTATTCATCAGGTCCCTGTTTTTCTTTTCGATCTCGAAACTCCTGTTCAGGATACTGATGAAACTTACCAGGATCACAACCATATAAACCAGGATCATGATGAAGAAGAAGTTTTTCACCATGGGAGGGATCAGGGCCGCATCAAATTTCTTATAGAAGACCAGAACCCCGTATATGATCAGAACGATGAAGTATGCGGATGCAGCCAGGGTATAGAAACTGAACAGCAGGAGACGGCCGTAATCTTTCGTGAAGAGATACCGGGGAATCAAAAAGTAAACGGAAAAATAGGTGATCGCCATGGTCAGCGGCAGCAACAGGCTGGAAAACCAGATCACATACCCCCTGTCCGGGGAATTATAATTGAAGAAATAGAAGTACAGGAACCAGATCCCGGTCCAGAATATGAGATGCAAAGGGACTGTCCTCACTGTTTGTTTCATAGGAACAATATTACAAAATCGGCGCTATCCTGTGGTTAATTGTCGACCAATAACCCGTTTTCTCCCTGTTTATGCAGGATCAGCGGAGTTTTTACTATTTACAGCCCGAATGCCGTCGAATGCCCGGGCAGGGATGTCAGCCGTCGCTTTATCGAAAATCGAATGCGGTTGCAGATTAACTTTCCACTGTAAATCCATAAAAAATCTTTGACCATGAAAGACATTATTTCAAAACTGAATGACGGAGGTCCCGTGTTCACCTACACCATTATGGTCCTTCTTCTGGTGATTATCGTTTTGTTTGTGAAAGCGCTTGTGGAGAAAGATTTCAGCAAGAAATCCCGCTCGCTGATCGCATCCCTGGGCTGGTTTGCGCTGGCATGGGGCTACCTGGGACGCACATTCGGATTGATCATGGCATTCGATAAGATCGCAGCAGTCGGTGAGATCACGCCGGAACTCACGGCCGGAGGGCTGAAGATGGCCCTGGTCGGACCGCTGTGCGGACTTACGGCATTCCTGGTGGCCAGGCTCGGGATCCTGATCCTTCAGCTGAAAAGCAAAGAAGAGACATTCGCCTGATCCATGATGAACGGTACTGAACGGCAGTTTCCGGGTTTTTATATATTTGCTGCATGACGATATATTTGCTGCATGACCTAATACTTATGCCATGAAAATCATCTCGCTTTCACAGGTAGAAAAAAAGGAGGTCCGGATGGATGGTGCCCACAAGGCCTGGAAACAACTCCCCCTGGGCAGCCAGGATGGCGCTCCTGTATATTCCTACAGGGTTTTTACCGTCGAACCCGGGGGCCATACCCCCTACCATCAGCATCCCTATGAACACATGAATTATGTGATCGAGGGCAGCGGCGCCCTGGTCAACGAAAAAGGGGAGGAGCAGCCCCTGAAAGCCGGTGACTTTGCCCTGGTGGATCCTTCAGAAAAACACCAGTACCGTAACAAGGGAGACAAGCCCTTCAAGATGATCTGCGGAGTGCCAAAGGAATTTGAGTAGTGTTCGCTTTGACGTGCCGCTTCACCGGTTCGATTCAACTTCAGAGTTCTTTGTGGGGTGCCTAAGGAGTTTGAAAAGTAAGCCAGGTAAAAGGCAGTATACTCTGCAAAATGCTTCTATTCAGTAAAAGCATAAAGGTAATCACTGGTCCTGACAAACAAGTCATTTCCTGCAATAGCCGGGGTAGCCATGATTTTGCCTTCCAGATCAGTTTCCGAAAGGATAGTTGGTTTATCCGATAACCCTATTACCTGGACCGTTCCGCGTTGAGCACAGATATAGAGTTTGTCATTTGCAGCTACAGGAGATGCAAAATAGCCGCCCCGTTTCCCCAGGCGTTCTGAACAGATCAGTTCTCCTGTATCTGAATCCATACAAGTCAGCCAACCTCCATTTGTAATGGTATAGATACATCCGTTCATAAGAATCGGAGAGGGTACCTCCGGTACATGAGTGTGCTTCATCCAATTCAGGGAAGTCAGTGAAGTCTTGCCTTTATGCTCAGGATAAATCATCGCTGTGCCTACTTCAGTTAAAAACGATTTAAAATATTTGAATGATTCGTTCCATTCGAGGCTGTCAACCTCACCGTTTTTATCTTTATCAAATTCACCCCAGTAACTTCGGATATAGTTGGTCGCACCTTCATATTCTCCAATCTCACTCCGACTGGCCAAAGCAAAATCCTCCGGCAATTCATCCTTTGAAACCAACTGATCGCTATCCGTATCAAATTCAGCGACAAGTTTCGAAAAGCTTTCATATTCCCAGTATTTTCCGAGGTCCTCTTTCTCTGTAAAGTGATTCCAGAAGGAGACATACACACAGGAATCGCTTACGATCGGAGAACTGGCAGCTGTTGTAAATAACTCCATCCACCAGTTGGCATTTCCGTCTTCCAGCGCATAGGATGCCAAGCCCATTACCCGGTGTAGTATAATCTGGTTTTTAAACCTGACCGGGGTGCTGTACCCGGCAAAAAATGCATCATTCAATCTAGAGATTTTCTGGGTATAGTTACGCCAGACCATCGCTCCTGTTTCCGTGCTGAATGCTGCAAGCCCTCGATAACCATCCCCCCTGAAATCAAGACTGAGGATGATCTTGTCATCCATAACCACCGGGGAGACAGGGTGCCCCCAGGGATGTTTGAACATCGGCATTTCACGATTCTCCCATTTTACATTACCGTCGTGATCGTAACAGATTATTCCATACGCCGTCGAGTAGACATACAGTCCATTTTCATCTGCCGAAGGTGTTGATTGGGCCGGACTGCTGATCGAGTGCGCCCCTTCTAAAGTTTCAGGAAAAAACTTTCTTATCCATAACAGGCTGCCATTACTGCGATCGATGCATTGAACGACCATGACATTGGAGTCTGGCAGGCAGCCGGTGATGTACACATGATCTTTCCAGACAATTGGAGATGAGATTCCCTCTGGCATATCGATTTTCCACTTCAGGTGATTATCTTCACCAAATACCACTGGAGGTCTAGCATTCTCCGCAGCGATACCGCTACCGTTAGGTCCCCTGAACCTGGACCAGTTAGCTTCCTGTGCTTTCAGGTTAAAGGAAAGAATCCATAAAGGAAGAGAAAATAATAATAGTTTCATGGCTGCCTTATTAATTATTTCAATGAATCAATTTAGGAAATATATCATTGATAATCAATAGTTTTTTGATAAGGGCATTGCTAAAAGATCATCCACCTTAGTTATAGTGCACATGAACTATGTGATCGAGGGCAGTGGCGCACTGGTGAACGAAAAAGGGGAGGAGCAGCCGATCAAAGCCGGCGACTTTGCCCTGGTGAACCCGGATGAGAAGCACCAGTACCGGAATAAGGGAGATGTCCCCTTCAAGATAATATGCGGGGTTCCCAAGGAGTTTGAGTAAGAGAAGAATTATTTGTGGTCATAATGGCCAATGGCTGAAAATATTAGGACCACAACTCTATCATCGTATACTTTGTAGACCATGCGGTCTTTGTTATTAATACGCCTGGACCAGTAGCCTGCCAGATTGTATTTAAGTGGTTCAGGATTTCCGGTGCCCTCGTAGGGATTCTCCGTAAGCTCTTTTAAGATTTGCTCTATTTTGAGAATATCCGATCTTTTACCAGATCTGTAGTGAAATCGCAATTCCTTTATCGCCTTTGTTGTGAACTCTACAAGATACTTTCCCATGGCTTGTCAGGGTCCTTTAACGGTATCGTTTGTCTTTTAGCATATTCTTCTTCTCCCTCCCTGACAGCCTGGACTAATTCTTCATTTACGGAAAGGCGATCGGCATCATTCAATGGAACAATCACATAAGCTTTGTCCTTGCCACGCTGAACAATGATCTGTTCATTCTGGTCCACCAAATCAAAGTATTTTTTTTGATGGTCTCTGAATTCTCTGCTACTTACTATTACCATAGTTATCCTATATGTACCAATATGGTACAAATATACTGAATTGTGGGGTGTAAATCAATATGCAGTTTATGTTTCACATGATATATGTGATCGAGGGAATTGGCTGCCTTGTAAATGAGGAAAGGGAGGAGACGCCACTGAAGGCGGGGGATTTCGCACTTGTTAATCCCGATGAAAAGCACCAGTACTGGAATAAGGGAGATGTCCCATTCAAAATGATCTGCGGTGTCCCCAAAGAATTTGAATAGATCAAATCACTTTCGACTTTCGACTTTGAGGGGGTGCCGAAGGAGTTTGAGTGAGGTTAAGGAATTGATCCGTAAAGTGGATTGTAAAGAGAATAATCCTTTAGCGAGATTACTCCAGTTTCTTCCAGGTTACATGCAACCACTGAGTTTACAGACCTTTTAAAGAGTGGGGCTATTCTATTAATGGATAACTTTGCCGGATTTGGCCTCTCAGAGTGTTTTGCTTCAACCAGATTCACTTCGCCTTCCTTTTCAATAACAAAGTCAACTTCAATACCATTTGACTCTCTGAAGAAAAAAATATCTTTTCCAGCAATGAATCCTTCTTTTAGATATTCGGAAAAAACAAAGTTCTCCCAGATGTTGCCGAGGTAGACTGAGTTTTCGAGAGCCTCAAGTGAGGCAATATTCAGTAGTGATGCAATCAGGCCATTGTCACAAAAGTATAATTTAGGAGCTTTTATTAATCGTTTCCCTAAGTTATTGTAATAGGGCGGCAGCAGAGTAATGATTCCGGAAGTTTCCAAAGCAGAAACCCATGCCTTAATTGTATTAACAGCTACGCCTACTTCCTTTGAGATTTCAGAATAGTTCAATAACTGTCCGGTCCGAATGGCCAGCATCGAGAGAAAACGTCTGAAATCTCTCAGATTTGTAACGTTCAGGATTTGCCTAAGATCCCTTTCGAGATATGTTTGTATATAATCTTCGTAGAACTCCTTCGGATCCAGATTTTCTGCCCATAATTCAGGAAATCCACCTTTCCAAAGTATATCCCTTCTGTTTCGTAGTAATTTAGCTCTGTTAAGTTCTGTGGCGCTTAGAGTTCCAAGATTTAGAATCCTGATCCTTCCAGCAAGAGATTCAGTGGCATGTTGCATTAAGACGAATTGTTGACTTCCTGTTAAGATCCACCTCCCTTTAATTTTCCTGTTTTCATCGACCCTGACTTTTAAATCCCGGAAAAGAGAAGGTGCATATTGGATCTCATCGATAATAACCTGTTTATCGAAGCGATCGAGGAAAATGGTTGGATTCTCCTCTGCTTCCTCTGCCAGGAGTATCCGGTCCAGGGTAACATATTCCGCATCGTTCAGGAGTTTACGGAGAAGTGAGCTTTTGCCTGCCTGGCGTATTCCGGTTAATAATACAACAGGTCTGGATTTAACCGCATCTTTAATTCTGGCAGAATAGTCTCGTTCTATCCACATATAAGATTAATCTCTGTTTCAGACAAATCAAATATAGATGATATGCAAGTAAATTGCAAATATACATATAATAGATTGCAAAATATCACAAAAGTATAAAATCTTATCGTGCACATGATCTATGTAATCGAAGGCAAAGGCGCGCTGGTGAAGGAAAAAGGGGAGGAGCAGCCCCTGGAGGCTGGTGACTTTGCCCGTAAATCCTAACGAGAAACACCAGTACCGAAACATGGGCGACAAACCGTTAAAGCTAATCTACGGAGTGGTGAAGGAGTTTGAGTGATGCTTACTCAGGATCAGAGGATGCGATTTCTTTCTTAATTGCATCATTGATATACTGATTAAGTGAGATGCCCCTGATAGAAGCATTATATGCGGCCTTCTTATGCAATTCGGGAGATAAGCGGATATTTAGATTCCCTTTATATGATTTTTCGATCGGGGTGTTATTTTTTTCGCAATCCTTAATATGCTCATCCACCATAAATCTAAATCCTTTCTCAAGGTCATCAACACTAGAGCCTTCAAAAGTTATCAGGTCGTTCACCCCTTCCACTTTCCCATAGAATACCCGATCCTCGGCCGCGAAATGGACCGAGCCGATGAATCCCTTGTACTTTAAAGCGTCTTTCATATCAGGTTCTTCGTTTTAAGTTCTTGGATGATCAAATCAATCTGGTATCTCTTCAGGACCTTGCCAGGGTGAGGCTTATGGATTTTGATATTGTGCTTTATAATATCATTACGAAATACTACCCTGGATCCAGATTCCTGTAACTCCTCATAATCGTAAGCCCTCAATAGCCTAATCAACTCATTATATGTAAAATCTCCTGGCTTTGAAAGGAACTTGTTAAGAAGTTTTTCATGTCTTGTCATTTGACCGTTCTTGTTCTTTCAAAGATATGAAATGGCAACGAATATTGCAACTATAAATTAGTTGCAGTTATAGAGAAGCAGCCCATCTAAGCCGGTGACTTTGCCCTGGTGAGCCCCGAAGGGCTCGCGTTAGCATTCCAGATGAGAAACAATAGTACCGCAACAAGGGCGATAAGCCCTTCAAAATGATCTACGGTGTCCTAAAGAAGTTGAGTGACCGAGTTTTATTTGTTATTCTGCAACCCTCAAACACATCATTCTTCGTTGGTCACGGATCAGTAATTTACCATCTGCGAGTGTAATTGGAGCCCAGTTCTGTGTATTGCCTCCCACCCCTGCGGCAATACCTTCACCATCCCGGTGGTTGTTGGTCCTATATTGAGCGTAGAAATAACCTATATGAAGGATGGGTGGCTTGGTATGGTCACCAAATTCTTCAGTTTTGAAAACTTCAATTGCAACATAATTGCCGTCTGCCTGTTTTTCTATTCGAATCATAGCAACTCCGAGTTCATCTCCACCAACGACAAGGACCTTATATCGAGGACGGCTCTTACCTCCGCCTGAAGGACATTCAGCTGGGATATACGTTGGATCCGGCTCTCACCGGGCAGATCCACATCCGGGAGTTCAGGATCTTCATTGCCGCTCAGAACCTGCTCACATTCACCCGCTACTCGGGGCTTGATCCCGAGGTGGGCTGGTGGGGCATCGACTGCGGGATCTATCCCCAGCCAAGGACCTGGTATGCCGGGGTGAATATCGGGTTTTAACCGCCGTTATTACATCACTCTCAATATTAACAATTCTCAGCAGGGACAATATAGCCATAGCTTTATTCTTTCTGCAGCAACAGGATTATTTCTTGCTTTAATTTTGGAAGATGCCGGACTAAAATTGCCCATATGATTTCATCTTCAAGGCTATTATAAGCATGAACAAGCCGATTCCGGAAAGATATGATTTCCCGGCTGTTTGCAAAGTCTGGATTTCCAAGCTTTTTGTAATTATTTACTGCTTCACCGATTATTCCCAATTGCCTTTCGACCGCACTTTTGGTTTTCAGGTCTGTTTTATACTCAGTAAACGAATATTCCCTGATAAATTCCTCAATTAACCTGATGGCGTATTCAATATCAGACAGGTACTTTTTTGATTCAGTCTTCATAGATAATCTTTTTGGTTGAATCGATACCTTGCTGCAGATAAGGATTCCTGACATTTACATTTGACAGAAGATCCACATTTCTACCAAACAGATCTTCGAATTTATTCCACAGGATCATCAGTTTTTCGCCTTTTTCAACCGGATCATTCTCATCCAGTTCAACAATCAGGTCAACATCACTTCTTTTGATATCGAAAGTATCATTACCAAGCGAACCGAATACATATAATCGTTTTACATTAAAGCTTTTACAGATTTTATGTAATTCGGTTAGATTATTTTCAATAATATTATGCATACACAAGGGATATTAACAACATTGACAGTAAAATTAATAAACAAATACATAGAAAATCATCTCTTTATACCTGCCGGAAAAGAAATCATGCTTGTAACACAGAGCTTTTTTCCCTGGATTTGATGTATTCTCCGGGTGAGAGGCCTTCTTTATTCCTGAAAAACCTGTAGAATGCAGTTTTCGAATTGAAGCCGCATTCGTAGGCCAGCGCGAGTATGGAATACTTCCGGTGCTCCCCACGGGAGATCATCTCTTTAAATTCGCGGATGCGAAGGGTGTTGATATAATCAAAGAAATTCATTTCATATTCTGAATTCAGAATATGTGACAGGGTATGGGGTGGGACTCCCAGCCGGGTGGCCATTCCGTGCAGGGTTAACTCGGGTTCCAGGTAAGGCTTTTGTTCCGAAATAAATTGCTCAACAGACGCCTGATATTTTTTACTGGCAACCTTTTCATCTTTATCATGGGAAGATCCCGCATCAGCAATAAGATTGTCAACGTTTCTGTTCCTCAGATAGCCGTATATTCCAATAAAGACGATGAAGCTCATCATCCCCAGGGTAAAAATCATTTCCCCGTTGAAATTTTCATTGAAGAAGTTATCCAGGATAATGCCAGCGGAGATAACCAGCCAGAAAACAAGAAATACCATCAGCATGACAGACAGCCATCGATGTGTCATCTTTTCCAGCGAGGAATGGCTTCTTTTCAGTCTAACCCGATATTTTACCAGTGAAAGATAACTGAACACCAGGTAGACGGGAACGGGCAGCAGTTGCAGGATCGTGTGCGCTTTGAACCTGAGTCCGGTCTCTCCGGCGGGGGCGTTCAACAATTCCAGTTTATTCTCCGGGGGCAGAAAGATGATATCCAGGAAAACCACATAGATGACCAGCGCCGGCACCAGGTGGATCGCCTGATTGTATTTGTGGTTCTTTCCACGGGACAGGGACATGACATAGAACCAGATGACAGGTCCCAGCAGGAAAGGGATCCCCATATCGAGAAAGATCAGTCCCGGTAACTGCAGGAATATACCGCTCTGCTGGAAATAGTTGAACAGAAATGTCAGGCTGGCTAATATCAACAGGATGCCTAGGTACCTGTCGGCATGGATCCTGCGCCCTGCAAATATCATGTAATAGACCGCGAGGGCCAGCGAAACGATCGCGCCGGTCAAAGACAACAGATGGATGGGCATGATGGGTAAAAATAATCATTATTTCATGTGTCCCACTTTATGAAAATGGAACGATGCGCCTTTGTTTTCTCTTTTCATTTGTTTCAAAAACCTGAATAAAATGAAAACAAGTCGAATTTTTTTTGTGTGGGTTCTTTCTTTACTGGCTGTTCTGCTGGTAATACCCTATTTGACAGAAACACTGGAAAGCAATCAGTTGATTAAAACACTTCCTGTGAGCAGATCTGTATTTCTTGTGGTCACATTTTTGCAATCTGCCCTGTTCCTGGCCATATCCTGTTTCGCCGGAGCATGGTTTTCAAGGAAAGCAGGGCTCTTTCATTCACTGGAATGGCGAAGGGGAAAGATCATTTCTTCCTTACTCATCGGTTTATCCACTGGTATGGTCATCCTGTTGATCGATTATTTTTTTGAACTGAGTGGGATCAGGCCCAACCTGTTCAGTGCAGAACCTCCGACCTTCTGGAAGGGAATGCTGGCTTCTTTTTATGGAGGAATTGCCGAGGAGGTGATCATGCGTTTTTTCATGGTCGCTCTGCTGGTATTTATAATCATAAAGATACCGGGAAGGGAAGATGCCAGGTTCAGAAAAAAGGCAATTGTCGCCGCCGTTATCATTGTTGCTTTTTTATTCGGACTGGGACACCTGCCGGCGGCCGGACTGAGCACAAACCTGACGGTCCCGGTTGTGATCAGGGTGATCCTGGTGAATACGCTGGGGGGGCTGATCTTTGGATTTGTTTTTATCAGAAACGGACTCTTCCATGCAATGATCGCTCATTTTACGGCTGACCTGATGATCCTTTTCATATTTCCGACCATATATTTTTCATAAGATGAACTGGAACAATGCATTCTATCTTGTGATCCCGGTGTTCCTCATCAGGTACCTGTACGTTCACTGGAAGTCACGGGAAAAACTTGCAGCACTGGATTTCTTTCCTCCTGCAAAAGGTATGGAAAAAGCGGGGAAAGCGACCTATCTGGTGGTCAATACATTTCTGCTCTTCTATCCTCTTTTTCTCAAACTGGAAGGAGGTCCGGTTACGTTTTCTTCGGGTTTTGTCATGTACTGTTCTGGGATCCTGTTGTATTTCAGATCAATCAATGATTTCGTTTCAGGGAATGGGTTGATCAGTGATGGCACCTACAGGCACAGCAGGAATCCGCAATCTGTCAGTTTCATCCTGATTTACACCGGCATTGCCCTGGTCACCCGCTCTCTCATTTACTTTATCCTCACGTTGATATTGTTATGGGCTTTCAACCAGCTTGCGAAATCGGAAGAGCGGTATTGCATGGAAAGATATGGACAATCTTATGCTGACTATTTGAGATACACGCGAAGGTTTCTTTAAAGCATGGGTCCTGGCATAGTAAGTGTAAGCGAATATTTTGATTACAAAGGGGATTCTTACTAATATTATCCCGGTAACGATCATCGCCTGTGATATAACCAGTTCTTGCGGTCATGAAAGGATATTTTATTATTGCAGTTTTGTCGCTTATCTGCACGCTTATTAACGGGCATGGGGGTAAACCTGATGGTTTCCTGTCCGTTCTTTCAAACAACCAGCGATGGTATTATCTCGGGATAGAATTTTCCGAGCTGGCGCAAAATAAGTTCAGGGACCTGGGTAAGGATAATTACACTTTCGTTGCGGGACAGAGATTCGGAAAAGAGAGGTACAGTAAATTAGGATGGAGATACCTGATCATCATTGCGGATCTGTCGCCCGAGCACATCCAGAACCCGAACCAGGTGGCATACATCGAAGGGAATCGTCAGGATCTGACGGGAGATGTCCATGCGCAGCGCCTCTGTATGGATTATTACCCGGTTTCCGTGGGGATCGGGTATATCAGAAAATGGGACCGGTATGTCCTGGAGGTAAGCCCGGTGCTGTACGGAGCCATCGGCTATAACGACTGGGGATTTACCAATACCCTGTACAATGAGAATTACAGGTTAAAGGCCATGACCATCGGGGGAGGGGTCAGACTGCAAAGTGTGCTGTTCCGCAATATTTTCATAGAGAACCCTTTGTTTGATCTTTTTACCTACGTGATTAAAAACAGACCGGTCCAGGGAGCGATCGGAGATACGCAGATCACCAGGCCTGATAGCTTCGGCATGTTCAGCTGGGCAACCATAGGATACAGGTTCAGCCTTCAGAGAAAATCCTGAATTACGATGGAAAAGCCGGGAGGTCCATCAAATTGTTTTTAAGAAGGATGCGGCATTGGGTCCCCAGATAACGGTTAAAAGCATTAACTTGGTCAGAAATCTGGTCGCCATGTACCACAAAAATCTTTCACGCAGGGAGTTTATCAGGAATGCCGCACTGGCTGCGGCTGCCACGGGTCTCAGTTCACGAACACTCGCCATGCCCGGGATCCTTACCGGGAAACAGAAAAAGGTGGGGGTGGCACTGGTTGGACTGGGTTACTACAGCACAGATCTACTTGCACCCGCCCTCCTGGAAACAAAGACCGCATACCTGGCGGGGATTGTCACCGGTACCCCGGCAAAGGAAAAGATATGGATGGAGAAGTACGGGATCCCACGGGAGAATGTATACAACTATGAGAACTTCGACGAAATATCCACCAATCCCGACATCGGGATTGTCTACGTGGTACTGCCAAATTCCATGCACAAAGAGTACACGATCCGTGCTGCAGAAGCAGGGAAACATGTGATCTGCGAGAAACCCATGGCCCTGAATGCGCAGGAATGCCGCGAAATGATCACCGCATGCGAGGAGAACGGAGTGACCCTGTCCATCGGCTACCGCATGCAGTTCGAGCCATACACCCAGGAGGTGATGAGGCTGGGTCAGGAAAGGGTGTTCGGACAGGTCCTTCATATCAGCTGCGGAGCGGGGTTCCGGAACGGCGGTTCCGGTCACTGGAAACTGAAGAGAGCCATGGGTGGCGGGGCCATGATGGATATGGGGGTATACCCCCTGCAGGCTGCCCGGTATGTGACGGGTGAAGAGCCTGTGATCGTCAATGCCCGGTCCTTCATCACGCGTCCGGAGATCTTTACAGATGTGGAGGAAGCGATGATGTTTGACCTGCAGTTCCCGTCGGGCTGTACCGCCAGCCTTTCAACTGGATTCCATGCGGGATTCAATTTTCTGAAGGTTTTCGCTGAAGAAGGCTGGTTCGAGCTGGATCCGTTTTCCAGCTACGGGGGTATTAAAGGGAAAACCAGTAAGGGCCCCATGGAATTTCCCGAGATCAACCAGCAGGCCACCCAGATGGATGAAGTGGCGGAATGTGTCCTGTCGGGTAAACCCTTTCGTGTTCCGGGTGAGGAAGGATTGAGGGACATGATCGTGGTGGACCGCATCTATGCCTGCGCAGCGAAAGCGAATTGCTGATGTTCACCTGCCCGGTTCGTCCACCAGGCAACTTGTGGTGAAGATCAACTGTGGACTTCCCACCGTATTGACACAGATCTCACGGTATTCCGGCGGAAACGGAAGCTCCCAGACGCATACCTCCTGCAGAAAGGAATTGTAGCTCAGGTCGATCTCGGTGTAGCAAAATCCCTCGTTGGCTGTATAGTCCCAGTCAGAACCCAGTGCTTTGTTCGCGGAAAGGTCAAGGTAGGTCAGATCATTGGAACTGCACCAGAGAAAGGTGAGGGAGAGATTGTTGGATACATCCAGATCGGTGATCTGGTTTCGGCTGCAATCCACAAAAGTCAGATCGGGATTGGCTGACAGGTCCAGCGAATCCAGGTAATTTTCGGCGCAATCAAGGGTCTGGAGGAGCGGATTCGCCGACAGGTTCAGGGATTCAATCTCGTTGTTGAAGCAATTCAGCTCCAGCAGGTTGGTCATGGCCTCCAACCCTTTCATGCTGGTGATCAACTTTCCGCTTACATCCAGGTAGATAATGGCCTCTGCCTCTGAAAAGCTGATCTGCTTATCGAAATTCCTGTCATAGCCTTTTTCAATCAAGGCATAAAGGAATCTGGGATCGGTGATGGGCACCGGGTCATAGGGACCGGGCTCCCTGTTGCACCCGGCAAGGAACAAGGATATCGTGACCAGCATCCATCCTCGTGAAATAATATTCAGATGCATGCTTGCAAGGTAGTAATTTTTAATGATGATTAATTCAGTAATAATCATTACATTTAATGGATTTTTCATGTATCAGGCACAATACCGGATGCAAATCACGGGAAATCGTAATTAAAAGCAATTAACCCTAAATGAGAAAGAAATGAAAGCATTGGCAAATCTAGTATTGGCGGTATTTATGATCGCACTTGTTTCCTGCGGGCAGTCCGACAAAAAGAATGACACCTCCGCGGAAGATGTGAAGAGCGAGGCGGAAGAACTGGTTGATGAAACCAAAGACTTTGTGGCAGAAGAATTTGCGGAAATGGAGAAAAACTTCCAGTCATTCAAGGAAGAAACCCAGGGGAAAGTGGACGAATTAAAGGCAAAATCTGAAAATCTGGCCGGGGATGTGAAGGATCAGTACGATAAAGCGCTGACTGAACTGGAAAAACAGCGTGAAGCACTCGACAGCAAAATGGAAGAGTTCAAGGAAGCGACCGCTGAAAAAAAGGAAGCGCTTGCACAAGAGATCAAGGATCTGCAGGACGCTGTCAAAAAGAGCATCGAAACATTTGAGAAGGAATACTGAGAGGACCCGCAGGCAAATCATTGGTTAAGTTGAGGAAAAAGAAGCTGGGGCTGGCTCTCGGAGGAGGTGCGGTGCTGGGAGCCGCCCATGTGGGGGTGCTCAGGGCCATTGAAGAGTTCGGCATCCAGATCAGCTATATTTCCGGGACCAGTATCGGAGCGTTTGTTTCATCTTTCTATGCTTTTAACAAGAGCTGGGAAGAGATACAAAAAATTGCCAGGGGATTGAAGTGGCTGGATATCACAGAAGTCTCCCTGTCGCGATTTGGACTGCTTTCCAACGAAAAGCTCGGTAACCTCATCAATGAACACCTGGGAAAGAAGAATATTGAGGATGCTGATATTCCCCTGGCCATGGTTGCCACCGATATCACCACGGGGGAAAAGGTTGTTCTGAAGAAGGGATCTGTTGCAGATGCGGCAATGGCCAGCACCGCGATCCCCGGGATCTTCCATCCGGTGGAAATTGACGACCGGTTGATGGTGGACGGAGGAATTGTGGAAAACGTTCCCATTCAGACGGTGAGATCCCTGGGAGCAAAACATGTGATCGGGGTGGATCTGAACGCATCACATTCCTATGAGAAGCCGGATCATATCCTGGATGTGATGCTGAACAGCTTTCACCACACCCTGCAGGCATCGGCAAGGATCCAGACAGAAGATGCCGATTTGCTGATCACCCCGGATCTGTCTGCATTTAACAGATCCGATATGGACCAGGTGGAAGATCTGATGGAGCGGGGATATGAAGATGCAAAGAAAGTATTCTCCAAGGCATTTAAAAAATAAAGGGTGCCTCATAAGTACCATTTCTTCCTTATCTGAGGGATGCTTTTAAAGCAACCTGGCATCTTTTTGCGCCAGCAAAATTAGCACGTTGCGAGAAAGCATCCCTTGACTAGTCCTAAATAAGCGTTACAGGTTATTGGACAAAAATAACATGTTTATCTAACCGCATCAATGTTTAGCCTGGTGCGGTTAGTTTTTTTATAGGTTCTTATCCTTATTTTAGATTGTCTGTGCATTTGCTCAGGTGTTTTCATAGCACAAGAGTAATGGGGTCTTTTCGCATTATATGTTTCTATGCTTTCCTTTACTAACACTTTCATTACCGGTAGTTTGGCGTCATAATTTTCCAGTAGGAACTCATGCTTCAGGATTCCGTTAACCCGTTCTGCCACAGCATTTGCATAGGGGTCATACGATTCAGTCATACTACATTTTATTTTTTTTCCTGCTAGAACCTTCTGATATTCATCACAACAGTATTGGAGCCCCCTATCAGAGTGATGGATTAGCTTTTTATTTTTGTAATAGCGTTGCCTCAAGCCCATCTTAAGTGCACGTATTGCCCCATCAGCACCCAGGCTTGTTGACAGATCATAGCCAACGATTTTTTTTGAATAAGTATCAGTTACCAAAGCCAGATAACTGTAATTGCTATTGTTACCTAGATAAGGTAGAGTAGGGAGAGCGCGCCTGTTTGACAAAATGACAAATGGTTTCGCTCCCCCTCTCTCCAAACCGGACGTGCACCTTTCGTTATGCATCCGGCTCTCCGGGAATTAGAGTGTATAAAGCAGGTTTCATCCATCCTCTGTGGTAGCGCATAACCTTAAGCCAACTCATTTGAAATGGTTCTATATTATTCACCTGCCAGACCTTCCATTTTGGTCTCATCTGGCTCCATTTCCTATATTCCAATATAGAATGTGCATTAGCTTTAGAGAACTTTTTCCGTAACCACCTCCAAATGCGATCCCTTACATACCAATCCAGGCTTGCAAGGATCCTTTTCGCACCAGTGCAGAACCGGTAAAAGTTTGCCCAACCTCTCAGAATAGGATTTAGTTTTTGAAGCAGCTCAGCAAGTGACCATTGGATGGTAGATCTTCCTGTCAGTTGCTTAACCTTATACTTAAGATCAGCCACCTTCTCCTTAGGTATTTCAATCCTAGGAGTCCAGCCGTATCGCGCATCCCAGCACAATCGTACTCGATGACCTAAGAACTGGAAACCATCCGATAAGGCTGTGATCTTTGTCTTCTCTGGTGAGAGGGTTAAACCCATCTCCTTCATTAGCATTGTTTCAAGAGTAAGACATTCGATTTCGGCATCCTCTTTTGAACCGGATACAAGCACGACGAAATCATCGGCATAGCGTATTGGGAAGAAGACTTTTCTTCCTGCACGCCGGTCACTGCTTCGTGACGCTTCTGCCGCTTTAATTCCACCACATTTTCTGCACTCCCTTAATTTAGATCGATGGTTAACCCATCTCTCATACCGTTCCTCAATAATACTGAGGGCGATATTAGCTAACAAAGGAGAGCAGATTCCCCCTTGAGGGGTACCGGCATCGGTTCTAAGAAATTGCTCTTCCGATAAGATACCTGCTTTCAAAAACCTCACAAGTAATTGATTGACTTTTCTGTCAGCCGAATGCATACGAACTCGCTCCATAAGTAAATGATGGTTGATGTTATCGAAACATCCCTGGATGTCACCTTCGATTACCCATTGATAGGGTACCTCCTTGCGCATCCCATCCACCTTGCTGATTTTGCGTGGTCGAATTGTCATTCGAATGTGCTCGAGCGCTCCGTGGCATCCCCTTCCAGGCCTAAAGCCATAGGAGACGTTTTCGAAGCGCGCTTCTAAAAGTGGTTCAAGTACTTGTTTGATCGCGCTTTGAACTACGCGATCTTTCACAGTAGGTATTCCCAAAGGGCGGAATTTCCCTGGTTTACCAACTTTTGGTATAAGTATCCTGCGGCTGGGACTGGGACGGAATGATCCTTCCCTAAGTTCCTTTTGCAGGTTTTCCAAAAAGGAGTTTACACCAATCGTTCGACTTATTTTACCCGCTGTCATCCCATCGATCCCAGAAGTACGTTTACCCTTATTGCTGGATACGCGTTTCCAGGCACACCTTAAATTACGGATGTCTGTTACCCAGTTCCATAAATCTCGGTATGGTACCTTGGGATTTGCTTTACTCCACTGATACAATTTTCTTTGAACGCTGAGTACCCAGACATTATCTGCCTTATAATCCAAGTCCATGGATTGTTCCTCCGTCTTTGAAAATGTATCAACTCCCTGCTCGCCTTCGCCATGTAATCGGTTTTCCCGATCTCGGACTACTACGCAAGCTCCGCCCTCGTTCCCAGTCTTCGCGGGTCGCTGCCGATAGCCTGTTTTCCTTACAGGCGACTGAGAACGAGTTCCCAGGTTCCGTTTCTCAACCTTTGAATCCTTAGATGGCATACTCTACTCCTGGTGGTTCTGGATAGCAGCTATGGGGAGAACCTACTATCGAATTGTACATTCCTCTCATTAGCAACATAAAGACTGTGAGAGCTGACCACAAACCTCCCAAGCCATTTCTTTCTTGGAGGTTGGCCTCTAAATACAGAAGCTTCCGACGCATGCTTCGTTGTCTCATCATAGATTCTGTGGTAGCCCGACCGACAGTAAATGGACTGTCTCCGGTACATTTAAGGCTGTTCTGCTTATTTCGTCTCCTTCTCAGCACAGAATGAAACTTCACAGCCCCCTTTCGCCACAATTCCCTTTTGCGGCGAGGCAGTATTTCAACTGCCGGTTCATAAACGGCATGCGATATCTCATTACTGAGATTATCGCTTCCTGGCGCACTGATATCAGAGACCCATATTTGTTCAGGCCTTACCGGCAGCAAACTTTCAATTAAGTTTTTATGCTTACGATACCAGTGATTTGAGTTTGTGGTTTTTCGGTAACACCTTTTGGGTTTAATCAACATATGGTTGGCGCTCAGAATAGCAAATAGCTTATCGCGGCCAACTCCCAGGTCTTTCAGCTGATCCTGCAAAAGGTAATAAAGCTTCCGGGTGCCAATACGTGGCATCTGTTGGCGCAAATCCAAAACCAATTCTACAACTCTGGAGGCTGTATCCTGTTTCTTCTTGATAGCACGCTTTTGGCGATAATAAACCTGTCTGTTTACCCCAAACAATCTACAGGTAGAGACTAGCGTCTCTTTAGTTTCTTCTCGGTAGTGATCGATTGTTCGGGTGAGCATTTTTTTCTGATCGGGATATTATACTCTTTCTCTGCAAGAGTGATCATCATATCAAAGATGATGGCTTTTTTATCCGCGGTCTCAACCTGCCTCTCCAGAAAAGCCTTTTGCTTCTCTAAAAGCTTTACCTTCTGCTCCAGCTCCATAATTTTTTGTTCCTGGCTCTTAGGCATATTAGAAGGGGTTTGGTTCTCCCAATCAAAGGTACCATATTTTCTAAGCCAGCTAGTAACTGTATTACCTCCTTGTATCCCATATTTCCTCCTTGCGGCATAGATAGTTAGTTCTCCTGATTCAATTTCTTGAACAACTTGCAACTTAAAGGTCATGGAATAATTCCTCTGGCTTCGCCTAACATACTCGTTCTTAGATTTTTCATTCATAACATTACATTTTGTGTAACGCTATTTCAGGACGAGACACCTCAGAAAATAAAAGGAGGGTATCTCTTTTGAGACACCCTCCTTCTGCATTATTATTTTAAATCCAGGTGAATCCTACTTTCCGGAGAGGATCTGCGTGGAGGTATCACCTGTTTTGGCTGCCTCCAGGACCAGATCAAACAACGCATTTGCATCGTCTGACGCTGATGTGGCGCCGCTGACACCGTCAATTCCATCGTAGTTCAGGATGTCAACAGCCAACAACTGTGCTTCCAGCTGGGGGATCCAGACAGAAGGGTGGGGATCCATGGGATACTGCTCGGCTGTGGTTTCGGACTTTAAAAGATTTTCATCTTCCTCGCTAAATGCATCAAAATTCACAGATGTCTGTGCGTCATCAGCGATGGTGACTTCCATGAAGTTCTTCCAGCCATGGCTGTATTCGGCAGCTTCAGCTCTGTACGTCCCATCCTGATAGGTGGCTTCCTCCTCCTTCTCACAAGATACCAGGACCATCATCAAGGCAGCTGTAAAAAGCAATGCTATCTTTTTCATCATTTCCGTAAGTGTTTAAAATTATGAAGCGGCAAAAATACATAAAATATTAAACTGGCCAAGGGAATCTGGATTTTTAACAAATGACCCGGGTCGGCTGTACTTCACTGATCAAGCTGCCGTGTCAGTTTCTCCCATGCGGTCTGCAAAACAGAAGAGATCTCCGAGTCCGGGGAATGCTCCGTGATGGATTTGCCATCAACCATGGCCCCGACCACAGCCCTGTCGAAGGGGAGCAAACCGAGCACGGGAATGGACCGTTCCCTGAAAAACTTTTCAAGCCTGCCGGTCATCTCAGGATGAATGTCAGCTTTATTGATCAGGGCGAAGGCAGGGATCGAAAAGCCGTCAATGAGAAACACCAGTCTCTCCGCATCGTGCAGGCTGCTTATGGAGGGTTCCGCCACGATCAGGGCGGCATCACTGCCGGTCACCGCGGCAATGGCCGGACAGCCGATTCCCGGGGGACCATCGTTGAGGAGGTATGCAGCATGATTTTCTTCAGCAAGCTCTTTCGCTTTTTTCCGGCACTGTGTCACCAGCTTCCCGGAATTCTCCTCCCCGGGTCCCATGGCTGCATGCACCATCCACCCGAACCGGGTTTGTGACACGTACCAGGCATTGTTTGCTGATTTTTCAGATGAGATGGCCTGCACCGGACAGACCCTTTCACACAACCGGCATCCTTCGCATTTGAAGGAGTTTATTTCATATGTTCCCGAATCATCGGGGTGTATGGCATCGAACCGGCAGTAATCAGCACAGATCCCGCAGCCGGTGCATACAGAAGCATCGATCCGGGCGATCCAGAATCCCTGGAAAGGATGGGTTTCAAGGATGTCCGGTTTCAGAATCAGATGCAGATCGGCGGCATCCACATCACTGTCACAGAGGACAGCCCCGTTTGCCAGTGAGGCCAGGGCGGCCGTGACCGAAGTCTTGCCTGTCCCTCCTTTGCCGCTCAGTATGGTGATCTCCTTCAAACCGGCTGAATTTTTGTGAGAAGATTGTCCATGATTGCATCGTAGGAATTGCTGATCTCAACGGGGATTCCTGAAAACAGATCACCCGTTGCGTAGTGGGAGGCATAGGTCATGTCGAACGGGATCTCACCCAGGATCCCGATCTTCTCCCCGGCCAGGTATGCATACAGGTTTCTGTCACCCAGACCCGACTTGTTCACCACTACCCCGAAAGGCTTTCCCACTTCCCGGACCATTTGCACCATCAGTCTCAGGTCGTGCAGACCGAATGGGGTTGGCTCGGTGACCAGCAGCACATAATCTGCATCTGAAACCGTTTCAACCACCGGACAGCTGGTTCCGGGCGGGGCATCGAGAATGACGAAATCCGCCTTTGCGGGGATTGCTTTTTTCAGGGAGCGGATCATCATGGTCTGCATGGTAGAACCGATCTTCAGGTTCCCTTCCAGAATCCCGCTGCGTTCATTGAGTTTGTAACTTTTGAGGGAACCGATAGGTTCAGCCCTTTCCGTGATGGCCTTGAATTCACACGCCACAAGACATGCCCCGCAGGAATGACAAAGTGCGGGATTCACTTCGGCAAATCTCACGGGAGGGATCACCACAATCGCATTGAACTCGCAGTATTCCACACATTTCCGGCAATATGTGCAACGCTCGCCGTCAATGACCGGGATCAGCTGTTGCACAGGGGTTTCTTCCACGAGGACTGCTTCAGGGCAGAACAGCACTGCATTGGGTTCCTCCACATCGCAGTCCGCCAGAATAACGTTACCGGTCACCCGCTTGCTGATAAAATGAAACAGGTTCAGCGCAACGGTCGTTTTTCCGGTACCCCCTTTCCCGCTGGCAACAGCAATTTGATAGGACATGGTGTGTGATTAGTGGTCGCAGTAATTGGCAGAAAATGTGATCGTATGCTGCAGGAATCCCTCAACCAATTCCCGGGGACTCATCAGGGGTGCACCAACGAACACATTGATTCCAAACTGGTTGAATAACTGAATGGCACGCTGTCCCATTCCTCCTGCAATCACATCGGTTACATTTCTTTCCGCAAGCCACGGCGGAAGCAAACCCGGCTGGTGCGGGGGTGCGTCGATGGCTGTGACCCCGAGGATATTTTCATCGTCCACTTCAAGCAGGGTAAATTCCCTGCAATGTCCAAAATGAGGATCCAGCATGCCATTGCTGGTTGGCACGGCAATTGTTTTTGTCATGGTCAATATCTGTGTATAAATGAATAATCTGTGGAAATGGATCGAAGGGTGTCCTTTTGATCAGTCACCGCCACCTCTCCACCTGTTACGCCCCCTTCCGAGGCCTCTTCCATTGTTTCGTCCCGAGCCTCGACCGGTTCCTCCCCGGCCCCTTCCGGGTCCCCTCCCCAGTCCTCGCGGATATTCTCCCGGAAGTTCTTTTTCCGGGGTCCCTTCATCCGGAGGAGCATCCCCTTCCCCGGGTTTAACTTTTTTTTCCGGTGCCGGACGACACCTTCCCGTTCCCCATCCGGTCCGGGGACCTTCCCCGCGGGGGCCTGTTCTGTCAAATCCTGGCATAATTCTTTGTTTTAGGTTCAACTTCTGTTCCAGACATATTATTTGATCATAGTGATGATCTCAGCAACAGTTTTTCCTTCACCCTGGAGAAGCACCATCTGGATATTGAGCTGGTCAAGCAATTCCTTGGCCCGGGGACCGAAATCCCCCGAGATCACCTTTCCGGCTCCCAGTTCAACTATCTTTTCCACTGCTTTTCTTCCTGCACCGTGCACCGTATCCCGGTTTTCGTTCTCAACAAACACTGCTTCTCCGGTCTCTTCATCATAGAGGCAGAACCATTCGGCCCTGCCGAATCTGGGATCAAACAGTGCACCGGGTTCATTCCCGCGTGAGGTAATAATCGTCTTCATATTGAGATGTTGATGGTTTGAATATTTTCCGATTTGCATACCGGGCAGCGTTTTTCCGGCATGGTGGAAGGAATCGTGAACCTGGAATGGCAATTTTCACAGTGAAACCACGAACTGTCCATCCACGCGTTCCCGCTGGCCGTACGGAGTTCCCTTGTCTCCACCAGTGCCTTTGCGATCTTCCTTCTGGCACTTTCATAGATCCTGGCAAAGGTGGGGCGGGAAATCCCCATCAGGACGGATGCCTCCTGGTGGTTCATACCATCGTAATCGGCAAGTTTGATGGACTCATACTCCTCATACAGCAGTTCAACGTGATCCATACTCCCGCGCATGTGTCCGTAAGGCCTGTATCCTTTGAACCCGGGAGGGGCCATGATCCTTCTTTTTCTTATTCTCCTTGGCATGATCCGTAAATCATTGCAAATATAATGAGAATATTCTCAAAATAAAAATTACGCATAAATCGCATTAAACCTTATTCAGTTCCAGATGTTATTGATAAAAAAAGCACCCCAATGAAAAAGGAATTAAAGAACATCCTGGTTCCTGTCGACTTTCACGAATCCTCCGTGAAAGCGGTGGATTTCGCCCATCGCCTTGCCAGTCAGGTTGATGGAGAAATATTTTTGCTGCATGTGATTGAAACACCCGGACTGCTGGCAGATCTTTTTGCCTCGGGCGAACTCCTGGTAAAAATTACCGACCAGTCCAAAGAAAAGCTTCTGAGCCTTTCGGAAAGCATCAGGAAGAGTGGTTCGGGTGTCAAGGTCATCACCAGGGTTGAACGCGGAAAATCCTATGAAAAGATCCTGAAAGTTGCAGAAGAGATTGAAGCCCGTTTTATAATCCTGGGAGAAGATCAGCGGGGGAATGGGCTGAAAAAGGACCTGGGATCCACCGTATACCATGTCACGTTAAAGTCTCCCGTGCCGGTTCTGACACTGAAGGGGGATGTCACCGAAATGGGTAAAAGAATCCTGGTGCCCCTGGATCTGACCAGGGAGACCCGAAAACAACTTTGCAGCGCAGTGGCCTATGGGCAGAATTATGGCGCTTCTATCGTCCTTGTCTCGGCCATGATTGCCGGAATGGACATGGAGAAGAGCCTGATCTATCAGAAGCTCACCCAGGCAAAAAAGGTGCTTGAAGACAACGGGGTGGATTGCCAGATGAAGCTTTTTGAGCATTCTAATGTACCACCCTTCAACCGGGTGCTTGACTACGCGGATGAGATCGGTGCTGACATGATCCTGGTAATGACCCACCAGGAGGGGTACACCCATGACAACTACATCGGCGCTTTTGCACATCACATCATCAACCGTTCCACGGTCCCCGTGATCAGTCTGACATCCTCGGCCAGCGGATCAAGTCTTAATAAACTGGTCAAACTTCTGGTGGATCCGGTCGGATGGTTCAAGGACTGATTGCCGGCTGAACCTTCAATGATGCCCGTTTCATGCAGCGGATCCTATTGATATATGGTTTACTTGCACCGGCTTTGCTCTGGTTACCCGGAAGGATGAAAAAGCAGCGGGCACTCCTGTTTGCCATGGTACAACTTGGTGTATTTGCGTATTTCATGACCAGGATCCCTTTTTTGTCAGAAGTCCCGCTTATCCGGGAAGTGACCTCATGGATCCCAGGAATCGGTCTTGATCTGGAATTCATGCTGGACGGACTGAGCATGATGTTTTCCCTGCTCATCAGCGGGATCGGTGCGCTTGTTTTCCTGTATGCCCGTGCTTACATGAAAGATTACGGGAATACGGGCCGTTTTTATTTTTTCCTGTTTCTTTTCTCGGGAGCCATGCTGGGACTTGTCCTTTCAGGGAACCTGATCCAGCTTTTCATTTTCTGGGAACTGACTACGTTCCTCTCCTTCATGCTGATCAATTTTTTTCATGAAAAAGAGGAAGCGCGTAATGCAGCATTTCAGTCCCTGTTTATTACAGGATTTGGAGGGCTCAGCCTGCTGGCCGGCATTCTGTTGCTGGGAAGCGTCGTCGATAGCTATAGCGTCAGTGACTGGATCCTGCGGGCCTCTGAGATCAGAGATAGTCCAGCCTATTTGCCGGGTCTGATCCTGATCCTGGTCGGGGTGATGACCAAATCGGCCCAGTTCCCCTTTCATTACTGGCTTCCGGGAGCCATGGAGGCACCGGCACCGGTCAGTTCTTACCTCCATTCAGCCACCATGGTGAAAGCCGGTTTTTTTCTTCTGGCCAGGTTAAATCCTGTCTTGGGAGGAACAGCGGAGTGGACTTTCATCATTCCCCTGGTCGGTGTGCTGACAATGCTTACCGGGTCCTATTTTGCCATCACGCGGACCGATCTGAAGTCGATGCTTGCTTATACCACCATCAACGCCCTGGGTATCCTGATCCTGCTCATGGGGGTCGATACAAAACTGTCCATTAAGGCCGCGCTTCTCTTTCTGTTTGTCCATGCTTTTTACAAAGCTTCCCTGTTCATGATCGCAGGGATGATTGAAAAAAAGACGGGCACCAGGGAGATCGGTCTTCTCGGTGGTCTGGTCCGCTACATGCCCTTCACATTTCTCATTACTTTACTGGTGGCATTCTCCATGGCCGGTCTGCCACCCATGCTGGGATTCCTGGGCAAGGAACTGATTTATGAGGCAAAGGTGCAGCTTCCGGGAATAGGTGCAGTGATCCTGCTCCTCGGTGTGATATCCAATATACTGATGGTGGCCGTTTCGCTGCTGCTTATTTACAGGGTGTTCCTTGGACGGCCGGCTGCTTTCCCGAAGATACCCGATGAAAAGGGATTCCTGTTCCTGGTGGGACCCGGGCTTCTGGCATTGCTGAGCCTGTTCCTGGGACTTTCCCCGGGTCTTTTGGGCAGCACCCTGGTTCAATCCGCCCTGTCAGTGGTCCATGCAGAAGGGGTGGAGGTGAAACTCAAGCTGTGGCACGGATTCAATGAGGTATTCATGCTGAGTGTGATGACCGTGTTGCTGGGAGTTGGGTTATTCGTGTTCATGGTCAGGAAACAGGTGATACAGGAGAAATGGAACCGCCTGAATCATCGGATTTTCTCCATACAGCTCACCAGGGTGTTTACCACTTCCCTGGATCGTTTCGTCAGGATCTCAGAGAGGAAGACCAGGGTTTTGCAGCACGGGTACCACCGTTACTATATCCTCACCATCATCCTATTTGCAGCCCTGCTTATCTGGTTTCAGATCTTTGTGACCCGCGGCTGGGTCATTGACGCAGGCATTTCATTGCAGCCTTTTTATATTTCAGGCATTGTGCTGGTGATCATCCTCTCAACGATTTTTAGCGCGGTCTCAAATTCCCGATTGGCTTCCATAATCGCTCTGGGGGTCTCCGGGTACGGGATCTCCCTGATTTATCTGTATTACAGCGCCATAGACCTGGCCATCACGCAGATCCTTGTAGAAACCCTCATCGTGGTCATGTTTGTCCTTGTCCTGCAGCGGCTGCCCCGTTTTGCGCGGCTCTCATCCAGACTTACCAGGATCCGTGACCTGGCGGTGGCAATTGTGTTTGGGAGCGTGATGACGGTGGTGGCCCTCAAGGCCGTCCAGGTTGAATTCAGTGCCCCGATCTCAGAATTCTTTCTCGACAAGAGTTATTCCGAAGCATTCGGAATGAATGTGGTCAATGTGATCCTGGTGGATTTCAGGGCGCTGGATACCCTGGGCGAGGTGGTCGTACTCACAGTGGCAGCATTCGGGGTTTCCATGCTGCTTCAGACAAAAAAAACAAAAAGATGAATTCGGTCATCCTGCAGATAGCGTCCAGGTATGTGAGGTGGTTGCTGCTGATCTTTGCAGTCATTGCACTGCTGCGTGGACACAATTATCCCGGTGGAGGTTTCATTGGCGGATTGCTTGCGGGACTTTCAATGGTCTTTGAGGGATTTGCCTATTCGCCCGGATATGCCCGTGATACATTGAAAATCTCACCTTCTGGCTTCGTTGCCACGGGACTGATCCTGATCCTGTCAAGCTTCCTTCCGGGTGTGCTGGCAGGTGAGGAATTGATGACCGGGATCTGGGTTACGCTGCCCTCATTGTTTGGCCGGCAAATAAAATTAGGGACCCCTTTGCTCTTTGATACGGGGATTTTCTTGGCGGTCATCGGCATCACCCTGCTCTTTTTCTTCTCCCTAAAACTGGAAAAACAATGGAAATAATCCTTGCAATACTCGTGGGAGTCCAATATACCGCTGGCGTTTACATGCTGCTGCGGCGGAGTATCCTGAAATTTATCATCGGGATCATTTTCATGAGCAATGCCACGAACCTGCTGGTCTTCATGTCAGCCGGGATCACCTCCGGCAGTCCCGCTTTCCTCAATGGATCCGCGGAAAGGGCAGATCAGCTGGCGGATCCCCTTCCCCAGGCGCTGGTACTGACCGCCGTGGTCATTGGCCTGGGTATCATTGTGTTCATCCTGGCCCTGAAATACAAGTTTTTCAGTGTTACCGGAACCGATGACCTGGACCAGCTCAAATCCACAGAAGAGTAAAAATGACTGCAGTAGCATTTCCCATACTGATCCCCCTGGCTTTGATGGTCCTGCTGATCCTCATCAGGTCCGCCCTTTTTTCCAGGTGGACAGGGGTGGCGGGAAGCCTGGCGATGATGGTCATGGCCATTTACCTGTTTTCCATGGTGAATGAACACGGGATCCTGACCCTTCAGGCAGGAGGATGGAAGGCTCCCTTCGGCATTACACTGGTGATTGACCGGCTGAGCAGCCTGATGCTGCTGGTGACTTCCGTGCTCCTTCTTTCCATCTCGATCTATGCCATTCGGTTTATCAGGGATGAGAAGTACGTGCCGGTTTTTTACATCTTCTTCTTTTCACTGGCCATGGGGATCAACGGAGCATTTATCACGGGGGATGTGTTCAACCTCTATGTCTGGTTCGAAGTGATGCTGCTTTCCTCCTTTGTCCTGATTTCCATGGGATCTGCCAGGGAGCAGCTGAAAGGAGGCATTAAATACGTGGGCATGAATCTGATCGGATCTTTGTTCTTTCTGGCCGGGATCGGGCTGCTTTACGGAAAAACAGGAACCCTGAATATGGCCCATCTGGCGAGGATCCTTCAACATGACGAGCAGTCCATCCTGATGAATTCCTCCGCCATGCTCTTTTTTATTGCCTTCGGGATCAAGGCCGCGATTTTTCCCCTCTATTTCTGGCTGCCCTCCTCCTACCACACCCCCAATATCACCATCACCTCGCTTTTTGCCGGATTGCTCACCAAGGTGGGGGTCTATGCCCTGATCCGGTTTTTCACCCTCTTCTTTATCCAGGACCAGGAATTCTGGCACAACCTGCTGCTTGTGGTGGCAGGCCTGACCATGGTCATCGGCGGGATGGCTGCTTCCTCTTATCATGAAACCAGGCGCATTTTGTCCTACCATATCATCAGCCAGATCGGTTATATGGTCATGGGACTGGGTATCCATACGCCACTGGCACTCGCGGGAGCCATTTATTTCATCATGCACAATATGGTGGCCAAGACCAATGCTTTCCTTGTATCGGGATTGATCAACCGGGTAAGGGGCAGTTACCAGCTCAAGGAGGTGGGAGGTTTGTACCGTCAGAGCCCTCTGCTGGCTCTTCTCTTCATCATCCCTGCCTTTGCCCTGGCCGGTGTGCCGCCCCTGTCAGGATTTTTTGCCAAATTCATCCTGATAAAGGCAGGCATAGAGGCTTCCCGCTTTGGCATCACGGCGGTGGCACTGTTTACGGGACTGCTGACCCTGTATTCCATGATCAAGATCTGGAACGAGGCATTCCTGAAGAAGCATCCGGCGTATCAGGAGAAAGAGAGACCGAAAATCCGGCTTCAGTTCCTGGATGTGCTGCCCTCCCTGATCCTGGGCCTGGTGACCATCCTGATGGGTATCTTTGCAGCACCTGTATTCGGATATACCATGGATGCGGCTGGCGGATTGCTGGATCCATCCTACTATATTGAGACCGTTCTCAATGGAATGCAACCATGAAATTGATTCGGAAGATATATGCCATAATTGACTTCTTCATCTACTACCTGGTGAAGCTGGTGATTGCCAATGTATACATCGCCTATGATATTGTAACGCCGAAGATGCATACCCGCCCGGGCTTCGTCCGCGTACCCCTCACCATCCAATCCGGTACCGGGCTTTTACTTTTCAGCAACCTGCTGTCCATGACCCCCGGCACCCTTGTCGTGGAGATCAGTGCTGACGGTAAAACCATGCTGATCCATGTGCTTTACAGCCAGAATGAGAAAAAGATTGCAGGGGAAATAGAAAAGATCCAGAGAAAGATCAAACGAATAACCCAATAGATCATGGAGGCAAACATTCCGGTTACGGTTCAGTACATCGCATTTGCGTTCCTGCTCATTGCCCTGGTTCTCGCATTTCTCAGGTTGGTTAGGGGCCCCACTGTGAATGACCGCATTGTGGCCATGGACCTGACCGCATCCATCATCATGGGATTTATCCTTCTATACAGCGTGCTGATCAGAAAAGCATTTTATTTCGACATCGCCATCGTCATTTCCCTGATTTCTTTTATGGGAACCGTGGCTATATCCACCTACCTGAAGCTGAAGCGATGAAAGAATTGCTCATTTCCATATTGATACTTTCCGGCACCCTCTTTATCCTTGTGGCCGCACTGGGGCTGATCCGTTTTAAGGATCTCTACAGCAGGATGCATGCTACCACAAAAGCCACGTCGTTTGGATTGCTGCTCCTGGTTGCCGGGGTGGCGCTCTTTTATTCCACAGGTGTCGTTCTGCTGAAGGCCGTGCTGATCGTCCTGTTTATTTATTTGACTGCTCCGCTGGCTTCTCATTCCATTGCCCGGTCGTATAGGAACGATGACCGGGAGAAACAGGATTAGTGACCAGTTTCCTTTTTCTTCTTTCTCCAGGGCAGCCTGAGGGTGAAGTCCGATTGCTTGATCAGGAAGTATGTGGCTCCCAGTGCAATGATCATGGCCGAAAGGCTCAGCAGTTCCGAGGTGCTATACTTGTTAAAATCCCAGACGATCACTTTCCGGGCAATGGCAATAATGGCCACAAGGATAATGAACTCCACATGAAAAAGATCCTCTTTCAGGTATGCTTTCACAGTTTCAAGCAGTTCAAGACCGATCAGGAGAATAAGGAACAAACTGAAAAGGTCCATGAGTCCGTCGGCATCGATGATCAATCTAGGAGGAGCGATGATTTTCTGAGTGATTTCATACGCCAGGTCCAGGAATGCCAGGACAAGCAGGATCGAGACAACCAGCAGGATGCCCCAGACCAGGAAACGTTCGATATATTTGACGATTTTCAACATGATGCGTTGCTCTTAAAGTGTTATGCCAAGTTCGATTACCTTTTAAACAAAATATCCGATTAATGGTTAAATTTAGATAATTTATACGGTCACAAAAACAGATCAATATGAAACTGCTTCAGAATATTCTGGTCCCGGTTGATTTCAGTGAGTCATCCACCAGGGCTGTCGAAGCTGCCATCATGCTGGCGAAGGTTTTTGATTCCCGGATCTCCCTGCTGCATGTTACTCCGGATAACAATGTTTCAGGAGAACTTCAGGCAATCCTGATGGATTCGATCAATAACAGGTTCAAGGAATTGCAGTCCCGGATCGAAAAGGAAAACATCACGGTGGAAAGTGCCACTTCCGAAAAAGGGATCCCCTTTGAAAGGATCATACAGAGGGCCCGGACCAGTAATCCCAATGTCATTGTGGCGGGTTCCGGAAACAAAAAGGAAGGCGATGTGTTCAGACTGGGTACCACGGTGGAGAAACTGATGCGGAAGAACCAGGTCCCCCTGTGGGTGGTAAAGAATGAAGAGGTGCGGCCCATCAGCAGGATCCTCTGCCCGGTCGATTTCTCAGATGCTTCGAGGCGTGCCCTTACCAATGCCATTACCCTGGCAAAACATTTGAATGCTGAACTGACCATCCTCAATGTATTCACACCTTTCATGATATCCTCTCCAAGGCTCAAGGTAGATCAGGAAGCGGAAAATAAGCGTTTGCGAAAGATGCAGGAGAAACAATACCACGATTTCCTGGTTCAGTTTGATCTGGGGAGCGTGAGGAACAGGAAGCTGTTTGTGGACGGGGAGCCACATCTAAAAATACTGTACACAATCAGGGATGAGGGAATCGATCTCCTGCTGATGGGCACGACCGGAAAAACGGGTTTGAGCAGAATCCTGATGGGGAGTGTCACCGAGAAAGTGACCCGGGAGCTGCCCTGCAGTTTCATCACCACCAAGGCCAGGGATATAACAGAAGACTTTTTCGCGGACAATCTCAGGGAGATTGAATCGATCATCAGTTCTGCAAAAACCACATTTAAGCAGGGAGATTATGATAAGGCCATTGAGTTCTATACACTTGGTATCAAGCAGTATCCCGACAACATACCCATCCTGGCCGGCCTTGTGGAGACATATAAGGCTGCCGGGAACGCTGAGCGGGCCGATTATTACCGAAAGTATGCCAGGGAAATCATCAAAAGAATGTGGGGAGAGGAATACCTGCAAATCATCAACCTGGAATAGCATCACCTTACCCGGCGTGGTCTTTGACCTGAATAATAAGGTCTTTGACCGGATGGATAAAATGCATACATTTGCACCGCAAAATCAACCTGCGACCAGGACGCCAGTTGATTCCGGGGTATAGCGCAGTCCGGTTAGCGCACCTGCTTTGGGAGCAGGGGGTCGTCAGTTCGAATCTGACTACCCCGACAAAAGAAAAAGGCCATCATGCCGCAGGCATGGTGGTTTTTCCGTTTTTCAGGGCGTCAAATGCTTGCATTTGTATGCCCTGGGAAACGGGAAACCAACACGTTTGTGTTATGACCTTTTTCTTATGGATCTCTCCATTACACGATCACGAGTGCGCCGGAAGGCGGGCGAGAGAACTGACTACCTTGACACTGAAAATCAACAAGTTAGATGGCTGGAGAATTCCTGCCATTTTTGTTAGTTGACTCTGCAGTTGATTCTTGACGGTAAGAAGATCCTAATCCATGGATGAAAAGAGCATTTACATGATTTCAAGAGAAATTCCTTCGATCCAATTACAAGAATCATTAGACACTACGATATTTACAGAACACTTCCTAAGGTTTGATATTCTTTTAGAGAAGCCGATATATATAAAATACGATGATACTGGTATAAATCACGACCTATCTCTATCAATTGATAATGATCTCGGCGATATTATAAACTCCCTTCAGATCCTTTATTTTTCACAATCATTATCCTTATTGAGGATTAGGTCTATAATATAAATTAAGAGGTAAATCTGAAGGAAGTCAAAATCAACTTAGGTTAATCGGATACTTGCGAGGTACCTCAGGAAATTTACATCTGTTAATTCCTTATTAATCTATTGTTATGTGGGTGGATCGTATATTGCTGTCGAAGTTGAACAATCAATTCAATTGTGGCAGTGTTAAAGAAGTAGTAGTTTCTTTCTTCATAGCAGCAGTTTTAGTTAAAAGGAACCAGGCTAGCTAATCGTTAGCCTGGTTTTTTTGAGGTATGATCGATGCGTGCACCTCGTTTATGGACGCACAGGTCGGAAAGCACCTTTCGGCAGACGAATATATTTGATTGAATATTTATTTATTGGATATTTAAATACTTGTAACGATACATTTTATCAGCCATCTGGATGGCTATTAAGACGCTCGGTTCTTTAAAATCCAGGGCAAGATCTGAAACATCCCTAACGTGCAGGATCACCCTTCCTGTCATGGAACAGACCATGACCCGGTCGGCTTT